>Ga0209581_1001158_pt1 | contig 34067 bp, 30 predicted proteins | sample Coa_R2_FD_187160 | JGI IMG/M metagenome (GOLD analysis project Ga0209581, IMG submission 187160) | Surface soil microbial communities from Centralia Pennsylvania, which are recovering from an underground coalmine fire - Coalmine... | ecosystem: Environmental > Terrestrial > Soil > Unclassified ...
CGCGCACCTGCTCTTCCGCCGCGACGATCTCGGCGATGCGCTCGAGAAACCATTTCTCGAAATGGCAGGCGGCGTGGATCTCGTCGGTTGACAGCCCGTGGCGATAGGCCTGGGCGATCAGCAGCAGCCGGTCCGGCGTGGGCCGGGCGAGGGCCGCCTTGACCGCCTCGGCCCCGCCGCTCTCGACCCCTTCGATGGCCACCTCGTCGAAGCCGTCGAGCCCGGTCTCCATCGAGCGCAGCGCCTTCTGCACCGATTCGGCGAAGGACCGGCCGATCGCCATCGCCTCGCCGACCGATTTCATCGAGGTGGTCAGCAGGGGGTCGGTGCCGGGGAACTTCTCGAAGGTGAAGCGCGGCATCTTGGTGACGATGTAGTCGATCGTCGGCTCGAACGAGGCCGGGGTGACGCGGGTGATCTCGTTGTCGAGCTCGTCGAGCGTGTAGCCGACGGCGAGCTTGGCGGCGATTTTGGCGATCGGGAACCCGGTCGCCTTCGACGCCAGTGCCGAGGAGCGCGAGACCCGGGGGTTCATCTCGATGATGACGAGGCGCCCGTCCGCCGGGTTGACCGCGAACTGCACGTTGGACCCGCCGGTATCGACGCCGATCTCGCGCAGCACCGCGATCGCGGCGTTGCGCATCAGCTGGTATTCCTTGTCGGTCAGCGTCAGGGCCGGCGCCACCGTCACCGAGTCGCCGGTATGCACCCCCATCGGGTCGATATTTTCGATCGAGCAGACGACGATGCAGTTGTCGGCGCGGTCGCGCACCACTTCGAGCTCGTATTCCTTCCAGCCGAGCACCGATTCCTCGACCAGTACCTGGTGCGCCGGCGAGGCCCGCAGCCCGCCGCGGACGATCTCCTCGAACTCCTCGGTGTTGTAAGCGATGCCGCCGCCGGTGCCGCCGAGGGTGAAGGACGGGCGGATGATCGCCGGCAGCCCGACTTCGGCGAGCGCCTCGTGCGCCGCCTCGACCGATTCGACCAGCCGGCTCTTCGGCGAGGCGAGGCCGATGCGGTCCATCGCCTCGCGGAACTTGAGGCGGTCTTCGGCCTTGGCGATGGCCTCTTCGCGCGCCCCGATCAGCTCGACGCCCCAGCGCGCCAGGGCGCCCGATTTCGCCAGCGCCATCGCGGTGTTGAGCGCGGTCTGCCCGCCCATCGTCGGGAGCAGCGCGTCGGGGCGCTCGCGGGCGATGATCTTCTCGACCATCGCCGGGGTGATCGGCTCGATATAGGTGGCGTCGGCCAATTCCGGGTCGGTCATGATCGTCGCCGGGTTGGAATTGACCAGGACGATGCGGTAGCCCTCCTGCTTCAGCGCCTTGCATGCCTGCGCCCCGGAATAGTCGAACTCGCAGGCTTGGCCGATGACGATCGGCCCGGCGCCGATGATCAGGATCGAGGCGATGTCGCGGCGCTTGGGCATCGCCGGCTCAGCGCGAGGCTTCCATCATCGCGACGAAGCGCCGGAACAGGTAGTGGCTGTCCTGCGGCCCGGGGCTGGCCTCGGGATGGTACTGCACGGTGAACACCGGCTTGTCCTTCAGCCGCAGCCCTTCGCTGGAGCGGTCGAACAGGGAGATGTGCGTCGCTTCGATCCCCTCCGGCAGACTGTCGAGGTCGACGACGAAGCCGTGGTTCTGGCTGGTGATCTCGACCCTGCCGGTCAGCTCGTCGCGCACCGGATGGTTGGCGCCGCGGTGGCCGCGCTCCATCTTGCGGGTGCGGCCGCCCAGCGCCAGGGCCATGATCTGGTGGCCGAGGCAGATGCCGAAGATCGGCTTGCCGCTCTCCAGCAGCCGGCGCAGCACCGGCACCGCATATTCGCCGGTCGCCGCGGGGTCGCCCGGTCCGTTCGACAGAAAGATGCCGTCCGGCCGGTGGCGCAGCACCTCCTCGGCGGTCGCCGTCGCCGGCACCACGGTGACCCGGCAGCCCTCCTGCGCGAGCATCCGCAGGATGTTGCGCTTGGCGCCGTAATCGATGGCGACGACGTGGAAGCGCGGCGCCCGCTGCCGGCCGTAGCCGGCCTCGCGGCACCACGCCGTCTCGTCCCAGTCGTAGCTTTGCCGGCACGACACCTCGATTGCCAGGTCCATGCCTTCGAGCCCGGGCCATTGCGCCGCCTCGCGCTGCATCGCGGCGATGTCGAGCCGCCCGTCCGGGGCATAGGCGACGACCCCGTGGGGTGCGCCCCGGTCGCGGATCAGCCGGGTCAGCCGCCGCGTATCGACGCCGGCGAGCCCGGTGATGCGGTGCGCCTTCAGCCACTGGTCGAGCGACTGCGCCGCCCGGTAGTTGGCCGGCTCGGTCGGCGTGCTGCGCACGACCAGGCCGCGCGCCGCCGGCGTCGTCGTCTCGACATCCTCCGGATTGGCGCCGACATTGCCGATATGTGGAAAGGTGAAGGTGATGATCTGCCCGGCATAGCTGGGATCGGTCAGGATCTCCTGGTAGCCGGTGATCGCGGTGTTGAAGCACACCTCGCCGACGGCGCTGCCCGGAAGGCCGATGCCGCGGCCCCAGAACACGGTTCCATCTGCGAGCACGAGGGCGGCGTTGCAGTCGGGCGGTCGCGGCATCGGCGAAGCCGCGTCGGGGTCGTTCATCGAGACAGGTCCTGCCGGCAGATGCGGCGGGACCATAGAGCCTCGGCTTTTTTTGTCAACTGTGTTACTATTCAACCCACTGAATTTTCAATGGCTTAGAAGAAATGCTGCGAGACGCCTTCAACGAGCGGCTGAAAGCGGCGCTGCGGGCGCGCGACGGCGTCACGGTGCGGACGGTGCGCCTCGTTCTTGCCGCGCTGAAGGACCGCGACATCGCCCAGCGCGGCACCGCCCATCCCGAGCCGCTCGCCGACCCCGACATCCTGCGGTTGCTGCAGGGCATGATCAAGCAGCGCCGCGAAGCGATCGAGCTGTACGAGAAGGGCGGGCGGCCGGAGCTGGCGGCGCAGGAGGCGGCGGAGATCGCGGTCATCGAATCCTTTCTGCCGCGGCAGCTGGGCGACGACGAGATCGCGGCGGCGGCAAAGGCGGCGATCGCCGAATCGGGGGCCGCCGGGGTCAAGGACATGGGCAAGGTGATGGCGATCTTGCGCCAGCGCCACGCCGGGGTTATCGACCTCGCTCGCGCCGGGCCGGTGGTCCGGGCATTGTTGGGCTGATGGCCTTTCCCCCCGGCTTTCTCGACGAACTGCGCGGCCGCCTGTCGCTGGCCGAGCTGATCGGCCGGCGCGTCCGCCTCATCCGCCGCGGCCGCGAATATGTCGGGCTGTGCCCGTTCCACAACGAGAAGACCCCGTCCTTCTGCGTCGTCGAGGACAAGGGCTTTTTCCATTGCTTCGGCTGCGGCGCGCACGGCGACGCGATCGGCTACGCGATGCGCGCCGACAACGTCGATTTCGTCGAAGCGGTGGAGCGGCTGGCGGCGCTGGCCGGGCTCGCCGTGCCGCAATCGACGCCGCAGGAGCGCGAGCGGGCGCAACGTCAGAAGACCCTGCTCGAAGCCCTGGAGGCGGCCGCGCGGTTCTACGAGAACCGGCTGTGGTCGCCGCTCGGCCGGCGCGGGCTCGACTATCTGCGCGGGCGCGGCCTCGACGACGAGACGATCCGCCGGTTCCGCCTCGGCTGGGCGCCGGAGGACCGCCAGGCGCTGCGCCGCGCCCTCGGCCCCGACTATCCCGAGCCGCTGCTGGTCGAGGCCGGGCTTGTCCGCACCTCCGAGCGGGGCGGCAGCCCCTACGACTATTTCGCCGGCCGCGTCGTCTTCCCGATCGGCGACCGGGCGGGCCGGGTCATCGCCTTCGGCGCCCGGACGATCGGCGACGACCAGCCGAAATACCTCAACTCGCCCGACACGCCGCTGTTCGACAAGGGCCGCACGCTGTACGGCTGGGCCGCGGCGCGGGCGAATATCGGGCGCCAGGGTGGCGCCGACGGTTCCCCGGCGGCCATCGTCACCGAAGGCTACATGGACGTCATCGCCCTCCACCGCGCCGGCTTCAACACCGCGGTGGCGCCGCTCGGCACCGCCCTCAGCGAGGCGCAGCTTCAGGAATTGTGGCGGCTGTCGCCCGAGCCGGTGCTGTGCTTCGACGGCGACGATGCCGGCCGGCGCGCCGCCCTGCGCGCGCTCGACCGCGCGCTGCCGCTGTTGAAGCCGGGGCGCAGTCTGTGCTTCGTCGCCCTGCCGGCGGGGGAAGATCCGGACTCGCTGATCCGCGGCGGCGGCGCCGGCGCCTTCGCCGCCCTGGTCGCGGCGGCGCAGCCCTTGTCGGAGGTGCTGTGGCAGGCCGAGCTGGCGGCGCGGCCCGCCGATACGCCGGAGCGGCGCGCCGATCTGAAGGCGCGGCTCGACGCCCGGGTGCGCCGCATCGCCGACCCCGATGTCCAGCGCGAGTACCGCCGCGCCGTCGCCGACCGCTATTTCGCGCTGAGCCGGCCGCGCAGCCCGTACCGGACGCCGCCCGCGGCAAATCTGGCACCGCCGCCGCCGCGCTCGCCCGGGCGGCTCAACCGCGAACTCTTCTTCGGCCTCCTGCTGCGCCACCCTGTCCTTATCGACGGCTGGTTGCGCGAGATCGAGGATATCGACGTGCCGGAACCCGATCTTGACAGGCTGCGCCGCAAGATTTTAGAGGTCGCCGGGACCGAAACGGGGCTTGACGCCGAACGGCTTCGGCAACACCTAGGCTCGTGCGGGCTCGCCGACACGGTCGGCGTCCTGACCACAACTATTGCGGCGCATGCGAAGTTCGCCGCGGCCGGGGGGAACGATCCCGAGGTGATCAGGCAGGGCCTAGAGGAGACGCTCAGATTGCTCGATGCCCAGGGCGCAGGGGATCTGGAGGCGGCGCGGCAGGCCTTTGCCGCCGACGCCTCGCCGGAGAACTGGACGCGGCTGCAGGCATTGAAGGAGCGCGAGGCGCAGGACGGCCCGATCGGAGGGGCCGGGTGGTAGGCGCCGGGACGGGATGAACATCATCGCATAGGGTAGAGGGGTAATTTTTTCCCTCGGCGGACATCATTGTCAAAAGGATGGCGGCATGGCGAGCAAAGCGGCAAGCGTGGCAGAGGTGGCGGAGACGCGCGAGGATGCGGCGGAGGCGCCGCTGCTCGATGCGATCGCCATCGCGATCAAGAAGATGGTGGCGCGCGGCAAGGAGCGCGGCTACCTGACCTATGACGAGCTGAACGCCGCATTGCCGCCCGACCAGGTGTCCTCCGAGCAGATCGAGGACACGATGGCGATGCTGTCCGAGATGGGCATCAACGTCATCGAGAGCGAGGAGAGCGAGGAGCCGAGCGCCGCCGAGTCCGAGGACGGCGACGGCGAGGTGCGCGGCAATCTCGACGACGACGACATCGGCCGCACAGACGACCCGGTGCGCATGTACCTGCGCGAAATGGGCTCGGTCGAGCTGCTGTCGCGCGAGGGCGAGATCGCGATCGCCAAGCGCATCGAGGCCGGGCGCGAGATGATGATCGGCGGCATCTGCGAAAGCCCGCTGACCATGCGCGCCCTGGTCGGCTGGCGCGAGGCGCTCAACGACGGCAAGATTCTGCTGCGCGACATCGTCGATCTCGACGCCACCTATGCCAGCGGCGTCGTCGAGCCGGCCGAGATCGTCATGCCGGCGGCCGCGGCGCCGCCGCTGGTGGCCGACGGCGACGGCGAGGCCGTCGGCGAAAGCGAGGAGGCGGAAGCCGAGGCCGAGGCCGAAGAGGGCGACGGCGAAGAGAGCTCGATCTCGCTCGCCGCGATGGAGGCGCAGCTCCGCCCCGGGGTGATGGCGATCTTCGATACCATCGCCGAAATCCACAAGAAGCTGCACAAGCTGCAGGACCAGCGCGTCGCCGCGCTGCTCAAGGGTACGCAGCTGCCGCGCCAGACCGAGCGGCGCTACGAGAAGCTGAAGGACGAGATGATCGAGGCGCTGAAGCGGCTGCGCTTCAACAACACGCGCATCGAGCAGCTCGTCGAGCGGCTCTACGAGCTCAACCGCCGCCTGCTCGCCGAGGAAGGGCGCCTGCTGCGCCTCGCCGAGAATGCCGGGGTCAAGCGCAGCGAGTTCCTCGAACAGTACATGGGCAACGAATTGGCCGGCGATTGGGTCGAGCGCATCTCGCAGCTTCCGGGCCGCGGCTGGGCCCGGCTGGCCGAGCGCTCGGCCGACGAGATCGCCAAGCACCGGGCCGCGATCGCCCAGATCGCCATGGAGGCGAAGCTGCCGATCGGCGAATTCCGCCGCGTCGTCCAGACGGTGCAGCGCGGCGAGCGCGAGGCGAGCCGGGCGAAGAAGGAGATGGTCGAGGCCAATCTCCGCCTCGTCATCTCGATCGCCAAGAAATACACCAACCGCGGCCTGCAATTCCTCGACCTGATCCAGGAGGGGAATATCGGGCTGATGAAGGCGGTCGACAAATTCGAGTACCGCCGCGGCTACAAGTTCTCGACCTATGCGACGTGGTGGATCCGCCAGGCGATCACCCGGTCGATCGCCGACCAGGCGCGCACGATCCGCATCCCGGTGCACATGATCGAGACGATCAACAAGCTGGTGCGCACCTCGCGCCAGATGCTGCACGAGATCGGCCGCGAGCCGACTCCCGAGGAACTCGCCGAGAAGCTGGCGATGCCGCTCGAAAAGGTGCGCAAGGTGCTGAAGATCGCCAAGGAGCCGATCAGCCTCGAAACCCCGATCGGCGACGAGGAAGACAGCCATCTCGGCGATTTCATCGAGGACAAGAACGCGGTGCTGCCGCTCGACGCGGCGATCCAGGGCAACCTGCGCGAGACGACGACGCGGGTGCTCGCCTCGCTGACCGCGCGCGAGGAGCGGGTGCTGCGCATGCGCTTCGGCATCGGCATGAACACCGACCACACCCTCGAAGAGGTCGGCCAGCAATTCTCGGTGACGCGCGAGCGCATCCGCCAGATCGAGGCCAAGGCGCTGCGCAAGTTGAAGCACCCGAGCCGCTCGCGCAAACTGCGCAGCTTCCTCGATACCTGAGCGGGGCGGGCCCGTAGTTCAGCTGGTTAGAACGCGCCGCTCATAACGGCGTTGTCGCAGGTTCGAGTCCTGCCGGGCCTACCACCGGTGCCGATGCGGTCGCGGCCGGCGCGGCGTCAATAGCAGAACGGCGACGGGCCGAGAGAGGCGGTGTGGGGCCGGGTCGCGGCGCCGCCGATCGCGCCGGTCGCGCCGCCGATCGCGGCGCCAAGTCCGACCGGCCCGCCGGCGACCGCGGCAACCGCGGCGCCGGTGCCGGCGCCCAGCATACCGGTGCTGAGCGCCCGACAGCCCGGCGTCACGCCGCAGCCGGCGAGCGCCAGCGATCCGAACGTCAGCAGGATGAGGGCCTTCACCCGTGGCATTTCTCAAGTCTCCCGTTTGCCTGTCGTAACCCCGCGATGGTTCCCGCCGTTGCGGATTCCGGCATCGACATCGCGTTTGCAAAAACGCAACCGAGCCGGACTGGTTCCACGACCGCGGCGCGAAATCTAATACCCATAATAGCCATATCCGGCATAGCCGTAGGGCGCCGGCTGGTAGGCCGCGGGCGGCGCATACCACGCCGGCGGCGCGTAATAGGCGGGCGCCGGCTGGTAGTAGTATCCGCCCTGCGACGAGGCGATCGCCGCGCCGGCGATCACGCCCCCCAGGATGCCGAGCGCGATGGCGGCGCCGTTGCCGTGCCCGGAGCCGTGGCGGGCGTAGGCGGCGTTGGGCACCGCGGCGGCGGTCAGCGTCAGCGCGAGCGCCGCCGCGGCGGCGGTGCGTTTCACAAGGCTCCTGGTCAGCATGGCTGCTCTCCTTGCCGAGGGTGACCGTGAGGTCGCGGCAATAACGAAACGATCCCGTTTCGTATTCCGTCGCCGCGGGACATTCCGCGGCAACCAGACTGGACTGCGGCATTCCGCCGCATATCTAACCAGGAGGCGGGCGCGGCGCGCCGGCGTCGGCGGCATCCGCGGTCCCGCGCACCGGGTTCGGAGGGTGGCGCCATGTTGCACATCAGAAATCCCGCCGAGTGGGGCGTTGAGCAGGTCAAGCTCGCCGGCCGCGCCCTCGAATCGCTGGGTCAGGCCGCGATCTTCGGCCGCCGGAACCGGCGCGTGCGGCCGGCGGTGCGCCGCATCGGGCCCGCCGACCTTGCCGCCGCGCTCGCCCGCGGCCTCGACGATTTCAGCGCGTTCCGCACCGATGTCGTGTTCCTGTGCGCGGTCTATCCCGTCGCCGGCCTGGTGCTGGCCCGGCTGGCCTTCGGCTATGCGCTGCTGCCGCTGCTGTTTCCGCTCGCCTCCGGCTTCGCGCTGATCGGTCCCGCCGCCGCGGTCGGGCTCAACGAGATGAGCCGCCGACGCGAGCAGGGCGGCGCCGCCGGCTGGACGGCGGTGCTGGGGATCGCGCGGGCCCCGTCTTTCGCCGCCATCGTCGCTCTCGGCCTGCTGCTGGTCGCGATCTTCCTGCTCTGGCTGCTTGCCGCCGCGGCGCTTTACGACGCGACCCTCGGGCCCGAGCCGCCGGCATCGCTCGGCGCCTTTCTCGACGCGGTGCTGACGACCGGGCCGGGCTGGGTGCTGATCGCGGCCGGCATCGGCACCGGGTTTCTCTATGCCGTGCTCGTGCTGTGCATCAGCGTGGTCTCGTTCCCGCTGCTGCTCGACCGCGATGTCAGGCTCGACGTCGCGATCGCGACGTCGCTGCGCGCCGTCGCCCGCAATCCGGATACGATGGCGCTGTGGGGAATGATCGTCGCGGCCGGGCTGGTGCTCGGCTCGATACCGCTGTTCCTCGGCCTCGTCGTGGTGATGCCGGTGCTCGGGCACGCCACCTGGCACCTCTATCGCCGGACGGTGGCGGCGCCGGCCGAGGCGTAATCCCCGGGCGCGCCGGCCCTACCACTGACCCTGCGGCCGGTCGAGCCCGTAATGGTCGCGCAAGGTGGTGCCGTGGTAGGCGGTGCGGAACAGGCCGCGCCGCTGCAGGATCGGGATGACCTCGGCGGCGAACACGTCGAGCTGCCCGGGAAACAGCGGCGGCATCACGTTGAACCCGTCGGCGGCGCCGTCGTTGAACCAGTCCTCGATCAGGTCGGCGATCTGCTCGGGCGTGCCGGCGGTGGTGAAATGGCCCCGCGCGCCGGCGAGATAGGCGAGGAGCTGGCGCAGCGTCGGGCGGTCGCGCCGCACCAGATTGAGGATCACCACGGTGCGGCTGCGCGCCGCCTGCACCGTGTCGGGGTCGGGAAAGTCCTCGGGGGCGAGCGGCCGGTCGAGCGGCAGGTGCGAGAAATCGTGCCCGCCGAAGCGGCCGGACAGCCGCTTGCGCCCGACCTCGGGGTCGCTGAGGTCGTTGATCTCGCGCATCAGCCGCTGCGCCTCGGCCTCGGTCGCGGCGATGGTCGGGCTGAGCCCGGGCAGGATCAGCACCTGGTCCGGCCGGCGGCCCTCGGCCGCCGCCAGCCGCTTCAGATCGGCATAGAATTCCTGCGCCGTCGCCTTGGTCAGGTGGGCGGTGAAGACGGCGTCGGCATGGCGCGCGGCAAAGCGGCGCCCGGTGTCCGACGATCCCGCCTGCACCAGCACCGGCCGCCCCTGCGGGCAGCGCGGCAGGTTGAGCGGGCCGGCGACCCGGTAGAAGTCGCCGCGATGATGGATCGGGCGGATGCGCTCGGCCCGGGCGTAGCGCCCGCTCGCCCGGTCGTCGACCACGGCGTCCTCGGCCCAGCTGTCCCACAGCGCCTTGACCACGGCCATGAATTCCTCGCCGCGGGCATAGCGGTCGGCATGGCTGACCTGGGCGTCGCCGCCGTAATTGCCCGCCGCCGCGGCCAGCCACGAGGTGACGATGTTCCACGCGGCGCGGCCGTTGCTGATGTGGTCGATCGAGGCGAACTGGCGCGCCAGGTTGAACGGTTCGGTATAGGTGGTCGAGGCGGTGGCGATCAGCCCGATGCGCTCGGTCGATACCGCCAGCGCCGCCAGCACGGTCAGCGGTTCGAGCCAGATCCGCGGCGCATGAGCGACGTCCTCGGCAAGCGCGAGCTGGTCGGCGAGGAAGATCGAATCGAACAGCGCCGCCTCGGCCCGCCGCGCCAGATCCTGGTAGTAGCGGATGTCGGTCAGGGCGAACGGCGCGGCGTCCGGATGGCGCCACGACGCCTCGTGATGCCCGCGGCTGTGCATGAACAGGTTGAGGTGTAGTTGCCGCTTCATCGGCCGCTCCGTGGTGGGCGCGCAGTATAGCGCGGATCAGGCGCGGAAATCGGCATTCCAGCCGAGTTCGGCGCGGGCCCTGCCGGTGGCGGCGTGCGGGTTCGGCTCGGCGATGTTGTAGATGCCGGGCGCGCCGCGGTCGATCGCCAGCAGCGCGGCATGGGCCGCGGCGTCGACATGCACCGGCGATGCGTGGGACGGCGTTGCCGAATGGGTGCCCGGTCCGTAGAGCTGCCCATAGCGCAGCACGACGCCCTCGAGCGGCGCCGCGTTGAGCACCTGCTCTTCGAGCGCGACGACCCCGCGCACGGTGACGCCGCGCGCCCCTTCCGCCGCCCGGTCGAGCGGATCGTCTTCGGCATGCGGCTCCGGCCCCGGGGCATAGGCCCAGGCGATGCTTTGCGCGATCAGCCGGCGCGCCCCTGCCGCCTGGGCCGCGGCGATCAGGTTGCGGGTGCCCTCGTCGCGGATGCGGGCGTTGCGGACTACCGCTTCGCCCATCAGCCGGGGATCGAGGTCTTGCGGCAGGTCGGTAAGCTGGTGGATGACGATGTCGGGCCGGGCGGCGGCGACCGCAGCCGTCAACGCGCCGGCGTCGAATACGTCGACGACGACGGGCTCGACCCCGAGCGCCCGCAGCGCCTCCGCCTTTGCCGGCGAGCGGGTGGTTCCGACAACGGCGTGGCCGGCACCGCACAGCAGCGGCACCAGCCGGCGGCCGATGGCGCCGGCGGCGCCGGCGAGAAAGATGCGCTGTCCCATCACAGCAAGTTGAGGTCGGCGAGCTCGGCGCGCAAGCTGTCGGGGCCGGCAAATACAATGGCATGCATGCCGAACTGGCGCGCGCCCTCGGCATTGGCGGCGACGTCGTCGATGAACACGGCCCGCGCCGGATCGATGCGGTAGCGGCGGCACAGGATCTCGAATATCCGCCGCTCCGGCTTCAGCGCCCCGACCTCGCCGGAGACCACGACGCCGTCGAACCACGACAGAAACTCAAAGCGCCTGAACGCGGGCCGATAGGTTTCCGCCGAGAAATTGGTCAGCGCATAGAGCGGCGTGCCGCGGGCGCGCAGCTCGGCGAGAATGGCGACGCTGCCCTCGATCGGCCCCCGCATCATCTCGTCGAAGCGGGCGTAATAGGCGGCGATCAGCTCGGCCCGGTCGGGATGTTGCGCCTGCAAGAGCCGGGTCGCCTCGGCGCAGCTCCGTCCGGCGTCCTGCGCCCGGTTCCACTCGTTGGTGCATACCGTCGCGAGAAACGCCTCCATCGCCGCATCGTCGCCGGCGAACAATTTGCGGTAGAGATGCCGCGGGTCCCAGTCGATCAGCACCCCGCCGAGGTCGAAGATCACCGTGTCGCGGCACGCCGTCACGGCAGCGTCAGCGCCTGGGTCAGGTCGCCCATCGGCTTCTCCCCGTGCGCCTTCAGCGCCGCGTCGCGCGCGGTGATGCCGGGCAGCAGCGGCAGCCCGAAGCGGCGCGAGATCAGCCGCAGGATCGAGTCGGTGTCGTACTGGGTATGGTCGACATAGCCCTTGCGGGCAAACGGCGAAACGATCAGCGCCGGGATGCGCGATCCGGGTCCCCAGCGGTCGGCCTTGGGCGGCGCGACGTGATCCCAGATGCCGCCGTTCTCGTCATAGGTGATGATCACGACCATGTGCGCCCATTGCGGGCTTTTTTCGAGATGGGCGACCAGTTCGGCGATGTGCTCGTCGCCGGCCAGCACCGCGGCATAGCCCGCGTGCTCGTTGAGGTTGCCCTGCGGCTTGTAGAAGGTCACCGGCGGCAGCCTGCCCTCGTCGATCGCCTTGATGAACAGCGCGCCGTCGCGCCCCCCGTCTTTCAGATGGGCGGCGCGCGCCGGCGTCCCCGGCGCCATGTCGGCGAAATAGTTGAACGGCTGGTGGTGATACTGGAACACCACCTTGTCGAGGTCGGGGGCGTGGTCGAGCGCCATCTGCCACGCCCCGGAATACCACGCCCAGTCGATGCCCTTGTGCGACAGCAGGTCGCCGATGGTCGTCGCGGTCTGCGGCGGCAGGGTGGTCGGGTTGGCGGGATCGGCCAGCGCCGGGTCGCCGCCCGCGGCGGGCGGGTTGCGGCTCGGCTGATAGGGCGGCTGCATCGTGTTGACGGAATAGAAGTCCGGCGTGAGCTGGCCGTCGCGGACGAATTTGGGCGGGCCGTCGAGCGCCGATTTCGGCGAGTTGGCGGCGAGCTTCAAGGCCTTGCCGCCGGCGTCGAGCACGGCGATCTTGTCCTTGGCCGGGCTCTTGTCGGCATGCTCGTACCGCGGCGTGCAGGCGCAGATCAGCCATTGATGGTTGAGGTACGAGCCGCCGAACGCGGCCATGAAGAAATTGTCGGCGAGCGTGTACTTTCGCGCCACCCGCCACAGCGGCAGGGTTTCCTCGGAGGTGCGGTAGTGCCCCATCGCCAGCCCGCCGGAGTCGGCAAAGGCGGCGAACTTGTCGTTCCTGCCGCCGTCGATCTGCATCTGGTTCTGGTAGAACAGGTGCCAGAGATCGCGGGTGACGACCGCAAGCGGGGTGTTGAAGCCGGCCGGATCGTTGATCGCGAACGGCCGATTCGGCAGATGCGCGGTCTGCGCCTCGGTCACCGCCGGGGTCACGCCGCGCGCGGTCAGCCCGCCCCAGATGCGCGGCAGCTCGGTCATCACCGAGCCGTCGCGGTCGCGCTGGAGGTATTGGTCGGGCTTCAGCCCGGTAAGCCCGTTGGCGCCGGGGAAATAGCCGTAGAGGTTGTCGAAGCTCCGGTTCTCGGCATAGATGACGACGATCGTCTCGATCGCGGCGAGCGGGTCGGCGGCGCGGACGGGAACGGCCCCGCACACGAGGGCGCAGGCGGCGAGGAGGAGGGCGGCTGGTTTCATCGTGTCACTTCGGCGGGTGGCGAGGCGGTTTTCTCTACCAGCCGTTATGTAGCACGTTTGTTGCCGTCATGCGGGCCTGGTGGTGTTTCGCGCTGATCGGCGGCGCGGCCGCGGCGGCTTACGGCGCCGGGGGCGGGCAGTCGCGCCAGGCGGTCTACGCCGAGGTGCGCGAGGCCGCCGCGCTCGGCCAACGGCTGTTTGCCGACCCGGCGCTGTCAGCCTCGGGACGGCTCGCCTGCGCCTCCTGCCACGACCCGCAGGCGGCGTTCGGCCCGGCCGGCCCCGAGGCGGTGCGGCTCGGCGGCGCCGATCTGCGCCGTGCCGGGCGCCGCGCCGTGCCGTCGCTGCGCTATCTGCAGGCGGTGCCGGCCTTCACCGAGCATTATTTCGAGTCCGAGGACGAGGGCGATCCCAGCGTCGATAACGGCCCGACCGGCGGCCTCACCTGGGACGGCCGGGTCGACCGCGCCCGCGATCAGGCGCGCCTGCCGCTGCTGTCGCCGTTCGAGATGGCGAACCGCAGCCCGGCTGCGCTCGCCGCGCGGGTCGGCATTCCGTTCCCGCGCATTCTTGCCGCGCTCGAGGCGTTCGAGCAGCAATCCGCCCTGTTCTACCCCTACAGCAGCAAATACGACGCCTATCTCGCCGGGAAAGCCGAGCTGACCGCGCAGGAGGCGCGCGGCCTTGCCGCCTTCAACGATCCGGCGCGCGGCAACTGTGCGCACTGCCACTTCAGCGCCCGTGGGCTCGACGGCACGCCGCCGCAGTTCACCGATTACGGCTTCGTCGCGCTCGGCGTGCCGCGCAACCCGGCGATCCCGGCCAACGCCGACCCGAATTATTACGATCTCGGCCTGTGCGGCCCGCTGCGCCGCGATTTCCTCGGCCGCGCCGAGTATTGCGGGCTGTTCCGCGCCCCGAGCCTGCGCAACACCGCGCGCCGCCGGGTCTTCTTCCACAACGGCGCGTTTCACAGCCTCGAACAGGTGCTCGATTTCTATGCCGAGCGCGACACCGCGCCGGAGAAGTTCTATCCCCGCGGCGAGAAATTCGACGATCTGCCGGCGCGCTACCGCGGCAACGTCAACAGCGAGCCGCCGTTTGGCGGCCGGCCCGGCGAGGCGCCGCGGCTGTCGCCGGCGGACCGCGCCGACATCATCGCCTTTCTGCAAACCCTGAACGACGGCTACTATCGTCCCGGCACGGCGACAGGGAGGGAGCGATGAGCGCAGCCGACGGCGGCCCCGCCGCGATCGAGCGCCCGGCACTGGGCAACGAGGCCGGCGACTACTGGGGCAGCGACGCGGTCGCGCTGATGATGCGCGAGATCGGCCTCGACTTCGTCGCGCTCAATCCGGGCGCCTCGTATCGCGGGCTGCACGACAGCCTCGTCAACCTGCTCGGCAACACCCAGCCGCAGATGCTCCTGTGCCTGCACGAGGAGCATGCGGTGGCGATGGCGCACGGCTACGCCAAGGTCGCCGGCCGGCCGATGGGCGCCATCGTCCACAGCAATGTCGGGCTGATGCATGCGACGATGGCGATCTTCAACGCCTGGTGCGACCGTGTGCCGGTGGTCGTGTTCGGCGCCACCGGGCCGGTCGATGCCGCCAAACGGCGGCCGTGGATCGACTGGATTCACACCGCCCAGGATCAGGGCGCCCTGATTCGCCACTACACCAAATGGGACGATCAGCCGGCTTCGGTCGCAGCGGCGGCCGAATCGATCCTGCGGGCGCACCGTATCGCGGTGACGCCGCCCTGCGGCCCGGTTTACGTCTGCCTCGACGCCGCCCTGCAGGAAAGCCGCATCGGCGAGCTGCCGGCGCTGCCCGGCGCCGCACGGTTCCGGCCGCCGCGCGAGGCCGCGGTCGATTCCGAGTCCGCCGTCGAGGCGGCGCGGATTCTTCAGGCGGCGGAGCGGCCGCTGATCCTCGCCGGGCGGGTCGGCCGCAGCGAGGCGGCGTGGCAGGAGCGCATCCGCCTCGCCGAGGCGCTCGGCGCCATCGTGCTGACCGATCCCAAGACCGGCGCGAGCTTTCCGTCGCGGCACAAACTGCACGGGCCGCCGGCCGGCAACAACCCCAGCGCCGACGCCTGCACGCTGATCCGCGAGGCCGATGCGATCCTGTCGCTCGACTGGGTCGATCTCGCCGGCGCCTTCAAGGCGGCGGGCGGCCCGGCCGAGGGCGCCAAGGTGGTGCTCGCCTCGCTCGACCACCTCGTCCACAACGGCTGGAGCATGGATTATCAGGGCCTGGCGCCGACCGACCTGCACCTCGCGGTTGCGCCCGAGCGCGCGGTAGCGGCGATCCTGCCGCTGCTGCGGCCGCGCGCGCCGGGCTGGCAGGGCTACAAGCTGACCCCGGTGGCGCCGCCGGCCCTCGGCTCGGGCGACACCTTGAGCCCGGGCGACGTCGCCGCCGCCTTGCGCGAGGTGCTCGGCGGTCGCGACGCCTGCCTGATCCGCACCCCGCTTGCCTGGGCCGGCGGCTACTGGCCGGCGGCGCACCCGCTCGATTTGCTCGGCGGCGACGGCGGCGGCGGCATCGGCGGCGGGCCGGGGATGGCGGTCGGCGCCGCGCTGGCCTTGCGCGGCAGCGGCAGGCTGCCGATCGCGGTGCTCGGCGACGGCGACTGCCTGATGGGGGTGACGGCGTTGTGGACCGCGGTGCATTACCGCATCCCGCTGCTGGTCATCGTCTCCAACAACAATTCGTTCTTCAACGACGAGCTGCATCAGGACCGCATGGCGCGGCAGCGCGGCCGCCCGGTCGCCAACCGCTGGATCGGCCAGCGTATCGCCGACCCCGAGCCCGACCTCGCCACCCTGGCGCGCGGCCAGGGCGCCGCGGGCTGGGGGCCGGTGCGCACCCCGGGGGAATTGCCACGGGCGCTGCGGGCGGCGATCGAGCATGTCGAAGGCGGCGGCGTCGCGCTTGTCGATGTCCGGGTCGAGCCCGGCTACGCGCCCGATACGCCGGCCTCGATCAGCCGCGGCTAGGCGATGGAAGCGGCGGCCGACCTGCCGCTCGACCGGCTCGACCGCTGGCTGGCGGCCAACGTCGCCGGTTACCGCGGCCCGCTCGCCGCCGAGCGCTTTGCCGGCGGCCAGTCGAACCCGACCTATCGCCTCGACGCCGGCTCGGGCCGTTATGTCTTGCGCCGCAAGCCGCCCGGCGTGCTGCTGCCGAGCGCGCATGCCGTCGACCGCGAGTACCGGGTGATGCGCGCGCTCGCCGGAACCGCGGTGCCGGTGCCGCAAGTCTTCGCCCTGTGCGAAGACGACGCGGTCGTCGGCAGCGCCTTCTACGTGATGGAATATCTCGACGGCCGCATTTTCTGGGACCAGCGCCTGCCCGACCGGACCGCGGCCGAGCGCGCCGCGATGTTCGATTCGATGAACGCGGTTATCGCCGCTCTGCACTCGGTCGATTTTGCCGCCGTCGGGCTCGGCGATTTCGGCCGGCCCGGCAACTATCTCGCCCGCCAGATCGCGCGCTGGAGCCGGCAATACCGCGCTTCCGAGACCGCGCCGATCGCGGCGATGGACCGGCTCATCGACTGGCTGCCGCTTCACCTGCCGCCCGAAGGCGCGGCGGCGATCGTCCACGGCGACTACCGCATGGACAATCTCGTCTTCCACAAGAGCGAGCCGCGGGTCATCGGCGTGCTCGACTGGGAACTGTCGACGATCGGCGACCCGCTCGCCGATTTCGCCTATCACATGCTGACCTGGCGGGTGACGCCGGAACTGTTCCGCGGCCTTGCCGGCATCGATTTCGCCGGGCTGATGATCCCGAACGAAAGCGAATACCTCGCCGCCTATTGCCGCCGCACCGGCCGCGACGGCGTCGCCGCCTGGGAATTCTACATGGCCTACAGCCTGTTCCGCCTTGCCGCGATCCTCCAGGGCATCGCCAAGCGGGCGATCGACGGCACCGCCGCCGCTGCCGATGCGGCCGAGACCGGCCGTCTCGCCCGGCCGATCGCCGAGATGGCCTGGGAATTGGCGCGGCGGCTCGGGTGACGCGGCCGCAGATCTGCGATCCCGGCCTCGGGCGATGTCGAAATCGGCCGATTTTTCTAGGGCGGGCGCAGCGACGACGCCATCATCGGCCGCGATCGGGAATGAGGGGACGCCAATGCCGGAAAAGATCGGGGTTGTCGGAGCCGGGCTGATGGGGGCGGAGATCGCGCTGGTCTTCGCGCTCGCCGGGCACGAGGTGGTGTTGAACGACCGCAGCGACGCGATCCTCGCGGCGGCGCTGGAGCGGCTCGGCCGGGTGATGGACCGCGGCATCGCCCGCGGCGCCTACAAGGAGGCGGAAAAGCCGGCGGCGCTCGCGCGCATCGCGCCGTCGGCCGCGCTCGACCCCTTCGCCGATTGCGCCTTCGTCACCGAGGCGGTGTTCGAGGACGAGGCGGTCAAGGCGGCGACCTTTCAGCGCCTCGACGCCATCTGCGCCCCCGAATGCATCTTCGCCAGCAATACCTCGACAATCCCGATCTCGACCCTGGCCGGGCATGTCGGCCCGGCGCGGCGGCGCAACTTCATCGGCACCCACTACTTCTCGCCGGCCTCGCGCATGAAGCTGGTCGAGGTCATTCCCGCCTTCGACACCGCGCCCGAGACGCTGGAGACGACGCTGCGGCTGATGCGCGAGGCCGACAAGGTGGCGATCAAGGTCAAGGACGTCGCCGGCTTTGCGGTCAACCGCATGTTTCTCGTCTTTCTCGCCGAGGCGGTGCGGCTGGTCGAGGAGGGGGTGGCGACGGTCGAGGACATCGACACCGCCTGCAGGCTCGGCCTCGGCCACCCGATGGGGCCGTTCGAGCTGATGGACGCGACCACCTCGAGCCTGTGCCTGCAGGCCGCCGAGATCCTGCACGAGGCCTATGGCGAACGCTTCCGCCCGCCGGCTCTGCTGAAGCAGCGGGTGCGCGCCGGCTATACCGGCGGGCGCGGCGCACCGGGCTGGCGCACGCGGGGCGGCTGATGCGGCTCGCCGGCGAGGTCGTCGTCGTCACCGGCGCGGCCCGCGGCATCGGCCGCGCCCTGTGCGCGCGCTTCCGCCGCGAAAACCCGCGGGCCATCGTCGCCGCCGACATCGCCGCCGGCGAGCCGCTCGACGGCACCGTCGCCCGGCACTGCGACGTCGCGGTCGAGGCCGACATCGCCCGCCTGGTCGCCGAGACCGAGGATCGTTTCGGCCCGATCGGCCTGTTCTGTTCCAATGCCGGCATCGCCCGCATGGACCCCGACCCCGGCAACGCCGCCGGCGCCGACGACGCCGCCTGGGCGCAGAGCTGGGCGGTCAACGTGATGGCGCATGTCTACGCGGCGCGCGCCTTGGTGCCGCGGATGAAGGCGCGCGGCGGCGGCTACCTGCTCAACACCGTGTCGGCGGCCGGGCTGCTGTCGCAGATCGGCGGCGCCGTCTATGCGACGACCAAGCACGCCGCGCTCGGCTTCGCCGAGTGCCTGGCGATCGCCCATCGCGACGACGGCATCAAGGTCTCGGTGCTGTGCCCGCAAGGGGTCGATACCGACATGCTGCGCGGCATCCCGCCCGGGGCCGAGCGCATCGACGGCGTCATCAGCCCCGAATCGGTGGCCGACGCGGTGGTCGAGGGGCTCGCCGCCGAGCGCTTCCTGATCCTGCCGCACCCGCAGGTGCTCGGCTATCTCCGCGGCAAGGCAGAGGATTACGACCGCTGGCTCGCCGGCATGGCGCGGCTCCGGCGGAAATTGCGAGGCTAGGGATCGCAGCCGCGGGGCGGGCAACTATCTAAGGTGGAGCGCGTTTGCCGATCCGGCGAATGCAAGCGATCCGGGCCGAACATGACCGCTCCGCTCAAGCTGCACATCCCCGAGCACCGCGGCAAGCCGGGGCAGCATGCCGATTTCAGCTATTTCCGCCTGCCGGCGGCGGGCGATGCGCCGCGCCCGCCCTGCGATGCCCCGGCCTCGGCGACGCATCCGCTCGCCGAAACCATGATCCGCGTCCTCGACGGCGACGGCGCCGCGGTCGGGCCGTGGGACCCGCAGCTCGATCCCGAGACGCTGCGCACCGGCCTGCGCTGGATGATGCTGACCCGCGCCTATGACGACCGCATGTACCGCGCCCAGCGCCAGGGCAAGACCAGCTTCTACATGAAATGCACCGGCGAAGAGGCGATCGGCGTCGCCCAGGCGATGGCGCTCGAGCCCGACGACATGCTGTTCCCCACCTACCGCCAGCAGGGCCTGCTGATCGCGCGCGGCTATCCGCTGCTCGACATGATGTGCCAGTGCTACGCCAACGCGCGCGATCCGCTGAAGGGGCGGCAACTGCCGGTGCTCTATTCGTCGCGCGAGAAGTCGTATTTCTCGCTGTCCGGCAATCTCGGCACCCAGTTCCCGCAGGCGGTCGGCTGGGCGATGGCCTCCGCCTACAAGGGCGACACCCGCATCGCCGCCGGCTGGATCGGCGAAGGCTCGACCGCCGAGCCCGATTTCCACCACGCGCTGACCTTCGCCGCGGTCTACCGCGCGCCGGTCGTGCTCAACGTCGTCAACAATCAGTGGGCAATCTCCTCGCACCAGGAGGTCGCGGGCGGCGAGGCGGCGACCTTTGCCGCGCGCGCCATCGGCTTCGGCCTCGCCTGCCTCAGGGTCGACGGCAACGATTTCCTCGCCGTCTACGCCGCCACCAGATGGGCGGCGGAGCGCGCCCGCGGCAATCACGGCGCCACCCTGATCGAGCTGTTCACCTACCGCGCCGGCTCGCATTCGACCAGCGACGACCCGACCCGCTACCGTCCCGAGGACGAGCCGGCGACCTGGCCTCTGGGCGACCCCGTCGCGCGGCTGTCGCAGCACCTGATCCGCCTCGGCGAATGGTCGGACGAGCGCCACCGCAAGCTGGAGGCGGAACTGACCGCGCTGGTGCGCGAGACCAACCGCGAGGCCGAGACCTACGGCACCCTCGACCAGGGGCCGCAAATCAGCGCGGCGACGATGTTCGAGGACGTCTTCAAGGAGATGCCGCCGCATCTGCGGCGTCAGCGTCAGGAACTGGGAGTCTGAGCCATGCCGGCAATGTCGATGGTGGCGGCGCTCAATTCGGCAATGGACGTGATGCTGTCGCGCGACCCCGACGTCGTCGTGTTCGGCGAGGATGTCGGCTTCTACGGCGGCGTCTTCCGGGTCACCGAAGGCTTGCAGAAAAAACACGGGGAGCACCGCGTGTTCGACGCGCCGATCGCCGAAGGCGGCATGCTCGGTGTCGCGGTCGGCATGGGCGCCTACGGGCTGCGGCCGGTCGTCGAGATCCAGTTCGCCGACTACATCTACCCGGCAACCGACCAGCTCATTTCCGAGGCGGCGCGGCTGCGCTACCGTTCGGCCGGCGAATTCTGGGCGCCGCTGACCGTGCGCGCGCCGTGCGGCGGCGGCATCTTCGGCGGCCAGACCCACAGCCAGAGCCCGGAGGCGATCTTCACCCATGTCTGCGGGCTGAAGACGGTCATCCCCTCCAATCCCTACGACGCCAAGGGCCTGCTGATCAGCGCCATCGAAGACGACGACCCGGTGGTGTTTTTCGAGCCGAAGCGGCTCTACAACGGCCCGTTCGACGGTCACCCCGACCGGCCGGCGGTGTCGTGGGCCGGGCACCCGCAGGGCGAGGTGCCGGAGGGTTATTATTCGGTGCCGCTCGGCCGGGCGGCGGTGGTGCGGCCGGGCAGCGCCGTCACCATCCTCGCCTACGGCACGATGGTGCATGTCGCCCTCGCCGCCGCCGAGGAGGCCGGCGCCGATGCCGAGGTGATCGACCTGCGCACCCTGGTGCCGCTCGACCTCGACACCATCGTCGCCTCGGTAAAAAAGACCGGGCGCTGCGTCGTCGCCCACGAGGCGACGCGCACCAGCGGTTTCGGCGCCGAGCTGGCGGCCCTGGTGCAGGAGCACTGCTTCTACCATCTGGAGGCGCCGATCGTCCGCGTCACCGGCTGGGACACGCCGTACCCGCACGTCTTCGAATGGGAATATTTCCCCGGCCCGGCGCGCGTCGCCGACGGCATCCGCCGGGCGCTCGCCGACTGACATGACGCGGCTCGTCGTCAAGCTCCCCGATATCGGCGAGGGCACCACCGAGGCCGAGATCGTCGCCTGGCACGTCAAGGCCGGCGATGCGGTCGAGGAAGACGATCCGCTCGCCGACGTGATGACCGACAAGGCGACGGTCGAGATCCCGGCCCCGGTCGCCGGGCGGGTGGTGGCGATCCACGGCGCGATCGGCGAGAAGCGCGCGGTCGGCTCCGAGCTGGTGGTGATCGAGACCGACGCCGCGGCTGTGCCGGAAACGGCGGCGCCGCGACGCGAGGCTCGACCGGCGCCGCCGGCTTCGCCACCGCCGGCGGCCGACTCCTCGCCGCCGCCTGAGCGCAAGCCTGCACCTCCGGCGGCGGCGGCGCCGTCCTCCCAGCCGGCCGGCGCGCGGCGCCCGCTGGCCTCGCCGGCGGTGCGGCGGCGCGCCTTCGAGCGCGGCATCCCGCTGCAATTCGTCCGCGGCACCGGCCCGGAGGGGCGCATCACCCAGGCCGATCTCGACGCCTACGCGTCCTCGGCGGCCCCGGTCCCGGCCGCGGCGCGGCGCGACGACAGCGTCGAGGCGGTGCCGATCGTCGGCCTGCGCCGGGCGATTGCCGAGCGGCTGCAGCAGTCGAAGCGGCAGATCCCGCATTTCTCCTATATCGAGGAGGTCGATGTCGGCGCGCTCGAGGAACTGCGCGCGCATCTGAACCGGACCCGCGAGGCGCGCGGCCACCTGACCCTGCTGCCGTTCCTGATGCGCGCCATCGTCCGCGCCGTCGCCGAGCACCCGCAGGTCAACGCCCGCTTCGACGACGAGGCCGGCATCCTCCACCGTCATCGCGCCGTCCATATCGGCATCGCGACGCAGAGCGAGGCCGGGCTGCTGGTGCCGGTGGTGCGCCATGCCGAGGCGCTCGACCTGTGGCAGGCCGCGGCCGAGATATCCCGCCTGGCCGAGGCGGCGCGCAGCGGCAGGGCGACGCGCGAGGAGCTGACCGGCTCGACCATCACGATCACCAGCCTCGGCCCGCTCGGCGGCATCGCCGCGACGCCGGTGATCAACCGCCCGGAGGTGGCGATCGTCGGGGTCAACCGCATCGTCGAGCGGCCGGTGATCCGCGGCGGCGCCATCGTCGCCGCGCGGGTGATGAACCTGTCCTCGTCGTTCGACCACCGCATCGTCGATGGCTGGGAGGCGGCCTCGTTCATCCAGCGGGTCAAGGACGGGCTCGAACACCCCGCCACCCTGTTCATCGACTGACGGGCGATGGCGGCGCTGACCCCCCAGGTGCTGGTGGTCGGCGGCGGGCCCGGCGGCTATGTCGCCGCGTTGCGCGCCGGCCAGCTCGGCCTCGACACCGTGCTGGTCGATGGCGGCGGGCTCGGCGGCACCTGCCTCCAGCGCGGCTGCATTCCTTCGAAAGCGCTGATCCACGCCGCCGACCGTTTTTACGCCACCGCCGGCATGGTCGGCGGCGACCGCCTCGGCATCTCGCTCGCCGAGCCGCCGCGGCTCGACTTCGCCGCGACGATGCGGTGGAAGGACGGCATTGTCGCCCGCCTCAACCGCGGCATCGCCCAGCTGCTGGCGCATGCCAAGGTGCGCGTGCTCTCCGGCTGGGCCGAATTCTCCGACGCCAAGACCTGCATCGTGCGCGGCGGCGCCGAGGCGGTGACGGTCGCCGCCGAGCATGTCGTGCTCGCTGCCGGCTCCGAGCCGGCGCCCTTGCCCGGCCTGCCGTTCGGCGGCGCGGTGATCTCCTCGACCGAGGCGCTGGCGCTCGATGCGGTGCCGCCGCGGCTCGCGGTGGTCGGCGCCGGCTATATCGGGCTCGAACTCGGCATCGCCTACCGCAAGTTCGGCAGCGCGGTAACCGTGATCGAGGCCGCCGACCGCATCCTGCCGCGCTATGACGCCGCCCTCGCCGCCCCGGTGCGGCGCTGGCTCGACCGGGCCGGCGTCACCCTCCATCTCGGCGCCACGGTCGATGGCCGCAACCCCGACGGCAGCCTGGCGGTGACGACGCCGGCCGGCAAGGTGGCGGTCGCCGCCGACCGCATCCTCGTCGCCGCCGGGCGCCGCGCCCGGCTCGACGGCTGGGGGTTCGAGGCGATGGCGGTCGATCTCGCCGGCGGCTTCGTCAAGATCGACGAGCAGTGCCGCACCTCGATGCGCCGGGTGTGGGCGATCGGCGACCTGACCGGCGAGCCGATGCTGGCGCACCGCGCCTCGGCCCAGGCGCTCGTCGTCGCCGAGGCGATCGCCGGCCAGCGCCGCCGCTTCGCGCCGGAGGCGATCCCGGCGATCTGCTTCACCGAGCCGCAGATCGTCAGCGTCGGGCTCCTGCCGGGCGAGGCCGGGGACAGCGGCACGGCGGTGTTTCCGCTCGCCGCCAGCGGCCGGGCGCTGACCCTCGAAGCCGGCGACGACGGCGGCTTTGTCCGCATCGTCTACGGCCGCGGCGACCGCCGCGTGCTCGGCATCCAGGCGGTCGGGCGCGAGGTCGCCGAACTCGCCGGCGAGTTCGCCCACGCCCTCGAAATGGGCGCGGTGCTCGACGATATCGCCTTGACCATCCACGCCCATCCCACCCTCGGCGAATCGCTGGCCGAGGCGGCGATGAAGGGGCTCGCCCGCGGGCTCCACGGATAGCGCCGGCCGGGCCCGCGTGGCTGGGGCGGGAGGATTCGAACCTCCGAATGCCGGAATCAAAATCCGGTGCCTTACCTCTTGGCTACGCCCCACCGGTGGATTTTGCGCCCGCGATCGTCCCGGCGCCGGGCGCGGCACTCTATCGGCAATGCCCGCCGCCGGCAATCGAGCCGCGGCCGATCGGCTTGATTCCCGCGGGGTTGCGGCTTTGAATACCGGCCGGTCGAGACGGAAGCCATCGTCATGTCCGAATCGCGGAACCCTCCGGCCGGTCCGCCTCACCCCCGCGGCGCCGCGGCGCCGTCGCCCGGCCGCCACGGGGTGCGCTGGCGCGACATCGAATGGGTCGAATTCGAGCCGGCGGCGCGCGCCCCCATCGTGCCGTCGCGCCTCGCCGCCCCGCTGCGCGAGCTTCCGCTTCCCGCCAACGACGCCGCCCCCGAACCGGCGAGCCTCGACGGTCCGGAGGTCGCCGAGCCGGTGGCGGTGCCCGGGCCGGATCCCGCGCCGGCGCCGGCCGCCGTCAAGGCGCCCCGCTACGGCCGGGCGATCGCCCCGCCGCCGCCTCACCTGAGCGCGCCGGCCCCGCCGCCGCGTCCGGCCCCGCCGCCGCAGCAGCCCGGCGCCGCGAGGCTGCGCATGCCCGGCGGCGGCGCGCTGCTCCGCGGTCCGCTGCCGCCGGCGCGCGGCCGCCGCGGACTGCGCGCTGCCGGGATCGCCGCGGCCGTCGGCGTCGGCGCGATCCTCGCCTATGGCGTGGTCCGCCTCGCGGTCGGACCGGACGATGCGCGGGCGGTCGCGCCGGCGCCTGCGCGGCCGCCCCGGGAGGCGCCGCCGGCTCCGGCGCCGGCTCCGCCGCCCCAGGTCCCGGCTCCGGCCTCGGTCCCGGCCCCGGCCGTGGCGGCACCGCAACCGCCGCTTGACCGCACCGCCGCGCTGACCGAAAAGGCCGAGGCCGGCGACGCCGCCGCGCAGTTCAACCTCGCCGTGCTCTACGCTCGCGGCGACGGCGTCGCCCAGGATTATGCGCGGGCGGCGTCGTGGTTCCGCGAGGCGGCGATCAACGGCAACGTGCCGGCCCAGTTCAACCTCGGCGTGCTCTACGAGCGCGGCCTCGGCATGGCGCCGAACATCAACGAAGCGCTGATCTGGTATCACAGCGCGGCGGCGCACAATTACCCGCCGGCCGAATACAACCTCGCCCTGTCCTATGCCGACGGGCGCGGCACGCCGCAGGATTTCGTCGCCGCCGCGCGCTGGTACCGCCGCGCCGCCGAGGGCGGGGTGGTGCCGGCGATGATCAATTTGGCAATCCTGCTCGAGACCGGGCGCGGCGGACCGCCCGCGCCGGTCGAGGCCTATGCCTGGTACCGCGCCGCCGGCGCGCGCGGCGACGAGCCCGGCGAGAAGCGCGCCGGCGAGCTGTTCGCCGCGTTCTCCGCCGCCGACAAGGCCCGCGCCGAGGCCGCGGCGGCCGCGGTCGCCGCCTCGATCCATCCGCCGCCCGCGGCGGATGCGGCTAAACCGGGCTGAGCCGCCCCGCCTTCACCCACCAGCCCGGGTGCTCGGCGGCGAGGCGCCGCGCCGCCCGCTCCGCCCCTGCGCGCTCCGCGAACAGCGCGAAACAGGTGGCGCCGCTGCCGCTCATCCGCGCCAGCAGCGCGCCGGGCAGCGCCGCCAGCGCGTCGAGCACCGCGGCGATCTCCGGCACCAGCGCGATCGCCGCCTCGGTCAGGTCGTTGCGGCAGCGCCCGAGCGCCGCGACGAGCCCGGCCGCGTCGCGCGGCATGGCAAAGCGTCCGGGGGCGCCGAACGGCCCCGAGCGGGCGCGGAACACCGCGGCGGTCGGCAGCGCGCGGCGCGGATTGGCCAGCACGATCGCCAGCTCGGGCAGCTCGCCCGCCGGTTCGAGCGCCTCGCCGACGCCGCCCACCCAGAGCGGCCGCGCCGCCAGGCAGGCCGGCACGTCGGCGCCGAGCGCCAGCGTGTCGAGGCCGTCGAGCGGCAGCCGCCACAACGCCGCGAGCGCGCGCAGCGCGGCGGCGGCGTCGCTGGAGCCGCCGCCGATGCCGGCCGCCACCGGCAGCTGCTTGTCGAGGGTCAGCGCCGCGCCGCGCCCCGGTCCGAGCAGGCGCGCCGCGCGCAGCACCAGATTGTCGTCGCCGAGCCCGGCGAGCGCCGCCGCCTCCGGCCCGGTGACCGCGAGGCTCAGCGCGGCGGCCGGCGCGGCGGCGACGCGGTCGCCGATATCGGCAAAGGCGACGAGGCTGTCGATCAGGTGATAGCCGTCGGCCCGGCGGCCGACGACGTGGAGGTAGAGATTGACCTTCGCCGGGGCGAAGGCTTCGCTCGCGCTCAGCCGCCGCGCTCCGGGGTCGGCGGCGTCGTCAGGCCGCGTTCGAGCTTGGCCTCGATCGGCTTGATTTCCTTTTCCTCGGGGCCGAACTGCAAGGCCCGCCGCCACTGGTAGCGCGCCTCGACGAGACGCCCGGTCTGCCAGTAGGCGTCGCCGAGATGGTCGTTGATCGTCGGGTCCTCGGGCACCTTCTCGACCGCGGTTTCGAGGTACTGCACCGCGCCGGCATAGTCGCCCATGCGGTAATGCGCCCAGCCGAGGCTGTCGATGATGTAGCCGTCGTCGGGGCGCAGCGCGACCGCCTTCTCGATCATCTTCAGGCCGCGGTCGAGGTTCTCGCCGCGGTCGATCCAGGAGTAGCCGAGATAGTTGAGCACCAGCGGCTGGTCCGGCTTCAGCTTCAGCGCATGCAGCAGATCGGCCTCGGCGCGCGGCCATTGGTGGGCGCGTTCGAGCGCGACGCCGCGATCGTAGAACAGGGTCCAGCGCTCCGGCATCTTTTCGGCCTCGGCGCGCCGCACCGCCTCGTCATAGGCCGCGACCGCCTCGGTAAAGCGCTTTTTCGAGCGCAGCAGGTCGCCGAGCTGCAATTCGGCGCCGATCCGCTTCGGCGCCTGCGCCGACATCGCCTTGAGCATCGCGATCGCCTCGTCGGTACGGCCGAGCGTCTCCAGATTGGCGGCGACGCGCAGCCGCGCCGACCACGAATAGGGCGAGGCGGCGGGGATGCCGTCGAGCACGGCAAGGCTCTCCTCCGCCTTGTTCTCGGCGCTCAGCAGATCGGCGAGGAGGAGCTGGGCGAGCGGGAATTGCGGCTGCAGGTCGAGGGCAAAGCGGTCGTAGACCAGGGCGAGGTCGATGGTCTCGGCCTGGTTCATCACGCTGGCCAGGTCGAACATGCCTTCGGCCAGACCCTCGGCGGCCGAGGTCACCGGCGCCGGCGGGGGGCCGGGCGGGCGCGCCGCCAGCACCGACTGGGCCAGCTCGCTGCTGGCGTTCTCCTCGATGAAGCGCCGGTAGAGCGCCTGGGCTTCCTTCTCTTTGCCGTGGCGCTCGTCGAAATTGGCGATGGTGTCGGCGAGCCGCCAGTTGAGCTGGCCGGCGGCGGCGATCGCCTTGTCGAAATGGTCGCCCGCCTTGGCCGCGTCGCCGGCGAAATCGTAGACGAGGCCGAGCTGGAATTCCTTCAGCGGCGCGAACCCGGTGAACTTGTCGAGCCCCTGCAAGGCGGTGTCGGCGCCGGCGATGTCGCCGGCGCTGACCCGCGCCCAGGCCAGCGCGACCGGGGCGACGTAGCGGTGCAGCCCGTCCTGCGGCAGTGCCGTGGCCGCCTTCAAGGCGCCGGCCGTGTCGCCTGCCTTGAGCCGCGCCGCGAGCAGCACGAGCTGCGGCAGCGCGTCGCTCGGATCGACCTTCAGCGCCTTGTCGGCCAGCGCCCGGGCACGGTCGAAATGCCCGGTCGTCACCTCCATCAGAAAGGTGCGGCTGATCAGCTCGGGCGAATCCGGGTCGAGTGCCGAGGCCTTTTCGTACCAGTTCACCGCCGCGGCGAAGTCGCGTTCCTGCTGGGCCTCGCGGCCGGCAAGGTAATAGCCGAACAGGTGCCCGGCCGGCTCCGCCGCGGGGGCCGGCGCCGCCGCCAGGGCCGCGGCCAGGACGATGCCGAAACGCCATGCCTCGTGTTTCATCGAGCCCTACATATTCGGGTAATTCGGCCCGCCGCCACCTTCGGGGACGACCCAGTCGATGTTCTGTTCCGGGTCCTTGATGTCGCACGTCTTGCAGTGCACGCAGTTCTGCGCATTGATCTGCAAGCGCGGTCCGGCCGCGCTGTCCGCCTCGACGATCTCATAGACGCCGGCCGGACAATAGCGCTGTTCCGGCGAGTCGTAGAGGCGATAATTGATCGCAATCGCCTTTTCCGGGTCGCGCAGCTTCAGATGCGCCGGCTGGTCCTCCTCGTGGTTGGTGTTGGAGATGAACACCGAGGAGAGCCGGTCGAAGGTGATTTTGCCGTCCGGGCGCGGATACTCGATCGGCGGCGCGATGTCGGCGCGCATCAGCGTCTGGTGGTCGGGATGGTGGTGGAAGGTCCACGGCGCCCGCCCGCGCAGGACATAGGTGTCGAAGGCCGAATAGGCGAGCCCGCCCCACAGGCCGAGGCGGAAGCTCGGGCGGATATTGCGCGCCCGGTACAGCTCGTCCCATACCCAGCTGCGTTCGAGCGCACCGCGCACCGAGGCCCGGGTGTCGCCGCCGAGCCGGGCGAACACCGCCTCGGCCGCGACCATGCCCGATTTCATCGCGGTGTGGCTGCCCTTGATCTTCGGCACGTTGACAAAGCCGGCGGCGCAGCCGACCAGCGCCCCGCCCGGGAAGTCGAGGCGCGGGATCGACTGGAACCCGCCCTCGTTGAGCGCCCGCGCGCCGTAGGCGATGCGCCGCCCGTCCTCGAAGGTGGGCCGGATCGCCGGGTGCGTCTTGAAGCGCTGGAATTCCTCGAACGGGCTGAGATGCGGGTTGCGATAGTCGAGCCCGATGACGAAGCCGACGGCGACCTGGCGATCTTCCAGGTGATAGAGGAACGAGCCGCCATAGGTGGCGCGGTCGAGCGGCCAGCCGACGGTGTGGATCACCAGCCCCGGCCGGTGCCGCTCCGCCGCGACCTCCCACAATTCCTTGACGCCGATCGCATAGGTCTGCGGATCGCAGCCGTCGCGCAGGTGAAAGCGCTCGACGAGGCGCTTGGTCAGCGAGCCGCGGCAGCCTTCGGCGAACAGGGTCTCGCGCGCGATCAGCTCGACCCCCGGGGTGTAGCGCTCGGTCGGCTTGCCGTCCCGGCCGATCCCCATGTCGCCGGTGGCGACGCCGCGCACCCGTCCGTCCTCGTCGTAGAGCACCTCGGCGGCGGCAAAGCCGGGATAGATCTCGACGCCGAGCCCTTCGGCCTGCTCGGCCAGCCAGCGGCACAGATTGCCGAGGCTGATGATGTAGTTGCCGCGGTTGTGCATCTGCGGCGGGGTCGGCAGCGGCACGGCGCGGCGCCGGGTCAGGTAGAGAAAGCGGTCGTCGATTGCCGGGGTGTGGAGCGGCGCGCCGCGCTCGCGCCAGTCGGGGAACAGTTCGGCAAGCGCGCGCGGCTCCAGTACCGCGCCCGACAGGATGTGGGCGCCGACCTCCGAGCCCTTCTCGACCACGCACACGGCGATCTCGCCGCCCGCGGCGGCGGCGAGCTGCTTCAGCCGGATCGCCGCCGACAGCCCGGCCGGGCCGGCGCCGACGACGACGACATCGTATTCCATCCGCTCGCGTTCGCTTTCCGCCACGGTTGCGCCCTCGGCTTGGTTTGGCGTGGTTATATAGGAAAATGCTAGACTCGGCGCATGACAACGCGCGATGCCCTGGCGCTGCTCGCCTGGCAGGTCGAAATGGGCGCCGACGAGGCGATCGGCCCGCTGCCGTGCGACCGGCTGAGCGAACCGCCGCCGCCGGCCGCCGCGCCGCCCCCGCCGCGCCGTCCTGCGCCGCCGCCCGCCGCGGTGCAGCCGCCGCAGGCCTTCGCCGATTCGCTGGGCGAGGCGGCGCAATCGGCGCGCCGGCTCGCCGAGCGCGCCGATTCGATCGCCGCGCTCGCCGCCCTCGTCGCCGCCTTCGACGACTGTCCGCTGAAGCGCACCGCCACCAATACCGTGTTCGCCGACGGCAACCCGGCGGCGCCGGTGCTGATCGTCGGCGAGGCGCCGGGCGCCGACGAGGACCGCCTCGGCCGGCCGTTTGTCGGGCGCAGCGGCCAGCTCCTCGACCGCATGCTGGCGGCGATCGGCCTCGACCGATCGAGCGCCCAGATCACCAACGTCATCTACTGGCGCCCGCCCGGCAACCGCAAGCCGACCGCGGCCGAGATCGCTACCTGCCTGCCCTTCGTGCTGCGCCACATCGCGCTTGCCCGGCCCAAGGTGCTGGTGCTGGCCGGCGGCACCGCGGCGAGCGCCCTGCTGCCGGTCGGCGACGGCATCACCCGCATCCGCGGGCGCTGGTTCGAGCTCGCCGTGCCCGGCCTGGAGCGGCCGGTGCCGACCCTGCCGATCTTCCACCCCTCCTTCCTGCTGCGCGCGCCCGAGCGCAAGCGCGAGGCCTGGCGCGACCTGCTCGCGCTCAAGGCGCGGCTGGACCAGTCCGCTTGAGGAGCCCCCGATGCCGCTCAACCACGACCGCCCGTTCCTACCCGTCAACATCGCGCTGTTGACCGTGTCGGACACGCGCAGCGCCGCCGACGACCGCTCCGGCGACACCTTGCAGCAGCGCGCCGAGGCGGCCGGCCACCGCATCGCCGCGCGCGCCATCGTGCGCGACGAGTTCGACGCCATCGTCGCCCAGCTCAAAACCTGGATCGCCGATCCCGAGATCGACGTGGTCATCTCCACCGGCGGCACCGGCGTCACCGGCCGCGACGTGACGCCCGAGGCCTTCCACAGCGTCTACGAAAAGGAGATTGCCGGGTTCGGCGAATTGTTCCGCTGGCTCAGCTACCAGAAGATCGCCACCTCGACGATCCAGAGCCGCGCCACCGCCGGGGTCGCCGGCGGCACCTACCTGTTTGCGCTGCCGGGTTCGCCCGGCGCTTGCCGCGACGCCTGGGACGACATCCTCGTCCATCAGCTCGACAACCGCTGGCGCCCGTGCAACTTCGTCGAGCTGATGCCGCGGCTGCAGGAGAAATAGCCCTCGCCGTCGTCGACATCGGCGAGCGTTGCGGCAAAGCCGACCGACAGCCGCTTCGGCAGGTTGGCGAGCGTGTCGGCGAGCGCATCGGGGCTCGACCAGCGCACCCGGCCGAACGCCGGCAGCGCCGCCGGATGGCGCGCGCCGACCAGCCAGAAGCCGCCGTCCTGCGCCGGGCCGAACACCATGTCGTGGCGGCCGAGCAGGCGGAACGCCGCGGCGATATGCGCCGGCGTCAGCGCCGGGATGTCGCTCCCGACCAGCACGGCGGGATGCGGCGCCGCGGCGGCGAGGGCGCGGCGCATGCGCCGGCCGAGATCGCCGCGCCCCTGCGGCGTCGCGGGCCGGCGGGCGCAGAGGCGGGCGCGGTCCGGCGTCACCGCCAGGCTCAGCCGCCAGCGCCGGTCGCGGCCGAGCCGGCGCAGCATCAGCGCCAGCATGCGGCGTTCGAATTGCACCGCCGCGCCGTCGCCGATCGCCGCCGCGAGGCGGCGCTTGCCGCGGCCGTATTCGGGCCGGCGCAGGAACAGGATCAGCCGCCGCGTCATCGGTAGAGGCGCACGATCCGCGCCGGCGGCAGCCCGGCGAAATACAGGCCGAGGCACACCAGGTTGCGCGCCATCCGCCGCAGATAGCCGCGGCGGTAGCGCCGCGCCGAGCTGACCAGCCGTGCCGGGATCGGGGCGAGCCGGCGGCGGCCGAGGCGGCGCACCAGATCGACATCCTCCATCAGCGGCATCGGCCGGAAGCCGCCGACGGCGTCGTAGAGCCGGCGCGAGATCAACAGCCCCTGGTCGCCGTAGGGCAGGGCGAGCGCGCGGCAGCGCCAGGCGACAAGGCGTTCCAGCCGCCGCGCCGCCGGCGCGTCGTCGTCGAGGGCAAAGGCGAAATACCCGGCCCGCTCGGGCGTCGCCGCGGCGAACGCCGCGACCGCCGCCCGCCAGCCCGGCTCGGCCCGGCAATCGGCGTGCAGAAACAAGAGCCAGTCGCCCCGCGCTGCTGCGGCGCCGGCGGCGAGCTGGCTGCCGCGCCCGCGCGGCGCCGCGACGACGCGGGCGCCGGCCGCCCTCGCCACCGCTACGGTCGCGTCGCGCGAGCCGCCATCGGCGACGACGATCTCCAGCCCGGCCAGCGGCGCCAGCGCCGCCGCCAGGGTGTCGGCGGCGTCGAGCGTCGGGATGACCGCGCTGAGACGAATTTGTTCTTGTATTGTTCCCATCGCTGAGGCATCATCGGGCGTATGGATATGCCGGTCGTCCCGATTGCGCGCAAGGGCCGCGGCGCCGCCAGCAACGACAGCGGCCGCTTCGAGGCGGAGCGTCGCGTCGCCATAGACGACGGGTGGGGCTCGGCCGATGCCGAGCCGCCGCCGCTCGACACCCGGCTCAGCGTCGATGCGACGCGCACGATCATCGCCCGCAACGACTCGCCGGATATCGGTTTCGACCGCTCGATCAACCCCTATCGCGGCTGCGAGCACGGCTGCATCTATTGCTACGCGCGGCCGAGCCACGCCTATCTCGGCCTGTCGCCCGGGCTCGATTTCGAGAACCGCATCTTCTACAAGCCGCAGGCCGCGGCGCTGCTGCGCACCGAGCTGTCGCGCAAGAACTACGTTTGCCGGCCGATCGCGCTGGGCAGCAATACCGACCCCTACCAGCCGGCGGAGCGGCGGCTCGGCATCACCCGATCGATCCTCGAAGTCCTGCGCGAGTTCCGCCATCCGGTGACGATCGTCACCAAGTCGGCCCTGGTGACCCGCGATATCGACATCCTTGCCGAGATGGCGCGGGAGCGGCTGGCCATGGTCGCGGTGTCGGTGACGACGCTCGACCGGGGGCTGGCGCGGCGCATGGAGCCGCGCGCGGCGACCCCGGAGCGTCGCCTCGAGGCAATCGCCGCGCTCGCCGCCGCCGGCATCCCCGCCGGGGTGATGGCGGCGCCGATGATCCCGGCGCTGAACGACAGCGAGATGGAGGCCATCCTCGAACGCGGCCGCGCCGCCGGCGCGGTCAGCGCCGCCTATACCATGCTGCGCCTGCCGCTCGAGCTGAAGGCGCTGTTCAGGGAATGGCTGGAGCGGCACGAGCCGGGGCGGGCCACGCATGTCCTCTCGCTGGTGGCCCAGGCGCATGGCGGGCGGCTCTACGATTCGCGCTGGTCGTCGCGGATGATCGGTTCCGGGCCCTACGCGGCGATGCTCGCCGCCCGCTTCGACCGCACCTGCCGCCGCCTCGGCTTCCAGCCGCGCAGCGAGCGCCTGCTCGACACCGGCCGCTTCCGCCCGCCGCCGAAACCGGGAGACCAGCTTTCCCTGCTGTAAAGAAAACTCTAGTCTCGCGCCCGGGCGGACGCGGAGGCGGGCGTGGCGCGCGAAAGGCGGCTCGAAGCCAAGGATGTCGAGGCGATCTTCCGCGCCTTTGCCGAGGTGTTGCGCGAATTGCCGCCGGATACCGAGGCCGGCTGGCTCGACGGCGCCGGCGATCTGCGCCTCGCCCCCGATATCGGCCGCAAACTGCGCACCGCGCGCAACGTGCGCGAGGTGTTGCAGGAAATCCGCCAGGCCCGGCGCGAGGATTAGCCGGCGACCCCGGCGGCGATCCCCCGGTCGTGCAGCCGGCCGATCTCCGCCGGCGACAGGCCGAGCACGCCGGCGAGAACCGCATCGGTGTCCTCGCCGAGGCGCGGCGCCGGGCGGGTCGGCTCGCGCGGCGCGGCGGAGAAGTCGAGCGGCAGGCCGGGCATCAGATAGCGGCCGATGCCGGGCTGCTCGACCTCGGCGAACAGCGGGTTGTCCGGCGAGCAGCGCTTGTCGCTTTCGACCAGCGTGCGGAAATCCTGGAACGGTCCCCACAGCACGCCGCTGCCGGCAAAGGCGACGGCGATCTCGGCCAGGCTGCGCGCGGCGCACCACGGCGCGATCAGCGCGGCGATCGCCTCGCGCGCGTGGAAGCGGCCGGCCTCGCTGTCGAGATCGCCGAGCGCCGCGAGCTTCTCAGTCAGCCCGGTGGCGCGCCCGAGTGCGCGCCATTGCCGCGGCGTCAGGGCGATGATCATCACCCGCCGCCCGTCGGCGGTGGCGAAGTCGCGGCCGAAGCTGCCGTAAAGGTCGTTGCCGAGCGCC
>Ga0209581_1001162_pt1 | contig 33980 bp, 34 predicted proteins | sample Coa_R2_FD_187160 | JGI IMG/M metagenome (GOLD analysis project Ga0209581, IMG submission 187160) | Surface soil microbial communities from Centralia Pennsylvania, which are recovering from an underground coalmine fire - Coalmine... | ecosystem: Environmental > Terrestrial > Soil > Unclassified ...
ATATCCTCAGCGCCGGTCGCGCCGACGTGAAGCAACTGCGCGAATTGAAGCTGTAGATGCGATACCCCCCGCTGTTCCTCGCCGCTCTGGTGACGGCGAGCGCCGCCGCCTTTGCTCAGACGCCGACGCCGGTGACCGAGCCGCCCGGCCCGGCGGTCACCCGCGATTTCTGCGGCCAGGAGGTCACCTTTACCCTCGCCGACCCGGCCGCGGCGGCGCCGCAATACCGCGACTTCATCGGCATCTGGAGCGATGCGGCGTGGACGCCGCAGCTTTGCGCCGCGCTGATCGTCGAAACGGTCACCCCCGAGGGCGGGGCGGCGGTGGTCTACGCCTACGGGCCGCAGGCCCCCAACGCCCGCTCGCCGGGCGGTGTGCTGCGCGGCACCGGGATCATCCAGAACGGCGAATTGCGCTTCCAAAACAGCGACGGCAGCCAGTTCGCGTTCAGGCCCTATTACGCCGATCTCGACGGCAGCCTGGTGACGCCCAAGGGCCAGTCGCTCCACGCGATCTTCAAGAAGACCTATTGAGCCTTCCGCAGCGCGTTCCTAGATTTCGCCCACACCAACGGAACGGGGGTAAGGAGTTGCCGCTGAAGGGCGCTGCGCCGGCTTCGCCGATCAGCGAGATGAGCGAGCGCAGTCGAGAGATTTTTCGCCGCATCGTCGACGGCTATGTGCAGACCGGCGAGCCGATCGGCTCGCGCACGCTGTCCCGCCTGCTGGGGCAGAACCTGTCGCCGGCGACAATCCGCAACGTGATGGCCGACCTCGAGGAATCGGGTTTGCTCTACGCCCCGCACACCTCGGCCGGGCGGCTGCCGACCGAGGCCGGGCTGCGCCTGTTCGTGCACGGCCTGTTGGAAATCGGCGGGCTCAGCGAGGAGGAGCGGCGCAGCATCGAGAGCCTGTGCGTGGCGCGCGGCAAGAGCCTGTCGCAGGCCCTGGAGGAGGCGACGACCGCGTTGTCCGGCCTGTCGCACTGCGCCGGGCTCGTCGTCGCGCCCAAGCAGGACCGCCCGCTCAAGTACCTCGAATTCGTCAATCTCGGCCCGGGCCGCGCCCTCGTCGTCATCGTCACCGAGGACGGCATGGTCGAGAACCGGGTCATCGAGGTGCCGCTCGGCCTGCCGCCCTCGGCCATGGTCGCGGCGAGCAACTATCTCAACGCCCGGCTCGTTGGCCGCACGATGGACGAAGCCCGCGCCGAGATCGAGGAGGAGGTGCGTTCGAACAAGGCGCAGCTCGACGAATTGACCTCGAAGCTGGTGGCGAACGGGCTGGCGAGCTGGGCCGGCGGCGAGGCCGGCAGCGCGCTGATCGTGCGCGGCCAGGCGAACCTCCTCGAAGACGTCACCGCCCTTGCCGACCTCGAACGGCTGCGCGCGCTGTTCGAGATGCTGGAAACGCGCGAGACGATGCTGCGCCTGCTCGACGCCAGCCGCCAGGGCGAAGGGGTGCAGATCTTCATTGGCGCCGAAAGCCACCTGTTCGGCGTCGCCGGCTGTGCGATGATCATCGCCCCCTACCAGAACAGCCGCGAGCAGATTGTCGGCGCGATCGGCGTGATCGGGCCGACCCGGATCAACTATGCCCGCATCATCCCGATGGTGGATTACACCGCCAAGATGATCGGGCGCCTGATCGGATAGAGGCCATGGAAGACAAGGACCAGCCGGCGCCGCCCGCCAACGACGCGGCCGCCGAGCCCGAAACTGGTGCCGAGGCCGCGGTCGCCGAAGCCGAGGCGCCGGCGGCGCGGATCGCCGCGCTCGAAGCCGAGCTCGACGAGTGCAAGGACCGCCTGCTGCGCGCGCTCGCCGAGGCCGAGAACACCCGGCGCCGCAGCGAGCGCGAGCGCGCCGAGGCGCAGCGCTACGCCATCGCCGGTTTTGCCCGCGACCTGCTCGCCCCGGCCGACAATCTGCGCCGCGCGCTCGACAGCGTCGCCCCCGGCGAGGTCAAGGACGAGAAGACGCGCGGCCTTGTCGAAGGGGTCGCGGCGACCGAGCGCGAGCTGCTCGCCACCTTCGAACGCCACGGCATCCGCCGCATCGACCCCAAGGGCGAGCGCTTCGACCACAATTTCCACCAGGCGATCTTCGAGGCGGAGAACAGCGGCGAGCCCGCCGGCACGATCGTCGAGGTATTGCAGCCGGGCTATGTGCTGCACGACCGGCTGCTGCGCCCGGCGATGGTCGGGGTGGCGAAAGCCGCACCGGCGACGGCGGAAGAGCGGCCGGCCTGATTGACGCCCGGCGCCAGGCGATCCAGACCGGCGTTTTGTCGGCGTCATCGATCAAGGGCGAGTTCACCGTGACCGGCATCGCCGCCGCATGACCCCCGATTGGGACGTCGAGGAGGCCGGGATCAACGGGTTTCCGGCGCTTCGCCAGGTCGTGTGCGGCGGCTGGCTGGTGCGGATCAGCGGCGGCCCGCGCCGCACCGCCAACTCGGCGACGCCGCTGCCCGGCGCGCCGGCCGGGCCGGAGGCGCCGATCGAGGCCTGCGAAGCGCTTTATCGCCGCCACCGCCGGCCGGCGATCTTCCGCATCCCGTCCTTTCTCGACCCCGGGATCGACCGGCGCCTCGCTGCGCGCGGCTATACCGCGGAAGGACATAGCTGCGTCCTGCGCGGTCCTGTCGCCGCCGTCGCCGCCGCCGCCGACCCGGCCGGCGTGCGCCTCGCCGGGCGGCCGGACCGCGCCTGGCTTGCCGCGATGGCGCGGCTGCAAAACCAGACCGCGGCGCAGCATGCCGTCTACCGCCGGATCGTCGCCGCGGTCATGCTGCCCGCGGCGTTCGCCGCGCTCGACGGCGAAGCCGGGATCGCGGCGCTCGCCTATGGCGTGATCCATCGCGGCCATCTCTGCTACGAGTCGGTGGTCACCGACCCGGGACAGCGGCGCCGCGGCCACGCCCGCCGGGTGCTCGCGGCGCTGGCCGCCTGGGCCGGCGCCTACGGGGCGAGCCGGGCCTGCCTTCAGGTCGAGGCGGACAACGCGCCGGCGCGCGCGCTGTACGACGCGGTCGGCATGAGCGCCGAAGCCCACCGCTATTTCTACCGGCGCGAGCCGGTCACCCGCTAGCCGAGCCGGTCGGCCGCCGGATCGTGGCGGCGGAACCGGCGGACGGCGCGGTCGCGGTCGGCCACGGCGTAGCAATAGACGCAGCCGTGCGGGCAGGTGTCGTAGGCACCGATATCGCGCGAGCGGGCGCACAGGCAGCCGGGCCGGTTGCCGCTCTCGGGCGCGAGAATCGGCCTGCCGGCGACATCCGACAGCCGCGCCGCATCGACGCAGCGCGCCGCGCCGAGCCCGGCGCCGGCGAGCCCCGGCTGGGTGCACAGCGTCGCGGCGATGCCGTGTTCCGCGGCGAGCGCGGCGAGCGCGGCGAGCAAGTCGCGCTTTTCCTCGACCGGCGGGTCGCGCCAGGCGATGCCGGCGCGGCCGAGATTGCGGGCGGTCTTGCGGTAGGGATGGACGAAGGACAGCACCACCTCGTCCACCGTGCCGGCCAGCGCCTGCGCCAGCGCCGCGAAATTCCGGCGGTGATCGACCGAAGGGGCGACGACGATCGGGTCGTAGCGCCACACCGCGGCGCGGCGGCCGAAACGGCGCGCCACGTCGCGCAACTGCGCCACCGCCTCGGCGGCGGCGATGACCGAGGCTTCGAGCGCGCGGGGATAGCCGGTGGCGGTAAACTGCACGGTGAACGGCGCCACCGCGCGCACCCGGTCGAGATGCGGCAGCAGCGGCCGCAGGTTGCGGGTCCACAGCACGAAGCCGTCGACCTCGCCGGGCGCCAGCGAGACCCGCTGCACTCCGCCGCCATAGGGATTGGCGACGGCAGCGTAGCCGGCGGCGAGGCGGCCGAGAAACCAGTCGGCGTAAAACGCCGGAATGTCGGTGCGGTAGCTCGCCGAAACGATCACCGTTGCTCCCCCGCCGGCCGGTTGCAGGCCCAGGCTTCCCCACATATATAACCCTCGCGGCAGTTGCCATCACGGCAGCGCCGTCACTTCCAGGGGATCGGGACGGTGCTTTACCGGGCCGGCCCATCCTGCTTTTGACGAAGGAGTGTCCATGAGCAAGGTTATCGGTATCGATCTCGGCACCACCAATTCCTGCGTTGCCGTCATGGAAGGCAGGAACGCCAAGGTCATCGAGAACAGCGAAGGCATGCGCACGACGCCGTCGATGGTCGCCTTCACCGAGTCGGGAGAGCGGCTCGTCGGCCAGGCGGCCAAGCGCCAGGCGGTCACCAACCCCGAAAACACCTTTTTTGCGATCAAGCGCCTGATCGGGCGGCGCCACACCGACCCGATGGTGACGAAGGACAAGGATCTCGTCCCCTACAAGATCATCGCCGGCGAGAACGGCGACGCCTGGGTGGAGAGCCGCGGCAAGCGCTATGCGCCGTCGCAGATCAGCGCCTTTGTCCTGCAGAAGATGAAGGAGACGGCGGAGGCCTATCTCGGCGAGACGGTGACCCAGGCGGTGATCACCGTGCCGGCCTACTTCAACGACAGCCAGCGCCAGGCGACCAAGGACGCCGGGCGCATCGCCGGGCTTGAGGTGCTGCGCATCATCAACGAGCCGACCGCGGCGGCGCTCGCCTACGGCATGGAGAAGAAGCAGAGCGGCACGATCGCGGTCTACGACCTTGGCGGCGGCACCTTCGACATCTCGATCCTGGAGATCGGCGACGGCGTCTTCGAGGTCAAATCGACCAACGGCGACACCTTCCTCGGCGGCGAGGACTTCGACCGCAAGATCATCGACTATCTGGCCGACGAGTTCAAAAAGGAGCAGGGCATCGACCTGCGCAACGACCGGCTTGCCTTGCAGCGCCTGAAGGAGGCGGCGGAAAAGGCCAAGATCGAGCTGTCTTCCTCGGTGCAGACCGAGGTCAACCTGCCGTTCATCACCGCCGACCAGACCGGGCCCAAGCATCTCAACATCAAGCTGACCCGGGCCAAATTGGAGGCGCTGGTCGACGATCTGATCCAGAAGACCGTCGGGCCGTGCCGCAGCGCGCTGAAGGATGCGGGGTTGAAGGCCTCGGAGATCGACGAGGTGATCCTGGTCGGCGGCATGACCCGCATGCCCAAGGTGATCGACACGGTCAAGCAGATCTTCGGCAAGGACCCGAACCGCAGCGTCAACCCCGACGAGGTGGTCGCGATCGGCGCGGCGATCCAGGCCGGCGTGCTGCAGGGCGAGGTCAAGGATGTGCTGCTGCTTGACGTCACCCCGCTGTCGCTCGGCATCGAGACGCTGGGCGGCGTGTTCACCCGGCTGATCGACCGCAACACGACGATCCCGACCAAGAAATCGCAGACCTTCTCGACCGCCGAGGACAACCAGACCGCGGTGACCATCCGCGTGTTCCAGGGCGAGCGCGAGATGGCGGCCGACAACAAGCTGTTGGGCCAGTTCGACCTGGTCGGCATCCCGCCGGCGCCGCGCGGGATGCCGCAGATCGAGGTGACCTTCGACATCGACGCCAACGGCATCGTCCAGGTCTCGGCCAAGGACAAGGCCACCGGCAAGGAGCAGCAGATCCGCATCCAGGCTTCCGGCGGGCTCAGCGAGGCCGACATCGACAAGATGGTCAAGGACGCCGAGGCCCATGCCGAGGAGGACAAGCGGCGGCGCGAGCTGGTCGAGGCCAAGAACCATGCCGACAGCCTGCTGCACACCGCCGAGCGCAGCCTCAGCGAAGCCGGCGATAAGGTGTCGGCCGACGACCGCGCCGCGGTCGAGCGCGCCGCCCAGGCGCTGCGCGACACCCTCGGCAGCGACAACGTGGCCGAGATCAAGGCCAAGACCGACGCGCTCGGCCAGGCCGCGATGAAGCTCGGCGAGGCGATCTACAAGGCCCAGCAGGAGAGCGCCGCCGCCGGCCCCGGCCCGCAGGCCAACGGCCACGCCCAGCCCGGCGGCCCGGGCGGCGACGACAAGGTGGTCGACGCCGAATTCGAGGAGGTCGACGAGCACAAGAAGCGCGGCTCGGCCTGATCGTGGCGGCAATGCCACGGTCCGATCCACCCTGCCACCCCCGGGCGCCGGCCCGGGGGCGGCGTCGCTAGCACCGTCCTTCCTGCGGGTTTGCGTCGAACATGGCCAAGCGCGATTTCTACGAGGTTCTCGGCGTCAGCAGATCCGCCGACGCCGAGGAATTGAAGCGGGCCTATCGCAAGCTGGCGATGCAATACCACCCCGACCGCAACCCCGGGGACAAGACCGCCGAGCAGAAATTCAAGGACGTCAACGAAGCCTACGACGTTCTGAAGGACGACCAGAAGCGCGCCGCCTATGACCGCTTCGGACACGCCGCTTTCGAGCAGGGCGGCGGCCGCAGCGCCGGCGGGTTCGATTTCACCGCCGGGTTCGGCGGCGGCTTTGCCAACATCTTCGAGGAGATGTTCGGCGCGATGGGCGGCGGGCGCGGCGGCCAGAGCAGTTCGGGCCGCGGCAGCGACCTGCGCTACAACCTCGAAATCACCCTCGAAGAGGCGTTTCGCGGCAAGCAGACGACGATCCGCGTCGCCACCCTGGTGCATTGCGAGCTATGCAAGGGCAGCGGCGCCGAGCCGGGCTCGCGCCCGACCACCTGCCGGACCTGTCACGGCCAGGGCCGCGTGCGCGCGCAGCAGGGCTTCTTTACCATCGAGCGCACCTGCCCGACCTGCCACGGCGCCGGCAATGTCATCGACCGGCCGTGCAAGGCCTGCGGCGGCCAGGGCCGGGTGCGGCGCGAGAAGACGCTGTCGGTGTCGATCCCGCCGGGGGTCGAGGACGGCACCCGCATCCGCCTGTCCGGCGAAGGCGAGGTCGGGGTGCACGGCGGCTCGCCCGGCGACCTTTACATCTTCATCTCGATCGCGGCGCACCCGCTGTTCCAGCGCGACGGCGCGAACATCTATTGCCGGGTGCCGATCCCGATCACCGTCGCCGCGCTCGGCGGGCCGATCGAGGTGCCGACGGTCGAGGGCACCCGCACCCGCGTCACCGTGCCGGCCGGCACCCAGTCCGGCCATCAGTTCCGGCTGCGCGGCAAGGGCATGACCGTGCTGCGCTCGACCGCGCGCGGCGACATGTTCATCGAGGCGATCGTCGAGACCCCGGTCAACCTGACCAAGCGCCAGCAGGAACTGCTGCGCGAATTCGAGAAGGAAGGCGAGAACCGCCGCACCAGCCCGCAGAGCGAAGGCTTTTTCGCCCGGGTGCGCGAGTTTTTCGAGGATCTGCGGGAATAAGCGAGGGGCCGGCGCGCCGCGGCACCGGCCCCGTGTGCCTCACCAGCCTAATAGCACAGCGGCGACGGGCCGAGGCTCGCCTGTTGCGGCGCGGTCGCCGCGCCGGCGACGGCACCCGTCGCCCCGCCGATCGCCGCGCCGAGCGCAGGCCCACCCGCTATCGCACCGATCGCGGCGCCGGTGCCGGCGCCGAGCAGCCCGGTGCTGACCGCACGGCATCCCGGGGTCGTGCCGCAGCCGGAAAGCGCGACCGCCGCAACGATCAGAACCGCGGAAACACCGTATCGAACCATGTTTAGTCTCCCTTGGCGCGACGTCATGCCGCTGACGGTAGCTTAACGCGCGAACAGGGAGGAGGTTCCGCGGGCGGACGGATTACGCCGCGCCGGCTATTCGGCAGCGGCGGCGGCGCGGGCGCGGCGGGATGGCGGCGCGGCGGGCAAGCCCTTGTTGCCCTTGGCCAAAACCGCTTCCAATGCGGTGTGGATTTCGGCCAGCTTGGCGGGATGCTCGACCTTATGCCCGAACAGGTTCTTGACGTAAAACACGTCGACGACCTTTTCGCCATAGGTCGAAATCTTGGCGCTGGAAACCTGTAGGTTGAGACGCGTCAATTCGCGGGTCAGCTCGTAAAGCAGGCCCGGCCGGTCGCGGCCGTTGACCTCGACGACGGTATGCGAGCGGCTCGCCTGGTTGTCGACGAGCACGCGCGGCGGCACGGTGAACACGCTGGTACGGCTCGGAAAGGCCGGCGTCCGCTCCAGCTCGCGGTGCGGCTTCAGATCGCCGGTCAGCACGTCCTCGAACACGACGGCCAGCCGCGCCAGCTTGTCGGGCCGGCGGAACGGCCCGCCCTCGGGGTCCTGGATCCAGAAGGTATCGAGCGCCATGCCGTTCGACATCGTCATGATCTTGGCGTCGACGATATTGGCGCCGCACACCGCGAGCGCCCCGGCGATGCGCGAGAACAGCCCCGGGTGGTCGGCGGTGTAAAGGGTGATCTCGGTGACCGCGCGCTGCGCATCGACGCGCTTGTCGACGGTCAGCGGCGCGCCCGAGGCCTCGGCCTCGCGCATCAGCCGGGCGTGCCGCGCATGCGTGTCGGCATCGAGCGAGAGCCAGTAGAACGGATAGCCGCGGGCGATGAAGGCGGCGAACTGGTCGTCCGTGAAATCCGGCAGCAATTGGCGCACCGCAGCCTGGGCGGCGGCGATGCGCGAATCGCGCGGCTCGACCGTCAGCCCGCCGGAGATGACGTCGAGCGCGCTGTGGTAAAGCTCGCGCAAGAGCGCCGCCTTCCAGCCGTTCCACACCTTGGGCCCGACCGCGCGGATATCGGCGGCGGTCAATACCAACAGCAATTTGAGCCGCTCCGGCGACTGCACCCGCTCGACGAAATTGTGGATCGTGTGCGGGTCGCCGATATCGAGCTTGAAGGCGGTGCTGCTCATCAACAGGTGCCAGCGCACCAGCCAGGCTACCGTCTCGGTCTCTTCGTCGCTGAGCCCGAGGCGCGGCCCCAGCTTCAGCGCCACCTGCTCGCCGAGCACCGAATGGTCGCCGCCGCGCCCCTTGGCGATGTCGTGCAGCAGGGTGGCAAGGTAGAGCGCGCGGCGCGAGGCGATCGTCGGCATGATCGCGCTGGCGACCGGCAATTCCTCCTTGAGCGCCCCGGTCTCGATCTTGTGCAGGATGCCGATCGCGAACAGCGTGTGCTCGTCGACCGTGTAGACATGGTACATGTCGTACTGCATCTGCGCGACGACGCGGCCGAATTCGGGGATGAAACGGCCGAACACGCCGGCCTCGTTCATCCGCCGCAGCGCCGTCTCCGGGTCCTTCTTCGCGGTCAGGATGTCGAGGAACAGCCGGTTGGCCTCGGGGTTCTCGCGCAGTTTCGCGTCGATCAGCTTCAGCGAACGCTGCGCCGCGCGCAGCGCGCGGGGGTGGATGTCGAGCTCCTGGTCCTGGGCGACGCGGAACAGCCGGATCAGCGCCACCGGGTCGGTCTTGAAGAAATCCTCGGCGGGGATCGCCAGCCGGTCGCCGTCGAGCACGAAGCCGTCGAGCCGCCGCCGGGTCTGGCCCCAGCGCAGCCACGACAGCCGCCGCTTGCCCTTCTGGTCGATTTCGAGGATCGCGCAGAAGATGCGGGTCAGGTCGCCGACATCCTTGGCGACCAGGAAATAGTGCTTCATGAAGCGCTCGACCCCGCGCGTGCCGGCGTGGTCGGTATAGCCCATGCGGCTGCCGATCTCGGCCTGGCGGTCGAAGGTGAGGCGCTCCTCGGCGCGGCCGGCGAGATAGTGCAGATGGCAGCGCACCGTCCACAGAAACGCCTGGGCGCGTTCGAAGCGCTGCGATTCCTCGGCCGACAGCACGCCGCGCTCGACCAGCCTGGCAACGTCGTCGACGCGGTAGACGTATTTGGCGATCCAGAACAGCGTATGCAGGTCTCTGAGGCCGCCCTTGCCTTCCTTGACCAGCGGTTCGAGCTGGTAGCGGCTGTCGCCGACCCGCTGGTGGCGGGCGTCGCGCTCGGCCAGCTTGGCCTCGACGAACTGGGCGGCGGTGCCGCGCACGATCTCGGCGTCGAAGCGCTGCTTCAGTTCGTTGTAAAGCGACTGCTCGCCCCAGACGTAGCGCGCTTCCAGCAGGCTGGTGCGGATCGTCAGGTCCTGCCGGGCGTAGCGCAGGCAATCGGCGACCGAGCGGGTCGCCTGTCCGACCTTCAGCCCCAGGTCCCACAGCATGTAGAGCAGGTATTCGACCACCTGCTCGGTATGCGGCGTCTGCTTGTAGGGCAGGAGGAACAGCAGGTCGATGTCGGAATAGGGCGCCAGCTCGCCGCGGCCGTAGCCGCCGACCGCAACGATCGCCAGCCTTTCGCCCGAGGTCGGGTTGGCCAGCGGATAGACGTGCTCGGCGACGAAATCGTGCAGCGTGCGGATCAACTGATCGACGAGAAAGCTCTGCTCCCGCACCGCGCGCGAAGCGTTGCCGTCGGCCTCGAAACGGCGCCGGATCTCGGCCGTGCCGGCGGCATAGGCCGCCTTCAGCGGCGGCAGGAACTGCCGGCGCTCGGGCAGCGCCTCGTCGCCGACGAGCGCGGCCAGCTCTTCGCCGAGGCGGCGCCGGTCGATGATGTCGCGCTGGCGCTGGATGTGGGGCATCTGCCGCCCTTAAAGGTGCCGCCCGGCATCGACCGGGATGATCGAGCCGGTGGTATGCGTCAGATGGGTGACGCAGGCGAGCACCGCCAGGGCGACATCCTCGGGCTCGATCGCGCGCTTCAGCGGCGTCGCCATCGCCGCCTGATGCATCGCCTCCTCGGTGCGGCCGGGCACGAAGCCGGTGTGCACCATGCCGGGCGCAACGACGACGACGCGGATTTCCGGGCCGAGCACCCGGGCCAGGGCCATGCTCATCGTGTTGAGCGCGGCCTTGGAGGCGCCGTAGATGATCGAGCTGCCGGTGCCGCGCTCGGCCGCGCCGGACGAGATGTTGACGATGACGCCGTCGCCCGACTCCCGCAGCAGCGGCACGAAGGCGCGGATCGTGGCAAACGGCCCGCGCACGTTGGCGGTGAGGACCTGGTCGATCAGCGCGTCGTCGAGCGCCTCGAGGTCGCTGTGCGGGACCATGCGGGTGAAGCCGGCGGAATTGACCAGCACGTCGCAGCGGCCGAACTCCTCGCGCACCGCGGCGGCGACCCGCCTGATCTGGGCGGTGTCCTCGAGCGGCAGGTGCATCGCGCGGTGGAAGCCCGCCTGTCCCGCACCGGCGAGCCCGGCGACGATCTGGCTGGCGCGGTCCACGCCCTTGTTGTAGCCGACGACGACGCGCGCCCCGGCGGCGGCGAACAGCTTGGCGGTTTCCCGTCCGATGCCGCTCGACGCGCCGGTCACCACCGCGACCTTGCCGGTAAGCCTGCCGTCAGCCGCCATCGCCCTGTTCGCCTTTCGCTGGAAACCGCAGCATGCTACGCGGGCAACCCTGTATTGTCACCGGGATGATCGCCACGCTGTTGCACCTCGGAGCGGCCGGCGGGCTCGGCGCCACGGCCGGGCTGCTCGGCGGGCTGTTCGGCATCGGCGGCGGGGTGGTGGCGATCCCGCTGCTCGGCCTCATCTACCATTTCGACCAGCAGACCGCGCAGGGCACGACGCTGGTCATGGTCGTGCCCAACGTGCTGTACGGGTTCTGGCGCTACTGGCGGCGGGTCGGGCTCGACCTGCGCATTGCCGGCACGCTGGCGGCGACCGCCGTCGTCGCCACCTATCCGGCGGCGCGGCTGGCGACGGGCGTCGATCCGGTCCGCCTGCGGCTCGCTTTCGCGGGCTTTCTCGTGGCGCTGGCCGCGGTCATCGTCTATCGCAATCGCAGGACAGTGCCGATGCCGGCGCGGCGGCGACCGCTGGCCTGGGGCTGGTCGGCCCTGGTCGGCATCGCCGGCGGGATCGTCTCGGGCTTTTTCGGGGTCGGCGGCGCCTTTATCGTGCCGCCGCTGCTGACCGCGTTCTTCGGGTTGCGCCAGATCGAAAGCCAGGGGCTCGGCCTCGCCCTGGTGGCGCCGGGCACGATCCTCGCGCTCGCCGCCTATGCCGGCGCCGGGCAGGTCGACTGGACGGTGGCGCCGCCGCTCGCGGTCGGCGGCGTGCTGTCGATCTCCGCCGGGGTCGCCGTCGCCGGCAAGCTTCCCGAGCGCCGCCTGCGCCTCGGCTTTGCCGGGCTGCTGGCGACCACCGCGCTGCTGCTGGCGCTGCACGGGTGACAGGGCGGGCTCTGCCCCGGGTCAAAAGCGCCGACGCCGGGCGGCGCGACGCGAAGCGGCATGGTCTCCGCCGCAGCCGCGCGGAGACGACGACCCTGGTCACGCGCCGCGAGAGCAATGCGGCATCGAGCTACCGCCGCAGCACCATCAGCCGCTTGATCTCGGCGATCGCCTTGGCCGGGTTCAGCCCTTTCGGGCAGGTCCTGGTGCAGTTCATGATGGTGTGGCAGCGGTACAGCCGGAACGGGTCTTCGAGCGCGTCGAGGCGCTCGCCGGTCTTTTCGTCGCGGCTGTCGGCGAGCCAGCGATAGGCCTGCAACAGGATCGCCGGTCCGAGATAGCGCTCGCCGTTCCACCAATAGCTCGGGCACGCGGTCGAGCAGCAGAAGCACAGGATGCATTCCCACAGCCCGTCGAGCCGGGCGCGCTCCTCCTCGGATTGCAACCGCTCGCGGTCGGGCGGCGCCGGGCTTTCGCTCTGCAGCCAGGGCTGGATCGACCGGTACTGGGCGTAGAGGTGGCTGAGATCGGGCACCAGGTCCTTGATCACCGGCAAATGCGGCAGCGGATAGATGTGCACGTCGCCCTTGACGTCCTCGATCGGCTTCAGGCAGGCGAGCGTGTTGGTGCCGTCGATGTTCATTGCGCAGGAGCCGCAGATGCCCTCGCGGCACGAGCGGCGGAAGGTCAGCGTGGTGTCGATCTCGTTCTTGATCTTGATCAGCGCGTCGAGAACCATCGGCGCGCAATCGGCGAGATCGACGGTGTAGGTATCCAGCCGCGGCGGCGCGCCGTCGTCGGGGTTCCAGCGATAGATGCGGAACCGGCGCGGATTTTTCGCCGCCGGGGGCGACGGGTGGGTGATGCCGGGGCGGACCCGCGAGGCCGCGGGAAGGCGGAATTCTGCCATCAGTACGACCGCGCCTTCGGGGGAAACACCTGGACCTCGTTCGACAGGGTGAACAGGTGCACCGGCCGGTAGCCGATCGTTACCTTGCCCTCGCCGTCGAGCCAGGCGACGGTGTGCTTGAGCCAGTTGACGTCGTCGCGCTCGGGAAAATCCTCCCGGGCATGGGCGCCGCGGCTTTCGGTGCGGTTCTCCGCCGAGTGCAGGGTGACGACCGCCTGTTCGAGCAGGTTCTCCAGTTCGAGCGCCTCGGAGAGATCGGTGTTCCAGATCATCGACCGGTCGGCGATGCCGAGATCGGCAAAGCTCTTGGCCGCCGCGTCGATCTTTTCGACTCCTTCGCGCAGCACGTCGGGAGCGCGGAACACCGCGCAATTCTCCTGCATGATGCGCTGCATCTCGACACGGATTTCGCCGGTCTTGCGCGGCCCGTGCGCGTTGCGCACCGCGTCGAGCCGGGCCACCGCCTCGTCGCCGGCGCCGGGCGGCAGCGGCGGGTGCGGCGTGCCCGGCTTGATCAGCTCGGCGGCGCGATGCGCCGCGGCGCGGCCGAACACGACGATGTCCAACAGCGAGTTGCAGCCGAGCCGGTTGGCCCCGTGCACCGAGACGCAGGCCGCCTCGCCGACCGCCATCAGCCCCGGCACCACCGCATCGGGATCGCTCTCGGTCGGCCGCAGCACCTCGCCGCGGTAGTTGGTGGGAATCCCGCCCATGTCGTAATGCACCGTCGGCAGCACCGGGATCGGCTCGCGCGTGACCTCGACGCCGGAGAAAATCTTGGCGGTCTCCGAGATGCCGGGCAGGCGCTCGTGCAGGACCTTGGGATCGAGATGTTCGAGATGCAGCAGGATGTGGTCCTTTTGCGGGCCGCAGCCGCGCCCTTCGCGGATCTCGATGGTCATCGCCCGGCTGACCACGTCGCGCGAGGCAAGGTCCTTGGCGTGCGGCGCATAGCGCTCCATGAAGCGCTCGCCCTCGCTGTTGGTGAGGTAGCCGCCCTCGCCGCGCGCCCCCTCGGTAATCAGGCAGCCGGCGCCGTAGATGCCGGTCGGGTGAAACTGGATGAACTCCATGTCCTGCAGCGGCAGCCCGGCGCGCAGCACCATCGCGTTGCCGTCGCCGGTGCAGGTATGCGCCGAGGTGCAGGTCAGATAGGTGCGGCCGTAGCCGCCGGTGGCGAGGATGACGATATGGGCGCGGAACCGGTGGATCGTACCGTCGGCAAGGTTCCACGCCATGACCCCGCGGCAGGCCCCGTCCTCGTCCATGATCAGGTCGAGCGCGAAATACTCGATGAAGAACTCGGCGTTGTGGCGCAGCGACTGCTGGAACAGCGCATGCAGGATGGCGTGGCCGGTGCGGTCGGCGGCGGCGCAGGCGCGGTTGGCCGGGGCGCCCTCGCCGTAATCCTGCATGTGGCCGCCGAACGGCCGCTGGTAGATCTTGCCCGCCGCGGTGCGCGAGAACGGCACGCCGAAATGCTCGAGCTCGATCACCGCGGGGATCGCGTTGCGGCACATGAACTCGATCGCGTCCTGGTCGCCGAGCCAGTCGGAGCCCTTGACCGTGTCGTACATGTGCCAGCGCCAGTCGTCCTCGGCCATGTTGCCGAGCGCCGCGGCGACGCCGCCTTGCGCCGCGACGGTGTGGCTGCGGGTCGGAAACACCTTGGTGATGCAGGCGGTGCGCAGCCCCTCGACGGTGGCGCCGAGGGTGGCGCGCAGCCCGGCGCCGCCGGCGCCGACGACGACGACGTCATAGGTGTGGTCGGTGATCGGATAGGCGGGCGGCATTGCGGCTCTTTCGTTGATCAGGCGCCCAGCGCCAGTTCGAGCACGGCAAAGATGCCGAGCGCGGCGAGGGCGAAACACAACAGGCGTACCACGACGATCGTGCCGAGCTTCAGCGCCTCGCTGTGGACGTAATCCTCGATGACGACCTGGAGGCCGAGCGCGGCATGCCAGAACGTCGCGATCAGCAGCAGCACGAAGGTGACCGCCGGCAGCGGATGGTGCAGCCAGGCCACCAGGGCGATGCGGTCGGCGCCGGCCAGCCCGATGACCGCGGCGACGAACCACAAGCCGAGCGGTACCAGCGCGATCGCGGTGACGCGCTGGCGCCACCAGTGCTCGACCCCCTCCTTGGCCGAACCGAGGCCGAGGGCGCGGCCGAGCGGAGAGCGCAGGGGCGGTTCGGCCATCTCAGCGGCTCCAGCCCGACAGCCCGGCGATCCAGGCGGCGAGCGTCAGCAGCGCGGTCGCCGCGACGACGATCCAGCCGCCGGTATAGACGGCCTTCAGCTCCAGGGCGTGGCCGGCATCCCACCACAGATGCCGGATGCCGTTGCAGAGATGGTAGAACAGCGCGACGCTCCAGCCGAACAGCAGCAACAGCCCGATCCACGAGCCGAGAAACTGCTGCACCGCCTGGTAGGGGCCCGGCCCGGACGCGGCGGCGGCGAGCCACCACACCAGGAGGATCGTGCCGGCGCTGAGCGCGAGCCCGGCGAGCCGATGCAGGATCGACATCACCGAGGTGAGCTGCCAGCGGTAGACCTGAAGATGCGGGGAAAGCGGCCGCGGATCGACGGACATCGCAAGTGCTTCTGCCGCACCATGCGGCGATCAACTATCGGTGACTTAGCCCCGGGGCCGGCGAGTGTCAACCGAAGCCGGCGGCGCGCACATCAGGCATTCCGCCACGGATCGGCGAACGCAACCCCGATCCCCGCGACGTCGCGGAGATAGCGGGCGACAAAGGCCGGGCCGTGCGCCGGCGCGGTCGCCGCGATCAACGCACCGACCGTCGGCAGCGAGCGGCGCGCCGACATCTCGCCCCATCGCCTCGCCGCCGCCGAATCGACGCCGGGCGACAGGCCCTATTCCGCCGCGCGCGGCAGCGGGCGCAGAAAGAAGCGGTCGTAGAGCTCGGGGCGCTGCCCGTCGGCAGTAGCTTCATACGAGCGCGTTCTGCTCGGATCACGAGGATCCGGTTCCATGCGATCGGGGCTTGTCACCGCATGTTCGACCCGGACGATCGCTGTGCTGCGCGCCGCAACGGCCTCCTCGGCGTGGCGGGTAAGGCGGATCATCAGCCCCCGCGCGCGGCGAAATCGATGCGCGGGTCGATCAGCATATAGGTGAGGTCGCTGATCAGCTTCAGCACCAGCCCGATCAGGGTGAAGACATACAGAGTGCCGAACATGATCGGGTAGTCGCGGTTGATCGCCGCCTCGAAGCCGAGCAGGCCGAGCCCGTCGAGCGAGAAGATCACCTCGATCAGCAGCGCCCCGGTGAACAGGATCGACACGAAGGCGGCGGGAAAGCTCGCCACCACCAGCAGCATCGCGTTGCGGAAGACATGGCCGTAGAGCACGCGGCGCTCGGTCAGCCCCTTGGCCCGTGCGGTCAGCACGTACTGCTTGTTGATCTCGTCGAGAAAGCAGTTCTTGGTCAGCATCGTCAGGGTGGCGAAGCCGCCGATCGTCAGCGCCAGGATCGGCAGGGTGATGTGCCAGAAATAGTCGGCGATGCGCGCCGGCCAGTCGAGCGACGACCAGTTGTCGCTGACCAGTCCGCGCAGCGGGAACCAGTGCAGGTAGCTGCCGCCGGCGAAGAACACGATCAACAGCACGGCGAAGAGAAAGCTCGGCACCGCATAGCCGACGAGGATCACCGCGCTCGACCACACGTCGAAGCGGCTGCCGTCGCGCACCGCTTTTCTGATCCCGAGCGGAATGGAAACGAGATAGGTCAGCAGCGTCGTCCACAGCCCGATCGAGATCGACACCGGCAACTTGTCGCGGATCAGGTCGACGACCCGGCGGTCGCGGAAGAAGCTGGTGCCGAAATCGAACACCAGATAGTTGCGCATCATCAGGGCGAAGCGTTCGAGCGGCGGCTTGTCGAACCCGTACTCCTTGCGCAATTGCGCGATGAAGGCGGGGTCGAGGCCGCGCGCGCCGCGGTATTGCGACTGCGATTCGCCGGCCGGCGCCTTGATGTCGCCGGTGCCGGAGACGCGTTCGGTGGCGCTGACCGCCTGGCCTTTGAGCTTGGCGATCATCTGCTCGATCGGCCCGCCCGGCGCCGCCTGCACGATGAAGAAATTGACCACCATGATGGCAAACAGGGTCGGCACCATCAGCGCGATGCGGCGCAGGGCGTAGGCCAGCATCGCACCCTCCCGCCCTAGCCGCCGCGCTTCTGCCGCAGCGCCTGGGCGGCAACCGGATCGACCCACCAGGTGTCGATGCCGACGCCGTATTTCGGCGGCGTCGCCGGCCGCCCGAACTTGTCCCAATAGGCGATCCAGTAGGCGCCGAGGTGGAATTGCGGGATGACGTAGTAGCCGTATTGCAGCACCCGGTCGAGCGCATGGGTATAGGCGATCAGCGTCGGCCGGTCGGGGGCGCGGACCAGCCCCTCGATCAGGTCGTCGACCACCGGGTTCTTGATGCCGAGCACGTTGCGGCTGCCGGGCGCGTCGGCGGCGGCCGAGCCGAACATCTCGCGCTGCTCGTTGCCGGGCGACAGCGATTGCGGAAACACCACCACCGTCATGTCGAAATCGAAGGTGTCCATCCGCCGCTGGTATTGCGCGGTATCGACGGTGCGCAGCCGGGCGACGATGCCGAGCCGTTCCAGGTTCTTGATGAACGGCAGGATGATCCGCTCCATCTGCGGGTCCTGGTTCAATATCTCGAACTGGAAGGGTTCGCCGGTCCTGTCGTTGACCAGCTTCTCGCCCTTGAAGCTCCACCCGGCCGCTTTCAGCAGGGCGAGCGCCTGGCGCAGCCCGTCGCGGATATTGCCCGAGCCGTCGTATCTGGGCGGGTCGTATTCCTTGGTGAACACCTCGTCGGGGATCTTACCGCGGTATTTCTCGAGGATTTTCAGCTCCTCGCCCTGCGGCACGCCGGTCGCGGCCAGCTCCGAATTGTCGAAATAGCTGCGGGTGCGGGTGTAGTAGCCGTAGAACAGGTTCTTATTCGACCACTCGAAATCGAAGGCGTAGGCGAGCGCCTCGCGCACCCGCGGGTCCTGAAACAGCGGGCGGCGGAGATTGTAGCCGAAGCCCTGCATCGGGCTCGGCAGGGCGTTGGGGATGGTGATCTTCTTGATCAGCCCGTCGCGGACCGCCGGCACGTCGTAGCCGGTGGCCCAGGCCTTCGACGAATTCTCCTGGCGCAGATCGTACTGCCCGGCCTTGAACGCCTCCAGCGCGACGGTGCCGTCGCGGTAGTAGTCGTAGCGGATCGTATCGACGTTGTGCCGGCCCTTGTTGACCGGCAGGTCGCTGCCCCAGTAGTCGGCGACGCGGCGATAGGTGATCGAGCGGCCGGGGTCGAGCGATTCGATCTTGTAGGGACCGCTGCCGAGCGGCGGGTCGAGCGTCGTCTTGTCGAAATCGCGGCCGCTCCAGTATTTCTTCGACAGCACCGGCATCAGCTGGCCGATGATCCAGGCCAGTTCGCGGTTGTCGGCGTTCTTGAAATAGAAGCGGACGCCGCGCTCCCCCTCCTTTTCGACCCGGCTGACGTCGCTGTAGTAATAGCGGTAGAGCGGCTGGCCCTTGTCGCGCAAGGTCTCGAACGTCCAGATCAGGTCGTCGGCGGTCATCGGCGAGCCGTCGTGAAAGCGCGCCTCCTTGCGCAGCGTGTAGAGCACCGACAGCTTGTCCGGGGCGATGACGGCGCTTTCCGCGGCAAGGCCGTATTCGGCCTCGGCCTCGTCCTCGGACTGGGCCATCAGGGTGTCCCAGATCTGCGAGATCCCGGCCGCCGGCACGCCCTTGACGATGAACGGGTTGAGCGTGTCGTAGGTGCCGATCGCCGAGAGCCGCATCGTGCCGCCCTTGGGCGCGTTCGGGTCGGCATAGTCGAAATGGGTGAAATCGGGCTTGTATTTCAGCTCGCCGAGCACGGCGAGGCCGTAGCCGGGCGGCGCCTCGGCGGCGACGCCGATGCCGGCGGCGAGCAGGACGGCGCCGAGGCACAGAACAAGCGCGCGACGCATGCGGCGTCTCCTTTCCGGCTCAGCCGGCGAGGCGGGCGAGCGCGGCGTCGTGGGCCCGGCGATCGCCGGCGGCGACGACGCGCCCGTCCGAGCCGAGGCCGAGCGGCCGGCCCTGCCAGTCGCTGGCGACCCCGCCGGCGCCGGCGACGATCGGCACCATGGCACAAAAATCGTAGGGCTTGAGGCTCGCCTCGATCACCAGATCGACAAAGCCCAGCGCCAACAGCCCATAGGCATAGCAATCGGCGCCGTAGCGCACCAGCTTGGCGGCGCCGCGCACGCGCGCAAACGCGGCGCTATCGGCGCCGACAAACATGTCGGGGGTGGTGGCGAACACCGTGGCGGCGTCGAGCCCGGCGCAGGGGCGGCAGCGGATCGGCCGGCCGCCGAGCGTGCTCGGCCGCCCGAGTGCGCCGGCCCAGCGCTCGCGCGAGATCGGCTGGTCGATGACACCGACCACCGGCCGCCCCTCGAAAGCGAGGGCGATCAGCGTGCCGAACAGCGGCACCCCGGAGATGAAGGATTTGGTGCCGTCGATCGGGTCGAGCACCCAGACGAAATCGGCGCCCTCGCGTTCGCGGCCGTATTCCTCGCCGATGATGCCGTGGTCGGGAAAGCGCGCCGCGATCAGCCGCCGCATCGCCGCCTCGGCGGCGCGGTCGGCGGCGGTCACCGGCGAGAGGTCGGCCTTGTCGTCAACCCGAAGGGGCACGCGGAAGAACGGGCGAATCGCCGCCCCCGCCGCATCGGCGAGTTCCGCAGCGAGCGCCAGATAGGCGCCGAGATCGCCCAGCTTATCCGTTTCGGCAGTTCCCTATTTCAGCGATTCCAGATAGGCGATGACGTCGGCGCGGTCCTGTGCCTTGGGCAGCCCGGCGAAGGTCATCTTGGTGCCCTGGGCAAACTCCTGCGGCTTGAACAGCCAGGCGTTGAGCTTTTCCGGATCCCATTTCTCGCCCTTCAGCTTCTGCAGCGCGGCCGAGAAGGTATAGCCCGGGACGCTGGCGATGTTCTCTTCCATGATCCCGAACAGGTTGGGGCCGATCTTGTTCGGCTCGCCCTTGCCGAAGGTATGGCATTGCAGGCACACCTTGGCGACCTGCTGGCCGTGCGCCGGGTCGGCCTTGGCCATCAGCGGGCCGATCGGCTCGAGCTTGGGCGGGGCCGGGGCGCCCGCGGCCGCCGGTGCGGCGGCGCCGCCCTCGGCGCCGGGCGGGACGTAGGCCAGCTTGGGCAGGCGCTCGGGGCGAACCATGAAGTTGGACAGGATGCCCGCGACCATCGCCACGATCATCGCGGTCAGAACCGAGGCGATGACCTTGTTCCACTCGAAAGACGACATCTGCGCCCCTTCGGTTCTGCGCCCGTCGCGCCGCGAGAAAATCCGATTCCCGCTATCGGCTCAACCGAATTATCACGCTTCCGGCGAGGCGGCGAACCGGGCATGTTGTCGCGACCCATGAGCGACGCGCTGCCCAGGAACCCGATCATCGTCATCCCCAGCCGGCTCGCCTCGACCCGGCTGCCGAACAAGCCGCTCGCCGACATCGCCGGCGCGCCGATGATCGTCCATGTCTGGCGCCGCGCCGTCGCCGCCGCGGTGGCGCCGGTCGTCGTCGCCTGCGGCGACCGCGAGATCGCCGCGGTGATCGAGCGCGCCGGCGGCCGCGCGGTGATGACCGACCCGCACCAGCCGACCGGCTCGGACCGTATCCACGAGGCGATGCGGCGGCTCGACCCCGACCGCGAGCACGACGCGGTGATCAATGTGCAGGGCGACATGCCGATGCTCGACCCGGCGGCGATCCGCGTCGCGCTGGCGGCGCTCGCCGACCCGGCGACCGACATCGCCACCCTCGCCGCCGAGATTGCCGACCCGGCGCTGCTCGCCGCGGACAGCGTCAACAAGGTCGCCGCCGGCTTCGCCGATCCCAAGCGGCCGGCGCGGGCGCTGTATTTCTCGAAGGCGCCGGTGCCCTGGGGCGACGGGCCGCATTACGAGCATGTCGGGCTCTACGCCTATCGCCGCGCCGCGCTCGAGCGCTTCGTCGCGCTGCCGCAGGGCGTGCTCGAACGGCGCGAGCGGCTCGAACAGTTGCGCGCGCTCGAAGCCGGGATGACGATCTCGGTCAGCCTGATCGAGCCGGCCCGGCTCGGGGTTCAGGTCGACACCCCGGACGATCTCGCCCGCGCCCGGGAGCTGATGCAAGGATAACCCGCCACGATGGCCAGACCCGAGGACACGATCGCCTTCCAGGGCGCCCCCGGCGCCTATTCCGATTTGGCCTGCCGCCATGTCTTTCCCGACATGACCAGCCTGCCCTGCGCCCAGTTCGAGGACGCCTTCGCCGCGGTGCGCGAGGGCCGCGCCCGGCTCGCCATGATCCCGATCGAGAACTCGGTCGCCGGCCGCGTCGCCGACATCCACCACCTGATGCCGGATTCCGGCCTCTACATCATCGCCGAGCATTTCCAGCCGGTGCACCATCACCTGCTCGCCCTGCCGGGCACGCGGCTTGGCGAGATCGAGACGGTACGCAGCCACGTCCACGCCCTCGGGCAATGCCGCACCTTTCTGCGCCGGCACGGACTTGCCCCGGTGGTCGCGGCCGACACCGCCGGCGCGGCGCGCGAGGTCGCCGAGCGCGGCGACCGCACGGTCGCGGCGATCGCCTCGGAGCTGGCGGGGCAGATCTACGGCCTCGTCTCGCTCGCCGAGAACATCGAGGATGCCGAGCACAACACCACCCGGTTTCTCGTCATGTCGCGCGAGCCGGTGCGCCCCAAGAACGGCGGCAAGGTGGTCACCACCTTCGTGTTCAACGTGCGCAACGTGCCGGCGGCGCTCTACAAGGCGCTCGGCGGGTTCGCCACCAACGGCGTCAACATGACCAAGCTCGAAAGCTACATGGTCGGGGGCCATTTTGCCGCCACCCAGTTCTACGCCGATGTCGAGGGCCATCCCGACGACCGGCCGCTCAAGCTGGCGCTGGAGGAGCTCGCCTTCTTCTCGACCGAGGTCAAGATACTCGGCGTCTATCCCGCCGACCGCGAGCGCCGGGGCGACGCGGCATGAAGCGCGTCGGCCATGCCGAACTGCGCCGCCTCGCCGAGCGCATCTTCGCCGCCGCCGGCAGCGCCCCCGAGGAGGCCGAGACCATCGCCGACCATCTCGTCGAGGCCAATCTCAAAGGCCACGACAGCCACGGCATCGGCATGATCCCGTCCTACCTGCGCAACCTCGCCGCCGGCACGGTCGCCGCCAACGAAAAGGGCGCGGTGGCGAGCGAGGCCGGCTCGCTGATCGTTTATGACGGGCGGCGCGGCTACGGCCAGGTGGTGGCGCGGGAGGCGACGCGGCTCGGCATCGCCAAGGCCAGGGAGACCGGCGTCGCCGTCGTCGCCCTGCGCAACGCCCACCATATCGGGCGGGTCGGCACCTATGGCGAGATGTGCGCGGCGGCCGGGCTGGTGTCGATCTCGTTCGTCAACATCACCGACCAGCGCCCGGCGGTGGCGCCGTGGCGCGGCAGCGATGCCCGCTTCGGCACCAACCCGGTGACCATCGCGATCCCGGGCCCCTCGCCCGACCGCCCGATCGTCGCCGACATGGCGACCAGCCGCATCGCGATGGGCAAGGTGCGCGTCGCCCGCAACAAGGGCGAGGCGGTCGCCGCCGACACGCTGCTCGGCCCCGACGGCAGGCCGACCACCGACCCCGCGGTCATGTACCGGCGGCCGCGCGGCGCGCTGCTCACCTTCGGCGAGCACAAGGGCTATGCCCTCGCCTTCGTCTGCGAGATGCTCGCCGGCGCGGTCACCGGCAGCGGCACGATGCGGCCGGAGCGCCACGGCGGCGAGACCACGACCAACGGCATGCTGCTCGTCGTCATCGATCCGGCACGCCTCGCCGAGCCGGGCTGGCTCACCGACGAGGTCAGGGCGATGACCGAATACGTCACCGCCTCGCCGCCGCACCGGCCGGACGAGCCGGTGCTGATCCCCGGCGACCCGGAACGGCTGATGCGGCAGCGGCGCCTTGCCGAGGGCGTGCCGATCGACGACGAGACCTGGCGCGAACTGGCGCTCGCCGCCCGCGGCGTCAACGTGCTGGTCGATACGGGAGAGACAGCATGAAGATCAAGCGCATCGAGCACATCGCCATCGCCGTCGCCAATCTCGACGAAGTGAGCCGGCTGCTGCAGGACAAGTTCGGGCTCAGCCTCGAATACACCGAAGAGCGGGTGCAGACCCGGCTGGCGATGCTGCCGGTGGGCGAGACTTATATCGAACTGCTCGAGGGCCTGTCGCCGCAATCGGGCGCCACCAAATGGCTGACCGAGAAGGGGCAGAGCCTCTACCACATCTGCTTCGAGGTCGAAGACATCGACGCCGCGCTGGCCGAGCTCAAGGCCAAGAACACCCCGCTTTTGAACGACGAGCCGGTGATCGGCCACGGCAATTGCCGGATCGCCTTCATCGACCCGAAGGCGACCGGCAACCTGTTGTTCGAGCTGGCCGAGCTGCCGAAAGACGGCGCCCACGGCCATCAGCCAGGAGGGACATGAGAAAGGCGCTTATCGTAACGGCGCTGCTGTGCGCCTGTACCGCACCGCCCCAGCGCACCCCGCCGCCGGCGCCCAACGGCACGGTCCAGGCATTGCGGCCGGGGCACTGGCGCGGCGTCGTCAAATCGACCCTGGTCGATTTCTACATCGCCCAGGTGTCGCCGGGCAGCGTCGCCGTCCGCCTCAACGGCGGCGTGCTGACGCCGCTCAAGGACTCGCCCGAGCACCCGGTCTCCTTCGTCGACCGCCCGCGCAATTGCGCGCGCAACGCCGACGGCTACTCGTTCCGCTGCACCCGCTATCAGGGCATGCATATCGACAACGGCTTTCTCTGCGGCAGCTACCGCTTCGGGGCGGAGACGCTGCACGTCTGCTTCGCGCCGGTGGGATAGCGCTCAATCGCCGAACGCGGCGCCGCCCGGGCGGCGCGGGTCGGCGACGCCGACGAGGCGGCCGGCATCGGCCGCGATCAATTCGACCGCGCCCCACGGCTTCTGCTCCTTGAGGCGGTAGCCCATCGCCGCCAGTTCCGCGCCGGCCGCCGCCAGCCCGGGCTCGACGAACAGCGTGTCGGGCAAAAACTGGTGATGGACCCGCGGCGCCTCGACTGCCTGCTGCGGCGTCAGGCCGTGGTCGATCAGCCCGCTCAGCACCTGCAAGACCGCGGTGGTAATGCGCGGCCCGCCCGGGCTGCCGAGGACGAAGCGCAACGCGCCGTCGCGGGTCACGATCGCCGGCGTCATCGACGACAGCGGCCGCTTGCCGGGCGCGATCGCGTTGGCCTGTCCCTGGACCAGCCCGAACATGTTGGGCGTGCCGGGATCGGCGGCGAAATCGTCCATCTCGTCGTTGAGCAGAAAGCCGGTGCCGGGGGCGACGACGCAGGCGCCAAAGAAGCCGTTGATCGTATAGGTGACGGCGACCGCGTTGCCGGCGCGGTCGACCACCGAGTAATGGGTGGTCTGCGCCCCCTCGTGCGGCGGCGTGCCCCAGCCGAGGGCGGCGGACGGGGTCGCCCGGTCGGGCAGCACCGCGGCGCGGATCGCCGCGGCATGCTGCGGCGACAGCAGCCGGTCGAGCGGGTTGGCGACAAAGCCGGGATCGCCGAGCGCGTTGTTGCGGTCGAGATAGGCGTGCCGCATCGCCTCGGCGAGAAGGTGGATTTCGCCGGCCGAGCCGCGCGGCAGCGCCGCCAGGTCCCAGCCGCCGAGCACGTTGAGCATCTCGCACAGCACCGTGCCGCCCGAGCTCGGCGGCGGCGCCGAAACGATGTCGTAGCCGCGGTAGCGGCAGCCGATCGGCGCCCGTTCGACGACACGGTAGGCGGCGAAATCGGCCGCGCCGAGGGCGCCGCCCGAGGCCGCCGCCACCTTGGCCGCGACCGCGCCGCGGTAGAAGGCGTCGGGCCCCTGTGCCGCGACCAGCGCCAGGGTCGCGGCGAGATCGGGCTGGACCAGGCGTTCGCCGGCCCGCCGGTGGAGAAACAGGCGCGCCGCCTCGGGGTCGCGCGCCAGCCGCTCGGCCTTGCCGTCGATCAGGGCGATGTCGGCGTCGTCGAGGATGAACCCGCCGCGCGCCAGGGCGATCGCCGGCGCCATCGCCCGCGCCCGGGAGAAGCTGCCGTAGCGCGTCAGCGCGCGGTCGAGCCCGGCGACGGTGCCCGGCACGGCGGCGGCGCGGTAGCCGTAGCGGCTGGCCTCAGGCTCGCCGCGATACATGTCCGGCCGCGCCGCCGCCGGCGCGGTCTCGCGGAAATCGAGCAGGCTCTGGCGCCCGTCCGCCAGGCGGATCAGCATGAAGCCGCCGCCGCCGATATTGCCGCAGCACGGCTCGACCACGGCCAGCGCATAGCCGATCGCCACCGCCGCATCGACCGCATTGCCGCCGGCCTCCAGCACCGCAAGTCCGACCGCGCTCGCCTCGCGCTGCGCCGTCACCACCATGCCGGGCCCGGCCGCCACAGCCGGCGCCGCGGCGGCCGTCACTCCGGCAATCGTAAAAAAAGCATGTAGTAATTGATGATAATATTTCATTAACTATGAACCTTCTCCCGTTAACCATCAATTCTGCTGAATTAATCCAAATGCCTTTCTAAGTTTAGCCAGGACAAGCCGGCGATCAACCGGCGAGCGCATGGCGACTGTTGGACGATGCCGGAGACGGCGGAAAAACCTAGCATGGCGAACGGTGCGGTGGCGACGGCGGCGCCGGTGCGGCTCGTGCGGGTCGCCCCGATGCGCCGCGCCGAAGACCGCGACCCGGCCGCCGCCGGTGCGGTGGCGGAGCCGGCCGCGCTGCCGCTCGCCGACGAGGAGCCGCCGCGACCGCGGCTCGACCCGCGCGCGGTGAGCTGGGGATTGCGCGTCGCCGATACGGCGCTGTTCATCGCCGCCGGTCTCGCCGGCTACCTCCCGGTCTGCGGCGGCGCCGCGGCGCCGGAGCCCGCCGCCGGCCTCGCCGCGCTGGCGGTCCTGGCGCTTGCGGCGCGCACCCGCCAGGCCGGTGCCGACCTGCTGCGCGACCTGCTGCACCAGCCGCGCGGCCGCGTCGCGGTCGAGGCGGGGCTGCGCACGCTGGCGCCGTTTGCCGTCGCGCTCGCGGTTGCGACATTGCTGGCGGCGCCCGGACCGCTTTGCGCCTGGCTCGCCCTGTGGGCCGCGGCCGCCGCCGCCGCGACCGTCGCGGCGCGGCTGTTCGCCCGTGCGCTGGTCGGGCGCTGGCGGCGCGACGGCCGGCTGAAGCAGGCGGTGGCGATCTTCGGCACCGGCGACCTCGCCGCCCGGCTGCTCGAGCGGCTGGACGCGAAATGCGCCGACGCGATCGAGCTGGTCGGCCTGTTCGACGACCGCGCCCGCATCGCCAACCCGCATCTGCGCGCCCTGTTGCGCGGCAATTCCGCCGACCTGATCGAGTTGTCGCGGCGGCGCATGATCGACCGCGTCATCGTCGCCCTGCCGCATGCGGCGGAGGCGCGGCTGCTCGAGGTGCTGCGCAAATTGCACCAGATGCCGGTCGAGATCAGCCTGGCGCCCGACATGGTGGGGTTCAGCGTCGCCGGCAAGGACGCCGCCGAGTTCGGCGGGCTGCCGCTGATCGACGTCTACGGCCGGCCGCTGAGCTTCGGCCAGAACCTGGCGAAAAGCGCCTTCGACAAGATCGTCGCCGCGCTCGCCCTGATCGCCGCCGCGCCGGTCATGCTGGCGACGGCGCTCGCCATCAAGCTCGACAGCAAGGGGCCGGTGCTGTTCTGCCAGAACCGGCTCGGCTTCGGCGACCGGGTGATCCGGGTCTACAAGTTCCGCACGATGTATCACGAACAGAGCGATTTCGACTGCGTGCGCCAGGCCAGCAAGGACGACCCGCGCATCACCCGAATCGGCCGCTTCCTCAGGAAATCGAGCCTCGACGAATTGCCGCAGCTGTTCAACGTGCTGAAGGGGGAGATGTCGCTCGTCGGGCCGCGGCCGCATGCCGTGGCGATGAAGGTCGAACACCGGCTGAACGAGGATATCGTTCCCGATTACGCCTTGCGCCACCACGTCAAGCCGGGAATTACCGGCTGGGCGCAAGTCAACGGCCATAACGGCCCGGTCGATACCGCGGAAGCGCTGCGCGCCCGCGTCGCCCACGACCTCGATTACATCAACAACTGGTCGCTGTGGTTCGATATCCGCAGCCTGTTGTTGACGATCAAGGTTTTCTTCAGCCAGCGCCACGCCTATTAGCCCGGAACGCGAGGCGCGGGGCACGGCGCTGCCGCGCAACCGGCTTGCCGGGCGCAATCGAGTTCGGTGATAGTCGCCCGGCCTCCACGGAAACGGCGAGGGCGACGGCTTGGGGGCGTGGCGGGGGGAGGCGCGCGGCGTGGGAATCGCGCGGTCTTGCGTGATCGCGGTGCTGCTTGTGCTGGCCGGCATGGCGGCGGGGTGCGCGCCGGCGGCTCCCGATATCGCCGCACCGGGGGTCTATCCCGGCGGGGTGCCGCTCGGGGAGGAGCACGTGCTGGCCCCGGGCGACGAGATCGAGATCCGCTTTCCGTTCTATCCCGACCTCAACGACCGGGTGCTGATCGGGCCGGACGGTCGGCTGTCGCTGCAATTCGTCAACACCGTGGCGCTCGGCGGGCTGACCGTCGCCGAGGCGACCCGGCTGCTCGACGAGCGCTACGCCAAGGTGATCAGGAGCCCGCAGGTGACGGTCACGGTGCGCAGCTACGCGCCGGAGCTGGTCTATGTCGACGGCTGGGTCAACAACCCCGGGCTGGTGCGCAGCGACGTGCCGCTGACCCTGTCGCGCGCGCTTGCCCAGGCCGGCGGCACCAAGAGCGGCGCGCGCACCGGCGACATCCTGCTGCTGCGGCGCGGCGGCGACGGCAAGACCTATTATTATCGGGTGGCGCTCGGCAATTTCGCCGGCGCCGGGAGCGGGGCGCAGGACCCGATGCTGAAATCCTACGACGTCGTCTACGTGCCGCAGACCGGGTTTGCCTCGTTCGCCGACTTCCTCGCCACCTACATCAAGAACATCCCGTTCTACTTCAACTATCCGATCCAGTAGGGCACCGCCATGGCCGCCAACCCCTACGACATGACGACGCGCGAGGTGCTGTCGATCCTGTTCAAGGAGAAAAACAAGCTGCTCGGCGTGTTCTTCGGGCTGGCGCTGCTGGTGACCGGCTATTCCTATGTGCTGACGCCGTATTACGACGCGACCTCGCGCCTCCTGGTCAAGACCGGGCGCGAGTTCCAGGTGCGCTCCGACCCGACCCAGCCGATCGCCTCGGTGCCGTCGGTGACCAAGCAGGAGATCGTCAACTCGGAAATCCAGATTCTGACCAGCCGCGATCTGGTCGAGGCGGTGTTCGCCAAGCTCGGCCTCGACAAGCTCTATCCCGGCAAGACGATGGACCAGGCGGTCAAGAGCTTCTACGCCGATTTCAAGGCAAGCCCGGTCGAGCAGTCCGACGTCATCGACGTCAGCTACCGCAACGCCGACCGCGGCCTGGCGGTGCAGGCGCTGAGCCTGGTCATCGCGCTCTACCAGCAGAAGCACGCGGAGATGTTCAGCGACCCGCGCTACAAGTTTCTCGAACAGCAGACCAAGCAGTACGAGGAGCAGCTCGCCGCCGAGAGCAAAAAGATCACCGAGCTGCGCACCCAGCGCTCGCTGTTCGACGTCGAGGCGCAGCGCGCCAAGCTGATCGACGACCGCGCGTCGGTCGGCAGCATCCTCGAACAGCTCAAGAGCCAGGCGGTCGATGTGCACCGGCGCATCGAGTTCCTGCAGAACCGGCTGAAAGAGACGCCGCAGCTGATCCCCGCCGGAGAGACCACGGCCGACGCGGTCGAGCAGGCCAAGGACCGGCTGCTCGACCTCCAGGTCAAGGCGCAGCAGTTGCGCGAGCGCTATGTCGGCGACGTCAAGCCGCTGCAGGACAACGAGCAGGAGATCGCCCGGCTCAAGGCGTTCATCGCCGCGCCGGGGGCGCTCAACCGCAAGCAATGGTCGCAGCGCAACGCCGCCTACGACGACCTCGTCGTGCAGCTCAACCGCGCGCTGGCCGACGCCGCCCCGCTCGACCAGCAGATCGCCCTGCGCACCAGGCAGGCGGAGGCGATCGAGGACCGGCTGAAGGAGCTCGAAGCCGGCTCGCAGGCGGTCGACAGGCTCGAACGCGAGCGGCGCATGCTCGAGGAACTGGTCCACATCTACCGCACCCGCTACGAAGAGGCGCGGATGAGCGAGGACCTCGACCGCGAGAAATTGGTCAGCGTCAGCGTCATCCAGCGCCCCGACGCGCCGCAGCGCCCGAGCGGGCCGAGCCACCTGCCCTTCGCGCTCGCCGGCATCCTGGTCGGGCTGATCGGCGCCGCGGGCGTGCTCGTCTATATCCTGGTGTTCCGCGAGACGCTGATCACGGTCGAAAGCGTCGAGCGCATCCTCGGCCTGCCGGTCCTCGCCTCAGTGCCGACGCGGCCGCGCTAGCGCCGCCCGGGGGCCGCGGCTTGACACGGTTTCGGCCCCACTCCTAAATGCGCCGGCCGGCATCGTCGTGCGGGCGGGGCGCGTAGCTCAGCGGGAGAGCACACCCTTCACACGGGTGGGGTCGCTGGTTCAATCCCAGCCGCGCCCACCATGGCTGCAAGGAATCTTCTCTTCGCGGTCAATTCGTCGCCGCGTCAGCGGCGTCAGCAGCGCATGCTTCCGGTTTGCTTCGGCAGCGCGTCGAATCCCCGAAATGACGACCCCCTGGGCAACGCTCCCGAAGCGGACCCGTTTCGGCTTTGTCGCCGGCGTGGGAATTGTGGTCCGGAGACATCGATCCGGGTAAGCTCGGCGAAACGTCCGAGGAGAAGCCCATGCGCCGCGCCGTCATCGTCTCCACCGCCCGCACCCCGATCGGCCGGGCCTATCGCGGCGCGTTCAACGACACCCAGGCGCAGACCCTGGCCGGGCACGCGATCGCCGAGGCGGTGCGCCGCGCCGGCATCGAGCCGGGCGAGGTCGACGACGTGATCCTCGGCGCCGCGCTGCAGCAGGGCAGCCAGGGCTCGAACGTGGCGCGGCAGAGCGCGCTGCGCGCCGGGCTGCCGGACACCGTGGCGGCGATGTCGATCGACCGGCAATGCTCGTCGGGGATGATGGCGATCGCCACCGCGGCCAAGGAGATCATGCATGACGGCATACAGATCGCGGTCGGCGGCGGGGTCGAATCGATCTCGCTGGTGCAGAACGACAACATGAACCGCTACCGCAGCCAGGACCCCGCCCTGGTCGCGCAAATCCCGCAGCTCTACATGACGATGATCGAGACCGCCGAGATCGTCGCCGAGCGTTACGGCGTCAGCCGCGAGGCGCAGGACGAATACGCGCTGCGCTCGCAGCAGCGCACCGCGGCGGCGCAGCAGGCCGGGCGTTTCGACGACGAGATCGCGCCGCTGCCCTCGGTCATGCTGGTCACCGACCGCAACACCGGCGAGGTGTCGAAAAAGCCGGTGACGCTGAGCAAGGACGAGGGCAACCGGCCCGACACCAGCCTCGACGGGCTGGCCGCGCTGAAGCCGGTGTTCAAGGACGGCCAGCGCATCAAGGAAGGCAAATACATCACCGCCGGCAACGCCTCGCAGCTCTCGGACGGCGCCTCGGCCGCGGTGCTGATGGAAGAGCGCGAGGCCGAGCGCCGCGGCCTGCAGCCGCTCGGCATCTATCGCGGCATCGCCGTCGCCGGCTGCAACCCGGACGAGATGGGGATCGGCCCGGTCTTTGCCGTGCCCAAGCTGCTCAAGCAGCACGGGCTGACGATGGACGACATCGACCTGTGGGAATTGAACGAGGCCTTTGCCGTCCAGGTGGTCTACTGCCGCGACCGGCTCGGCATCCCCAACGACCGGCTCAACGTCAACGGCGGCGCGATCTCGATCGGCCACCCCTACGGCATGTCGGGGGCGCGCATGGTCGGCCACGCGCTGATCGAGGGCAAGCGGCGCGGCGCCAGATTCGTCGTCTGCACGATGTGCGTCGGCGGCGGCATGGGCGCGGCCGGGCTGTTCGAGGTCGCCTGATGGCCGGCCGGATCGTCGCCACCGCCATCGCGTTGCTGCTCGCCGCCGGCGGGTTTTTCGGCGGCGCGCCGGCGCCGCCCAACCCGCTCAGCCCGTTCGGCATCGTCTTCCTCTGCCTGTCGGGGGCGATCTGGTTCGGCTGGGAGATGATCCAGGACGCCTTTGCCTATCGCAACGAGATCCGCGGCAAGGCGGCCGGCCGCGACGAGCTGATGCTGTCGCGCCTGGCGCCGCTCTACTACCTGCTGCGCCGGCGCAAGCCGTAGCCCCCCGCCCCTCCTCGCCGGCCCGGCCGGACGCGCCGCGCTCGGCCGGTGCCTCGGGGAGGCTTTTCGCGCCGCTCATGTTGGCCCACATTAGAACGTCGGCCGCGCGGCGAACTCGCCGCGGCCGCGCCGTCCGACGGAGAAGGCTCGATGACCCTGCTGGAACAGCTTGCCGCGAAGATCGCCGCGGTGCGCTACGCCGATCTGCCCGACGCGGCGATCGCGGCGGCCAAGACCGCGGCGCTCGACACGGTCGGCGTCACCCTGGCCGGGATCGGCGAGGATTGCGCGCAGATCGTGCTGAAGACGGCGGCCGCCGGCGGGCGCGGCGACTGCCTGGTGTTCGGCACCGACCGCCGCCTCGCCGCGCTCGACGCCGCGCTGGTCAACGGCACCGCCGCGCATGCGCTCGATTTCGACGACGTCTCGAACTCGCTCGGCGGCCATCCCTCGGCGCCGATCCTGCCGGCGCTGTTCGCGCTGGCCGAGCTGCTCGACAGCGACGGCATCGACTTCATCACCGCCTTTGTCGCCGGGTTCGAGACCGAGACGCGGATCGCCCGCGCGGTGCATTTCCACCATTACGAAAAGGGCTGGCACCCGACCGCGACGCTGGGGATTTTCGGCGCCGCCGCCGCGTGCTGCCACCTGCTGCGGCTGGCGCCGGAGGAGACCGCCCGGGCGCTCGCGGTCGCCGCCTCGCTGGCGTCGGGGATCAAGGCCAATTTCGGCACGATGACCAAGCCGCTGCATGTCGGCCACACCGCGCGCAACGGGCTGTTCGCGGCGCTGCTGGCGCGCGACGGCTTTACCGCCAACCCCGCCGCGCTCGAACACAAGCAGGGCTTTCTGATGGTGTTCAACGGCCCGGGCAATTTCGCCGCCGAGCGCATGCTCGCCGATTGGGGCCGGCCGTGGGACATCGTCAGCCCCGGCATCGGGGTCAAACAGCACCCGTGCTGCGGCAGCACCCACCCCGCGGTGGATGCGGCGCTGGCCTTGCGCGCGGCCCACGACCTCGCGCTCGACCGGGTCGTGCGGATCGATTCCTGGACGCATCCGCGCCGCCTCGCCCATACCGACCGGCCCGACCCCAAATCCGGCCTCGACGCCAAGTTCAGCGTGCAATACTGCGTCGCCCGGGCCCTGCTCGCCGGGCGCATCGTGCTCGAGGATTTCGAGGACGACGCCTGGAACGACCGCGCGACGCGGGCGCTGATGGGCAAGATCGCGGCGGCGCCGCACCCGGAGATGAGCGGCGACGGCGACGAATATCTCGGCGCCGAGCTGCGCCTCGTCTACGACGACGGCCGGGTATTGCGCGAGCGGGTCGGCGCCGCGCTCGGCCGCGGGCCGGACAACCCGCTGCCGCCGGAGGCGCTCGCCGACAAGTTTGCCAATTGCGCCGCCCGCGCCCTGCCCGCCGCGGCGGTGACGCGGCTGCAGCGCGCGCTGCTCGAGCTCGACCAGGCGCGAAGCATCCGCGAGCTGGTCGCCGGCGCGGCGCTGCCGCCGCCGGTCTTGCGGGCGCAGCGCGCCTAGGAGGCAACGAGATGACGCTCGATATCGTCAAGCTGCATCCGCTGTTCGCCGGCGAAGTGCGCGGCGTCGATCTGCGCCGGCGGCCGGAGCCGGCGCTGGTCGCCGCGATCGACCGGGCGATGGACGAATACGCCGTGCTCGTGTTCCGCGGCCAGCCGCTCAGCCAGGACGAGCAGATCCAGTGGTCTTCGGCCTTCGGCACGCTCGACATCGGCCTCGCCAAACTGTCCAAGACCAAGGGGCGGCTCGACTATCCCGAACTGATCGACATCTCCAACGTCGCCCGCGACGGCAGCATCGCCCCGTCCGGCGACAAGCGCATCGCCGGGGCGCTGGCCAACCAGCTCTGGCATTCCGACAGCTCGTTCCAGGCGGTGCCGGGCAAGTATTCGATGCTGTCGGCGGTGGTCCTGCCGGGGCCGAGCGTCATGGGCGCGGGCGAGACCGAGTTCGCCGACATGCGCGCCGCCTATGACGCGCTCTCCGAGGGGATGAAGGCGAAGCTCGAGGGCCTCGTCGCCGAGCATTACGCGCTCTATTCGCGCATGTGGCTCGGCGACGAGGACTGGACCCCGGAGCAGAAGGCCGGCATGCCGCCGGTGCGCTGGAAGATCGTGCGCACCCATCCGGGCTCGGGGCGCAAGAGCCTGTTCATCGGCGCCCACGCCAACCGCATCCTTGGCTGGCCGGTGCCGGAAGGCCGCATGTTCCTGCTCGACCTGCTGGAGCACGCGACGCAGCGGCAGTTCGTCTACCGCCACGAATGGCAGGTCGGCGACCTGGTCATCTGGGACAACCGCTGCACATTGCACCGCGGCCGCCCCTACGACATGACCCGGCGCCGCGAACTGCGCCGCACCACCACGCGCGACGAAGACGCCGTCAACGAAGGGCTGGCGGCGTAGCGGCCGCGCGGGCCGCCCGCCTTCTGCCGGCGCCGGGATCGGGCGGGCGGGACGCCCGCGGTCCGGTTTTGGCACGGTACCGTGCCGGGCAATGGCGGGCGGCGACGCCCGCGGTCCGGCCTACTCCGCCGCCTGCCGCAGCGGCCGCACCGCCGCTTCCATCTGGCGGG
>Ga0209581_1001164_pt1 | contig 33965 bp, 26 predicted proteins | sample Coa_R2_FD_187160 | JGI IMG/M metagenome (GOLD analysis project Ga0209581, IMG submission 187160) | Surface soil microbial communities from Centralia Pennsylvania, which are recovering from an underground coalmine fire - Coalmine... | ecosystem: Environmental > Terrestrial > Soil > Unclassified ...
GTACGGGACAAACGCTCGAAGTTATCTCGCGACGGTTCGAAGGAATAAACGATGCCGGTGGGACCCACGCAGCGGGAGAAAAACGTTGAGTAAACCCCGATGTTAGCGCCCACGTCCGCAATGACAGCGCCTGGAAACAAAATCCTTTTTAGAAACACTCGTTCCATTCGGTCGCTGTAAGCCTTGTAGGCCGCATAGAGCGATCGATAAATCGGAAAGGCGCACCGATACGCCATGTGAGCGGCGTTCCGAAAAACCGAAGTAGCGAACCTTGGCTTCACATCAGGCGGCAGAAAACCAGGATCCCGCAACAAGATAAGAACACGTCAGCAGTTGGCGATCTTTGTTCGTCCATGTGCGCAGACGATTCTACGGCGCCGTGAGGCGTTCCGGAGCTTACTGTTGGCAGGAAACCAACGGAAAAATGCATTTTGTTGCCTCGCGATTTCAGTCCCTGCAATCCCACGGCAGCCATCCGTTTGCATTCACGTTAGTCTTCTCCCCGCCTGCTCCGACGCAAGGTCGTGTTCCGTTAAGGTGTCGCATCAAAAACGTGTCAGGATCACCGTAAAAAAAGCCGCGCACAACGACGGGAGCCGCCGACTGAGAGCGAGATCGAGTCTAAAAAAGCCGCGATACAGAAAGTGCGGCACAGGCAGCTTGTGCGATATGCCGCCAGTAGCCATGTAGGAAACGGCGCTAAAAGGGCGGATCGTGCAGCGCGACAGATCGTACCTCTGACTCAACTGTTCCAGCCAGTCCCGCCGCCGACAAAATATGAGCCAGGGCAAGGCAATGTTGGCTGAAGCCAGTGGTCCCTTGATTTCGCTCAACGCTGGCTCGGAGATGTCAAAATCGACAGGCTCGTGGTGGAGATACTTGAAGATGGGAGTCGATAACACGGAGAAAAAAGGCTCGGTCGCAATCACCTTGCCGTTTGGTTTCAATTTGGCAGCAGCGCGGTTGAGGAAGACAATGGGGCTTCTCAGATGGTGCAACACGTTGGTCAGCGTGATAATGTCAATGCTTTCATCCCGGAGCGCATCCAGTTTGTCGATGTCGTGACAGTCAAAGATCAGATCGAGATACTCAAGATCAAGCACGTCGCTCGTGATGACATTTGGAAGGAATTCCTTGAGCGGTGAGGTGCCACTTCCTATCTCCAGGATTGAAAGGTTCTGCGGATCAGGGAAGTCTTTGAACTGATCCCTGTAAAGCTGGCGATACCAGAAAAGCAAATTTCGGTGGCCGGCAAGGCGCCGGCGATTGCGCAACGTCGTTTCGCGATCCTTTGTTTCTAAATTTTGCAATGCGGTGGATCTCTTCACTTGACCGCGCGCACATAGAGTGAACCGGCAAACTCGCGGAGGATCGGCGTTTTCTCAAGAAGCTCCCCGGTGGCGTTCAACCGGCTGATGAAGGGGCGAGGCGTTTTGGGATGCAGGAAATCAAAAGGCGTGATCCGAACGTCGCGGTAGCCGGTCTGCTCGAGCAGCCGCCGCAGGCCCCAGCGAAAGAAGGCTGTCTCATCAGGTGAATCGCCCAGTTTCCGTTTTACCCAGGGCACGTTCTTTTGTATCGCGATCTGGGGGTTCAACATGTTTGGCTCGGTAAACCAGATCGTCCCCCCTGGCTTTAGCACCCTGTAAATTTCACGGAGCGCGACTGCGACTTCGAGGTGGTGCAGAATGGAGCTGCCAACGACAGAATCAAAGGCGCCATCCGGATAGCTCAGCGCATGCGCGTCCTGGATTTCGTAACAAACGTTGGGCGCGCTGCAACCAGCTTTCGCTATCTCCAGAAGCTCAGGCGAAACATCGACTGCTACAATCTCCGCCCCGGAGCGCGCCAGTTCTCTGGTGAAATGCGCCGCGCCGCATCCCAGCTCCAGCACTCTCATGCCTGGCTTAAGATGGCTGCCAAGCATTCGCGCGCGCCGCGCCAGTCGTAACTTGCCAGCTGGACTCTCCCAATTCCAGATCTCGCCCGCTCCGTGGCTGGCAAGGAACTGTCCGTGCCGAATTTCGTTACCAAGGCGTTCACTCACAAGCCATCTCCCTCCCGAACCTTGTTCCCGAACAGCGAAACGCCACGACAGCACCACTTGGAGAGTGCCACTGGCTTATTGCCCCTGCAGAGTTTCACGGCCAAGAAACTTCAGGCGTCTCGCGGCGAAAATCAGCATCCGCAAAAGGATGAATCCGTGACGCCAGCGTTGAATGTTCGTTGTCCCATATTGTCGCTGCCGGTAATGCACAGGAACCTCGACAATCTTCAGACCCATGCGAGCCGCGCCGAAAAGAAGATCGAAATCGCCAAAAGGATCAAAATCTCCAAAGAACGCGCGGGCGCGGGCCAGGCGCCTGTAGTCGCTGCGCCACAAGGCCTTGGTGCCGCACAACGTATCCTTGAAACGTTGCCCGAGAACAAAGGAGAAGGAAGCGGCAAAAAATTTATTCCCCAAAATATTAAAGAAACGCATGGCGCCTTTCTCCATGGGATAAACCAGTCTGCTGCCGTTAGCGAACTCTGCTTTATTGCTGGCGAGAGCCTGGTAGAACCTTGGCAGTTCTTCAGGCGGCGTTGTCAGGTCGGCGTCGAGGATCATAAGAATTTCGTTCGTCGCGAGCTCAAATCCCAGGCGCACGGCGTCGCCTTTTCCCCGGCCTTTCTGCTGTGCGATGACCAACCGATGCGGTCCCTCGTAGTGGGCGACAACCTCTTGAATTCGTTCCCATGTGTCGTCCGTCGAATTGCCTTCCACAAAGATGATCTCATCCTGCGGCCCCATCATGGGACAACGGCTCACAACGTGATGGATGTTTCCTGATTCGTTGCGAGCAGGCACAACAATGGATACCGATGGGCGCGGTTCGCGGCGGGATGTCAATGATCGAGCTACCACGATATTGACAAGGGCAAAAAGGCGAAAGAAAGGCAGCGGCGCCAGGTAGCGGTTTAGAAACGTCGCCATCAGCGGAATCGGGAGGGGACAGAGCACCTTCACGTCGCGTCGGATGATTTCCAGTTCCGTCAGATAGCAAAAGTTTTCCAGATCCTCATGGGCGATCCAGTTCTGTTCCGGAGTGCGGCTGCGGATGCCGAGAGTCGAGGCGAAACGCGCAAGCGGTTTCCATAACATGCTGTAATAGACGAACAATATCCGCTCCGAACCGCGCAGGCAGGTTCGCAGTTGCCCCAGCATCTGCTCGATATCGCTTTCGTAATGGATGGTTCCGTTCAACAAAATGTAGTCGGCCGGCGGCCCTTCCCGGCGCAGCGCCGCAACGCTCGGTAGCGCGCGATAGTTGGCGAATCGTTTGCCCAGAAAGCTCCTGCCCGGCGCGATCTCGATCACTCGATCTTCCGGACGAATATAGAGCGCGAGATAGGAAGCGAGAGTATCGTAAAAGTAACGTCGCAGCAGCGGCTCACTTTTTTCCGCAGTGGCGCCCGGCGTCACAGCCGCGCCGTTTTCATTCAAAAGCTGGTTTCCGTGCCACTTCTCTTCGGCGATGCTCTTCACCGGGTGCAAGACTAATCCAAAACGGCTGCCAGACAATCGTGTCCCAAGTGGACAATCCTCAGGCGGGCGGTTATTGCCCGTGCCTGCGCCGACGGAACCGGCTCTCTTGCGTGTGGGAACCACGTCGGCGCGGCGATTTCGCTGGAGGAAACCGGCTGTTGTGCTTGACTAATAGGTTCGACAGTTGTCGTTAGAATGCCTGCCGACGTCATCAAGATTAGCGGCGCGCGCCAGCATAATCTCAAGAACCTCAGTCTGGAGATTCCGCGGCAGCGGCTGGTGGTTATCACGGGACTGAGCGGTTCCGGAAAATCTTCGCTGGCTTTCGACACTCTGTACGCCGAGGGACAGCGCCGCTATGTGGAAAGCCTCTCCGCTTACGCCCGGCAGTTTCTCGATCAGATGGAAAAGCCGAACGTGGATTTTATCCAGGGGCTTTCACCTGCCATAGCCATTGAACAGCGCAGCGCCGCTGCCAATCCCAGATCTACCATCGCCACTACCACGGAAATCTACGATTACCTCCGGGTGCTGTTCTCTGCGGCGGGCCGCCCTCACGACCCCGTAACCGGACAACCGTTGAGCCGGCAGACGCCGCAGCAAATCGTGGATCAGATTCTTGCCTCTGGGCAGGGATGCAAAATCATTATCCTCGCTCCCCTGGTTCAGAACGAATGCGGCGAATTTCGCGATGTCATCGAAAAGACCAGGCGGGAGGGATTCGTTCGGGTGCGAATTGACGCAAGGATTCTGGAACTGGACTCGCCGCAACCGATCCGCCTTGCAAAGGACAAGCCGCACACCATCGAAGCAGTCGTCGATCGATTGATCGTTCAGGAAGACATCCGCAGCCGCCTCGCCGAATCGGTGGAAACGGCGCTCAAGTGGGGCCGGAATAATCTTGTCGTCCTGCGGCAGAAGCCCGCGTTCTCGCAGGCGCAATCCAGCGAAGCCTGGGAAGAGCTGCGCTACTCCACCGACTACGGAAACGCGCAGACTGGGTTCAGGCTGGGGGAACTAACGCCCAGGCATTTTTCCTTTAACAGCCATCTTGGCGCGTGTCCGGCGTGCCTCGGGCTGGGCACACAGCTGGTCTGTGATCCGGATCTGATGATCCGCGACCCCGATAAATCGCTGGCCCAAGGCGCAATCATCCCCTGGCGCCGCGGACCCAAGCGGATGCGCGCCTATTACCGGCATCTGCAGACGGCGCTGGCCAAATATTTCCAGGTGGATGAAAACGCGCCGTTCAAGGAGTTGCCGGACCAATTCAAGCAGGCGCTTTACTTCGGAACAAAGGGCATCCCGATTGAAATTGAGTTCAGTGATAACGGCGAAAAGAAGGTGGCAAAGCCCTTTGAAGGCCTCGTGCCGCAAATGCAGCGGCTTTACGAACAAACGCAGAGCGAATTTACCCGTAACCGGATTCGGCCGTTCATGTCGCGCAAGCCCTGCAAAGCATGCCGCGGCTCGCGGCTCAAGCCTGAAATTCTGGCTGTCACGATCAAGGATCGGCAAAACCGGGAACTGAACATTCACCAATTCTGCGAGCTGACCATTGAACAGGCGGCGCAGTTTATCGAGGCGCTGGAGCTCACCCCACAGCAGCGCGTTATCGTGGCCGACGTGGTGCGCGAGGTCCGTTCCCGTTTGCAGTTTCTCGTAGAAGTGGGCCTTGGTTATCTCACACTCAATCGCGAGAGCGGCACCCTTTCCGGAGGCGAGGCGCAGCGCATTCGCCTGGCAACACAAATCGGTTCCGGTCTGGCAGGGGTGCTTTACATTCTGGACGAACCGAGCATCGGGCTACATCAGCGTGACAACGGCCGATTGTTGACGACACTGCGCAGGCTTCGCGACCTTGGCAACTCGGTCATTGTGGTGGAGCACGACGAAGAAACCATCCGGGCTGCGGATCACATCATCGATCTGGGACCGGGCGCCGGCCCTCGCGGAGGCGAAATCGTCGCCCAGGGGGCGCTCGACGATATCTTAAAGGCGAAACATTCTCTCACCGGCGCTTATCTCTCAGGCCGTGCGCAGATTGCTGTTCCAAGACAGCGCGTGAAGCCGCGCACAATGGATCCATCCGACGGCTGGCTCACCGTGGCCGGGGCCACGGAAAATAATCTGAAAAACATTACCGTCTCCTTTCCACTTGGATGCCTCACCTGCGTAACCGGCGTCTCCGGCAGTGGTAAATCCACTCTTGTAGATGACATCCTGCGCCGCGCGCTGTTCCGCCGTTTTTATAACGCCAGGGAAAAACCGGGTGCGCATCGGGCGATCCGTGGAATAGAACAAATCGACAAGGCAATTGTGATCGATCAAAGCCCCATCGGCCGCACCCCGCGATCGAATCCTGCCACTTACATGAGCGCTTTTACACCCATCCGCGAATTGTTCAGCCAACTGCCCGCCGCCCGGGTGCGCGGCTACGACGCCGGCCGCTTCAGCTTTAATGTCAAAGGCGGCCGATGCGAAAATTGCGAGGGCGGCGGATTAATTAAAATCGAGATGCACTTTTTGCCGGACGTCTATGTCGAGTGCGAAGTCTGCCACGGCAAACGCTACAACCGCGAGACCCTGGAAATCACTTACAAAGGCAAAAATATCGCGGATGTTCTCGATCTGACCGTGGATGAGGCGGCGCGTTTTTTTCGAAATGTGCCCGGCATATCCGACAAACTCGATTCCCTCGTGGATGTCGGCCTGGGATATTTGCGCATGGGCCAGGCCGGCACAACCCTCTCCGGAGGAGAAGCGCAGCGCGTGAAGCTGGCGACCGAGCTTGCTAAAAAAGCCACCGGACGCACAGTTTACATTCTCGACGAACCGACCACCGGATTGCATTTCGCCGATATCGAGAAATTGCTGCAAGTGCTCATGAAGCTGCGCAACGCTGGCAACACCGTAATCGTGATCGAGCACAATCTGGAAATGATCAAATGCGCCGACTGGATTATTGATCTGGGTCCGGAAGGCGGGGATGCCGGCGGCGAGATTGTCGGCGTTGGACCTCCCGAGGAGATTGCGAGTCTGCCGCGCAGTCACACCGGGCGTTATCTCAAGGAAAAACTGGCCAAAAAATGAAACGCGCCAAACTGCTTAGTCTGGTTTGCGTTGCAACATGGCCGGCCCAATACGCACACGCCGATTTCTCCGCAGAGATGGCCGCGGCAAGCGCGCCGCTTGCAGCCGGAGTTCCCGAGGTAGCCGTCGTGCGACTGCGCGCCTTGCTGCGCCCGGGTTTGCCCGAGCCGCAATGGCGCGCAGTTGTCGAGAAACTCGCCGAAGCGCAGGTGGCCGCACATCAACCGGAACAGACGCTGATTTTGCTCTCGGACCAACGGCTCCGCGATTTTGCATGGGCCAAATTTTGGCGCGCTCAATCGCTGGCCGCGCTGCATCGATGGGCAGAGGCGCTGCCGCTGTACCAAGAGCTGGCTGCCGATCCAGGGTCACCATTCCACCAGGCGGCGCTTTTCGGAGCGGCCGAAATGCTGCGAGCGTTGGGGAAACGCAACGAAGCGGCGCGAAGTCTTGGCCGGCTTTTTGGAGACAAGGAGTGGGCCGTCCGGGCGCAGTTGCGGGCAGCCGAGTTATACATCGAAATGGGCGACGCTTCGAATGCCCATCGGCTTTTGACGCAGGTGAAACCGGCGTCCACTCTCGAGCGAAAAGAGCGCCGTTTTTTGCGCGGACGCCTGGAGTTGCTCCTGCAGCGGCCGGAGCGGGCAATCGCCATGTTTCAGCTGCTCTTAAAACGCCCGCAAGGCGCTGCCCACGCCACACTCATCGCGGCCCTTTTCGGCATCGCTGACGCCGAGATGCAACGCAAGATGCCGGAAGCCGGCGACGATTTTCTCGAACAATTCATAGATCGCCATCCAGCCGACCCCGATCTGCCTGCTGTCTTCGCGAAACTAGACGAACTTTATCGCGCCGAGCGAAAACCGTCCCGTAACGAGCTCGAAAAATGGGTGCGCAACCCGGATGAGCCGCGCCGCTCTTTTGCCCGATGGTATCTCGCCCGATTCGAAATTCGCGCCGGCCGCCGCGAACGGGCGCGTCAACTTTTTGCCGATCTTCGCCGCAGCGGCGTCAAATCCCCCACAATTGCCGCCGCTTATCTCGACTTCGCCCAACTCCAGATCGAGGACGAGCATTTCAACGACGCGCTTGCGATTCTGGAAGAGGCGCGGCGCCTGCGCCCAGAGGCGCCTTTGCTCGCTCAGATCGATTTCCTCTCAGCGCGCACCCTTTATCTGGCAAAAAGATTCGACGCGGCCACGGTTGCCTTTGAGCAAATTGGGCGATCGGATTCGCCCTGGGCCAGGGTGGCGCTGTTCAACGCCGCAACCGGTTCGCTGCAGCTGGGCGATCAGCTCCGCTTTGTGGCCGACTACAACGAGCTGACCGCGCGCGGCGGCGATGAACAATCTCTGGCTCATTTGCGGCTTGAGAAAGGATTGACGGAAGCGGCCAAAGGCGACACCCGGACAGCGATGGCGACGCTGCGTCAGTTTATCCGTGATTTCCCCCGCGATCCTCGCGTTTCAGAAGCATGGGTGGGCCTGGCCGAGCTGGCCTTTCACTCTTCGCCCCCGAAGCTGGACGAAGCGCGCAAGGACCTCGCCCAGGCGCTCAACGCAACGCCTACGGCCGCGGCGAAAGAGCGAGCCGATTACCTCCGCATCTGGCTCGAGGAAGCCGCGGGCGAGAGCGACTCCAAAGTCATCGATCTTGCAAAGGTTTTCCTCCAGGAACATGCGTTATCGCCGTTCGCCGCCGAGGTCCGGATGAAACTGGCGGAGCTTTACTATCGGCGCCAGGATTTTGCCAATGCGCAAACGCAGTTTGAACTCATCGCGCAACAACATCCGCAGGGGCCGTTTGCCGAGAAGGCGCTTTTTTTTGCGGCCGAGTGCGCCATGTCCAGCATGGGCGAGCATTCGTTGGACAGGGCGTTGGTTCTATTTGATCAAGTGGTGCAAAAAAATGGTTCCCTGCGCTGGGCGGCCCGCAACGAGCAAGCCGCAATTGAACGCAAACTCGGCAAGCCCAGGGACGCTCTGGCCTTGTACGACGAAGTGTTAAAGAGCGATGCCGGGCCGGCTGAAAAACGCGAGGCGCTTTGTGGTAAAGGCGACGTTTACTTCGAACTGGCCGCAGCCGATCCGGCCAATTATCGCCTGGCGATCGAGGCGTACGATCGCCTCGCCGCCGAACCTGATGAACCCAGTTACTGGCGGAATCAGGCGCTTTTCAAGAAAGCGTTGTGTCTCGAAAAACAAGGAGACAGAGCAAACGCTCTGGCCGTTTTTTACAAAGTGCTTGAAACCGAGGCGACGCCCGGCCGGCAACGCGAATTCTTCTGGTTTTACAAGGCGGGCTTTAACGCCGGGCGCCTTCTGGAGGAAGATTCCAAATGGGAATCCGCAGCGGCCATTTACGAGAAACTGGCCGCCGCCGGCGGAAACCGAAGCGAGGAAGCAAAGGCCCGACTCAACCATCTTCGCCTGGAGCATTTTCTCTGGACCGATTGACGCGGCCCGTGGGGGAGAAACCGTTGTGACGGCTCACAGTAGCGGCTGCGGCTCGCGGCGACGTCGGCACAAAACATCGGTTTTTTGTCTCGCAACTGCTGCCAAAGCGGCCTTGCCAAAATGCTCGAACGGGAGCAAAATCGAAGTATGAAAATGGGACGCAGACTCAGTCGCGTGTGCGGCTGGTCGGCCCGATGCGCAAGCATCCTGCTCGCAATTGCGTTCTGCGCGTCAGCCTTTGCGGCTGATCCGAGCAAAAACGTCGTGCGGCCTTCGCGTTCGCAACAACCGGTTACCGCCAGGCCGGTAAAGAAAATGTGCCTGGTCGTGACGGGCAGCTCCGCGATTCCGCAACCCTGCGAACGCCTGTTTGGCATCCCGACCACTGCAAACCCGATGACGATCTACGGGCACAAACCCGAAGGAACCAGATAGATAATAGTTCCAAAGATTTTCTGCCCGGGAATGAAGCGCTGCCGCGGCAGCGCAGGGGCGAGTTCATAGTTTCTCACCATCGCTCAAATTCCGCCTGTCGCGTCTTAATTTGATTTTAACGAGCTGCGTGCAGTGGTCCCCAGGCACGCATCAGCAGCGGCGAGCACGGCTTTGTCATCATTATCCGTTAGCCCGGCAAGAGCTCGACGAATGCGTCGGAACGACTGCCGCAGGAACAATTCGGCTGCCGATCTGTCGGGCAGCGCCGATTCCCCATTGTTTCGAGCGAACTGGAGTTCGGCATCCAGGCGGCTAAGCACGCAGGTGGAGGCAAACAGGTCCATCGCTGCGTTGGCGATGCGTTCCTGAACGAGCTGCATATCCAGGATCGGTTCGCGATAAAGGATCAATGACCGGTTGACTGCCACATTAAAGCTGCGAATCAGTCGCCCCAGCGCGGCGGCGAACGGCTTCAGCTCGCCGTTCTGCACCGGAACATCCGGCACCCGCACGGTCGCCCCGAGCCGATGCTTGCCCGCTCTCCACGCTTTTGCCATGCCGCGTTCCCGCGTGGGTTTAATCAGGGTGTCGTAAATTTCTTTAAATTCCATGCCTGGTCCGCGCATTCCCACCAGCGCGATAAAGGACGTAAGCACTTCGTTTGCGCCTTCGCCGATCTGGTTGATCCGCGCATCCCGCATCATTCGCTCCAGCGGCAGATCGACAAAATAGGCCGAGCCGCCGTAAATCTGGAAAACGTCGTTGACGCACTCCCAAAGCCTTTCGGTGGTGAAGACCTTGAGCATCGCTGTCTCCAGCATGTAATCCTCAAGCCCGCGATCGATGAGCGAGGCGGTGATGGTAGTCATCGCTTCCATCGCGTAAGCGTCCGCGGCGACGCGCGCGATCTTCTTTTTAACCAGATGGAAGTTGCCGAGGGTCTTGTTGAATTGCCTGCGCGTTGTGGCGTGCCGCACCGCCAGTTCCAAACAGGTCTTGGCCGCGCCGGTGCAACAGGCGCCAAATGTCGTTCGTCCAAAATCGAGCACCGTTAGCGCAACCCTGAGACCTTTCCCGAGCGGGCCCAGAATATTTTCTTTCGGCACTTTGACGTCGCGTAACGCGAACCGACCAGTGGCGGTGCCGCGGATACCCATCTTCGGCATGCGCGCCTCGAGCATCTCAAAACCCGGCATGTCGCGTGTGACCAGAAACGCGGTGATGGCGGTTTTATCCGATCCCGGCACCGGCGTGCGCGCCATCACCGTGAGCACATCGGCGATCGCCGCGTTGGTGATGTAGCGTTTTTCGCCGTTGAGAATGAAATGCGCTCCATCCTCAGTGGGGCGCGCCTGCATCTGCACATTGGCGGCATCCGAGCCGGCCTCCTTCTCGGTAAGCGCGAACGCGGCCAATTGTTTGCCGGTCGATAAACCGGGCAGCCACTTTTGTTTTTGTTCGTGCGTGCCAAACAGCAGCAGGGCGCGAATCCCGATGGAGTGATGGGCGTTAACGAAAACCGACGTGGACGCGCAACGGCGGCCGATCTCTTCCAGCACCTTGCAATTAGCCATTTGCGAGAAACCGCGCCCGCCATATTCCCTGGGCGCGGTCATGCCCAGCACACCGATGCGGCCCAGGCCGTCGATCACGCTGCGAGGAATATCCGCCTGCCGGTCGATCTCGGCCGGGTCAAGATGTTTGTCGAGAAATTCGCGAAGCTGCGCAAGCGTTTCATCCAGCTCCGCCTGCTGCGCAGCGGGAATGCGCGGATAGGGCATCACCCAATCGGTCACGAAATGCCCGAGGAAAAGTCCCTTGGCAAATCCCAGCGCCTGTGGCCCGGCGAACAACAGCTCCTCAGCCTGTTGAATCTCCTTTTGTCTTTGCGCGTCAAGCTTGTTCATTGAATCCGTCGCCGAATTAGCGGCCACGCATTGTAGCCACGCAGACGCGCATGTCCAATCAGGCGTTGTTATTCGGAATTATCCAGCCGGATGGGTGCGAACCGTAGCGGCCTCGGCGAATAGGGATGCGCCCGAACGGCATTAGGGAGCATTACGAGGAGGCGCGAGTTGCCCGTGGCATTCGTAACATTCGTAGAATGCCGTGTCCGCAAAAATTAAATGGAGATGATTGAGATCTCCATCCACAAGATTCTCCACGTGACGGTCGACTTGGTAAAAGAGCTCAGTATTTCCACACGTTGGACAGCGCAAAATAGTGGACCGAGGTTGTGTTGTATCACTCATACGTCACCACCTTTCATTTTTCTGATCCCGAGTTGAACTTGAGAACTTTCTCCCAAATGATCGTGCCATCCGGAGTACAGAAATCAGAAATAAATTCTCCGGTGAATCGCGTAATCACCTTCGCGTATTCAGCTTGGAAAGCTTCGTTGCGTTCCTTCGCTCGATGTCCTAATGGCTTGATGATGTCGATGTAGAGACGTCGATTGCCCGAAATGAACTCCCAAAAATCTTGGCCGCAAAGTTTTAAATAGTCGCCCTGATCTGCGACTCGCGTTTTTCCGTAACAGCATCCATTTACGGCTACAACATTCCGGCGGCCGATGTTTGTTTGTAAAATCCGTTTGGCTTTTCGGAAGTTATCCACCATTCGCCGAATTTGACTGGCGTTTCCCCAATTCGGGCCCGATTTGATCGACACGATGTACGTCACGCCTTTCTTTGTGAACTCCAAATCCACCCCTTCGGCTGCCGACTTATGTCCACCATAAACGCGTTCGCAGATAAAGTGCGCGAGACCATCGAGGAAAGTCCCAAAAATTCCTTCCTCCTGTGAGGATAGGTAAGCGTCTAAGAAACTGCGGACGAGATCGGGACCTGAAACGATGTTCTTCGCCCGGAAGAGATATGGGTTCTTCCGCGTGATGACATTTCGCAGCCTGAGCTTCGTGAGCCTTTCAAGCCGACGCGAGTGGAACGACTCAATGTGGCGTTCGATGTACCCGACGATTTCGTGTTCTGCTATTCTTGGCATATGACTTTGGCGGCTCTTCAAACAGCCTCAGATCAGAACCTTCGTTCGCAGCTTTCGCCATCGCACAGTATTCCGGGATGACATCAATGCCGACCGAATTCCTGTGTAGTTCGCGAGCGGCCTCACATGTTGTGCCCGAGCCGACGAACGGATCGAGCACCCAGTCGCCCTCGTCGGTAAAAAGTTTGATAAACCACGCCGGAAGCGATTTCGGAAAAGCGGCCGAGTGCCCCTTGTTTCCACACTCAGTGGCGAAATGGAGAACATTGCTCGGATACGCCCTTTCTCGATTTAGCCAGTTAGCGATATTCTTGCCAAAACCGCTGCCCACCTTTGAGTCGAATCGGATTACATCGTTTTTCCCAAGCGACCTTAACCGCGTCTCCGCCCACCTCCCCATGGGTACCATCACAGCATCCTGGTTCATCTTAAATTTGGGGGACTTGTTAAATTGAAGGCATCGTTCCCAAGCGTCACGAAATCTGTTTGGCCATTTCCCAGGATGACAATTTTTCTTGTGCCAGATGAACTCTTCAGTCCACAGCCAACCCTGCTTCCGCATCTCAAGAATCAGCTCGATTACGTAAGTATGACGCTCGCCACCCACTACTTTTTCCTTGATGTTTAGGATGAATGTGCCCGTCGGCTTCAAAACCCGCAGAAATTGTTTCGCACGCGGCAAAAACCAAGTGGCATACTGACTCGGCTTAATTCCGCCATACGTGCGTGCGCGGCTATCTGCGTACGGCGGCGAGGTGACAATGAGATCGAAAAAGTCGCTTGGGTATTTGCGAAGAACTTCTTCGCAATCTCCCAAGTGTATTTCGCACTTTGTTGTAATCACAGAAATGAGTCTATGAGTAAGGTTCAAAAAAAGCGAGTACCATGGCTAGGCCGGTTTCTCTACGGTTCCTATTTTAACCAGCTTCTCAATTTCTTCGAACATGTGCGTCTTCACCGCCACGGCTTTCGCACCCAGCAACTCAGCCAGTGCATGTGTCGGAGAGACGTCCCGCTCGGATCTGGCGAGAATTCTCAATGGCTCGTGAGCCAGAATTTCGATGGTCTTGGCCGACAGCATCGTCATTGCTGTGTTGCCTTCCTTAAGATCGACGGCTCCCAAGTGTTCCATATGGCTTCGGTAGCCTTGGAATGCTTTGGATGTTGCTTCTTTGAAAGCGCAATCCTCCTGAACGCGAAGCGTGTTGCCGTATTGGATCGCACTAAACCAAGCAAGCCAAATCAAAGGACTGGCCAACGGTAGCCGATGAAGAACGTCAAACCAAACCTGCTCTGTCTTTGTCTCAGGTGTCTTAACGATTTGCCACGCGAAAGCCGCTAGCCCTAAAACCGTGATGATGAAGATGCCCATCCACATCCATTTGGTCCATTCCACCTGTGGAACACGGCCCGCGAATGACGAGGCCAAGCCCGCACTCGCCGCCTGTGGAAGCAAACTCGTAATTAGCTCGGATTGTTTTTGGCTCGCCCTTTGAAGATTCTCTAGCGTTTCACATTTTTGCTCTAATCCACAGGCCAAATTGGCGTTTCTTCTTTCGATCTCTGCTGCAGCATCTTTTAATTTGCTTGTGGCATCTTCGTCCTCGCGTATTGCTTCGAGTATCTCGTCAGCTTTCGCCTGCGTAGCGGTTATCGTTTGAACCGTCGCAACAACCGAATCGCAACTCTGTTGTATCGCCTGGCCCATTGCAGTGATGTCTTGAGCGATTTTGGAAGCTTCCTGCAATGCCTCGACTTTCTCTTTCAGCTCGGGTTCAGCGGTGTCCGAGAGAGTAAGCTTTTCACTCATTTCTACGCCGAGCCATGCAATGTTCTCGCCCGTTCCGTCTGCGTCTGAACAGGCAAGCTGTGCAGTGCCGACGTCACTTGATTGAGCGTGGTAACCAAGGTGGGCAAATGATTATAGTGCCCGGCTTGGACAGTCCGTAAGGCTGTAAACGCCGCCGAAAATGACGTGGATACGACTGACTTTGCGAGGTGAAATCTCGGTGCGAACCCCTTTGGCGCTTTGGCTCGATCGAGCCACGAGGCGAGTCCTTGGATTATTTCATCGATCTGCTCAGCGGATATTGTCTCTAGATATGGCGCGGTCACACTTGGATTTGCCAGCAGTATGTCATAAACGGGCTTCCATCCGTCTCGCAATTGCGCTACCCGTTGTCGCACCGCGTCCATATAGCCTACATTCGGAGCCCCTTTAGCTGCAACCCTGGCTGGTGCCGCATTCGATGCAGACGCCGCAGGCGCCGGCGCGGATGACTTTGTCGCTGCCGCACACCGAGCAGGTAATGCCCATGAAGATGCTGCCCAGCGCCACCGACACGCGATCCGGCGAATTGGTCTCGCCATTTTTTCCGGCACCGGCTGCTTCCCCGTTGGCGGGGTTGCGCGGATTGCTTGTGATGACATCGATCACTTCTTTCTCGCCCGTGCGCGGCAACTCGGGCACGGGGCGGTTGAGCGCTCTTTTCTCGATCTCGGCGATCTCCTTTAGCGGCAGGTCCGGCTGCGCACGGTTGGGCGCGGTGGCCTCTTTGTAGCCTTTAATGAACTGGCAACCGAGCCAGCGAAATACGTAATCGGTGATGCTGGTAGCGTGCCGGATATCGGGGTTTTTGGTGAACCCGCTGGGCTCGAATCGCTGGTAGGCGAATTTTTTGACCAAGCTCTCCAGGGGCACACCGTACTGAAGCGCGATGGAAGTGAGAGTGCCGACGGTATCCATCAATCCCCCAATGGTGCTGCCTTCCTTGGACATGGTGATGAAAAGTTCGCCCGGCTGGCCATCCTCGTACAAACCGACGGTGATATAGCCTTCGTGGCCCGCGATCTCGAATTTGTGGGTTAACGACGTGCGCGTATCGGGCATGCGATGGCGCACCGGTTGATCGAGTCGGCTGCGCAGCGCGGCCAGTTCCTGCTCCAGTTCCACGATGCGTTTTTGCAGCGCCGCCGTCTCGGCGCCGGCATCCTCGATGCCAGCTGCAGTTGCGCCCATGTCTTTTGTCTTGCGCGTGTTCAACGGCGCGGAACGCTTCGAGCCTTCGCGATAGATGGCCACAGATTTCAGACCCAGGCGCCAACCTTCGATGTACGTATTCATGATGTCCTCCACCGTGGCGGACTCGGGCAGGTTCACAGTTTTGGAGATTGCGCCGCTGAGGAACGGTTGCGCCGCGGCCATCATTTTCAGATGCGCCATGTAATGCAGGGCGCGTTCGCCGCGGAAAGGCTTGAACGCGCAATCGAATACGGGCAGATGCTCCGGTTTCAGGCCGGAGGAAATTTTCGAGCCATCGGCGTCGGTGACGTCTTCGATCGTGTCGAAAGCGTCAATGTGGGCGATGATGCGCTCGATCTCCTCCGGGGCATAACCCAGTTTTTCGAGCGCGGGCTTGACGGTTTGGTTGACAATCTTGAGCATGCCGCCGCCGGCCAGCAGTTTGTATTTCACCAGCGCAATGTCGGGCTCGATTCCTGTGGTATCGCAATCCATCAGGAAACTGATGGTCCCTGTGGGCGCGAGCACGGTGACCTGCGCGTTGCGATAGCCGTACCGTTTCCCAAGTTCGGCTGCTTCATCCCAGACTTTTGCCGCTTCCTCTTTCAAATGCGCAAACTCGGGCGCGTTGGAGATGTCGCGCACCGCCTGGCGATGGAGATCGATGACTTCGAGCATGGAGCCCACGTTATCCTTGGCCACGGGATTGGGTACGCCGCTGGCGCGCGCATCGAGGTAGCCTGGGAAAGGGCCGAGCGCCCGAGCCATGCGGGCGCTTTGCGCGTAGGCTTCGCCGGTCATAATGGCGGTGATGGCGCCACAAAGCGCCCGGCCTTGTTCGCTGTCGTAGCCGTAGCCGTAGCTCATGATCAGCGAGCCGAGGTTTGCGTAACCCAGGCCGAGCGTGCGGAAGATATGCGAGTTCTCGGCGATTTCCTTGATCGGATAACTGGCGTTATCGACGATGATCTCCTGCGCGGTGATGAAGATGCGCACCGCGGCCTTGAAGCGTTCGACGTCGAAGTCGCCCTGCGGCGTTTTGAATTTCATCAAGTTGAGCGACGCCAGATTGCATGCGGTGTTGTCGAGGAAGAGATATTCGCTGCAGGGATTGGTGGAATTTTGTCGGCCTGTGCCTTTGCAGGTGTGCCACTTGTGGATGGTCGTGTCGAACTGCATCCCGGGATCGCCGCAGATCCAGGTGCCTTCGGCGATTTTGCGCAGCAGCGCACGCGCGTCCTTCTTCTCGCAGGGTTGCCCGTCGGTCACGCGGCGGGTCCACCATTCGCGACCCGCCAGAGCCGCCTCCATGAACTCGTCGCTGGCGCGGACGCTGAGGTTCTCATTCTGATACATCACCGAGCCGTAAGCCTCGCCGTTGTAACTGCCGTCGTAACCTTGCTCGATCAAGGCCCAGGCTTTTTTCTCCTCCCTGGCTTTTGCCTCGATGAATTCTTCGATGTCCGGATGCCAGTCCTTGAGCGTGTTCATTTTGGCGGCGCGCCGGGTTTTGCCGCCGCTTTTCACCACGTTGGCAATCTGATCGTACACCCTCAGAAATGAGAGCGGACCGCTGGGTTTGCCGCCGCCGCTGAGTTTTTCCCGCGTGGAACGCAATGTGGAGAGGTCGGTGCCCGTGCCGCTGCCATATTTAAAGAGCATTGCTTCGCTGGTAGCCAGCCGCATGATGTCTTCCATCGTGTCGCTCACACTCTGGATAAAGCAGGCGCTTCCCTGAGGATATTCGTATTGCGACGGCGCCCGCTCGGCCTGCCCGCTCTTGCGATTGTAAAAATAATTGCCCGCCCCGGCATCCTTGCCCACGCCGTATTGGTGATACAGACCGACGTTGAACCAGACCGGCGAATTGAATGCGCCGTGCTGGTTCAGGCAGAGCCAGGTCAGTTCGTCGTAAAACAGCTCCGCCGTTTCGGCGTCGGCGAAATAGCCATCCTTGAGGCCCCAGTCCGCAATCGTGCGGGTAACCCGATGAATGAGTTGCCGCACCGACGTTTCTCTCCCACCCTTGTAAGGGTCTGTGCCATTGGCGATATCGCCATAGAAATATTTCGAGACGGCGATCTTGGTGGCCAGTTCACTCCAGCTCCGTGGAACCTCCACATTCTCCTGCTTGAAGATCACCCTGCCGCTGTCATCAGTGATTTCGGCCGTGCGCCGTTCCCACTCAACCTGGTCAAACGGCTTGACCGCAGGATCGCTAAACACGCGTTCAAAGTGCAGACCGCTGCTTTTCTGTTTGTCGCCGCTGCCTCTCTTCCGGCGGACAGCCGGTTTGGAGGATTCGTTGAGTGCGGCAGGCTGGATTCCGGGTTTAAGTTGGATCATGGCGGTGACTCCGGTTGAGGTTTGTGAATTAACTGGGAATTCTCGTGAACAGCGGCGCTAACAAGCTGTGAATACGGGTCAACAACAAGTAATAGCGTGGCTGTCCGTGCGGATACACAATATGCAGACGCTCTAACGGCAGTGGCAAGCTTAAAATTGTAACATTTTTTAAGCCCCGGAATCCCGGCTCCAAGACGAGCCTGTAAGTCTGGAATTCGGCCGAACAAAAGAGATCGGAAGGGGTGGGATTCGAACCCACGGTGGGTTTCCCCACGCTCGATTTCGAGTCGAGTGCCTTAAACCGGACTCAGCCACCCTTCCACAATCCGGGAACGCACCACGGATAACGGAACGTCCAACATCCCGCCCGCCTTCGCAAGACCTGCGGACGCTCGGGCAGAAGTCCCAGGCCGCTTTGTTGAATCCAATCGGCCTCGTCCTGCGTCGAACAATAAAATCATCCGCGACCTCATTTTGATGAAATCGCAGTTGCATCCGGCAGGTTCAAGGGCAGTTTCCTCGCTTTAATTTACTTTTCCATGATTACGCGTTCTCGGTTTCTCACGCTGTTTGTTTTTGCCATTTCGAGTTTATTTGCCGCATCATTTCTCACCGCGCAGGCTCCGCCCAACACAACGCGCTTGTTGCGCTTCCCGACCACGAACGACCGGGACATCGTCTTTTGCTATGCAGGCCAGCTTTACTCGGTCGGGAAAGACGGGGGCGTGGCGCGCCGGCTGACAAGCGGCCCGGGGTACACGTCCTTTGCGCGTTTTTCACCGGACGGCACACAGATCGCGTTCACTTCGCACTACGACGGCAACCGGGAAGTCTATGTGATGCCTGCCGACGGCGGCGCGCCCAAGCGGCTGACCATTTCGGCGACCCTGGGCCGCGACGACGTCTCTGATCGCATGGGACCCAACAACATCGTCATGACTTGGCAGAACACCAAGCCGCTGATCGTGTTTCGCTCGCGAATGAAATCATTCAACGACTTTATCGGTTCGCTCTACACCGTGGGACTCGATGGCGACCTCCCGCAACAGTTGCCGGTGCCCCGGGGCGGTTTCTGCTCCTTTTCGCCCGACGATTCCAAAATGGCTTACAACCGCGTCTTCCGCGAGTTCCGCACCTGGAAAGATTATCGAGGCGGCATGGCCGACGATATTTGGATTCACGATTTCAAAACCGGCGCCACCGAAAACCTCACCAACAACCCGGCCCAGGATATCTGCCCAATGTGGGGAGCCGACAACAAAATTTATTTCATCTCTGATCGCGACTCCCGCATGAACCTGTATGTCGTTGATCTCGCCACACGGGAAACCAGGCAGCTCACGCACTTCACCGATTTCGACATCAAATTTCCGTCGATCGGCAAACGCTCAATCGTGTTCGAGCAGGCCGGTTACATCTGGCGTTACGATATTGACACCGGTCGGGCGGCGCCTGTGCCCATCGAGATCAAGGAAGATTTCGCCAGCGGCCGCGGTGGTTTGGTTGATGCCTCCAAACATCTCGAATCTGTGAATCTCGCCCCGGACGGCGAACGCACCATTGTCGTGGCGCGCGGCGAGCTTTTCTCTGTGCCGGCAAAACATGGCACCCCACGCAATCTGAGCAACAGTTCCGGAGCCCACGAACGCGACGCTGTCTGGTCGCCGGATGGCAAATGGATTGCATACAACTCCGACGTCACCGGTGAGAACGAGCTGTATGTGCGTTCGCAGGACGGCAAGGGCCAGCCGATCCAGGTCACCAGCGGCGCGGACACCTATTACTACGCCCCGAAATGGTCGCCCGACAGCAAGAAGTTGCTCTGGAGTGATCGATTGCAACGGTTGCGCTACGTCGATATTGCCACAAGGTCGGTCACCCTGGTGGATCAGGACAAATGGGGCGAAATCGACAGCTACAACTGGTCGCCCGACAGCCAGTGGATCACCTGGGCGCGTCCCGAGGAAAACGGCATGCCGCGCGTCTATCTGTACTCGCTGGCCAGCAAACAGCAGACGCCCGTAACCGATAATTGGTACGCTTCCGGCGAACCCGTCTTCAGCGACGATGGGAAATATCTGCTGCTGAGTTCCGCCCGAGATTTCAAACCGAGCTTCGGCGAGGAAGAATTTGCAAACATTTATCGCGACATGCAGCGCGTCTATCTCGTCACTCTGGCAAAGGAAACGGCCAACCCGCTTGCGCCCAAAAGTGATGAGGTTGGCAAGGCGAAAGAGAAACAGGAAAAGGCACAGGAAACAGAGACCCAAAAAACCGAAGCCACACCTGCTGGAAAAAAATCAGAAGAGAAATCCAAAAAACCGGTCACGGTGAAAGTGGACGCCGACGGAATTCAGAACCGGATCGCAGGCCTGGAGATCACACCTGGAAATTATCGAAACATCCGGATGCTGGACAATGGCCGCATCTATTACCTGCGCCGCACGGCGGCTGATGAAGTGGGCGAAGAGGAAGAGGCGTTGTTCCCGGAGAGAGACAGAAAATCGCATCTGTGCGTTTACGACCTCGACGAACGCAAAGAGACAGTGCTGGGCGACGCCAACGACTACGACATCACCTTCGACGGCAAAAAAATGCTCCTGAAAGTGAACAAGGACTACTTCATCGTCGACGTGCCAAAGGACAAGCTCGAAACCAAGGATCACGAGCACAAGATTGAACATCTTGACATGCAGTTGGATCGCCACGCTGAATGGCGCCAGATCTATTTCGAATGCTGGCGGCAGATGCGCGACTTCTTTTACTCGCCCACAATGAACGGCATCGATTGGAAAGCGATGCGCGACAAGTACGCCGCGCTGCTGCCGTTTGTGAATCATCGCAACGATCTGACCTATCTGTTGGGCGAATTGGTAGGCGAATTGAACAACGGCCACACTTACGTCGGCGGCGGCGAACGCCCCGATACCCCGCGAATCAAGCTCGGATTGCTGGGCGCGGAACTATCGCGCGACCCAGCCACGCGCGCCTACCGCATTGACCGCATTTTGCCGGGAGAAAACTGGAACAAGCACACCCGATCGCCACTCACCGAGGTGGGAGTCAACGTCAAGCAGGGCGATTATATTCTGGCAGTCAACAACATCCCGGTCGCGTCGCTCCCGAACCTTTACGAGGCGCTGATCGGCACCGCCGATAAACAGGTGATTCTCAGAGTCAATTCCAAACCCACCGACGCCGGCGCTCGCGATGTGACCGTTGTGCCCATCGACGACGAAGCGCCGCTTTATTACCTCGACTGGGTGCAGAAGAATATCGACTATGTCAACAGGAAGACCAATGGCGAAGTCGGTTACCTCCACATTCCCGATATGGGCCGGCCGGGTTTGGACGAGTTCACCAAGCTTTACTTTCCGCAGATTCGCAAACACGCGCTCATTGTTGATGTGCGCGGCAATGGCGGCGGCTTCGTCTCGCCGCTGGTGATCGAGCGATTGCGGCGCGCGCTGGTAATGGTGGGAATCGCGCGCAACGGCATGCCCCAAACTGATCCGCCGCAAACTTTCACCGGCCCGATGGTCACCTTGATCAACGAATATTCCGCCTCTGATGGAGACATTTTCCCGTACCGCTTCAAAACGCTCGGGCTCGGCAAACTCATCGGCAAACGCACCTGGGGCGGCGTCATCGGCATTCGCGATTCGCTGCCGCTGGTTGATGGCGGACAATTCTTTAAACCCGAATTCGCGCCTTACTCGAAAGACGGCAAACAATGGATTGTCGAAGGGCATGGGGTCGATCCCGACATTGTGGTCGATAACGATCCGACGAAAGAATTTAAAGGCGAAGATCAGCAGCTCGACCGCGCCATCCAGGAAATCCTGGATGAGCTCAAGACCAAGCGTTACGAGCTCCCCACTCCTCCACCCTGGCCTGACCGCAATCCCGCCAGGGAACACTAGCCGACGCCGCGCGCTGTCCAGAGGGCGCTGCAGCCGGCGCAGCGCATCGGCTGCAGCCACGATTTTGGTCTCGCCAACGCTTGGATCATTTGATAAAGCGTCATCGTGAACCTCGAAGCGATCAATGCTTCAGCGCAATTGCTCGCCGCCATTGGCGTAATCGTTTCGCTTTTTTATCTGGCGGCGCAGATTCGACAGAACACCCGGTCAACGCGCGCTGTCGTGGTCGATTCCCTCGCTCATTCTCTTGTCGATCTTCTGGGTCAGCACGCCGAAAATCCGGCATTGTTGCGCAGCTTTGCGGCCGTGACCGAAGACTGGAATAGCGCAACCGAAAATGACCGGGTGCGTTCTGTCCCGTTCATTTTCGCCACGTTCAAGCTTTTTGAAAACGCATGGTTCCAGCAACGCCAGGGCACGCTGGATCGCGAGCAATGGGAAGGCTGGGACGTTTACATGCGCATCTATTATCATCGCCCCGGGGTCAAGACGTGGTGGTCAGCTCGCAGGATGGCGTTCGCGGCTGGCTTTCGCACTTACATCGAGGCAACGCAACCTGTGGGCGAAATGATGTCCATCGGCGAAATCATTCGGGGCAATCGCCCCGCTTCTTTTGAGCGCAGCCCGGCCCGGGGTGATCGCCTTTTAGATTTGGAAACGCGCGAACCAATATTGTGAAGCGATGTTAAACATAGGGACATTCCACATGGGAAAGGGTGAGTTCAAACTGGTGCATGGTTTTCCCCGCCAGATGCAGTCGTTATTCTCCGCGCTTGCTTTGACGTCTTGAAAGCGGCGCGCCCAGCCGCATGGATCAGGTCTTTGCAAACCGAACCGAAGCAGGACGGCTGTTGGCAGAGAAACTTTTTAAATACGCGGGACGTGATGACGTCATCGTGTTGGGGTTGCCACGGGGGGGTGTACCGGTGGCTTACGAGGTTGCAAAACGTTTGCACGCGCCGCTGGACGTTTTCCTGGTTCGCAAACTCGGGGTGCCAGGCTTCGAGGAATTGGCCGCAGGCGCGATCGCCTCGGGCGGTGTGCGCGTGTTGAATGAAGACGTCCTGCGGGCGCTGCCAGACGCGGAACAAACGATCGAATCCATCACAGCGAGGGAGACGGCCGAGCTGGAACGGCGCGAGCAACATTATCGGGAAGGCCGCCCGGCGCCCATGTTGCACGACCGCGTTGTCATCTTGGTGGATGACGGCCTGGCAACAGGCGCCACGATGCGCGCCGCGGTAAAGGCGCTGCGCCAGCGCGACGCTGCAAAAATTGTCGTTGCAGTTCCGGTCGGTCCACCCGATACCTGCCGCGAAATGGCGCAGGAAGCAGACGAAGTCGTTTGCCTCAGCACGCCCGTATTTTTTCAGGCTGTGGGCCAGTATTACGAAGATTTTTCCCAGATCAGCGATGACGAAGTGCGCGAGCTTCTTGCGCGCGCCGCGCCAGCCGCCCACGATCAGGAATAGCCGGATGCGCGAAATTTTGAACAGACAAATGCTCGGTCGCCTTTGTGATTAACCGTTCTGCCGATCCTCACGCATGAGCGAAGCGCAGATACAAGCGGGATCCGCAGTTCTCTGCGGCAATTTAACCGTGCCAGCGGGCGCGCGCGCACTGGTGATTTTTGCCCACGGCAGCGGGAGCAGCCGGCACAGTCCGCGCAATCAATTTGTCGCGCGCGCGCTGAACGACGCCGGGCTGGGGACGCTGCTCTTTGACCTTCTCACCGAGGAAGAGGAAGCGCTCGACCTGCGCACTGGCCAGCACCGATTCAACATCGCATTGCTGGCCGAGCGACTCGTTCTTGCGACAAAGTGGGCGCGGCAACAGGCGCAGACCCGTCATTTGCGCACTGGTTATTTCGGATCTAGCACAGGCGCTGCCGCCGCGTTGGTCGCCGCTGCGGAACTGCCTGGCGAGATAGATGCCATTGTATCGCGCGGCGGACGCCCCGATCTGGCGGGCGATGCGTTGCAAAAAGTGCAGGCGCCAACACTGCTCATCGTCGGCGGTCACGATGACATTGTAATCGAATTAAACCAGCGAGCCCGACAGCGGATGCGCTGCGAAGTGAAGCTGGAGATCGTGCCCGGCGCGACCCATCTGTTTGAAGAACCGGGCGCGTTGGAAAGAGTCGCCAGGTTGGCGAGCGATTGGTTCGCAAGGCATCTCGGCACGCCCGAAAGTTAAAAGGTTAAAAGGCGCTAATCCTCCTTTGTCACCTTTTCACTTTCCAGCTCTTTTAACTGTCACGATACGTGACCACGCGCCCCCACAGACTTTTCGTGCCCCAGATGCCGGCGCGCAGACATTCCAATTGCACGATCTGGCTGTGATCCACAAACAGGTTCACCTCCGCGCCGTAGTTTTTGATATACCATTCGAACACGCTGGGATCGGCGGCTTCGAACATCAGTTTCTCCATTCCCAGTTCGTCGATCAATTTTGCGGGAACATCCGTGCGCCACGGCTCGACATTTTCGGTGATGCCTTCGCTCTCGATCATGATGATCTCCGCGCCGGCGTCGAGGAATCGTTTGGCTTGGGCAATCGCCCAGCTTGGATCACGCGCGCCTTCAGTCTTTAGCTCCGAAGCCGATGTCGCGCCGCCGGCGCCGAATTGAATCCCCACTTCCGGTTTCGGTTTCAAGCCCGCCTTGCGCACCCGTTCGATCAGCCGCAGCCAGTCCTCGGCAGGAATCGAAATGAACCCGGCTGAAATCTCGAGAATGTCGAAACCGAGCCTTCTGCACTCGGTCACGTATTGTCGCACGGCGTCGCTGCCCTGTGGCAGCACGCGTTCAATGAAGCCGCCGGTGGAGACGAGCACGTCGTGTTTGTGACAAAGCTCGATCATCTCGCGCACTGCGCGCTCGGGCATGAGCGTGAAGGAGCCGCCGGCAAACTTCAACGAGTCGATGTAGGCGCCCATCGTCTCGAACAAATCCTCCAGATGCCGCCGACCGTAAGCCGTGTAATAAGGGCCGCGAATTTCGGTTAAACCGCGTTTGCGCGGTTTGCTTTCCCGCCGGTTAACTTGCAGAAAACTGAAGCTGCGCCGGGGTTGGTCGTGCGGCCGTTTCATTGTTCTCCCTAGATGAAAACGTCGCGGGAACGCGCATCGGCCGTCTGGAAACGCCAGCTGGCAGCCTCTCGCTCCCGGCGGCTCGCGCGCTTTCGCAGAGCCGTTTAGATTGTTGTTCCGTCAATGAAGCGGTTGCCACACAATTTTTCCGCGTTAACGACTGATCTCTACGAACTCACCATGGCCTGCGGTTATTGGAGAGCGGGGGTGAGTGATCACGAGGCTGTGTTCCACGTTACCTTCCGCGAAAACCCGTTCGGCGGACAATTCACCGTGGCCTGCGGATTGGGCACGGCAATTGATTTTCTGCGCGAGTTTCGTTTTTCCGAAGAAGAAGTCGATTACCTTGCCGCGCAGCGCGGCAACGACGGCAAACCGCTGTTCGACGCCGGTTTTCTCGATTACCTGCGAAGTTTGCAATTGTCCTGCGATATCGACGCAGTTCCTGAAGGGACACTGGTGTTCCCCAACGAACCGCTCCTGCGCGTGCGCGGGCCGATTATCGAGGGTCAGATCCTGGAAACGGCGCTTCTGAACATTTTCAATTTCCAAAGCCTCATTGCCACGAAGGCGGCGAGGATTTGTCTGGCCGCTCAATCCGATGCGGTCATCGAGTTTGGCCTGCGCAGAGCGCAGGGACCCGACGGCGGCTTGACGGCTGCGCGCGCAGCCTACATCGGCGGGTGCGCCGGCACGTCCAATCTGGAGGCCGGTCGGCTATTCGGCATTCCGGTGAGCGGGACGCAGGCGCACAGTTGGATCATGTTTTTCGAGGGGGAAAGGGAGGCTTTCAGCGCCTACGCCCGGGCCATGCCCAACAATTGCGTTTTTCTTGTCGATACCTACAACTCCATTGAAGGCATTCGTCACGCCATTGAAGCAGCCGGGCAGTTGCGAAAAGAAGGCCATCACCTTATTGGCGTCCGGCTGGACTCCGGCGACCGCGTGGCGTTGAGCGTTCAGGCGCGTCGCATGCTGGATGAAGCGGGCCTGGCAAATGCAAAGATCGTCTGCTCAGGCGACCTGGACGAATACGCCATTGCCGAGATGAAACGGCGCGGCGCGAAAATTGACGTTTGGGGTGTCGGAACAAGGCTGGCAACCGGCCATCCCGACGGCGCGCTGACCGGCATCTACAAGCTCGGCGCCGTGCGATCCCCCGGCAGCCAGTGGCAATACCGGATCAAGCTTTCCGATGATTTGGCTAAAACCTCCGTGCCAGGTTCGTTGCAGGTGCGCAGATTTCACCACGCCAGCGGTAAATTCATCGCCGATGCGATTTACGAAACGAACCATCCTCCGGCGCAACCTTGCTCGGTGGTGAACCTCGAAACGGGAGAACAGACGGAAATTTCAGCGGGCACCGACTCTTCCGATCTGCTAACGCCGATCTTCCGCGCGGGCAAACCTGTCTGCTCCACGCCGGAGATCGCAGCTTCGCGCGAACACGCCCGACAACAGCTGCGCTGCGCGCCGGCTGAGATTTTGGATCTGACGAAGCCGGCGCCCTACAAAATCGGTCTGGAAAAATCCTTGTACGACTTGCGCTCAACGCTTGTTGCCCGCGCGACGAACAAGTGAGGTAAGCCCGTCTCACTTCGGCGTCCTCGGCCTCGAGTCAGGTCACGGTTTCGCAGGCCGGAAGCGTGCGCTATTTTTAGCGTTGCTCATGAACGCATTGATCATCGTTGATCTTCAGAATGATTTCCTGCCCGGCGGCGCGCTGGCAGTGCCGCGCGGCGACGAAGTGATCCCTCTTGCCAATGAGTTGCAGTCAAAGTTTGATCTGGTCCTGGCCACCAAGGACTGGCACCCGCCCGATCACGGCAGTTTCGCGGCAAATCATCCCGGCAAGAAACCGGGCGATCGCATTCTGCTCGATGGAATCGAACAAATCCTCTGGCCCGTGCATTGCGTTCAGAACACGCGCGGCGCGGAGTTCGCGTCCTCGTTCGACACCAGCCGCATCGCCCGCGTTTTCCACAAGGGAACGGAACGAAACATCGACAGCTACAGCACGTTTTTCGATAACGCCCATCGCCGGCACACCGGCCTGGCGCATTACCTTCAGAAGCACGGGATCAAGGACATCTACCTCATGGGCCTGGCCCTGGATTATTGCGTTAAATACAGCGCGCTGGACGCACGCCAGCTCGGCTTCAACACGCACATCATTCTCGACGGCTGCCGGGGAATCGAACTTACGCCAGGAGACATCGAGCGCGCGATTGAGGAGATGAAGCGGGCCGGCGCCAAAATTCTAAAAAGCAGCGATCTCTAGCCGCAATGCCGCGAAGATTTTCGCGGCATTGATGCGCACTCCCGGCTGGAAGAGACGTTGTGTTCATTGAGACAGACCGCCGGGGTGTCTGCCTGTGTGTCGAACCGAAAGAAGCCCTTCCCGATGCAGCTAAAAAGTCACGCACGACTTTGGGTGACGCAAAGCTGCTCGCGCTGGTATCCGCGGCGGGTGTCCGCAGCCGTCGCGTTCACGAACGTGTCCCGGCCAGAGCGCGCGCCCGGGCCGGGTGTGCCTGCGCTTTGCGCTCCTTCAAGACGCGATACAAAAACCAAACGATGAAACAATTCACAAGCAGGATGACTGCGCCGACTGTGCCGGGGCGATGCCAGAGATGGCGGACTTCTATGGGAATGAGCGCCGCGCACTCGACAATCATCAGCCACGCCGCCCAGCGCCGCTGCAGGTACACGCCAATGCCCTCCGTGAAAAAGAGCGCCGCGTAAACGAGCGCGAGGAACGCTGTGGCTTGCAGCATGCCACCGGCCACCGCTGCCTGGGTTTTGTGCAGCAGATAACTGATGATTCTGCTGTGCTGCAGCAGGATTTCATCCGCAGTCCATTTCAACAACGCCTGCATCCAGCCGCTTCGGGCGTTGAGAAAAAGCAGTGAAACACCCAGCACGAGCAGCAACACGCCTTTGCCGATTTTGAAAAGCGCAATCAACTTAAGACAGCGAATGCTGCGCGAGCCTTGAGCAATATCGGACCGCTGTCTCACCGGCCAAGTGTAAAAGCTGAAGGAACCGAGCGCAAAACCGCAAACCGCGGCAGCGACCATTCCCGAAGACGTTTAGCCAGAGATGATGGGACTTTCCCGGTGGCAAATTTCCAGCTTGTTGCCATCCGGATCCTCGAAGAAAAACGCGTAGTAACCCGGGCTGTATTCGACGCAGAGTTCCGGTCCTTCGAGCGCTTGGCCGCCTGCTTCGCGCACCAATTCCGCCAGCCGATCGACTTCGTCGCGGGACTCTGCCCAGAACGCAATTCGTGTGCCGTTTGGTCGGTGATTTTTGTCCTCTACGAAACCAAAAAATTCCGACGGCTTGTCCCCGCCGGCAGCATAAAACGTATGGAAATCTCCCCCGGACGCCCCAGCCGGCGCCGCTTCGTGTTTTTCGCGAACAAACCCAAGCTGAGGCAGGAATCTGCTGTAAAACTTCCTTGCCACCTCCATGTTTTTCACTCGCAAATCAATATGATCCAAACAGCGCGTCTTCATTTTGTGATTCTCAACGGCGAAGCGCCGCCATTCAATGGCGATGATGCACGATCTTTTCGCTGAACAACTCGAAGCGCTCCGCGCCCAGTCACTCGAGCGTCGGCTTCGTGAAATCCACACCGCCCAGGGGCCGGAAGTGGAAATCGGCGGCCGCCGGCTGGTGAACTTTTCTTCTAACGATTATCTCGGGCTGGCGAACGACGCTCGACTGCGCGATGCGGCAAAGGCCGCGATAGACAATTTGGGTATCGGCGCCGGCGCTTCGCGGCTGATCAGCGGCACGCAATCGCCTCATTTGTGCCTCGAACGGGCTCTGGCCAGATGGAAAGGGACCGAGGCGGCGATTTGCTTCAGCAGCGGATATGCCGCCGCGCTGGGAACAATTCCCGCGCTGGTGACCAAAGGTGATGTCATTGTGCTCGACAAGCTTTGCCACGCTTCGCTCATCGACGGCGCAAGATTGAGCGGCGCGATCCTGCGCGTGTTTCCCCATAACAACCTGTCCAAGCTGGAGAGTCACCTTCGCTGGGCCCGGTGCGAACATCCCGGTACCCGTGTTCTGATCATCACCGAGTCGGTCTTTTCCATGGATGGCGATCGGGCGCCGCTGCGCGAATTGGTTGGATTGAAAAAGCGCTATAGCGCACTGCTCATGCTCGATGAAGCGCACGCGGTGGGCGTGATTGGTCCCAATGGCCGGGGCCTTGCCGCGGCGGAAAATGTCGATGCGGAGGTGGATGTGCAGATGGGAACACTGAGCAAGGCGCTCGGGGCCAGTGGCGGATACATTTGCGGGTCGCGCACATTGATTGAGTGGCTGGTCAATCGCGCCCGCTCCTTCATCTTTTCCACCGCGCCGCCGGCTGCGATCGTCGCCGCCGCACTGGCGGCCCTCGATTTTGTCTCGTCGCCGGCTGGAGAAAAGCGCAGGCTGCTGCTGTGGGAAAAAATTAAACTGATGCGCGACCTGCCAGGGACCAGCAGAGCCGCGCAAAGCGCCATCTTCCCGCTAACCGTAGGCGACGAACAAGCGGCTTTGGAGCTGGCCTCCGCGCTGCAAAGCGAAGGATTTTTCGTGCCGGCGATTCGTTACCCTACCGTCGCCAGGGGCGCGGCCCGATTGCGCATTACTGTGAGCGCCACCCACAGCGATGAGCAAATCCGGGCGTTGTGCGAGACGATCAAACGGCTGACCGGCGCAACGTTCGAAAGACGGAGCTGAAACAACATGGGGGAAACTTCGGCCGGCGCCGAAAAACGTTTCACGCCGCTCCTTACACTTCGGCATCACTGGGTTTGACCGGCGCCAGTTGCAACCAAAGCAGGGTGCCAATCTGAATAATGAAGATCATGCGATGGGAATCTTCCGGTCCGTAGGCGATGAAGACTTCGTCCAACACCTGGAATGCGGCCCACAACGCCAGGTTAACAACACAGGCCCACAGCGTGGCTGGTTCCTGCGCAAGCGGCCGGCCGCGATAACTGACCAGAGCTCGCCAGAAAAGAATCGCGCTCAGCGTTTCCCAACCAATCGCCCCGGCAAAGAGAAATGCCTGCAGCGCGCGCGGCACCGCCAGTGGGTCCATGACGGAATTGATAAGCTGCCAATTGTCCGAGACGAATCGGAACGACTGGGGCAATGCCCCCAGGGCTTGCAACGCATTGAGCACATTGGTGGCTGCCACGAAGCTCAACCACGCCGCCCAGTAAAGCAGCAGTAGTCGATTAACCGCCGCAAAAGTGATTCGTGATCGCACCATGGCACCGGGGCGCGATTCCCTACTCATCGTAACCCTGCCCGGGAAATCCACTGCTTCACGTTCTTAGACGAAGCGGCGATTCCAGTTCTCATGGCCGCATTAACCTTCCAAGCAGCACAACGTCTCAAGCCTTGGAAACCTGGTCACAAAATCGCTGAGGAAGCTGTTAAAGTTGGCATTAGACATCTTCTTGTGTTGTCCCTGTCGCAACTATCCCGGCTATGGGTTGGGAATGATGGAGATGGTCACGTTATCGTTGGAGGCGCCTTGTGTCGTTTGCACCACGACGGTGCAGCCAAACTCGCAGGTCACAAAATCGGGCGCAACCACATTGATCTGGGTATCGCTGACCGTAGTGACGTTGGCCTGGTCCACGGCCGTGCCGCCAATCAGCACCGCCTGCACCAGATTCGGATAAAACCCGGTGCCATTAATGGCAAACGTATCCCCGGCGTTGACAGTCGTCGGGTTCACGCTGGTCACCGCCGGCTGCTGCAGCGCGAACGTTCGCCCAAACGGCAGCGGGACGCTGGCGGTGACGTGTGCGGACACGTTCAGCAAGAAGAACTTTAAACACAATGGGGGATTAAAACCATCAAAGCCGCAGTACGTGCCGGACATGAACGCGTCCGAATGGTACTGAAATTCCGTCTGAGAGTCGAAGTAATTTGAAAACGGCACCGACCAGATCCATTGGCTGAAGAGATCGATTGTTTCGGACTGGCTGGGCAGCTCGTTCACGTTGTAAAGCCACTGTGTATTCCCATTCCCGAGATTCGCATTGTTGGTGATGTTGATCGGCGGAATCGTGGTGATTTTTTCGTTCGTAACGGTAACGCTGTCCGAGACCGATGCATTCAAGCCCTGGGTCTGGTTCCAGCCCACATCAACACCGATGGTGTGGCTTACGCTACTGATATCCTGCGTAGCCTCCATCGTTGTTTGGGGGGAAGGTTGAAGAAGGGTCGCCGGCCGCGCCGGGTCAGTGATGAAGCTGTTGACGCTATTATTCCAAATCGTCAGTACGTAAGGCAAATTGTTCGCCGGATTCGTCACCTTGGGTACGACGTGGTAATCGGTCTCCTGCAACACGTAGTAGAGGTCTGCCGAATTTAGAAAGGAACGCGCCGCCCAGACGCTGTTGACGATCTGAACCTGGTTTCCGTAGTAATCCGTCTGGATGGCTTGCGACATGTACGATTCCGCTAATTCAATGAGGTTATTCGGCGTATCCCCCGGCGGCGGTTCGGGGACAAACGGTGTCGCGGAGAAAATCCGGCTCAACGCCTGAATGTCGCTGGCATCCGCGGTTTGCAGCCTTTGTTGTCGCGCCTGCTCCTGCTGCTGCCTGCGGAGCTTTACGAGTTTATTCCGTAACTTTTCCCGCAGCCCTTTGTTGTGGAGTCGCTTTATTCGTTTTTTATCCCGGCTCGTCAATAATGGACCGGCCGGCGGCTCGACGACGCGTTGCAGCAACAGGTGAACGCTGGAGTGCAGCTGGCCGTCGGCCCTGAACGCTTTGCGGAAAGCGGCCAGCTCAACCGTTGCTCCACCAGGCACCGGCTCAGCCGAGCCGCGATGGCCGAGCAAATCGTGGAGCTGCCGGATGCCAAAAGTCGTGGCGTTGGTTAGCGCCACGGCGTGCCCCTGCTCGTACGCAGCCACAAGTTGGTCCCCAATCCAAGGCACAAACAGGTCGCCCGCCCCAACCACCACAGGACCGGATATAGGTCCTCCAGTCAACGGCACCAGCGTGTAGCCCTGGGAGAGAATCCGCAACGCATCGCCCGAAGCCGACGGACCGACGTAGATCGTGCCCTGGCTGGCAGCAGCCGCAGCAGCAGCGTTCCCCGCTGTATTGGCGGCCTCCTGCTCCTCAACAGCATCGAGCGTTTCATTTTCGTTTTCATCAACATTGACGGCTTCGTCCAGCTCCTGAGCTTCGCTCTCTACCTGGGCACCGGCAGTGTTGAGTCCCAGCGCCGGTGCGGTCACATTCGATCCGGCCAGCAACAGGGCAATCAAAAAGAATGTGGAAGATAGGTTTTTTTTCATGCTATTGGTTTTTAAAAGCAGCGATTGTTTCCCAAAGAAGCCGCTCCGTGTCAGGCATTTTTCCGAACGAAGCTTGTTGGAATTCACTCCCCTGAAGAGTGGTCCAAAATCGGCCTTAAATTTTTGATCGTGGCTTCCGGCCAGAGCTTGCCCGCCGTGATGAGCGCCGAATCCAAAGGCATGCTGCTCTGGCCCATTCGGCTCGGACCGGATTTTCGGGATCACATGCACAATTATTTTTCGCGCTGCACGAGCGTGTCCTATGCCTGTCCGAGCTTAGGGGTTGGGAAGGATGGAGATGGTCACGTTATCGTTGGAGGCGCCTTGTGTTGTTTGCACCACGACGGTGCAGCCAAACTCGCAGGTCACAAAATCGGGCGCAACCACATTGATCTGCGTATCGCTAACCGTGGTAACGTTGGCCTGGTCCACCGCCGTGCCGCCAATCAGCACCGCCTGAACCAGATTCGGGTAAAAGCCGGTACCATTAATGGCAAACGTATCCCCGGCGTTGACAGTCGTCGGGTTCACGCTGGTCACTGCCGGCTGCTGCAGCGCGAACGTTCGCCCAAACGGCAGCGGGACGACCGACGTCAAGTTTACCGTCGGCTCGTCCGTCAACCCCAGAAAGCCGAAAAGGCCGTATCCCGCCTTCATGGTCGCCTGCGACGAAAACTCCGCATCCACCCATTGGGTGAGATAGCGGTCAAAGGGGATCTGCCAGATCCAGTGGTTAAAAAACGCGAGTGTCGAGCCGCCTGCATCGAGTACGTCATTCACCTGGTAATGCCACTCTGTTGTTCCAGACTGAAGGTTCGAGGCGTTCTCGATCGTGATCGGCGGAATAGTAGTTGTCGTCTGGTTGCTAATGGTAACACCTCCCGAGGCAGTGGCATTCAGGCCCTGCATTTGGTTCCAGCCTGCCGCTCCCCCAATATTAAAACTAATCCCACTGTTTTCGACGCGTGTTTTCAACGTGGTTTGCGGGGATGCTTGAATTAAAATTGGCGGACCGGAGGAAAAGCTCGTCACGCTGTTGTCCCAGAGTATTAGCAGTTCTGGGAATCCGCCGCCGCCGCGGGACACAAGAGCAACCGCGTGATAATCCGCCTCCTGCATAACATAGTAGTAGTCCGACGAATTCCTGAAGGAGCGCACGTCCCAGACGGTGTTGATCAGCTGTACCTGATTACCCAAGAAGTCCGTTTGAATTGCGTGTGACTCGTACGATTCAGCAAGCTTCACCAGATCGTTTTGAGGATCGCCCGGTGGCGGGGCCGGCACTGGAGCGACGGCCGAGAAAATCCGGTTCAGCGCCTGAAGATCGTTTTTGTCAGCGGCGCCCTGCTGCTGCCCTTGTTGTTGTTTGGCTAGCCGTTGCAGTCTTCGTTTCACTTTCTTCGGCAATCGGGCGAGACGTCGCGCTGCCTTCTTCGACGGTTTAGGCGCCGTCGGGGCGACCCGCGAGAGCAACAGATGTGAGCTGAAGTGGCACTGGCCATCCGACCGCTCCGTTTCGCGGAAGGCTGCAAGGTCAACCCGTGTGCCAGCCTGCGACGGATGAGCAGCGCCACGATGGGCCAGGAGATTGCGCAGCTGATCAATATCAAAAGTCGTGGCGTTGGTTAGCGCCACGGCGTGCCCCTGCTCGTACGCAGCCACAAGTTGGTCCCCAATCCAAGGCACAAACAGGTCGCCCGCCCCAACCACCACAGGACCGGATATAGGTCCTCC
>Ga0209581_1001166_pt1 | contig 33956 bp, 21 predicted proteins | sample Coa_R2_FD_187160 | JGI IMG/M metagenome (GOLD analysis project Ga0209581, IMG submission 187160) | Surface soil microbial communities from Centralia Pennsylvania, which are recovering from an underground coalmine fire - Coalmine... | ecosystem: Environmental > Terrestrial > Soil > Unclassified ...
TGTTGGCGATGGTATCGGGAACGGTGGCGCCGATACGGGCGTCATTGCCGGCGTAAAAGCCATAAACGGGCGCCTTGATGCGGGCCATCGCGTCCTTGTCCGGCGGAGGGCCATAGAAGACGAAAGCAGCGGCGAGGTCAGGCCGATTGGTGGCGAAGCGGAAGGTTTGTCCGCCTCCCCAGCAGAAGCCGGCAACGTAGAGCTTGCCATTGGAAGCGGGGAGTTTGAGGCCGTAGTCGGCGGCGGCGTTGAGGTCGGCGGTGATTTGATCGGGATTGAGTTTGGCGATGGCTTCCATGACGGTATTCGGGGCGAAGGAAGTAGTGCGGCCACCGTTCGGACCCATGCCGGAAAGAAGATCGGGAGCGACGGCAATGTAGCCGGCTTCGGCGACCTGGTCGGCAAGGTCCTGGACCCAATCGGTCATGCCGAAGATTTCGTGAATGACGAGGACGACGGGCGTTTTGTTCTTGGATTCGGGATAGGCGATGAAGGTTTCGACCGAGCGGCCATCGTGCTTGACGGTGACCCATTCGCGGTGGCGCGGGGATTTGTTGAGCTTGGCCACGGCCCAGTCCTGGGCGAAGGCAAAGGGAGCGGCAAACAACAAACCAGCGGCTAGCAATACGGTGCGCTTCATAGGCTACTCCTTCGTCAGAGGCGACATGCTAGCGAGTTGAGCGCCGCGGCGCAACTGCTTGTTTCGCCGTGAGAGGACTGAAGCGGGTAGAAGAGTGGAGAGTTTCGCGAGGCGTTGGTTTGACAGACCATGTCGCGTTCGCTAGTCTCGATTGTTCTTTCCATCTTCGAGGGAGCTGACTGTTCGCCGCATGGCCGACGAAAAACTTCCCACCCGAGCGCAGGATTTCTCCGAGTGGTACAACCAGCTTGTCCTGAGAGCGCAGTTGGCGGATTACGCGCCAGTGCGCGGCTGCATGATCGTGCGGCCGTACGGCTGGGCGCTGTGGGAAAACATTCAGGAGGCGCTCGACCGGCGGTTCAAAGCAACCGGGCACCAGAATGTGGCGTTTCCGCTGTTCATTCCGAAAAGCTTTATCGAGAAAGAAAAGCACCACGTGGAAGGCTTCTCGCCGGAGCTGGCGGTGGTGACGATCGGCGGCGGCGAAGAGCTGGCCGAGCCGCTGATTGTCCGGCCGACCTCGGAGACGATCATCGGGCACATGTGGTCGAAGTGGATTCAGTCGTACCGCGACTTGCCGGTGCTGATGAATCAGTGGAACAGCGTGGTGCGATGGGAGCTTCGGACGAAGCTGTTTCTGCGGACGCTGGAGTTTTACTGGCAGGAAGGGCACACCGCGCACGCGACGAAGCAAGAGGCGATGGATGAAACGCGGCAGATGCTGGACATCTACACGGATTTCGCGGTGAACGATGCGGCGATTCCGGTGATTCCCGGAAAGAAATCCGAAGCGGAGAAATTCGCGGGCGCAGACATCACGTATTCGATCGAAGCGATGATGGGGGACGGGAAAGCGCTGCAGGCGGGGACGTCGCATTTTTTGGGGCAGAACTTCGCGCAAGCGTTCGAGGTGCGGTACCTGGATCAAGGCGGGCAACTGCAGTATTGCTGGACGACGTCGTGGGGACTTTCAACGCGGTTTATCGGCGCGATCATCATGGTGCACGGAGACGATCAAGGGCTGGTGCTGCCGCCGAAGCTGGCGCCGTATCAAGCGGTGATTGTGCCGATTTTCAAGAACGACGAAGAGAAGGCGACGGTATTCAGCGCGGCGAAAGAATTGAAGGCGAAGCTGGCGGCGAATATTCGCGTGACGCTGGACGAACGCGAAGGGCAGAGTCCGGGCTGGAAGTTCAACGACTGGGAGATGCGGGGCGTGCCGGTGCGGATTGAATTGGGGCCGAAGGACGTGGCGAAGCAGGCCGCGGTGCTGGCGAGGAGGGACAGGCCGGGCAAGGAAGGGAAAATCAGCGCAGCGCTGGCGGACTTACCGCGAACGGTGGAGAAATTACTGGCAGAAATTCAGCAGGCGATGCATGACAAGGCGCTGGCGTTCCGCAAGGCGAATACGCATGAGGTGAGCGGGTACGAGGAGTTCAAGAAGGCGGTGGAAAGCGGATTCGCGCTGGCCTTCTGGTGCGGCAGCGGGGACTGCGAGGCAAAGATTAAAGAGGAAACGCGGGCGACAATGCGGTGCATTCCGCTCGATCAGGAGCCGGCGGCGGGGAAGTGCGTGTACTGCGGACAGGCGGCGAGCGAGAGAGCGATTTTCGGAAGAGCGTATTAGCTGCTGGACCGGCGATATTTTGCAAAAAGGGCGTTGTTACTCCTCGGCCACACCTGAACTTCCCGTTTCTCGACACCCCCGCAACAGAGTGCTAGGTTGGCGGTACCAGGTCAATTCAGCGATCGGTTCCGCGGCAGGCGCGGAAGCCATCGGGGGAAGCGGACCAGTGGCATACGAGAAGAATCGTTTCGATAAACAGGCGAGGAACCGGCGCGGCGAGCGCGGCGCGGGGAGGTTCAAGGCGCTGCTGGTAACGGCGATCATCGCGTTCGGCATCTATGCCGCGGTGAAGCTGGTGCCGCCGTACGTTGCGGAATACCAGCTTGCGGACAAGATGCAGGAGACGGCGCGGTTCGCGACCGTGAGCAATTACACGGAAGATCAGATTCGCGAGCAGATTTACAAGACCGTGGAGGAACTGGATATTCCGGTGACCAAGGATCAGATCAAGATCACGGCGGGAAGGCCGGTAGTGAAGATTTCGGTCGATTACACGGTGCCGGTGAATCTGCTGATTTTCCAGACGACTTTGCACTTCACGCCGAGCGCGGAAAACCACTCGTTGACGTAAGCGCCGGCGCGCGCTTCCGCCGGAAGGGGCGCCCGGCGGCAAACTCCGGCTTTCCCCCGGCATCCAAGTTAGGAGAGAATGGAGTTTCAGCCCGCTGGAGCCATTTTGCGAATCCGCATTCAAAAAGGTTTCTGGACCTCTCGGTTCGGGTTGACCTTCCTCGGAATTGTCTTTTTCTTTGTATTGGCCGGCGCATCGGTCTTTGCGTGGTATTACGTGAAGTACTCGCGGATGATCGACGCGCGGCTTTCCGGGCACATCCTGCAGAACACAACGCAGATTTTTTCGGCGCCGGAGACGATTGCTCCGGGCGAAGCGATGGGACCGGACGACCTGACCACGTACCTGCAGCGGGTGGGCTACCGACCGGAGAAGGACGACGCCTCGCTGGGGCAGTACACGGCGCGGGGAAACACGGTGGACATCCGGCCGTCGAAACTTTCCTACTTCGAGGGGAAGAACGCCCTGGCGGTGCAGTTCAGCGGCAAGACGATACGATCGATTCGGCCGCTGGGGGGCGGGGCGGAGGTGGAGACGGCGCAGATTGAGCCGGAGCTGATCACCAACCTGTTCGACAGCGCGCGGGAGAAGCGGCGCGCGGTGCGCTACGACGACCTGCCGCCCACGCTGGTGAACGCGATTCTTTCCGCGGAGGACAAGCGGTTCTTCGAGCATCCCGGGTTCGACTTCGTACGCATTGCGGGAGCGGCGTGGGCAGACCTGCGGCACAGCGCGCATCTTCAGGGCGCGAGCACGATCACCATGCAGGTGGCGCGGACGTTTTTCCTATCGACCGACCGGAACTGGCGGCGCAAGCTGGCCGAGGCGATGCTGTCGCTCGAGCTGGAGCAGCGTTTTTCGAAGCAGCAAATTTTCGAGATGTACGCAAACGAGGTGTATCTCGGGAACCGCGGCAGCTTCGGGATCCGGGGATTCGCGGAGGCGAGCGTCGCGTATTTTGGAAAGGATTTGCGGCAGTTGACGCTGCCGGAATGCGCGTTTCTGGCGGGGATCATCCGCGCGCCGAACTACTACTCGTCCTCGGACCGGCACCCGGAGCGGGCGCTTCAGGCTCGGGACCGCGTGCTGGCGCAGATGCGCGAGAACGGATACATCACGGAAGCGGATCTGCAGAACGCGAAGAAGCTTTCCCTGAAAATCGTGCGGACTTCGGTATCCGGGAACGAAGCGCCGTACTTTGTGGACATGGTGAAGGATCACCTGCTGGACAAGTTCTCCGAGGCGCAGCTTCTGGGCCAGAACTACCGGGTGTACACGACGCTGGATCCCGACCTGCAGCGCGCGGCGGTGGCGGCGGTCGATGCGGGAATGAAGAACGTGGACACGCTCTTGGCGAAGCGCTACGAGAAGTGGCGGCGGGAACTGGCGAAGAAGAAGAGCAACGAACCAGTGCCGCAGGCGCAGGTAGCGGTGGTGGTGCTCGATCCAAGAACGGGGGCGATCAAGGCGCTGGTCGGCGGCCGCGATTACGGGCAGAGCCAGCTGAACCACGCGCTGGCGCACCGGCAGCCGGGCTCGGTGTTCAAGCCGTTTGTCTATACGGCGGCGTTTGACAATGCGGTGGACGGCGTGCAGCCGGTGGTCACTCCGGCGACCACGGTGGAGGACGAGCCGACGACGTTCGAGTTCGACGGGCAGGAGTACACGCCGAACAACTACGGCGAGAAGTTCATGGGCCACGTCACGGTGCGGGAAGCGCTGACGAATTCGCTCAACGTGGCCACGGTGAAAGTGGCGGAGATGATCGGCTACGGGCGCGTGGTGCAGATCGCGCGGCAAATGGGACTGGGGAACAACATTCAGGCGACGCCCGCCGTGGCCCTGGGCGCGTACGAGATGACTCCGGTGGACGTGGCGGCGGGGTACACGGCGTTCGGGCAGAACGGCGTCCGGGCGGAGCCGGAATTTTTGCAGCGGGTGGTGAGCGCGGATGGATCGGAGCTCGAGCGATTCACGCCGCAGACGCGAACGGTGCTCGATCCGCGCGTAGCGTATCTCGTCACGAACGTGATGGAGGACGTGCTGAACAAAGGCACGGGGGCGGCGGTGCGCGCGCGGGGCTTCACGCTGCCGGCGGCGGGCAAGACGGGAACTTCCCGCGATGGATGGTTCGCGGCATTCACCTCGAACCTGCTTTGCGTGGTGTGGATCGGGTTCGACGACAATCGCGACCTGGGCCTGACGGGCGGGCAGGCCGCCGCGCCGATTTGGGCGGACTTCATGAGCAAGGCGACGACGCTGCCGGGCTACCGCGACGTGAAGGACTTCACGATGCCGGAGGGCGTGCAGGAAGTGCTGATCGATTCCGACTCTTTGGAATTGGCAACACCGAATTGCACGGCCACACGCGAGGAGTTTTACATCGCGGGTTCCGCGCCGACGCAGCTTTGCGAAATTCACGCGGGGCACAACGTTTTCTCTTCCACGGGATCCTGGCTTTCGCACGTTTTCGGCGGCGGAGGAGATCCGAAAACTCCGGCGGACGGCGCGCCGGCCGGCGCCGGAACCGCGGCCAATTCGCCCAAATATGATCCGAACCGGCCGCCCAACGCGACGGGGCAAGGGCCGCTTCCGACGAACGTGGACGACAAGAGCGTGGAAAAGAAAAAGAATCCCTTGCAGAAGATTTTTGGTATCTTTGGGGGTAAGAAGAAGCCTGACCCGGATAAGCCGAAACCGGGAGCACCAGGCACGGGAGACTCGCCATGACTCCGTACCGGCTGGCGATTCCAGCAACGTTCCTCGTTTTGACTCTTACCCTGCCTTCCGTAGCACAGACCCCCACCGACACGAGCGACAGTTCCGCGCCGCCGCCTTCGATGCAGGCGCCGAGCCAGGTGTCTTCGGCGGCGCCCGCCGGAGTCGCTCCCGTGCGCCAGCTCTCGGAAGAAGAGATCGCGGACCTGATGATGGCGCGGAAGGAGTATCGCGAGGCGGAGAAGAAGTACAAGGAATTGACCGAGCAGGAGCCGCGGAACGCGATCTTCGAGAACAAGCTCGGGATTGCGAAGCACCAGCAGATGGATTTGCGGGGCGCTCTGAAATGCTACGAACGCGCGGTGAAGCTGGACCGCCAGTACGCGGACGCGCAGAACAACATCGGAACGATCTGGTACCAGCGGAAGAAGTACGGCAAGGCGATTCGCGCGTACAAGAAGGCGATCAAACTGCGCCCGGACATGGCGGTGCTGTACAGCAATCTCGGATACGCTTATTTCGGCGACAAGGAGTATGAAGAGTCCATCGCCTCGTTCCGGCAGGCGCTGGCGCTGGATCCGATGCTTTTCGAGCACGGCTCGTCGCGCGCCGGCTCGGTGCTGCAGGACCGCTCGGTGTGGGACCGCGGACGCTTTTACTTCCTGCTGGCCAAGTCGTTCGCGGAGGCGGGCAATCTGGACCGGTGCCTGCTTTACCTGAGAAAAGCCAAAGACGAGGGCTACAAGTCCCTCGACGAAGTGAAAACCGATCCGGCCTTCGCCGCGATGCTGCGGCTTCCCGCGATGCAGGAAGTGCTCGCGCCTCCGGTGAACGCGCCGCAGCCCTGACGTTTGAGGAACATTCCCCGCGACAAGCCGCGCAAGAATCGGCGCGCGGTTCCGGCTCTCTGTTACAATTCTGGCGATGACGCTTCGGCGTTTACTCCTCCTGTGCCTGACCGGATTGCTGGGGCTGAAGCCGGCAGCCGGCGCCGCGCAACAATCGTCCCAACTCAAACCGGCAATTGATTCCGCCCAGTCCCAGGGCATTTTTCTCGTGTTTCCCTTTGAGAATGCAGGCGCGAGCCCGCGCCTCGATTGGCTCGGGGAGGGACTGGAGGAATTGACGATTCAGCGGCTCTCCGCCGCGGGGCAGCAGGTCTATTCGCATGCGGGACGCGTGGCGGAGCTCGAACGCTACGGCCTGCCGGGCGCGGCGAGATTCAGCCACGCCACAATGCTGAGGATCGGCGCGGACCTGGACGCGGACTACGTGGTCTTCGGGTCGTTTACCTCCGACGGCCAATCCCTGACCGTGCAGGCACGGGTCCTGCGCGTGCATCCCGCGGCCCTCGAGGCGGCGGTTCAGGAGACGGGGCCGCTCACTTTGCTCATGGAGTTGCACACACGGGTCGTGTGGAAGCTGCTTGGCGGGAATGATCCGAAATACTCCGTGACGCTGGCAAACTTCACAAAGCAGCAGAGGCCGCTGCGGCTCGATGCTTTCGAGCATTACATCCGCGGACTTCTGGCGAATGACGACGACGTGCGGACGCGCGAGCTGCGCGAAGCGGTGAGGCTGGAGCCGGAGTGGCCCGCGCCGTCGTTCGCGCTAGGCCAGACAGCGTTTTCGCGGCGAGATTGCGACAGCGCGATCACGTGGTTTTCGCGCATTCCCAGCTCCAATGCGCGTTACGTGGAAGCGGAGTTTACGATGGGCGTCTGCCGTTTGCTGCAGGGACAGCCCGACAAAGCCGAGGGCTTGTTCACGGCGCTGCAGGATTCGCTTAAGGAGGATCTGGTGTCCGGCGCGGACCTGCCGGAAATTCTGAACAACGTCGCGTTGGCGCGGGCGCGCCAAGGCAAGGTCGCTTCCGCCCTTCCTTCTCTGCGACGCGCGACCGAACTGGACCCGGACGAGGACGATTACCCTTTCAATCTCGGCTTGCTCTATCTGATCTCGAACGATCCGGCTTCGGCGGCGACATCGTTTCGCGAAGCGTGCGACCGCGAGCCGGAGAGCGCCGAGGATCGCGCGCTGCTGATTTATGCCCTGGAGAAGGCGGGCAAGAAAGAAGAAGCGGACGACGAGCGGGACATCGCCGCGGAAGCGCTCGGGCCCAACGGTCTTCCAAAGGTAAAGCCGGATGAGTTCGAGAAGCTGGAGCGCGTCACGGACGAGCTGGACACCACCACTCTGCAACTGGAACTTGTTTCCGCGCAAGCACCGGCCGTCACGGCGGACGCTACGGGGACAGCAGCCGCGGCGGCGTTCGTGCGGCAAGGCCGCCAGCAGCTTTCCGCCGGAAAGCTGGACACGGCGGAGGCGGCATTTCGGTCCGCGTTGGAGGCGTCGGCCGACTACGCGGCCGCGCATCGCGGGCTCGCGGAAGTGTATCGCCGGCAAAACAAACTGGATGCCGCTGTGCAAGAGCTGCAAGCGGCGCTGGCGCGGCGGGATTCGGCCGTCGATCGGACCACGCTGGCGCGTATTTATCTGGACCAAAAGAAGACGGACGATGCTCGCGCGGAACTGGAGCGCGCGCTGAAGATTGCGCCGAATTACACGCCCGCGAAGCAGTTGCTTGAAAGGCTGCAGCCCGCGAAGCCGGGAGGCGGTTCACGATGATACGAGTATTTTTTCGCACTGGACGGCATGCGGTTTTTGCAAGCGCCGCGCTTCTTGCCGGGGCTTGTATGGCTGGAGGTTCCGCGCTTCGCGCGCAGGAGACCGGCAGCAACGTGGTCGAGGAACTCAAGATCGAGCGCGAGATCGAGCCGGTGCTCGCCACTTACATCGATGAAGGAATCGCCGACGCCGCGAAACGAAAAGCTTCGCTCGTCCTGATCACCATGGACACGCCGGGCGGCTTGAGCGATTCCATGAAGGACATCGTGCAGCACATCCTCAATTCGCCGGTTCCCGTGGCGGTTTATGTGTCGCCCACGGGGGCGCGCGGAGCTTCCGCCGGATATTTCATTTTGCTTGCCGCGGACGTCGCCGCGATGGCGCCGGGAACGCATACGGGCGCCGCTTCCCCCGTGCTGGCGATCGGCGGATGGACGGTAACGATTGACGAGACGATGAAGAAGAAGATTTTCAACGACACGGAGGCGTTTCTCCGCAGCATCACGGAAAAGCGCGAGCGCAATCCGGCGCTGGCGGAAACGGCGGTGCGGGACGCGAAAGCGTTCACGGCGCAGGAGGCGCTCGAAGGCAAACTGATCGATCTGATTGCCTCGACTCCCGAGGATTTGCTTCGCCAGTTGAACGGCCGGACGGTCACGCGGTTTGACGGAAGAAAAACGCAGTTGAATCTCGCGAATCCGATGCGGGTGCCGTTCGAGCTTTCCGCCCGGCAAAAGTTTCTGGCGCGCATCGTCGAGCCGGACATGTTCTTTCTGCTGCTGATCCTTGCGGCGCTCGGTTTGTACACGGAATTCACGCATCCGGGAATGATTGCGCCCGGGGTCATCGGAGCGGTGAGCGCGGTGCTGGCGCTCTACGCGATGCATTTGCTGCCCGTGAATCTCGCCGGCCTGCTTCTCATTCTGGTGGCTCTTGCGCTTTTCGTGCTGGAGGCAAAATATACGAGCCACGGAGTTCTCGGGATCGGCGGCGTGGTCGCGATGCTGCTGGGGGCGCTGTTTCTGATCCGCTCGCCGTTGACGGCAGGCGGAGTCAGCCTGGGCGTGGCCCTTGCGGTGACGGTGCCGTTCGCCGCGCTTACGATTTTCCTGATGAGGCTGGTGCTGCGCTCGCGAAAGTGGAAGCCCGCGGCCGGCGCCGAGGAACTTGTGGGCTCAAGCGGAATCGTGGTTTCCCGCTTGCAGGCGGGCAGGGAAGGGATGGTGCGCATCCACGGCGAATTGTGGAGCGCGGTTTCGGCGCACGAAATTGCGGAGGGGATGCCGGTGCGCGTCCTGAGAGTAGAGGGTTTGAAGCTGCACGTTGAGCCGGCGGAAGCGGCGAAGGCCGGCGGAAGCTGATTGATTTTCCAGAGAACGGCTGAAAAGGGAGGGAACGATGGATATCGGGTTCGTGGGGATTGCGATCATCGTTATTTTGGGACTGATGTGGTTTTGGAATTCCATCTACATCATCAAGGAGTGGGAACGCGGCGTTGTGTTGCGGCTGGGGAGGCTGCTGCCCGAGGCAAAGAAGGGCGGGTTGAACCTTGTTTTCTGGCCGATTGAGACGCTCTATCGGATCAGCCTGCGGCTGGAGACGCTGGACGTTCCGCCGCAGGACATCATCACGCACGACAACGTTTCCGTAAAGGTGAACGCGGTGTGCTATTTCCGCGTCGTGGACGCCAATCTCGCTTTGTCGCAGGTGCAGAACTATCAGTATGCGACGTCGCAGCTCGCGCAGACCACGCTGCGCAGCGTCGTCGGCCAGTTCGATCTCGATGAAATTCTTTCGCAGCGGGACAAAGTGAATGAAAAGCTCCAGCAGATTCTCGACCAGGACACGGAGGCCTGGGGCATCAAGGTGACGAAGGTGGAAGTGAAGCAGGTCGATATTCCCGAGCAGATGCAGCGCGCCATCGCGCGGCAAGCGGAAGCGGAGCGCGAGCGCCGCGCCAAGATCATCCACGCGGACGGCGAATTCGAAGCCTCTTCGAAACTCGCCGAAGCCGCCAAGATTCTGGAAACGCAGCCTTCGGCCATCCAGCTTCGCTACCTGCAGACCCTGACGGAGATAGGTGTCGAAAAGAACACAACGATTGTGTTTCCGCTGCCCATCGATATCATTAATAGGTGGGTTGAATCGATGGGAGGGCAGAGAAAGTAAAGAATGCCGGCTGGGGGGAGAAGAAGCGGCGCTGGGGAGCGCGTGCTGGAAGGGCGGCACGTGATCGGGCTTTTCTTTCTGATGCTGCTTTTCTCGGGCGTCTTTTTCACGCTGGGATACGTGATGGCGCGCAACCAGTACGCCGGCCAGGTACGCGCGGAATCCGCACATGATATTGACGCGCCAGTCCTTCCGAAGTCCCAGGTAACCGCCAAGAACTCCGGAAATTCCGCCAGCAACGAACCAGCCTCCGATACGGCGGCGCCAAGCTCCGACTGGGAGTTTTATCATGCGGGCGACAAGGAAGCTTCGGACAACCGGTTGAAGCCCGCTCCCTCCGCCAAAACGACGCCGACAAGCATCAAGGAACCCGCTTCCGCGAAAACCGCGGTCGCGGCGAAAAAATCGGCGAGCACTGCCGCGGCGGCGCATGGTTCCTACTCGCTACAAGTAGCGGCGCTGACGCGGGAAGGCGATGCGTTCGCGCTTGCAACGAGCCTCCAGAAGAAAAGGTTTCCCGCTTACGTGCTGTCGCCGCACGGAGATAAGTTCTACCGCGTGCAGGTCGGTCCCTACTCCGATCAGAAATCCGCGGATGCCGCCAGGAAGGGCCTCGAATCGGCGGGCTTCAAGGCGATCGTGAAGCACTGATGCCCTCGAGCGCGTGGCGAGCGTTTCTGCGGCCACATCCCGGCGTACAAATTCCCATCCTTCTTCGTCTGCTCATTGCCGCGGCCACGGGGGCGGGCCTGGCGCTTTCCTATACTGGTTTTTACCTTGCGGTGTACTCGTGGGTTTGCGTCGGCTTGCTGCTGATTGTGCTGTTTGGCGCGCGTCCGGCGATCGCGTTTGCGTGCGGATTTGCGCACGCGATCGCGTTCGTGCTGGCGTCGGTGCCGTGGATCGCCGGCGTGCTCGTTGTGCATGGCGGCGTTTCCGAACTGGGCGGCTGGGCTATCCTGCTGCTGGTTGCCGCGGCGTGGGGCGTTTTGACCGGCAGCTTCGCGTGGTGTGTGCATCGGCTGACGCACCGGAGCATCGCCGTGGCGTGCGTGGGCGCGCCGTTTCTCTGGGTGACCTTTGAATTCGCCCGCGCGCACCTGCCGGAAATCAGCTTTCCGTGGAATCTGCTGGGCTATCCGGCTTCCAACAATTTGGGGCTGCTGCAACTGACGACGGTCACGGGAATCTACGGGCTTTCGTTTCTGGTGGCGGCGTTTAATGCGCTGCTGGCGTGGGCCGACGTTGCGACAAGCCCGCGGCTGACGCAAAGGCTGGGAATCCTCGCCGGCACGACGGCGTTGGTGCTGCTCGCGATGTTTGGGGGATCACGGCTGGTGCCGCAAGAAGAGGCGCACCACTACGCGCGCGGCGTTCAGCCCAATTTCCCGGAGGTGGATTCGTATCCGGCGAACTGGTTCCAGGCTAACGCCGAAAGTATGGAAGAGATCGAGGAGCTGAGCCTCGCTCCTTCCAATCGCGAGCCGGATTTGATCGTCTGGCCCGAGGCGCCTGCCCCGTTTTCCTGGCAGGACCCGCAATTTGCGAGGCTGGCATCCAGCCTGGCCATTCGCGCGGGGCATCCGTTTCTCGCCGGAGTCATCGAGTGGAAGAGCGAGCCGGTGCAGAACGGGCACTTGGGGATGTTTGCGTACAACAGCGCAATCCTGGTGGACAGGCAAGGACAGCGCGTATTTTCCTACGACAAGATTCACCTCGTTCCGTTCGGGGAGTACGAACCGTTTCCGTTGATTCACCGCGTCGTGACCAGCGTTTCGAGCGAGGTGGGCGGATTCCAGAAGGGCAAGTCCTATTCCGTCGGCGCGCTGCCCGGCGGTTACAAGTTCGGCGTTTACATCTGCTACGAGGCCATCTACCCAAATGAAGTGCGGCGCTTCGCTGCGAACGGCGCGGAGCTGCTGATCAATATCTCGAATGACGGCTGGTTCGGGAAATCGGCTGCGGCCGAGCAGCATTTGCGGATGGCTCGCGTCCGCGCGGCGGAAAACCGAAGGTGGATCCTGCGCGTCACGAACAGCGGGATCACTGCGTCGGTGGATCCTTACGGACGCATCTTCGCGCCCATGCCGCGCGACGTTCGCGGCGCCGCCGATCTTCCCTACGACTTCAAACGCAACGAAACCATTTACACGCAATTCGGCGACTGGTTTGCCTGGCTCTGCGTGTTGGTTTCCGCTATTCTAGTGTTGTCCACCTTCTTGAAAGGAAATTTGACGCCGCAGGAAGCTTTGCGGGGCGGTGGGATGGCTCCCGTCCGGAAGCCGCGCCTTGCGGGGAACTACGGAAAATCCACGACATGATTCTTGAAGACTTGCAGCATCGCTACGAAGGTCTCCGGCAACGCATTGCGCTCGTGCGGAGCTATCTTTGACGCCGCGCACTACCGCGAACAACTGAAATCGCTCGAAGAGAAAATCGCGCAGCCGGATTTCTGGAACGATCAGGAAAAGGCTCAGGCAGTCTTGCGCGACCGCAAGCGCGCCGAGGACCAGATTTCTGCGGACGGGAAGCTGGGCTCCATTTCGGGGGACATTGAAGCGTACATTCATCTAGCGCAAGAAGAGTCCGACGCCGCGCAGCGCGAGGATTTGCTGAAGGAGCTGGACCGCGAGCTGACGGCGGCGGAAAACTACGTCGCCGAACTGGAGACGCAGACGCTGCTCTCCGGCGAAAACGACCACCTGAACGCCATCATGACCATCAAGCCGGGCGCGGGCGGGACGGAGTCGCAGGACTGGGCTTCGATTCTGCTGCGCATGTACTTGCGCTGGGCGGAGCGCAAGGGATTCAGCGCCACGGTCCTGGACGAAACGCCCGGAGAAGAAGCGGGGATCAAGAACGCCACGGTGCAATTTTCGGGCGAGAATGCGTACGGCCTGCTGGCGGGCGAGACGGGAGTGCACCGGCTTGTGCGCATTTCGCCGTTCGATCAAGCCGCGCGCCGGCACACCTCTTTCGCCAGCGTGTTCGTCATTCCGGAAGTGGACGACCGCATCGAGATCAATATCAAGCCGGAGGATTTGAAGCTGGACACGTTCCGCTCCGGCGGCAAGGGCGGGCAAAACGTCAACAAAGTGGAAACCGCCGTGCGCATCACGCACATCCCGACGGGAGTCGTGGTCGCTTGCCAGGCGGAACGCAGCCAGCACAAGAACCGCGAAATGGCGATGAAGATGCTTCGCTCTAAGCTGTACGATCTGGAGCTACAGAAGCGCCAGGCCGAGTCCGACAAGCTCGACGAAACAAAGAAGGACATCTCTTTCGGCAGCCAGATCCGCTCGTATGTGCTGCAGCCGTACCGGATGATCAAGGACCACCGCACGAAGTTCGAAGTCGGCGACGTGGATCGCGTGCTGGATGGCGACCTCGACCCCTTCATCCGTTCCTATCTCATGGCGAAGAAAAAGGGCGGCCGCCTCACGGCCGAACCCGACGAAGACGCCGCTTAGAGCCCGCGCTTCGGCGCGATTCCCTTGCTCCGCCCGCGTCGGTGCAGGGGAGTAACTGATCCTCGCCCTCCGCCCTCGCGAGTGTCGCGTTTTCTTTGTTCCTTTGCTACAGTACCGGCTCAATAATGCACTTACCCTCTCGTTACGGAGGTTCGTGTGGCTGACCTGGATCTGCGTCCTCTTTCTCTCGGGGAAATCCTGGACCGTACGTTCTCTCTCTACCGCCGGCAAAGAGGTGAAGCCCGTTTGGCAGGCGCCCCAGACTCCCGCGGGAGTTGGGGGATCACTTTTGGGAAGCAGTCGCCTCCCGTCCGAGGAGTGCGTCCTTATCGATACCTTCTTGCCTGAAACGCCGCCGCGATTTGGAACCGGCGGGTGCGTTACCAGATGGCCGAACAGATTTTTGCCGCCTGCCCCCAAAATCACACTCCCCACCGAGAATCGTCTTTCTTGTCGAACCCATCCTGGAAGCTTTGGCGCATGAGCGGCGGGCCACGGGGCACTATGGGTGAGGGGGCTGCTTTTCAATTGGGAGCCCGCAAGGCTGCCAGGCATCCCGCCATTCATGCCGCATTTCTTGCCATTCAACCCCCAACTAACGCACTTGGATTCAATGCGTTGATTCGAAGCGCGTTTGGGTGATACGTTAGTAGCCTACCGGCTGTGTGATCACCGCGTTTGTGCGCGTTGCCTAGCAGCACGTAAATCGAACTGTGTACGGGAATAGCGGCCCAGTGCTAAAAGGAATTGACCGCTAACCCCAGAGGAGCGTTCGTTTTGAGTGAAGGATTGGAGAATTTCCTGTTTACTTCCGAGTCCGTGACGGAAGGCCACCCGGACAAGATCGCCGACCAGATTTCCGACGCCGTGCTCGACGAGGTGATGCGGCAGGACCCCATGGGCCGCGTCGCCTGCGAAACCCTCGTGACCACGGGACTTGCCGTGGTGGCCGGGGAAATTACCACCAAGGCGCACATCGACTATGACCAGTTGGTCCGGGACGCGATTTGCGGTGTCGGTTACGACCGCGCGAAATTCGGTTATGACGGCCAGACCTGCGCGGTACTCTGCGCGGTGAAGCGCCAGTCGTCCGACATTGCGATGGGTGTGGATACCGGCGGCGCGGGCGACCAGGGCTTGATGTTCGGGTTCGCGTGTGACGAAACCGAAGAACTCATGCCCACGCCCATCCAATTCGCCCACCGCCTTACGCAACGCCTCTCCGAGGTGCGCAAATCCAAGAAGGTCGATTTTCTCCGGCCGGACGGCAAATCTCAGGTCACCATCGAATATCGCAACGGCCGTCCCGCTCGCGTCGATTGCGTGGTCATTTCCACGCAGCACAGCGACTCGGTTTCCAACGCCGACCTGCACGCCGCCATCGTGGAGCACGTCATCAAACCCGTCATTCCCGCGGCCATGCTCGACAAGAACACGAAGTACCACATCAACCCCACCGGCCGCTTTGTCATCGGCGGTCCCATGGGCGATGCGGGACTTACTGGCCGCAAAATCATCGTGGACAGTTACGGCGGTTACAGCCGCCACGGCGGTGGCGCCTTCAGCGGCAAGGATCCCTCGAAGGTGGATCGTTCCGCTTGCTACATGGCGCGCTATATCGCCAAGAACATTGTCGCGGCAGGGTTGGCGCGCAAGGCGGAAGTGCAACTGGCTTACGCCATCGGCGTTGCCGATCCCGTCTCCGTGATGGTGGACGGCTTCGGCACTGCAACCGTGCCCGAACAGAAAATCAACGAGCTCATCCGCGAATTTTTCAAGCTCACGCCGAAGGGCATCATCGAAACGCTCGATCTGCGCCGGCCGATTTACAAGCCGACCGCGGCTTACGGACATTTCGGCCGTACCGGGCCGGGCTTCACGTGGGAAAAGACTGACAAAGCCGACGCGCTCCGCAAAGCGGCCGGTTTGGGAGCTTCCGCTGTTGAAGTCGGCGCCCGGCGGTAAGGGGCGGCTTCATCGCGCGAGCATTACAATTTCCAGAAGTGGGCGGAATTCCTTTCCGTCTTGAACGTACTGAGGAATCCGAAACGCAAGGAGCATAAGTGTGGCGACAGCAGAACTGAAAAAAGGCGACGTCAAGGACCTCACGCTGGCCGATGCCGGCAAGCGCAAAATCGAATGGGCACAGCAGCAAATGCCCGTTTTGCAGCAGATTCGCAAGCGCTTCATCAAGGAGCAGCCGCTCAAGGGCATTCGCATCTCCGCTTGCCTGCACGTGACCAGCGAAACCGCGAATCTCATGATCACCCTGCGCGACGGCGGCGCGGATGCCGTCCTCTGCGCTTCGAATCCGCTCTCGACGCAGGACGAAGTCGCCGCCTCGCTGAATCGCGATTTCAACATTCCGACTTACGCCATCAAGGGCGAGGACAACGTCACCTACTACTCGCACTTGAGCGCGGCACTCGATCATCGTCCCCAGCTCACCATGGACGACGGCGCCGACCTCGTCACCACGCTTCTCACCAAGCGGACCAACCTGGTCAAGGACGTCATCGCCGGCACCGAGGAGACCACCACCGGCGTCATCCGCCTCCGCGCCATGGCCAAGGACGGCACGCTCAAGTATCCCGTCATCGCCGTGAACGACGCCGAAACCAAGCACTTCTTCGACAATCGCTACGGCACCGGCCAGAGCACGCTTGACGGCGTCATTCGCGCGACGAATCTCCTGCTTGCCGGCCTCAAGGTCGTCATTGCCGGTTATGGCTGGTGCGGGCGCGGCGTCGCCATGCGCGCCAAGGGCCTCGGCGCCGACGTCATCGTCACCGAAATCAATCCGGTGAAGGGAATCGAAGCCGTGATGGATGGCTTCCGCGTTCTTCCCATGGCCGAAGCGGCCAGGGAAGGCGATGTCTTCATCACCGTCACCGGCAACAAGAACGTCATCCGCCGGGAACACTTCGAGGTTATGAAGTCCGGCGCGGTCGTCTGCAATTCCGGCCACTTCAACGTTGAAATCGACATCCCATCGCTCGAGTCCATCTCCAGCGGCAAGCGCGAAGTACGCCCGCTCGTCGACGAATATTCCCTCAAGGACGGCCGCAAAATCTGCCTTATCGGAGAAGGCCGCCTGGTCAACCTCGCCACCGCGGAAGGCCACCCCGCTTCCGTCATGGACATGAGCTTCGCCAACCAGGCGCTTTCCGCCGAATATCTCGTCAAGCACGCGAAGGAACTAAAGCCCCAGGTGTACGTCGTTCCCGAGCATCTGGACAAGGAAATCGCACGTCTCAAGCTCGAATCCATGGGCCACAAGCTCGACAAGCTCACGCCCGAGCAGGAGCACTACCTCGCCTCCTGGCAGGAAGGCACCTAACCACACGGCATGTCATTCTGAGCACGCGCCCTTTGCGGGCGAAGAATCTCTCTTACGAAGGGGCACGATTCATCGTGCCTCTTCTTTTTTGCGTTTGATCTGTAGTAAGTTGTCATCCCGAAGGGTGCTTCGCCCGAGGGATCTGCTTTTTTTCTTCTCTTCAACCACTGCGTCTTGTTGCTCTCCTGCTAAAATAGTCTTCCTATGTGGGACCTCGCCGCACTCTCGCTCGACACCGCCCGCCGGCGCGGCGCTTCCTACGCCGACGCCCGGGTCATGCATCTCCGCCAGCGCGACCTCACCACGAAGAACGGCACGGTCGGCACGCTCGCGCAATTGGAATCCATCGGCATCGGCATCCGCGTTCTCGCCAATGGCGCGTGGGGCTTCGCGTCCACGGACCGCCTTACGCGCGACGGCGTTGCCGCTTGCGCCGCTCAGGCGGTTGCGATTGCGAGAGCCTCCGCACTTGCCAAGCGCGGAGACGTGGTCATGGCTCCCGAACAGGCCTACGTCGAAAGCTGGCAGGCGCCTTTCGAAAAAGATCCTTTCGAAATTCCCCTGGATACACAGCTGGCGCTTCTGCTTGCCGCGGATGACGCCATGCGCCGCGTCAAAGGCGTCACGCTCACGGAAACCGGCCTGCAATTCCGCAAAATCGATTCCTGGTTCGCTTCGAGCATCGGCTCACGGATTCATCAGCGGAAAGTCATTTCCGGCTGCGGTATTGCCGCCACGTCCTTCTCCGGCGACGAGATCCAGAAACGCTCCTATCCCAACAGCTTCGGCGGCCAGCACACACTCGAAGGCTACGAAATGGTCGAGCGGCTCGACATCCTCAAGCATGCTCCACGCGTCGCTGAAGAAGCCGCTTCCTTGCACGCCGCCGCGCAATGCCCCGAAAAAACCGGCACGCTTATCCTGGGAAGCAGCCAACTCGGCCTGCAAATCCACGAATCCATCGGCCATCCCATCGAACTCGACCGCGTCCTCGGCCAGGAAGCCAACTTCGCCGGCACCAGTTTCCTCACGCTGGATCAGCTCAACACGCTCAAGTACGGCTCCGAGATCGTCAACGTCGTCGCCGACGCCCGCATCGCCCACGGCCCGGGTCTAGGCTCCTTCGCGTTCGACGACGAAGGCGTTCCCGCGCAGTGCACGGACATCATCAAGGACGGCCAATTTCGGGGTTATCTTTCGAACCGCGAAACCGCCCATCTCATCGGCCTCCCCCGTTCCTCCGGCGCCATGCGCACGGAAAGCTGGAATCGCCTGCCCATCATTCGCATGACCAACATCAGCCTGCTGCCCGGCTCCTTGAGAGAAGAAGACCTAATCGCGGATACGGACGACGGCATTCTCATGGAGACGAATCGTTCCTGGTCCATCGATGATCGCCGCTACCAGTTTCAGTTCTCCACGGAAATCGGCTGGGAAATCAAGGGCGGCAAGAAATCGCGCATGCTGAAAAATCCCAGCTACAGCGGCATCACCACGGAGTTCTGGAATTCCTGCGACGCCATCTGCTCGCGCGACTACTGGACGCTTTGGGGCACGCCCAATTGCGGCAAAGGCCAGCCCATGCAAACGATGGGGACGGGCCACGGCGCTGCCCCGGCTCGTTTCCGCAACGTTCGCATCGGCGCCGCCTTCTCAAAACAATGATCGCCCGCACTCAATCATGAAATCTTCCAAATCCCAATCCCCATCCCTCACTGCAATCGCCGATCTCAAGCGCCTCATCGACTCTGTCCTGCGCTTAGGTAAGCAGGCCGCCGCCGAGGAAACCGAAGTCCACATCGACGAAACATCCGACTCCCTGACGCGTTTTGCCAATAATGCAATCCACCAGAATGTCGCCGAGCATGTCCTCTCCATCTCCATCCGCACCGTCGTCGACGGCCGGACCGCGCGTGTCGCCACCAATCGCACCGACGAGGATTCTCTCCGTGCCGCCGTCGAGTCCTCGCTTTCTCTCGCTCTGAGCCAGCCGAAGGTTCCCGGCCTGCTTCCGATGCCCGGCAGGCAGCGCTACAAAACCGTCAATCGCTTTGCCGCTCAAACCGCGAAGCTCTCTCCCGAAGACCGCGCGCGCGCCGTAAAGAAAGTCTGTGACCTCGCCATCCAGAAAGGCCAGGTCGCCGCCGGAATTTTCTCGAGCGGCCAGACGCAAACCGCCATCGGCAACTCCCGCGGTCTCTTCGGCGCGTATCGCCAGACGCAAGCAGTCTTCTCCGTCACCATGCAGGAAGGGGGCGCGACCAGTTGGGCCAAAGGAAACGCGGCAAGCGTTCGCGACATGGACACGCAGGAATTGGCTGCTCGCGCCAGCCGGAAGGCTCATCTCGCCACGAACGCGCGGGAGCTTGCTCCGGGCCGCTACACAGTGATCCTGGAGCCGGCTGCGGTACTCGATCTCGTCGGATTCCTCTTTTACGATTTTTCCGCCACCGCTCTAGAGGACAAGCGCTCCTGCCTGAACGAACGCATGGACACGCAGCTTTTCGGGGAAAATATTTCGATCACAGACGACGTGTACCACCCGCTCCAGCTCGGCGCGCCCTTCGACGGGGAGGGAATCCCACGGCAAAAAATTCTTCTCGTGGACCGTGGCGTCCCGAAAAATCTCGTCTATTCGCGAGCCAGCGCCAAGCGAGCCAAAAAAGAGCCCACGGGACACGGCTTCGCGCTGCCAAATGAATACGGCGAAGCGCCGATGAATCTCGTTTTCGCCGGAGGGAATTCCTCACTCGGCGAAATGATTTCCTCCACGGATCGCGGCCTTCTCGTCACTCGCCTCTGGTATATCCGCGAAGTTGATCCCTACGAAAAGGTTCTCACCGGCATGACCCGCGACGGGCTCTTTCTGGTCGAGAAAGGCAAGGTCACGACCGCCGTCCGCAACTTCCGCTTCAACCAGTCCATCCTGGAGATGCTGCGCAATGTCGGGCAGATGAGCCCCGCGGTCCGCGCCACTGGCGAAGAAGCCTTCGAAATGGTCGTCCCCGCGATGAAGGTCTCCGGTTTCTACTTTTCCGAACCCACCAGGTTCTAGGTTCGTGGCACAGACTTCAGTTTGTGTAGCCGGTGCCGGCCCAGGGAAGAGTCACGCTCTCGGGCGCAACGGCTATTCCTGCTCTTGACGCTCACGGTCCTAAGTGTCTCGAGCAGGCTGATTTCTTGCTGCTCTCTGTTGGCTGTTCGCGGATCACTTCCTTCCAAAAATTCTCTTCACTCCATCACTTTTCTGCGTTTTACATCCGCTCGGCGCACACCCTATAAACAGATATGCGCGACGAGCCTCGAAGACGCCGCCCCAACTGGGGGCACCCCGACCATGATGCCTGTGGCACCGGCTTTATTGCGCGTCTCGCGAGTCCCCCAAAGCATGACATCATCGAATACGCGCTTTCCGCGCTCGAGCGCCTCACGCATCGCGGCGGCGTGGATGCCGATGGCGCGAGCGGCGACGGCGCCGGCCTCCTGACTTCCATTCCCGTGCCCTTCTTCCGCGCTCGCGCTCTGGAGCAGGGCATCGAACTGCCCGAATCTTTCGGCCTCGGCTTCGCCTTCTTTCGGGACGAGCATGCGGGCGTCGCTCGCGCCGCAATCGAAGCGGCCGCCGATACCGAACGGCTGAGGGTTCTTGGATGGCGCCGCGTTCCCATAAATCCGGACTGTTTGGGCCGCCGCGCGCTCGAAACCATGCCGGAAATCTGGCAGTTTTACGTCGCGCCTTTTCACGCCCGCCGCGCCGCCGAGATCTCCTCCGCCACTGAGAATACGCGCTTCGAATCCCGGCTCGCCTTCCTGCGCAAGCGCGCCGAATCCTTGCTTCCTGCCCGATGTTATGTCTGCTCTCTTTCCTCCCGTTCTGTGGTTTACAAGGGGCTTCTCACTCCTTGGCAATTTCCCCGGTTCTATGAAGACCTGCGCGATCCCGCCTTCGAAACGGCATTTGCCATCTTTCATCAGCGCTATTCGACAAATACGCAGCCTTCGTGGCACCTCGCGCAGCCTTTCCGCCATGTCGCGCACAACGGCGAAATCAACACCATCGTCTCGAACCGCCGCTGGCTTCGCGCAAAGGAGAAGCAAATCCGCGGCCGCCTGGGGGCTGGCAACTGGTTTCATGTACTCGAGGAAAACGTCAGTGACTCGGCCAGTTTCGACAATGGCTTCGAGTTGAGGCTGCTCGAAGGTTTTTCGCCAGAGGAAGCCATGCTGGCGATGGTTCCTCCGGCGTTTGAAAATGATCCGCTGCTCTCGCGCGACGTTCGTAGCGCGCTCGCCTCGCTCTCCCGTCATGGCGAGCCGTGGGACGGTCCCGCCGCACTCATCTTTTCCGACGGCGAGTGCGTCGGGGCCAAGCTGGACCGCAACGGCCTTCGGCCCCTTCGCTACACGGTTACGCACGATGGACTGGTCATCGCCGGCTCTGAAACGGGCCTCGTCGATCTCGAAGAATCCCGCATTGCCGAACGGCAGCGCCTCGGGCCGGGAGAAATGCTTCTCGCGCATCCCGCTTCGGGATCCCTGCTGCGCTGGCGCGAAATCTTGAAGCGGCTGGCCGCACAGCGCGCACCGGAGCGTGGGCCAGAGGCCCGCTACATCCGCGTCACATCGTCGTCTGTTTGCGAATCCGTCGAGCAGCCGAAGCGTATTGCCGCGGCCTGCGGCTGGACGGACGATCAGTTCAAAATTCTTTTTTCTTCGCTTGTGAACGGCAAGGAAGCCGACTGGAGTATGGGCGACGACGCTCCTCCGGCCTTTCTGTCTGCCTTGCCGCGCACCCTTTGGGATTACTGCAAGCAGCGCTTCGCCCAGGTCACGAATCCGCCGATCGATCCTTTACGCGAAGCGCACGTTATGTCCCTCGAGGTTCGGCTGCGCGATGGGCTCCTGCTTCCAAGTCCCATTGTCAGTCAGGCCGAACTCGTCGAACTCTCGGAAGCTTGCGGTCCTCTTCGCCGGTTGAGTTTTTGCTTTCCCGCCAACACGGGAGTCCCTGGCGCGCGGAGCGTTCTCGCCCAGCTTGCATCTACCCCTCTGGGTGGCGATGCGCGCCCGGGACTCTTCCTCCTTTCGGACCGCGGCGTCGGCCCGCATCACGCCGCCGTTCCGGCGTTGCTCGCCACTGCCGCGCTCTGGAAAACCATGGTGCGCGACGGGCTTTGGGACGTTCCGCTGATCGTCGAAACTTCGCAGGCCTTCGATACCCATCACGTCGCATTGCTTGTCGCTTCCGGAGCCGGCGCCGTCGTGCCCTACCTGACCGAGCAATTCGCCGAGGAACAGGAAGCCGGCGGTTTCGAGCGTGTGCGCAAGGCCATTCTTGCCGGGTTACGCAAGGTTCTCGCGCGCATGGGCGTTTCCACGCTTGCGAGCTATCGCAACGGCCACCTCTTCGAAATCGTCGGACTTTCCGCCGAAGTGTGCGAGGAATTTTTCGAGGATGCGGGCGACTTCGCGGGTCCAAAATCGCTCGACGAACTCCTGGCCGACTACCTCAAGATGCACGGTCAGGCCTTTGCCGCGTCTTCGGAAATGCCGGACGCCGGCCTCTATCGCTTCCGGAAAGGCGCGGAACTCCACGCAAACTCTCCGGAAGTCGTCCGGAGGATGCATTCTTTCGTCAAAGCTCCTGATGCCGCCAAGTATCGCGCTTTCGAAGAGCTCGCCGAATCGCAAGGTTCCGTTTTTCTCCGGGATTTGCTTGAGACCGTGCCGTCCTCGCCGGTTCCGCTGGAGGAAGTCGAGCCCGCCGAATCCATTGTCCGAAAGTTCAGCACGCAGGCCATGTCGCTCGGTTCGCTCAGCCCCGAGGCCCACAAGACGCTTGCCCTCGCCATGAACAGCCTCGGCGGACGCAGCAATACGGGCGAAGGCGGCGAAGATCCTGCACTTTATCGCGAGGAGCCGCGCGCCGCGAACAAGATCAAGCAGGTCGCTTCCGGCCGCTTCGGCGTCACTGCGGAATATCTGGTGCACGCGGAAGAGCTCGAAATTAAGATGGCCCAAGGTTCGAAACCGGGAGAAGGCGGCCAATTGCCCGCCAAGAAAGTTTCCGGCTACATCGCGCGCATCCGCCATGCCGTGCCCGGCACGCCGCTCATCTCCCCGCCGCCGCACCACGATATTTACAGCATCGAAGACCTGGCGCAGTTGATTCATGACCTCCGCACCGTCAATCCCCGCGCGCGCATCGGCGTAAAACTCGTCTCCGGCTCGGGAGTCGGCATCATCGCCGCGGGCGTCGCCAAGGCCGGCGCCGACGTCATCACCATTGCCGGACACAACGGCGGAACGGGTTCCTCGCCGCTCACCTCCATCAAGAACACCGGTCTTCCTTGGGAAATTGGCTTGCGCGAAACCCATGAAACACTGGTTCGCGCGGGCCTTCGTTCGCGCCTCTCTCTCCGCGTGGACGGGGGCCTGAAATTTTCGCGGGACATCATTATCGCGGCGATTCTCGGCGCCGATGAATTCGGTTTCGGCACCGCTTCGCTGCTTGCCATCGGCTGCGTGATGGCCCGCCAGTGCCACCTGAACACTTGTCCCGCAGGCATTGCTACGCAGGATGAAGCTCTACGCACGCGCTTCAGCGGCAAGCCGGAAATGGTGGTTTCCTATTTCCGCGCGCTCGCAGAGGAAGTTCGCTGCAAGCTTGCCGAGCTTGGAGCTCGCTCGCTTTCCGAACTGAAAGGCGCCCGCGATTGTCTTCGTCCGCGCTCCGCCAACTACGCGGGAACGCCCGCGCTTGCGCTTGAATCCGATAGGTCCTTCCGGATTGCGCCGCGGCAGGCCCGGAGTCTGCACGCGGCGGTCGGCGGTGCTCCCGCGCTCGATTGGGAGTTGACTTCCGCCGGAGCAGCGCGGCCGATTCGCAACTCCGATCGCAGCGTGGGCGCTGCTCTCAGCGGGGAAGTCATGCGCCAGCGTATGCACGATCGCGCACAGGGCGGCGAGGTCGTGCGGGAGTTTCACGGCAGCGCCGGGCAGAGCTTTGGCGCGTTCCTCGCGGATGGCATGACGCTGATACTCTTCGGCGAAGCCAACGATTACGTGGGCAAGGGGCTTTCCGGTGGAACGATCATCGTTTCTGCGGGCTCGAACGCTTCGCGCCGCGGCGACGTTCTCGTCGGAAACACCGTTTTGTACGGCGCGACCTCGGGCCGGCTCTTCGTCGCGGGGCGAGCCGGCGAACGCTTTGGGATCCGCAACAGCGGCGCGTTGGCCGTCGTCGAAGGTGTTGGCCAGCATGGCTGCGAGTACATGACCGGCGGAGTGCTCCTTGTTCTGGGTCCGCTCGGCTTGAATTTCGGTTCCGGAATGACCGGCGGCCTTGCGTACGTTATGCGCGCGGAAGCCGAAAATGTGCTGCACAAGGAATTCGTCCGCCTCGCGGAAATCGAAGCTGCGGAAGAATCCTGGCTGCGTCACGCGCTCCAGGAGCATGTGCGGCATACGGATAGTCCGCGCGCTGCGCGGTTGCTCGCCAGGCGCTCCGGCTTGCCACTCGTGCGCGTGCAGCCGCTGCATTTTCAGGGAACCGTGGAAGCAACGTGGCGCCAGGTGCTCGCGGAGCTGCCCGGCGAAACTTCCGCTCCGCGGCTCGTTGCCGGCGCGGCAGCGGCGTCGCAAGCATTTCATGTTTAGTGCGGCACGGTGTTCAATCGTTCGGATGCGCTACAGACGCGCGCAAGGGAGGGGACCGGTTGTTCAAAGAGCGCGGAAGAGGGGAAGAAGTCTGCGGGTCTTCGCTGGCAAGTTCGGTTATAATCGTTGGCATGTCTGGAGCTTATGGATTTTGACCAGTTAACAACTTTTGTTTATGTCGCAAAACTGAAGAGTTTTTCGCGCGCCGGTCAGAAAGTCTTCCGCTCTCAGTCCGCCGTCAGCGCGCAAATTCGTCAGTTGGAGGAGACCTACCGCGCGAAACTTCTCGACCGCTCCGCGAAATCCGTGGAACTCACTCCCGCCGGCGAAGTTTTGTTCGAGTATGCCGAAAAACTGCTCCGCCTGCGCGACGAATCCATTCAGGTCGTGGCCGACCGCGGCAATGTCGTGCAAGGCCCGGTGGTATTTGGGGCGAACGAAGCGACGTGCCTCTATCTTCTTCCCGATATTTTCGCCGAGTTCCAGCGGCGCTACCCGCTGGTGCACATCAGCATCTACAGGAATTTCAGCCACAAGATTCTGCAGCGAATCGAGGACGGTTCTGTTGACGTTGGCATCGTCACGCTGCCGCTGAAATCCCCGAACCTGAAAGTGCATCACATTTACCGCGACCGCTTGCGGTTCATGGTGAGCGCGCGGAATCCGCTGGCCCAGCGTTCGAAGGTCACGCTCGGGGAGATCGCTTCGCAGCCGCTGATTTTTCCACGCACCGGATACACGCGCCAGGTGCTCGACAAGCTGTTCCGGCCGTACCGTTCGCGCATCCACATCGCGATGGAGCTGCCGAGCATCGGCATGATCAAGAAATTCGTGGGGGCGGACGCGGGCGTTTCCATCATCAGCGAAAGTTTCGCCAAGGATCAGGTCAAAGCGGGCGAAGTGAAGCTGCTGAACGTGGAGGGCGTCGATCTGTGGCGCGAACTGGGGCTTGCCTACCGGCGAGACCGCAGTCTGCCGAAGGCGGCACAACTGCTGATCGCGATGATCCGGGAGAGCCGGAAATTCCCCGATAGAGGCGCCAACGCCTGAGCGAATTTTTCGAGATCTGCGGAATTATCTGAAATCCCCGCCGGTTGGTGATGCTTCCTGTTTCGGCGCAGTGTCCTCGTTAGGTTGCGTTGGTATGATTGCGGTTTCGCAGGATTTCCGCGCGGTCATTGCACGCTGAAATCCAGGCTGGCGATGGCGCGGGCGATGACGTTCTCCTGGATCTGGATGAGGTCGCTGTCGGCGTAGGTCATGCCGAGAACGGTGAGCGTGGATGAGCCGTGAGAAATCACCACGAGCGTGCCGGACCAGTCGTGGCCGTCGGCCATGCCGCGGTACTTGTATTCAATGGCGGGCTGGCCCGCGACCGTAATTTTCTCCTCGGACAACCTGCGGTAGTTTTCATAGACATCGCGCAAACGCTTTTCCACGGTGGGCGCGGCGGCATCGAGTCGGGCTGGAGTCTTCTCCTCGCCGATCACGAGGAGAGTCGATTGGTCGGACGTGCCCATGGCTACGATGGCGTTGGGCAGGGCACGGCGCGCATCTTCAATTAGTTGCCAGCTTGGAGCCTTGTACATGCGGAAGTGATGTGTGAAATTCGTGTACGTGTTTCCCTGAATTTCCTCGCGGTTCGGCGGAAGATCCGGTTCCTTCGGTGGCGCAGGGGATGCGGAATCGGCGGCAATCTTTGGCGTTGCGGTGTCCGCGGAATTCTTGAGGACAGGAGCGTCCGCCTTGACGTTGCGCGCGGCGGGAATTTCAGGGCGAACCGGCGCGCCGGTCACCTTGGGAGCAGGCTTCTTTTCGACGGCAGCCTTTTCAATCGCCGGCTGGACCGCAGCAGAACCAGCGGTATGATCCACCGCGGGCTGTGTGGCAGCGTCCTCGGATTTTGCCGCGGGAGGTTTTGCGGGCTGGGAATCTTTTTTAGCGGATGCGGGCGTGGTGGGAATGATCGCGGCGATTTTGTCTTTTTCGACGAGGACGTAGCCAAAGTCGGTCTTGACCTTGAACATGTTGTCTTCGTAGGCGACGATGACGCCGTAGAGTTTCTTGCCATCCTTGAGGCGGATTTCGTCCGCGCGGGCGGGAAGCGCCGCGAAAACAATCGCCGCGAAGATCGCAAAGGAAAGGGCGCGTTTCAGAAGGACGGACATGGCCTCAGTATCTCGCCTGGTTAGGAGCGGCGCAACCGAAGCGGAGTGACGCGTGTTCCAGAGGTAAGGAGGCAGGGAAGCGAGGAAGAGAATTGGCCGGCGGCTTGAAGCCGACGGCGCGGCAAGTGGCGAGCGATATTCGGCCAGAAGGACCCCACACCCCTATCTTTTTCGCAAGAGTGCGCAAGCCCAAGAAAACAAAGAAGTAATTGCGATTTTCGACGCGCAAAGGTGTGATGAAAGTGCGCAAGGAATTGATTTTAAAGCAGTTGCAAAATTCTTTGGAGCAAGAGAGTGCGCAAGTGAAAGGAAAGATGGAAGTTAGGCTGAAAATCGAAGCGTCATTTCGGGGCGGAGCCAGAGCGGAAGGCGAGGAGGAAGGAGTTCGTGAGGGCGGTATGGGATCTTTCCGAAGGACAAACATAAAATATTATATCATGCCAGTCAACTAGCTGAATGTTTATCAGGGTGAGATGGGTCAGCGGTCCACCATTTTTTGCAGCTCTTCGGGATAGCGGGCGCCTTGCACCGGTATTCTTGAGGCAGCGGTTTCCAGTTCACGGAGATCGGCCTGCGTAAGTTCGACGCTGACCGCTCCGAGATTTTCCTCCAGCCTATGCAGTTTGGTTGTGCCAGGAATCGAGACCATCCACGGTTTTTGAGCCAGAATCCATGCCAGCGCGATCTGGGCGGGCGTCGCTTTTTTCTGCTGCGCGAACCGGCCAATCAGATCGACCAGCGCCTGGTTCGCCTGGCGATTCTCCGCCGAGAACCGGGGCACGATATTGCGGAAGTCCGTCTTGTCGAACTGTGTGTCTTTGTTGATGGCTCCGGTGAGGAACCCTTTACCGAGCGGGCTGAACGGAACAAAGCCAATGCCGAGCTCTTCAAGCGTTGGGATGATTTCTTTCTCCGGTTCGCGCCACCAGAGCGAGTATTCGCTTTGCAGCGCGGCTACAGGGTGCACTTTGTGCGCCCGGCGGATCGTTTGCGTGCCGGCCTCCGACAGGCCGAAATGCCGGACCTTGCCCTGCTGAATCAGGTCCTTCACGGTTCCAGCGACGTCTTCGATGGGGACGTTTGGATCAACGCGGTGCTGATAGAAAAGGTCGATCCGATCCGTCTTGAGGCGCTTCAGGGAAGCCTCGGCGACTTGTTTGATGTGTTCGGGGCGACTGTCGAGACCGGCTTGCTTGCCATTCTCAATCCTGAAGCCGAATTTTGTGGCGATTACGACCTGGTCGCGAAATGGGGCAAGCGCTTCGCCGACGAGCTCTTCGTTCGTAAACGGACCATAGACCTCCGCAGTATCGAAGAACGTCACGCCGCGTTCCACCGCGGCGCGAATGATTGAGATGCCGTGTTGCTTGTCAACAGCCGGACCATAACCAAAGCTCAGCCCCATACAGCCAAATCCAATGGCAGAGACTTGGAGATTGCTTTTTCCGAGCTTGCGCTTTTGCATGATTTCACCTTCCGTGTAGTTTCGCGGTTGCTGACCAACGGTCGTGGCCGGTCACTCGACCGCGCTAGTACCGGTGGTCGAGCGACACCGATCGGGCGGAGGAATCCAGCTAAATGCCAGGATCAAGTATAGTCCGCCTGAGGTTCCTTTGTTTATCCAGGTTCGAAATTTCCCGGGGGATCCTTCGAGGATGGATTTTCGTCTTGGATCAAGACACGTTAGTACCGAAGAGGGCGCCAACGCCGGCGGTGGCGGCCATGGCAAGCGCGCCCCAGAACGCGACGCGCTCGGCGCCGATCCAGGGAGAAGCGCCTCCGACGCGGGCAGCGAGTGCTCCGAGAGCGGCGAGAAAGACGAGAGATGCCGCGGAGACGACAAGAACGGTATGGGAGAACGGCGCGAACATAACGGTCAGAATGGGCAAGGCGGCTCCGACGGTGAACGTCGCCGCGGAGGCGAGCGCTGCCTGCAGAGGACGAGCGGTAAATTTCTCCGAAAGTCCGAGTTCATCTCGGGCGTGGGCGGCAAGGGCGTCATGGGCCATGAGCTTGAGGGCAACGGTCCGGGCAAGTTCGGGATCGAGGCCGCGCTGGACGTAAATGTCGGCGAGCTCCTTTTCCTCGGCGTCGCGCTTTGCAGCCAGTTCGGTACGCTCGAGCGCAAGGTCGGCGCGCTCGGTATCCGCCTGGGAGCTGACGGAGACATATTCGCCCGCGGCCATGGAGAAGGCTCCGGCAACGAGGCCGGCGACGCCCGCGAGAAGGACTTCGTGGCGTGTGGAATTGGCGGCGGCGACGCCAACAACCAAGCTGGCGGTGGATACGATTCCGTCGTTCGCGCCAAGAACCGCGGCGCGGAGCCAGCCGATTCGCTCGGAACGGTGCAGTTCGCGTTGTAGCATGCAAGCCTCCGGAGAAGGAATTTACCACAGAGGCCGGGGAGAAGAAGGAATCAGGCTTGAGCCAGGCATTCCGCTACGCCAGAAGTTGAGGCAGCGGTCTGAGCGGCGCCCACGGCGCAGGGCTAACGTCTGTCGCGCCGCGGGCGGGCTAGAAGTTAAGAACGGTTGACAGGAGGTCAGCGAGACAGCGTCCTGGAAACGCGTTCCGAGGATTCGATGATGCGGTTAGTCCTCCTTGGGAGGGGTGGCGGCGATGGTCGGGATATTGGCGCTGCGGACCTTTTCGTTAAGAGCAGCGAGATCCGTTTTCTGGAGCTGCTGCCAGCTTGCGAGATGCTCGCCGATTCTCTGGCTGAGCTGCTCGAAGACGGTGTAGTCCTGCTGCGTGGGCGCGTTGTCTGAACTGTCCACGGTGCTGCCGAGGGCCTGCAACTGGTCGGCGACCTGAATCGGGAAGTTGAGAGGATCCTCGCCGGATTTGGACTTCGGCTGAACGAGCGAACTTTCGAGAGTTTCGATCTTTTTGTTCAGCGCGTCGGCGGCAGAGACGATGTCCTTGGCTTTGTCGTCGGAAGCGAGGCGCTTCTTGAGCGCTTCGAGCTGATTGTGAATGTCGCGCATTTCGTTGACGGCCTTGTGCGCTTCACTAAGGCGATCGCGGATCTTGAGACCCAGATCAAGCTGCTTTTCCAGATCGGCTTCCGAAACAGAGACGCGGGGATCTTCCTTGATTTCGATGGGAGCGGTGTACTCTTTGCCCGCGACAGTGAGACGAGCCTGATATTTGCCCGGAACGGCGACGGGACCGCTGCCCGAACCGCCCCAAGTGACGAGGCCGGGAACTTTCGTCGCGGGTTCGTAGCGCATGTCCCAGACGAAGCGGTTCAGGCCTTTTGCGGCGGGGAAAGCTTCCTGGCGGCCGAATTCAAATTCTTCGCCTTCGCTGGGAGCTTCCTGCTCTTTCGGTTTTTTCGTGGAGTACTTGCGAATGACTTTGCCTTGAGCGTCGAGAATTTCGAGCTTGACGGAATCCTTGGGCGCTTCCTTCAAAGAGTAGTCGAGGATCACTCCGGAAGGAGGATTCTCGCCGGCGGGGATTCCTCCCGGGAGACGGAAGGAGAAAATGCGCGAGCGATAGGCGGTGCGCGGAGCGAAGAGATGAACGTCTTCGCCCTGGATTTTGTCGGTGAGCTGGCGAAGCGGCTCGATGTCGTCGAGCACCCAGAAAGAGCGGCCGTGCGTGGCGACAATTAAATCATCACCGTGCACGGTCAAGTCGTGGATCGGCGATTGAGGAAGATTCAACTGGAGCGATTGCCAGTGAGCGCCGTCATCGAAGGAGACATAGATGCCGTTTTCCGTGCCGGCGTAGAGCAAGCCGCGGCGCTTGGGGTCCTCGCGGACGGCGTGGACGAAGGTCGTATCGGGAATGCCGTTTGTGAGTTTCGTCCACTGCTTTCCGTAATCGGTGGTCTTGAAAATGTACGGATGGAAATCGTCGAGGCGGTGGCGATCCACGGCGACGTAGGCGGTGCCGGCATCGTGAGGAGAAGGATCAATCAGGCTGATGGTGCTCCAATCCGGAATGGATTTAGGAGTGACGTTAGACCAATGAGCGCCGCCGTCTCTTGTGATTTGCACGAGGCCGTCATCGGTGCCGACCCAGATGAGACCCTTTTCAAGAGGCGATTCGGCGACGGCGAAGATCGTATCGTAGTATTCGACGCTGGTGTTGTCCTGAGTGATGGGGCCGCCGGAGGATTGCTGCTTGGACTTGTCGTTGCGGGTGAGGTCGGGACTGATGGCGGTCCAGCTCATGCCGTTGTCGGTGGATTTGAAGAGCACTTCGGCGCCGTGATAGATGACGCTGGGATCGTGGGGAGAAAGCGCGATAGGAGCGGTCCACTGAAAGCGGTGGACGAGATTGGCGGCGCCGTGGCCCATGGGATTCAGAGGCCACGCGGAGATCTCCTGCGTTTGGCCGGTAGACTTGTCGAAACGGGTGATAAGTCCGTCGTAGGAGCCTGCATAGACGATGTTGGGATTGCGGGGATCGGGAACGACGAAGCCGCTTTCGCCGCCGCCGACGTCAAACCAATCGCGCTGGGTGATGGCGCCGTCGTCGCTGCGGCTGGCGATGGAGACGGTGGAGTTGTCCTGCTGCGCGCCGTAGATGTGGTAGAGGAACTGATTGTCGGTGGCGACGTGATAGAACTGCGCGGTGGGCTGGTTGTTCTGGGGCGTCCAGGTTTTGCCGCCGTCGGTGGTGATGGTGGCGCCGCCGTCATCGCCTTCGATCATGCGGGCGGGATTTTCGGGATCGATCCAGAGGCCGTGGCGATCGCCATGGGGCGCGCGAATCGGCTCGAAGGACTTGCCGGCATCGGTGGAGCGGTACATGCCAGTGTTGAGGATGTACACCGTGTCGGGGTTCTTGGGATCCGCGAAGATGTGCGTGAAATACCAGGCGCGCTGCGTGAAGCGGTGGTCGTCGGTCAGCTTGTGCCAGGATTCGCCGCCGTTGTCCGAGCGGTACAGGCCGCCGGATTCGGCTTCGATGAGAGCATAGACGCGGCCCGTGCCGCCCGGAGCGGCCGCGACTCCGATGCGGCCGTAAGGACCTTTGGGAAGGCCGTGGCCTTCGAGTTTTTTCCAGGTTGCGCCGCCGTCCACGGACTTATAGAGCGCGCTTCCCGGACCGCCGCTGTCGAGCCGCCAGGGTGTGCGCATCGCCTGCCACATGGCGGCGTAGAGAATGTGCGAGTTGGAGGGATCGAAGGTGACATCGACGGCGCCGGTTTTGTCGTCCACATAGATGACCTTCTGCCAGGACTTGCCGGCGTCGGTGGAGCGGAAGAGGCCGCGTTCAGCGTTCGGGCCCCAGGCGTGGCCGAGAGCCGCGACGAAGACGACGTCGGGATTGCGCGGGTCCACGATGACGCGCGCGATGTGGCGAGTGTCGTCGAGGCCGATGTGCGTCCAGGTCTTACCGGCGTCCACGGATTTATACATCCCGTTGCCGAAGGAGATGTTGCCGCGAATGCAGGCTTCGCCGGTGCCGACGTAGATGACGTTGGGATCGGAAGGCGCCACGGCAATGCTGCCGATGGAAGAGACAGACTCCTTATCGAAGAGAGGAATCCAGGTGATTCCGGCGTTGGTGGTTTTCCAGACGCCGCCGGCGACCGCGCCGAAATAATACGTGTTGGGATCGCCGGAAACGCCGGTGACCGCGAGGACGCGACCGCCACGGAATGGTCCGACGAGACGCCATTTCATTTCCTTGAGAGAGTCTTGGTTGAGAGTTTGCGCGGCAAGCAGGGTCGCGAAGAGGAGTGCGAAAAAAGAGAGCGTGGAGATGGCACGAGCCAGGCGATAATTCACGTTTGCCTCCAGGTCAGCGACGGGATTCTACTCCTGTCGGGCAGGGGGGAAGCAAGGGGAAGATTGGAATTCGAAAAGCGAAAAGGGAAAAGCGGGAATCGGGAATTGTTAGGGTGCTGAAGGAGGGAAAAACATGAAGATGTATTCGTGACGCGAAACACGGGATTTGAAACTTTACGAAAGACTAACAAGATGCAGAATGCGGAACGCTCGGAAAAAGTCATGACGAAGGAGGAGTGGGATCATCGCAGCCTACAAACTCCTGAAGGATGCGGTTTCCTTTGTATTGCAGTTCGTCGTGAATGCCAATCCTGGAGGTGTAGTAGCCCTCAACGGTCAAGCGCTTGAGATCGAGAAAGAGACGGACTTCGGGCAGGTCCGTCATGTGTTCGTTGTCCGAGAGGACGGAGAGCGTGGCGAGGCGCTGCTCGGGAGAGGAGTCCACAAAGGATTTCGCGTGGTAGTGACGATGCATGACGTCAATCAGGCGGAGGCCCTCGCGCCAGAGCGACTTGCGATTTTCATCAACGCTGGTGCGGAGCACCTGGTCAATGTAGTCGGCGACTTTGGCGGCTTTCGCGCCGCCGGAATGCGCATCGGCGGGAATGATCGTTTCGGAGAGCTCTTCGACAAGAGCGTGTTGAGCGGGAGTGAAGAAGCGGGCAGCCGAGGGAGTTTGTGACGGTTTGGCTTGCGACGAGGCGGGCGCGGCTTTGGTTTGCGGCGGTTCGGCGGCCACAGTGGAAGCGGGCAGAAGAGTGGCGCCAAGTGCCGCGGCGGAGGTGATGAGCCACTGACGGCGGTCCTGCCGGAGATCGATCGAAGCGAGAGCAGGGAGTGAAGGGTCGGGCGGATTGTGGTCTGACATGGCGTTCTCCTTATAGATTTCCCTTGCGGAGTTCGTCTACCAGATAGTCGCAGGAGCGCCAGCAGAGCGCCATGATGGTCCAGGTGGGATTCTGGCAACTGGCGCTGACGAAGGCGCTGCCGTCCACGACGAAGAGATTTTTGACGTCGTGAGCCTGCTGGAACTGGTTCAGCACGGAAGTCTTGGGATCGTTGCCCATGCGGGCCGTGCCCAGTTCGTGAATGGACCAACCTTCGGTGAGGACGCGTCCGCTGACCTGGACGATTTCGAAGCCGGCGGCTTCGAACATTTCCTGGGCGGTTTCCTTCATGTCGGCGGCCATGCGGTGCTCGTTGTCGCCGAACTTGT
>Ga0209581_1001167_pt1 | contig 33944 bp, 28 predicted proteins | sample Coa_R2_FD_187160 | JGI IMG/M metagenome (GOLD analysis project Ga0209581, IMG submission 187160) | Surface soil microbial communities from Centralia Pennsylvania, which are recovering from an underground coalmine fire - Coalmine... | ecosystem: Environmental > Terrestrial > Soil > Unclassified ...
AGCGTCGGCAGCAGATGCAGCCGCGCCGCCTCCGGCCCGCGGTTCACCGCCGTAATCTGGATCAAGATGTCTTCTTCGTCCGCCTTGGCATACTCCACGAACACGTCGAAATACCGGTCCTCCGCGAATGCTCCCGTGTCCAGCAGCTCGAATTCCGGCGCGGATCGCCCTCGCCTGCGGTTCTCCTCCACCAGCCGCGCATAGGGAAACTCCCGCTGCGGATACTTGTACAGCATTCTCAGATAGCTGTGCGTCGGCGTCGAATCCAGGTAAAAGTAATACTCCTTGACGTCCTCCCCGTGGTTCCCCTCGTTCCCCGTCAGCCCAAACAACCGTTCCTTCAAAATTGGGTCCCGCCCATTCCACAACGCCAGCGCAAAGCAGATAAATTGGTGCCGGTCGCTGATTCCCGCGATCCCATCCTCGCCCCAGCGGTACGCGCGCGACCTCGCATGATCGTGCGGAAGATACTCCCACGCCGTTCCGCCAGGGCTGTAGTCCTCCCGCACCGTTCCCCATTGCCGTTCGGAAAGATACGGTCCCCAACGCTTCCAGTATTTCTTCCTTGTGCGGTTTTCTTCGAGCCTCTGGTCTTCCGTCGATTGGATTCGTGGCATGTCGGCTGGTTCCTCGGAATCGCGCGTAGCCTATCCTAAGCATTCTTCCGTTTGGCGTCCGCTAATTCTGCATCAGGACGTGCTCCTCCCGCCACGTCCTATCCCGCCGATTGGATGACGCTGCCTCGCCCGCCGATTCTTTCTCCGGCAAGTGATCGCTTCCTTGCTTCAATCCATCAGTTCTTCCACCGCTCGATACGCCTGGTCAATCGCCATATCCGTGTACGCCGCCGCCCCTGCGTCCGCATTCGCAATCGCGATTCGTCCGAATCGCTTCCGCCCGATCACGCAGGGCTTCTCTTCCTCGGGCCAGTCCGGATCGAACAGCGGATTGTATTCATAGGCGTAGCCGTGTGGCCAGCGGTTCACGGTGATGGCATCGATTTCCCGCGCGGGATCGAATCCGTAAGGGCCCAGCGTTCGCGCGAATTGATCGCGAATCTTCCTCTCGAACGTCTCGAACGTGGTGGACAACATTTCCCCACGGCCCGCGCGGTGCTGATCCCGCTCCGGCAGTCCGGGCAGGCACGGCGTCCGCTCCATCCGCACCAGGATCGGCTCCTCTGGCGACTTCGGCGACTTGTACGCTCCGATATCCACCGCGTTATCGAGCCTCATGTCATAGTGATACATTCCCGGCGCGGAGATCATGTACGCTCCGGCTTTTTCAAACGCCTTCCAGTTCTTAATCGCCACGGCCGTGTACACCAGCGGAATTTTCACCCCGTAGTGCAGCGCTTCCTTCTGCTTCTCGGGAAGCTCCGGACACAGATAGGGAATCATCATGTTCCAGCACGCCATGACGACCCATTTCGCGCGTACCGAAAACACCTTTTTCCCTCGAATGTACGCTACGTTCACTCCGCTCGACTTGCCGGGCTCTCCGTCGTGATGCGCGCCGACCACGATGCTGCTCAGACGGATCCGCACCGGCTGCCCCGGTTTATCGAGTTTGCTGTAATCCGCCCTGGCCGTTACCACGTCCTCCGCCGTGGTTCCGTCGATCGAGCCGGGCACGAGCTTTCGCACCAGCAGCCGCACAATCGAAGCATTCCCGTCTGGGAAATGAAATTCGTAAGGCGGCTTGGGCGTCCCAAACCCCGACGCCGTGTAACCCGTTCTCTTGTACATTCCAGGCTCGAGCTTTAAACCCGCAAACCCGGGATACGCCAGCGCCCAGCAATCAAGCGCGGATACCGCATCGATTCCCACTCCGTACAGACCGTTTGTCCGCGTCTGGTAAACTTCCGCGGCCTTCGGATCAACCTTCGCGAGCTTCAGCAGAAAGTTCCTGTAGCTCATTCGCGACAGCTTGTCTTTCTTTTCGTCCGAACTGAGTCCGGGAAGATAATCTTCGTTTCCCGTCTCGATCCGCAGCACGTCCGCGCGCGCCTTTTCCGGGAGCGGCATCTGCGCTACAAATTTTTCATCCAGCCGGATTCGCCAGCCCGCGGTCGCGCCGCCGGTTACCAGCTTGTCGGTGCCGAATGTCTCTTTATCGAAAAAGATTCCAAAACCGAGTCCCTGGTAGGCATCGCGCACGTTGCATTTCTTCGCCAGCGCGTCCGGGTCGATCCCCAGCTCGTCCATCAAGCCGTGCGCGACTTTGCTGTAGGGAAACGGCGACTCGATCGCGTATGTCCCGCCGTTCGCCAGCAGCAATCGCCCGCCGGGACGAAATTCATTCCGCTTCGCGTGCCCGCCGAAATCGTCGTGATTGTCCAGGATCAGAATCTTTGCGTCCGGTTTTTCCTTTTGCCAGAAATGCGCCGCCGCCAGTCCGCTGATTCCGCCGCCCACGATCACCAGGTCATACGTCTCGCCGGTCTCGAACGGCTTCCCCGCGCTCTTCCAGAAATCGCCGTCGCGCAACTCGTGCGCCGCCTCAAAGGATCCCGGATGGCTTCCGCGCATCCCCGTCAGCGCCGGAGGATAGTAGCCCGGCCGGTCCTGCGCGGGAATTGTGCCGGGAACCTCCGTCGCCCAATCCACACCGGGAATCAGCGTGCTTGCCGCCGCGCCGCCGACTCCCACCGCCACGCCGTTGATGAAGTCCCGCCGCGTGATCGGCCGGTCCATCCCCAGTTCCTTGTCTCTCTTTGGATCTTTTTCTCGATCCTTCTCTGTACTCATCACGGCTCCAGTCTCCGCTCGCCAACGAACCACATGTGTGTCAACGGACGTTCCACTATCACTTCTTCGGCGCGGCGGAATAATGCAGAAACACGATCTTCCACTCGCCTTTCCGTTTGAACCACACGTCCGATTCCTGGTTGTCTTCCTCCGTGATTTTCCCGTCCTTCAATTTCGTCGTCACGTGCAGCAGATAACTCGCCACCCCCGAATCCCCGCTGGGTCCGGCTTGTATGTGCAGGTCGGAGATCGTCACCTTCTGAACCCGGTTGCCGCTCTGGATGTACTCGGTCCATTCCTTTTGGTAAGCCGCAAGGTCCGACCGGCCCTCCGGCAGAAACTGCGAAAAGTCCGGCGCGTAGTAGGAAAAATACTTCGGTAAGTCGTTCGCCTCGTATGCGGCGTTGGCTTTCTCTTCCATCTCGCGTATCTGCTGCTCCACGGTCTGCCGGCCTGCGTTCGCGTATGCCGTCAGGCACAAAACCGCGCACGCAAGAATGCAGGCACCGGCCAATGCTCCCACGGAAATTCGTTTGTGATTCATCGTCCCTCCCGGCGCCCCTACCTTACTATAATTCCGTAAACTTGATACACTGCATTTTTCGCGGCGCACGCGGCGCCTCCGCGCGATTGCATCCGCCGCAAGCCGGTTGGTATAAACTTGCTGTCAGCTCAATCGAGGACTCTCCCATGACCAAACCCGCTGTCTCCCCCGGCGTTGTTGACGCCACGCGAAAACTCAACTTCGGCACCTGGCGCTACCAGAAAAGCTGGAATCCGATTCACATCGTGGACGCCGAAGGCTGCTACTTCACCGACGCCTCCGGCAAGCGCTATCTCGATTTCTCCTCGCAACTCATGTGCGTCAATCTCGGCCACAAGAATCCCGCCGTCATCCGCGCCATCGAGGAACAGGCGCGCACGCTTCCCTACATCGCTCCCGGTTACGCCACCGAAGCGCGCGCCGCCCTCAGCACCCTCTTGCTCGAGGTTCTGCCCAAGGGACTCGAAAAATTCTTCTTCACCACCTCCGGCACCGACGCCAACGAAGCCGCCTTCAAAATCGCCCGCATGTACACCGGCAAGACCAAAATCATTTCGCGTTACCGCTCCTATCACGGTTCCACCACCGCTTCCATCGGCGCCACCGGCGATCCGCGCCGCTGGGCCGTCGAGCCGGGCGGCAAGGGCCAGGGTTTCATCTTCGCGCCGGAAGTGAATTGCTACGCCTGCCCCATCAAGCACACCTATCCTTCCTGCAATATCGCCTGCGCCGATTACGTCGAGCACATGATCCGCAACGAGAGCGACGTGGCCGCCGTCGTGGTCGAGCCCGTCGCCGGAACCAACGGCGTTCTGGTTCCTCCGCCGGAATACATGCCGAAGCTTCGCCAGATCTGCAGCGACAACGGCGTGCTGCTCATCGCCGACGAGGTCATGACCGGCTGGGGCCGTACCGGCGAATGGTTCGCGGTGAATCATTGGAATGTTCAGCCGGACATTTTCGTCACCGCCAAGGGCATCACCTCCGCGTACGTTCCGCTCGGCCTCTGCGCCACCACCGCGAAAATCGCGGAGCACTTCATGGATCACTATTTCGCGCACGGCCATACCTACGAAGCGCATCCGCTGACGCTCGCTCCGGCCGTCGCCACGATCCACGAAATGCAGCGCCTCGGCCTCGTCGAGCGGTCGCGCGAAATGGGCGCGTATCTAGGCGAAAAGCTGAACGCGCTGAAGCGTTCGCATCCTTCGGTGGGCGATGTGCGGGGGCTCGGCCTGTTCTGGGGCGTGGACCTGGTGAAGAATCGCCAGACGCGCGAGCCGTTCAACACCATGCGCGATAAATATGAAGGGAAACTCTTGGTGGTGGATCAGGTTGCCGCAGACATGATGAAGCGCGGGGTTTCCGTCCAGGCGTGGATCAGCCATTTCGTGATTGCACCGCCGCTCATCATCGAAAAATCCGAAATCGACGCGGGCGTCGCCGCTCTCGATCAGGCCCTTGCCATCGCCGACGCGCTGGTCACAAGCAACTGACGCAACAAACCGCCGCACGCGGCGCAAGCCGGAAATTTGTCGTACGGGCCGGCGCCGGTTTCCTTGGACCGCGCGCAGGCGTGGAATCCCGGCTGGATTTCCTCGCGGCGTGACGACCGGCAATTTCTTTTTGTTGGGGCACGGTATATCGTGCCCCGGTGCTCTGGCGACTAACGGGCAGCTCCGGCTGCGGCCGCGGAGGCCGCGGCGCCGGAGACAATTTCAAATTCCACTTGCGCTTCGCGCAGAGCGGCGACCTCGCTGTCGTTTTCCGAAACCGGCGCGCTGCCGTCCTTCAGCCGGACGACGATTTGGCCGTGAAGCGCCGCCTGAATCATTTCCCTGGAAATTTCCTCCGCGGGGCCGGAAAAGCCCGCGTGATTTCCCGCGACGCGGACCGCCGTGCGCGCCGGAATCAATTCCAAAAGCTCCGGCGATACTGGCTTGTCGTGGATGACCAGATCCGCGCGGCGCAGCAAATCCGCGGCGTAGGACGACAAGTCCGCGGAAGCCTCCGTCCCGATCAGATAGACCTTGCCGGGCAAAGTGAACGAGTTTGGCATGAGATACTCCCGGGCCTAAGCGAGGCTCGAATGGCGCTTCGCCTCCCGCGACGAAGCCCATGCCAAAGGGTAGCAATTCGCAAACCGGAGGGCTTCGGGGAAGTTTGCATGGAGTGCATCGAAAATTCCGATGCACGAGATACCAAAGTGGAAGCAGGAAAGCAGGGAGCCAGAGGGGCGGGAGGTATGAAAGAGCATCCTGATTCTGGCTTCGGGCTATTTTCGCCGAGCGGTAGCCCTTTTTTTCTTCGATCGCAGGAGAAATTTTGCGAACCCGGCTTGGCTGGCTTGCTGTTCGAGCAAGCGGTTCTTTTCGTCCAAAGGAATCCTCCGCGCGCGCACGTGTTCGCGTTGGCGCGCCAGTTCCTTGAGCCAGGAGGCGTACGCGGGGCCGAATTCGGCTTCGAGTTGCCGGCGCAGGCGTTTAGCCAGCGAAGGGCTCGCTCCGGCGGTAGAGATCGCAATCTGCAGATGGCCGCGACGCACGACCGCGGGATAGTAGAAGTCGCAGAGTTCCGGCACGTCCACGACGTTGCAGAGCACGCCTTGTTTGCGCGCATCGTGGAAAATGCGTCTGTGCACCCTGGGCGAATTCGTCGCCGCCACCACCAGGAATACGCCGCGGAAATCGCGTGCGTCGTAGGCCTTCTTCTTCCAGAGGATTTTCCGGGCCCGGTGCCAGGCTTGAATTTGCGGCGTCGCCGAAGGCGCCACGACGATCACCTCGGCGCCTGCTGCCAGGAGTCCGGCGATCTTCCCTTCGCTGATCTTCCCGGCGCCGACGACGAGGCACGTCCGCCTCCGCACGCCGCCGCGAGCGCGAAAGGCAAGCTTCAGGAACATGGGGAATAGAGTCATCTCGGCTTGCAGGAATTGTACTTGGAAGCGCACGGCCACGCGACCGAGGCGGAGGGGTGACGCGTGTTCGATGTTCCTTGAAACAAGCTCCGCGACAAGACTCCCAATCTGGGAAGCACTGGGGCACACCCCTATCCTTTTCCCAAGGGTGCGGAGGGGCGGGGCATGAGGAGGACGTAGGCGAGGGCGGAGACGGCGAAGCCGACGAACCAGGCGTAGTCGTAGAGGAAGCGCAGCGGGTGAACGAGGAGGCCGCAGAGGGCGACGGCGACGCCAAGGGCGAGCGCAGCGAGGCCGCGGTAGTTGAAGCCATGCGAGTATTCGTAGTCTCCGCCGCGGCGGTAGAGCGATTCGAGGCTGAGGGTTTCGCGGCGGACGATGAAATAGTCCGCGATCATGATGCCGGCAATGGGGCCGAGAAAAGCGGAATAGCCGACGAGCCAGACAAAAATGTAGTTGCTGTAACTGCCCAGCAGCTTCCACGGCATCATCAGGATGCCCGCGACGCCGGTGATGAGACCTCCGGTGCGGAAGGAAATCAGGCGCGGATTCAGATTGGAGAAATCGTTCGAGGGCGAGACGACGTTGGCGGCGACGTTGGTGTTGAGCGTGGCGATGAGCAGCGCGACGAGAGCGATGGAGGCGATGACGGGCTGATTGAAGCGCCCCAGCAGCACGACCGGATCCCAGATGGCTTCGCCGAAAATCACCACGGAGGCGGAGGTGACCGCGACGCCGATGAAGGAATAGAGCGTCATGGCCGTGGGAAGGCCGAGGGCCTGGCCGACCATCTGCGCGCGCTGGGATTTGGCGTAGCGGGTGAAGTCTGGAATGTTCAGCGCGACGGTGGCCCAGAAGCCGACCATGCCGGTAAGCGAAGGGATGAAGAAGCGGAGAAATTCGCCGGTGGTGTGGAACTTGCTCGGCGCGCTGAGGACCGGTCCGAGACCGCCGGCTTTGCGGGCGATCCACCAGAGCAACAGAAGGCCGACGCCGAGCATGAAGGGCGCGCTGACGCTTTCAAGGAACTTGATGGTTTCGATGCCGCGCCAGATGACGTACATATTGAGCAGCCAGAAGGCAAAGAAGCAGAGCCAACTGACGCCCGCGTGATGCGCGGCGGAAGGCACGAGCACGAGCAGCATGGAATAGATAGCCTGGCCGCCGATCCAGCTCTGAATGCCGAACCAGCCGCAGGCGACGATGGCGCGAAGGACGGCGGGAACGTTGGCGCCACGCACACCGAAGGAGGCGCGGACGTACACGGGAAAGGGGATGCCGTACTTTGTGCCGGCGTGGGCGTTGAGGATCATCGGGATGAGGACGATGAGATTGCCAAGCAGGATGGTGCCGATGGCCTGCTTCCAGCTCATGCCGCCGGCGATGAGGCCGGACGCGAGCATGTAGGTGGGGATGCAGACGGACATGGCGACCCAGAGCGAGGCGTAGTTGTAAGTGCCCCAGGTGCGGCGCTCGGCGGGGATGGGAGCGAGGTCCTTGTTATAGAGGCCGGGATCGTGCGCGGCAGGGGCGCCAGCCGCGGGGACGCTCACTTCCACGCTCCACCGCGGGCGGCGCGGCGAAGGTAGGCGCCGCGGCCGGGCTTGCCGAGGAATTTGCCGTTGTCGACGATGAGTTCGCCGCGGGAGAAAACCTGGCGGGCGTTGCCGCGCACGCGGAAGCCCTCGAACATGGAGTAGTCCACGCGCATGTGATGGGTTTTGGCGCTGATGAGGTGCTCGGCTTTGGGATCCCAGACGACGAGGTCGGCGTCGCTGCCCGCGGCGATGGTTCCCTTTTTCGGATACATGCCGAAGATGCGCGCCGGAGCGGTGGAGACGATTTCGACGAAGCGGTTGAGCGAGAGCTTGCCTTCGTTGACGCCGTGATGGAAGAGAAGCTGAAGACGGTTTTCAATGCCCGGACCGCCGTTGGGAATTTTGGTGAAGTCGTTTTTGCCAAGGACTTTCTGATCCTCGAAGCAGAACGGGCAGTGGTCGGTGGAGACGACCTGCAGATTATCGGTCTTGAGGCCATCCCAAAGCTTGGGGAGATTTTCCTTTTCGCGGAGCGGCGGCGTGAAAACGTACTTCGCGCCCTCGAAACCCGGGCGCTTGAGTTCCTCGATGGTGAGGAGAAGATACTGCGGGCAGGTTTCCGCGAAGGCGGGGACGCCGCGGCTGCGGGCTTCGCGAACTTGATTGAGCGCGTCCTCGGAAGAGAGATGGACGATGTAGACGGGCGCGCAGGCGATTTCCGCCATGGCGATGGCGCGATGGACAGCTTCGGCTTCGGCGGTGGTTGGACGGGTGAGCGCGTGATAGACGGGAGCGGTTTTTCCTTCGGCAAGGGCCTGCTGGACGATGACGTCGATGACGCTGCCGTTTTCCGCGTGCATGCAGATGAGCGCGCCGTTTTGGGCGGTCTGACGGAGGGCCTTGAAGATGGTGGCGTCGTCCACCATGAGGACGTTGGGGTAGGCCATGAAGAGCTTGAAGCTCGAGACGCCCTCGCGAACCATGTCGTCCATGTCTTCGAGGCCGGCGCCGGCCAAATCGGTGACGATCATGTGGAGGCCGTAGTCGATGCAGGCGCGGCCTTCGGCTTTTTTCCACCAGGTGTCGAGGGCGTCGCGCATGCGCGTGCCGCGCGCCTGGATGGCGAAATCGACGAGCGTGGTGGTGCCGCCGAAGGCAGCGGCGCGGGTACCGGTCTCGAAGTCGTCGCTGGACGTGGTGCCGCCGAAGGGCATGTCGAGATGGGTGTGGGCGTCAATGCCGCCGGGAAGGAGGAGCATGCCGGTGGCGTCGAGCGTTTTGTGGGAGGCTGCGGGGATTCCGGCGCGGACTTCCTTGATGGTTTGGCCCTCGATGAGGACGTCCGCGGGAAAGGTTTTTTCCGCGGTGACGACGGTGCCGTTCTGGAGAAGGAGTCCCATCAGCGAACCTCGCTCAGTGAGTCTTCGTATCGCAGGATGCGCCGCCGGAACGCTGCTCCCAGGATTGCGGCGGAAGATGTGTATCAATTTCTTCCATGGTGATGCAACCCTCGACGGGGCAGACGAGGGAGCAGAGGTTGCAGCCGACACATTCGGCTTCGTCCACGCGGGGGATGCGCGCGAGCGGGGTGGGGTATGGCTCGCCGTCTGCCGGCGCGGACTGGCCGTTGCCGGAAGCGGAGGAACGATCGAGCTTGGGGATGGGCGTGACCGTGATGGATTGCCTGGTGCGCTGTTCGAGCATGGCGGGTGTGGCGTGGCCTGCCTGCGCAGGCAGGCCGTTGGACGAGCCCGCGACGCGATCCATGTGAATGCACTGGTGGGCACCATCCCAGCAGGCGGTGTAGCAGAGGGCGCAGCCGATGCATTTTTCCTCGTGGATGCGGGCGACGATCTTGTAGTTGAGGTTGAGGTGCTTCCACTCCTGAACGCGAGGAAGCGTGAGGCCGCGAAAATCATCGATGCGAGAGAAACCTTTTCCGCGCATCCAGTTGGCGAGGCCGTCGGCCATGTCCTCGACGATGCGATAGCCGTAATGCATGACGGCGGTGCAGACCTGGACGGTGGAGCAGCCGAGAAGGAGGAATTCGGCGGCGTCGCGCCAGTCGGAGATGCCGCCGATGCCGGAAAGCGGAAGAGCGGAATCCGGATCGCTCTGAACCTGTTGGCAGAGATGGAGGGCAATGGGCTTGACGGCGGGACCGCAGTAACCGCCGTGGGAGGATTTGCCGTCAACGTTGGGGCGAGGCGCGAAGGTGTTGAGATCGATTCCGGTGATGGAGTTGATGGTGTTGATGGCGGAGAGGCCGTCGGCGCCGCCGCGTTTTGCGGCTCGGGCGATGGCACGAATGTCGGTGACGTTCGGAGTGAGCTTGATGAGGACGGGCGTGCGGGCTTTCTCCTTGACCCAGGAGGTGATCATTTCGGTGTAGTCGGGGACCTGGCCGACGGCGGAGCCCATGCCGCGTTCGCTCATCCCGTGAGGGCAGCCGAAGTTGAGTTCGAGGCCGTCGGCGCCGGCATCCTCGGCTTGCTGCACGATTTTGTGCCAGGCTTCGCGCTTGGATTCGACCATGAGGGAAGCGATGACGGCGTGCCGGGGATAGCGTTTCTTTACTTCGGAGATTTCGCGAAGGTTGACGTCGAGCGGGCGGTCGGTGATGAGCTCGATGTTGTTGAGGCCCATCATGCGCTGGCCGTTGAAATCGACGGAGGAATAGCGCGAAGAGACGTTGACGATGGGCTCGCCGAGGGTTTTCCAGACGGCGCCGCCCCAGCCGGCGTCGAAAGCGCGCATGACCTGTTCGCCGCAATTGGTGGGAGGAGCGGAGGCGAGCCAGAAGGGATTGGGGGAATGGATTTTTCCAGCGAAGAGGACAGAGAGGTCGGGATCGCTGCGGGAGGTGTTGTCAATCATGGGCGGACTCCAGAACGAAAAGCGGCGTCAAGCCGCCGCACTCCAAAGGTTGGGGTCCTTCGGCGAATGAATTCGCTCTGTCTGAGGCAAACAGACTCAGGATGACGCGGCTACAGTCAGGCATGGGAGGACTCCAAGAGCTGGGCGATGCCGAGGGCGGCGCGTTTGCCGTCGGCGACGGCGTCCACGACTTCTCGGCCGCCATTGACGCAATCGCCGCCGGCGAAGTACCGGAGATTGGTGGTCTGGCCGGTGGGGCGGTTGATCTGGACGCGGCCATCTTCGATGCGGACGCCGCGGGAAGACTGCAGAAAATCGAGAAGCGGCGACTGGCCGACAGCGGGAATGACCATGTCGCAGGGAATGGAGAAGGTGGAGTTTTTCACGGGCACGACCGAACCCTGGGGAGAGAGCTGGGTGCGGACACATTCGAGGGAAGCGACGCGCGAATGATCGTGAGCGGCGTGAATGACGGCGGGTTGCGTGAACCAGTGGAAGCGGATGCCTTCCTGGAGGGCTTGCTCGAACTCAAAGGAAAAAGCGGACATGTGTTCGCGGCCACGGCGGTAGAGGAGGTGAACTTCCCGCGCGCCAAGGCGGAGAGCGGCGCGGGCGGCGTCGATGGCGGTGTTGCCCGCGCCAACGACGACGACGTTTTGGCCGACGGATAGACGGCCTTTAGTTTTATAGCCTTCGATGAATTCGAGGGCGTTGACGACGCCGGGGAGAGTTTCGCCCGGAATGTTCAGCTTGGACATGCCGCCGAGGCCCACGCCGAGAAAGAGGACGGCGAATTCGCTTTCGAGTTGCGCGAGAGCGGATTCGTTGGCAATTTCGCGTCCGAAACGGATATCGACGCCCAGCGAGCGAATCATCTCGATTTCGCGGAGACTATCGGGCGCGCGGAGCTTGTACTCGGCGACGCCGTAAGTGTTAAGGCCGCCCGGAATGTCGCGGCTTTCGAAGACGGTGACGGAATAGCCGCGGTGGCGGAGCTCGGCGGCGCAGGAAAGCGAAGCGGGTCCCGCGCCGATGCAGGCGACCTTTGCGCGATGCGCGACGCTCGTGTGGAGAGGAAGCGCGGCGCCGTTGGCGAAGAAATGGTCCATGGCGTGGCGCTGAAGGCGGCCAATCTGAATGGGTTGTTTGTTGTAGCGATGATAGACGCAGGCGCCTTCGCAAAGGACATCCACGGGACAGACACGCGCGCAACTGGAGCCGAGAATATTGGCGTCGAGGATGGTGAGCGCGGAGCCGGTGAGGTTTCCCTGCGCGATTTTCTTGATGAAACGAGGAACGTCAATGTGCGTGGGGCAGGCGGCGGAGCAGGGAGCGTCGAAGCAGTAGAGACAGCGGTTGGCTTCGACGAGAGCGGCCTGGGGATCGAGAGGAGGATGGAGCTCCGGGAAGCGACGGAGCAGTTCGGGGTTTTCGAGATGCGCCTTTTGAGCGGACACATCAAGCTCCAGTGACTCACAAAACTTTCTTCAGGGGCTAAAGCCCATCTTCGGCTGCTCTGTAAATGTCGGACCTAAAGGTCCGACCCCCTAAAGCCCGTTAAATTCATTCACTCGTGCAACCGTAGAGAAGAGAGATTCTTCGCTCCGCGGACCGCCTGCGGCAGGCAGGTCCGCTCCCAATGATGGATTCCGAGTCACGCATCAGGGTCTAACCAGTTCTCCGTACATGTCGGGGCGGCGGTCCCGGAAAAACTGCCAGGTCTTGCGGACTTCGGCAATCCTGTCGAGGTCGAGGTCGGCGGTGAGGACTTCGTCCTTGTCGCGCGAAGCCTGGGCGAAAATCTGGCCGCGAGGATCGCAGAAGTAGCTGGAACCGTAAAATTCGCCGATGTTCCAGGGAGCTTCCGTACCGACGCGGTTGATGGCGCCGATGAAATAGCCGTTGGCGGCGGCGTGGGCGGGCTGCTCGAGCTTCCAGAGATATTCGCTCAGGCCGGCGACGGTGGCGGAGGGGTTGAAGACGATTTCCGCGCCGTTGAGGCCGAGGGCGCGAGCGCCTTCGGGGAAATGGCGGTCGTAGCAGATGTACACGCCGATTTTGGCGAATCCGAGATCGAAGACCGGATAGCCGAGATTGCCCGGGCGGAAATAGAACTTTTCCCAGAAGCCGGGGGCAACGTGGGGAATGTGCGTCTTGCGGTATTTGCCGAGGTAAGAGCCGTCGTTATGGAGGACGGCGGCGGTGTTGTAATAGATGCCTTCCTTTTCGACCTCGTACACGGGAAGAACGATGGCGAGGCGAAGCTCCTTTGCGAGATTGCGGAAGAGCTGGGTAGTGGGGCCGTCGGGGACGGGTTCGGTGAAATCGTACCAGCGGGTGGATTGCTCGGCGCAGAAGTAGGGACCGTAGAAGATTTCCTGGAGGCAGACGATTTGCGCGCCGGCGGAGGCGGCCTGGCGGACCATGGCGACGTGTTTTTCGACCATAATCTGCTTGATTTTTTCAAGGGGGCTTTGGGGAGATTCGGCGTTCTTGGCTTGAATCAGGGAACAACGGACGATGCGAGGCATGGTTTCCTCTGTGATCCCGCAAGCGGCTGTTGGCCGGTCGGGTTAGTCTGCCTATACGATAGACGCAATTGTGCTGAGCTTCAAACATACTCTTCCGGGCGTTTTCCGGGCGTATGCGGCCAGGAAACCATCCAAGATGCACGGCCTAGAATCCGGAGCCTGCGTCCGCGCGAGGTGGCGAAGAAGGCAAAGAACAATCCGGGGAGGCCGACGACGAGAAAGGTGAGCCACCACGAAGCGATTTTTCCGAGCAGAGGTAGGTGGAGCGTTCCGATCTTGGCGAGGGCATCCACGACGGTTCCGCCGACGGCAAAGGCGAGCGCGGAACCTCCCAGGGCGTCGAGATAAAAGACGCTCATGGCGGTGCTGAGACGTTCTTGCGGAAAGTATAGGGGATCGGCGAAAAGGCGGAGGGATTGAGCGTCGCTTCGCCCACACCAACGCCGATTCGGGCGAGAAACAGGGGCAGTAAACTCCGAGCATCCCTGATGTGGGTTGCGAGGAAAGCGGGGAGACTATGTCACCACCTTGCTTTGCGACGGGGAATTGTTGTCTGCTCTGCCCGAATCCCAATCGCCTCCGATCTTTTGCCCGTACGGCCGATGGCGAGAAAGAAGTGCGGAAACGAATTTCGAGGAAACGTCGCTGTATTAGGAAGCTGCCAGCGCGTAATAGATCAGGAGATTGGCTGGGAGGCCTGGACTCGAACCAGGATAGCCAGATCCAGAGTCTGGAGTCCTACCAATTGGACGACCTCCCAACCGACGGATGGACCGAAAGGCGGCCACACCGGAGAGGAACAAAAACGAATCGCAGCACGTTCCCGAGGATCGGGACAGCCACGATTCAACATTTCTAGAGTAAACGGGATTCGGAGAAGCGTCAACCCGCCCCAGGAGTATTACTCCGCAGGATGCGAAGTCGGCTTTTACGCGGTGGCGGTGGAAGGCATGACGCGCCGCCGCAGCGGTTTGACATCGGGGACTGGAATTCGAAAGCAACGTACGCGCCCCCGTCCCGGCCTGTGCGGACCGCAACCACGCGGCATTGCGTTTTCTGGCCTGTGTTTCTGTTAATGAGCGACAGAGTCTGCCCGACAGCTGTGGGAACGTCGAGCAACATCATGCCGCCGTAGAGGCTGACGGACTGCGAGCGGGTCCTGACCTTGAATTTCCAGATCATCTTCCGAACGGCCCTGGACGATTAGATCGACAAAGAGGGCGACTCGAACGGTGCGACGACGGTCTACGCGGTGGAAGTGAAGGGTTGCCATTGCGGGTGGTACCTTTCTTCGGCTTATAAGCCCTGGTTCTCTATGCCTTTGCGAAGCCTTTGCGAACTGCGAAACCTTTGGCCTAGAAACGCGAACAAGAAGGAAGCCCCAGTGGCCTAGGGAAAGGAACGAGGTCAGGAGTACGAACCAAGGGCCATATTAGGCTCCAGGACGGCATGGAAGCTACTCGTTGGGTCCATTGACGGTCCGAGGAGGCGCCGAACAGAGGTTTTCGATAGGTTGACCCGGCTTGTACTCAAGCGTCTTTGGAGGCTCGCACCCCTGCTCTCGCGTGATTTTGAGGCTCGGCCTGTCCTTCTCTTCCTGCTTCGCGGCGGCAACAACGGAAACCAATTCTTTTTTCATCTGCTCGAAGGCCGATGTTTGGACGACCAGGTCCGGCTTGGGAGGCAGGAACATGATCTCGCGGCGAGTGTCCACCATCCTCTGGTAAAAGGGAGGATGGGTCCGAAACCAACTCGCGCCGTTCACGTACCCTTCGCGCGTCGCAATTTTGTCGAAGAAACGGATGAAGCCACTTGGATCGTAGCCGGCGTTCCAGGCATATTGGACGCCAAGCTGATCAGCTTCGAGTTCGTATTCGCGGCTCACTCCAAGAAGGTTCAGATTCAGCACCAGGCCGAGACCGAAGAAACCGTATTGCAGCGCATAGTACGTGCCAATTCCAGCTACGCCGCCAGTCAAGACTAAGGCCGCTATCTGGGCGGCTTGATAGAAGATCGACGCAATGGTGGCGCGCTTCATCAGCTTGTTGGCGTGCCGCGCGGCGTCATGGGCCATTTCGTGCGCGATGACGCCTGCCAACTCCGATTCGTCGTCCGCGGCTTCGAGCAGGCCGCGTTCGATAAAGAGGTATCCGCCAGGGAGCGCAAATGCATTGATTTCGCGAGATTTGAGGACCGAGACATGAAGTGGGATTTTTAGGTCCGACTTTTGAGCCAGGCGCTGCGCGACAGAATTCACGTACTCCTGAATTGCCTTGTTTTCAACTTCCGGAGGCAAGAGCCCGGAGCGCTTCATTTCCTCTATGGCCTGCTGGCCCTTCTTGATGTCGTCCTGCTGATTCGCAGCGATTTCCCGAAATCCGATGTCTTTCACATCTCCCCAGCGGCGGTTTAGATATGCGCCGCTGGCAATCTCCTGCTGTGTTTGCCTGTACTGAGCGGGCCATTTCTCGATTAGATCCAGTTTGGCATTCAGATTGTCGTAAGCCGCCGGGATCGCATGCCCGGAAAGAGCTTGCGCTTCACTTCTGAGGAGCTCCAGATTCTGGATTCTGCAATGGATCTGCATACGCTGCTCTTCCGAGAGATTTGCCGACTTTTTCTTGAGATCTTTTTGGGCCGCGTCGATGTGTTTCTCATATTGCTTTGCATGATCCTTGAAGCGCGCGACGCAGAAATCTTTCCCTTTTCCCAGTGTTTTGCGCTGAGCTTCGATTTCGCTGGTGCCGAACGAAAGAGTCGGAGCCAAGTCGAAGAGATCGGCGTACGGTTTCTGCAAGAGCCCGCGCAACTCCGACTGCACTTTCGGCTGAACACCTGCGGAATACTGCGCGGGAGCTGGAGCCTGGACCTCTTGCCGGGCTGCGCATCCCTCCAGGGTGGCGCCAAGCAAGCTGAGCTGGGCGCTCAGGAATGCAGCGAGGAAGCGTCGAAATATTTCTTTCGTGCTTTGGGAGAACATCATAGCTCATCGGCCACGGACGAGAAATTATGCAGATTTATCGTCACGCTTTAGAGCTGCCCAGCCCATGACGATGGTCACCAAGAGTTGTGACGAAAATCACCGGTCGGTGCATTGAGGGAGCGGAATGTCACAAGCATGGAAGGTGTCAGCGCACTGGGACCATCTGGCCTTTTTGCATTTCATACTCGGTTTCGCCCCAAACGACGCGGTTCGATGCGAAACTGGCGAGCCAAACGAGAAAGTGGACGGCATCGCGGAGTGGAACAAGCCAAATCCTGCGGCGAAGGACTTCATCACGGACTCCCCAAACGCCGACAACCCAGGCCATGGCGAACCTGAAAAGGAGATAGCCTCCGAGATAGAGGGTCGAGACAGCAGCCGACGGAGCAACGAAAACAGCGAGCACAGTCCAAGGCAGCCCTTGAGTAAGAAGCAAACCGAGATAAGAAACGGGACGACAGAGACGAACGGTGCGCGCCCAGCGCACCTGATGCAGCCAAAAACCCCGCCGGTTCTGCGCGGGGTACATTGTCGAAACGACCTCTCGAGACAAGACGATGCGGCCTCCCGCCCGGAACATGCGGCTACCGAGCTCGTAATCGTCGGCGAGCTGATCGGCGAAGGATTCAAAGCCGCCAATTTTGGCGATCCAGGTTTTTGTAGTGGCAATGGAGGCGCCGAGAGCGAACCGAACGTCTTCGGTCGCGGCAGCCATGAGGACGCCGGCGAAGAAGTCGCTCGCGGAGCCGACCGCCTCCATTTCCGCGAGAAGATTCCGTTCGGCAACGGCGCGGTAAAAGCAGGTGACGGCGGCGTTGGCGGAATCAGCGAGAGGAGCGACGACCTCGCGCAGGTAATCGGGCCCGACGCGGACGTCGCCATCGCTCAAGACGAGGATTTCGTGTTTGGCTTCACGGGCGAGAAGGGCGAGATTGTTCACCTTCTGGTTGGCGCCGGAGCGGGGCGCGCCGGTCAGAATGCGAATCCGGCGATCCGGGAAACGGGCCATGACGGAGCGAATGAGGGGAACGGCAGGGTCCGATTCGTCGTTGACGGCAAAAAGGATCTCGTAATCGGAGTAGTTCTGACGGCAGAAGCTGGAGAAGTTTTCGAGCGAGCCAAAATCGACGCCGTAAACCGGTTTGAGCACGCTGACCGGCGGAGTAAAGGCGGGGAGCGCGCGAGCGCGTTCGCGGAGGAAAAAGCGCGCCGCGGCGACGGAAGCGGCAAAATAGTACACGAGGGGCAAAGCAGCGAGAAAAAGGATCGCATCGCGCCAAACGGCCGGATGAAAGTAGCCGTATGCCAGAATCATTTGAACCTCGTGTATCGAAACTCAATTCTGACCGGACTCAGTCCGCCGCAGACCTGCACCCGACTGGAATTAGCTTGCTTCCTTGCACCCGGTAGTTATTCCCGCGCCAACTGACGCGGTTCGAGAAATAACTTGATACGTATACAGCAAAATTGAAGGCATCCCGCAGGGGAACCAGCCAGAGTTTCCGCCGCACCAAAGAGTCCCCTAGTCCCCACACGCCAGTGGTCCAGGCGACTGCCAAACGTAGGATAAGGTATGCGATCAAATAGCAATAGGCGACGGTCCTCGATGGCGCCATGAGCAATGCGAGGAGCGTCCATGGAAGACCGAGCGTTAAGGCGATCGCCGCGTAGCCAACGGGCCGAATGCCCCGTAACATGATGGACCACCTCAATTCGTGTTGAAAGAAATCTCTTAGCCGCTCCTTGGGAAAAACCATCCAGACGGGCTTTGGCATTAGTTCGACTCGGTAGCCGCGCTTAGCCACCTCGTTGCCGAGCACGAAGTCGTCCGAATGTGTATCAGCCATCCCCTCAAAACCGCCGATCTCCGCAAGCCTCTGCTTGGTAGTCGCCATTGTCCACCCCAGCGCGAAATCAATACCGCCTAGTTTGCGAGCGATGAGCGTGCTGGCGCAGGAATCGATCGGCACCCCAACTGCATCGAGATCGGAAGCAAGGTTTCCTGGAGTCATGCCACGAAAGAATGCGGTTACGACACCGACCTGGGGATTCGAGAAAGGGCCGGCCGCCAACTTCAAATAATCCGGTTCGACACGAACATCGCTGTCATTTATCACGAGGAGGTCATACCTTGCCTCCTTTACCAAGCGGCATAAATTGGTCATTTTCGGACTTATGCCCACGGGTTCGATGTCGGACAACAAGCGAATCGAACAGGTAGGAAAATCGTGCTGTAGCTGCTGAATTATGGAGATGACCGGATCATCGGGATCGGCGACGGCAAACAGGACTTCATACTGTGGGTAGTCCTGCCGGCAGAAGCTGGCGAAATTTTCGTAGGCATCGCGATCGACACCCCGGACCGGCTTGAGAATGCTGGCGGGCGGAGTGAAGGAAGAGTCCGGAGACGGAGCCCTGCGAACTTCGCGAAAGTAATCCCAGGCGCAGTAGGTCGCAAGGAGATAGTAGGCGAATGGCGCGAGGGCCAGGATCAGAACAGTCCAGCGTAAAGCGGATAGCAAGAGTTCGACCGTCCCATGTGACGCGCGGAATGAAGCAAGTCCCGGCCAACAAAAAGCCGGCTGCGGCGCGTCTTACGGCCATTTTAACCCGCATGGTACACTTTCTCTTACGATGAACTTAGAGCGCATCCGAACTGAATGCTTCCACATAGGAGGGGTCCGCGCGGCATGACAGCCTCCCCCGCCAGGCGGTTCTGGCCTTATTTCGCCGCGTTATTTCTGCTCTGGTTAGTGAATTACGTTCCGGGCATGTTCCACCCTCCCCTGTTCGATGATGCGGACGCCTCCCACGCAGAAGCGGCGCGAGAAATCCTGACGCGGAACGACTGGGTGACGCTGCACGAGAACGGCATCCGGTACCTCGAAAAGGCGCCTCTTCCGTACTGGCTGGTGGCGACCAGTTTCCGGCTGTTCGGCGTCAGTGAATGGACGGCGCGATTGCCGCAGGCCCTGGTGGTTTTGGCGCTCCTTGTTCTGTTGCTGCTATTAGGCCGGAAATTTCACACGGCGGAGGCGGGATTTTGGGCCGGTGTGGTGACGGTTACGTCCTTCGGCCCCTATCTTTTCACACGGATCGAGATACCGGACCTGCTGGTAGGGTTGTGGATCGGGATCGGACTCTATTTTTTCCTGACAGGGTGGCAAGAAGAACGGCCCTCGCGCCTGGCATGCTGGGGATTCGCCGCGGCAGCGGCGCTCAACGTCCTGACCAAAGGGCTTATCGGGGTCGTGTTTCCTTGCGCGATCATCGCGTGCTTCCTGCTGCTAACGGGGAATCTGCGGCACTTGCTCAAAATGCGGATCGTATCGAGCACGATTGTTTTCCTGGCGATCGCGGTGCCCTGGCATGTTCTGGCTGCTTTGCGCAATCCGCCGGCCGGGGAAGCCAAGGGCTTTCTTTGGTTTTATTTTGTGAACGAGCATTTCCTGCGATACATCGGGAAACGCTACCCGATGGATTACGGCAAAGTTCCCCTAGTGTTGTTCTGGGGGCTGCTCCTGGTATGGCTATTGCCGTGGAGCGCATTCCTGCCCCAGGCGTTGCGGCAGATCCGGCTGCAGTGGCGCGGCATGAGAGAAAAGCTGGATGTTTCCCAGGCCGGCGTTCTGTTTTATTTCCTGTGGGCGGCGGTCATTTTGGTGTTTTTCAGCTTCTCGACACGCCAAGAGTACTACGTCACTCCGGCCCTTCCCGGGCTTGCCCTGCTGATCGGCATATGGCTGGATCGTGAAGCCAATGCGTCCCGAGAGGACGCGCCGGCGAGATCGGGGAGAGTTTCCGCGAATGTGCTGCTCGCTATCGGATTGCTGATCTCGGCCGTTACGATGGCGCTTGCGATCACCTCCGCGCCGCCTCCAGCGGGGGAAGGACTAGCAGAACTGCTGAAGAAGAATCCCGCGGATTATGTTCTTTCGCTCGGGCACTTCCTGGACTTAACTGGCGGGGCCATGAGCTTCTTCCGGGGTCCTTTGATCGGCACCTCGGTTGCCTTTTTTGCGGGGACGCTGCTCAATTGGATCTGGCGGCGGCGCGGCGCGGCGCGAAAAGCCAACTGGGCGTTGGCCCTGATGATGTGCGTTTTTATTTATTGCGCGCATGTGGCGCTGATCACGTTCTCGCCGGTCCTGAGCTCCAAGCCTCTGGCGATGGCGATCAAGGCGGAATACCGGCCGGGCGATCAGATCGTCTCCGACGGCGAATACTCTTATGCTTCCTCGGTCAATTTCTACGCCGGAGTCCAGCTGCTGATTCTGAATGGGCGCGTAAACGGCCTCTGGTATGGCTCGCTATTTCCGGATTCCCCGGCCATCTTCTTGAATGACGGAGATCTCGCGCGACTTTGGGCGAGCACGAGCCGCGTCTATTTCGTGACGCCGACCGAGGAGCGCCGGCAGTATTTGGAGAAAATCGGACCGGCGTATGAACTGGCTCGGTCCGGGGGCAAATTTGTTTTCTCGAACCGCCCCTCGAAGGATGGCCGTTAAGAAGAAAAGCACCTTCAGCGGCGGCCCCAAAATAAAGCAAATAGCGACTATTTTCTGCCGGCGCGTTTTTGAGCGATCATCAGTCCGCGCGGAGTGGGCAGAAGTACCATGGAGATAAGCCCTTCCGCTTCCAGGCGAAATGCCGCCTCCCGGGCGATTTTGTAGTGCGAACTTGTGTCGTGCATCAGGATCAGGCCTTGCGGACTGATCTGAGGAAGGAAGCGCCGGATTTCCTGCTCGCGAATGGGCTGATGGCTGTCGCTGAAGAAGAGATCGATTGTGCCATCCACTTCCAGTTCGAGACTCGATTGATTGCGGCATGTGATCCAAGGCGCAAGACCGGAGGCCTCGATGCGGTCCTGTGCCTTTCGATAAACGAGCGGATCGAACTCACAAGTTACGATTTTCCCGAACCCGTTTGCGCGAAGCGCTTCCGCCATCTTGATGGCGCTCTGACCGATGAATGTTCCGGTCTCCACGATCAATTCCGGCTTCAGGGTGAGAACCAGGTGTTTCAGAAAGTCGAGGATTTCGACTTCGGCGCTCATGGAGTCCATCATGGTCCAGCGTTCCGGATGAGGGCACTCGTGGGTCGCGGGAGTGTATTCCGGCTGGCGCGCCTCACCCTGCTCCTCGATTCGCTCGATAATGTGGTGTTCTTCGCGTTTTTGCAGGAATCGGGGCACGACCCAGGCAATCAAGATGAATCCGGAAAAGAGGCCTCCGATGCTCCAAGCATCGACAAAAGGGCGCGCGTGCGCGGAAACATGCGAAAGGGAACGCGCAACACTAACCAAAATGAGAAATTCGCCAAATACAATCCCATTCGGCCTCTGGAATTGATTCGCGCGGCGACCCTCCCGCCAAAGGAAGACGAAGATGGCGGCGCTTAAAAACGCCTCCAGCAACCGCTGCGGCGCGAACTCCGGCAGGACGCTCAGGAATCTGACCAACTGAAAGATCGCAAAGGCGAGCACCAAAGCGGGGCTCAACATGTCCAGCAGGATGAGAAAGAAAGTGCGGCTTAGCTTGAATGGAAGGATTCTTCGCCGCTTAGCGTCGATGCGGGCGAGTGCGGCGGCGCCAAACAAGGCAGTCGGCAAGGCCAGAGCAAGATCACTCATCATAGCCGGGAATCAATCTTCTCATGAATTCCATACAATGCTCCTCTGGCGGTTAACCGGTAGCAACCAGGATCACGCCGGCGCAGACCAGGATCACGCCGGCCCAGCGGGTGGCGGTTACTTCCTCGCCGAGAATGTATTTTGCTCCGAAGGTTCCCACGACGTAACTAAGTGCGGAGGATGGAATCACAAAGCTGACGGGCTGCCAGGAGAGCAGCACGAGGAGAGCGTAGAAGGAGAGCGCCATCAGCGGAATGCCGGCCCAGAACCAGCCGTTGCACAAGGCGCGTCCCAGGAAGACGAAAATCTCCTTCGGGCGAAACCGCGCGGGTTCTCCGGTGGCTTTCATCCCGTAGGTGATGGCGATTTCGCCGCCGGTGCTCCCGCAGATCAGGATGGCGAGAAGAAGAATGGTTCCGGTCATACCGCGGCCCTTTCGGCTTGAGGCAAAGCGGCCTCGGTGGTGCGCGGCTTGGTGCGGCCAACGAGTAGCACGCCGACGCAAATCAGAGTGACGCCGAACCATCGCTCCGTGGAAACGCGTTCGTGGAGAAAAACCACGGCGAGAAACGTGAGCAGTGCGTAGCCGAAAGCGCCCGCGGGCATGACGTAGCTGTAGTCCGCCCAACTGAGCACGGTCATGTAGCTGGCCATGAAGCCGAGCAAAAAGAGGATGCCCAGCCAGATGGTGCCGCTGGTGACGGTCAAGGCAAAAGCATGGCCAAGCCCCGCGGCGGAAATTTGAACGGAGCCAATTTCCGTCATGCCGCGCTTTAGGAGGAGGTCGCCGGTATTGGCGCACACAACCATCGCGAGGACCATGACCAGAGTCTTGATCCGCAACCTATGTTCGCTTGCCATTCCTCTTGGCGGCTAATCGTTGCCAGACACAGGCGGCGCGTCCGGAACGGAAATCATCGGTTTTTCGATGTCGCCGCCCTGCCGCACCCACTTCCAGCGCTCGGCGCGAAGCTTCAAAAAGCTGGTGGCCTCATGATAGAGACGCTTGCGTTCGTGGCTGTCCCAAAGGGCTTCCCGCACGATGCGCCAGACGACTTTGGGACGGAAATAATATTCGTCGTAGAAACGATTGACGCCCGCCATCATCTCGGGCTTCGAGAGATGTGGGTATTCGATATGCGGAAGCTGATGACCGCCGGAATCCGCGAGAGCTTCGACGCGCAGGAAGCCTTCTCTGGCCATCTGGTCGTGAAGTTCGGTGCCGGGCATGGCGTGGGCCAGGGAAACCTGAATCGTTTCGCAATCCAGTTCCTTGGCGAAGTCGATGGTTTTCTCAATCGTCTCTTTCGTTTCGCCCGGAAGACCGATGATGAAATCGCCGTGCACCTTGATGCCAACCTTGCGGCAATTTTTCATAAAAGTGCGGGCCATCTCGACCGTGGCGCCTTTTTTGATGTTCTTCAAGATTTGTGCATCGCCGGACTCGAAACCGACGATGAAGAGACGAGCGCCTCCGTCGGCCATGGCCTTCAAGGTTTCGTAGTCGCTGTGGACGCGCGCGGTGGAAGACCAGCGGAACTTGAGTTTCTTGAAGCGCGCGCTCAGGTCCAGAACGCGATCCTTGCGAATGTTGAAGGTGTCGTCGTCAAAGAAGATTTCCTTCATCTGCGGGAAATATTCGAGAGCGAGACGAACCTCGCGTTCGACGTTTTCCGTGGAGCGCGTGCGCCAAGCGTGGCCGGAAATGGTTTGCGGCCACATGCAGAAGGTGCAGAGAGCGGGGCAGCCGCGCGAAGTATAGAAGGAAATAAAGGGATGGAGCAGAAAGGGAACGTTATAGCGCTCGATCTGGAGGTCGCGCTTGTAGATCTCGGTGGCGAAGGGGAGGGCGTCCAATTCCGCCGTGTGGAGTTGCGGACGGAGGGGATTGTGAACGATCTTGCCGTCCTTCCGGTAGCTGGCGCCCAGAATCTGTTCGAGAGGCTTGCCGTGTGCGAATTCGGCCACGCCATGATCGAATTCGCCCCGCATCACGAAGTCAATATCTTCGCTGGCGAGCAGCGTTTCGTCGGGTTTGATGTGCCCGTGAGGACCCACGAAGGCGATTTTCAAGCTGGGATTCGCTTCCTTGATTTTGCGGATCAGCTTGATATCGCTGTGGAAACCTACCGTGGAGGTGTAGAGAACGAGAAATTCGTAGTCTTTGCAGATTTCGACGGTCTGCTGCCAATTGATTTTGTGGGGCGAGGCGTCCAGCAGGCGGCTGCCCGGGATCAGTCCGGCGGGATAGGTGAGCCAAACGGGATACCAGTAGGATTCAATCTCCCGCGTCGCGGGCCAGCGCGAACTGGCGCCCCCATCAAAGTTTTCAAAGCTTGGCGGATTGAGTAACAGCGTCCTCAGGACATCAGGCATTCTTCACCCTCAGCTGCGAAAACAATCTCTTACGCGATTCCCGTTGCGGCATCCCCGACTGCGGCGCCGGGTGTTCTGGGCCCAAAATCGTCCCAAGTAGTGTACCTGATATGGCCCAGACGCCCAACCCTGAAGTAGGGCTTTCTTGCTAACTTCAACAACTCCTATACGATGCCACGTCGCGGCCGTGCGTTGTAATTATCTTGAGGGGTCTGTGTCTAGGTAGGCGAGGTGGAGCCTTTCCCAAATGGCATCGAGCCAATCGAAGTGCTCGGGCTTCATCAGGACGGAACGAAGGCAGGTGACCGTGGGGCGATCCGCACAAGGGGCCAAGTCGCGGCCATCCCAAAAAGCCGCGGGAAGTTCCGCAAGGGCGAGATGCAGACCGCGCTTAGCGGCGGCGTCAAAGATCCGGCGCGAGCGCGCGGAGGATTCAGCAAGCGTGGCGGCGCGCGGCGCGTAAACGAGGATGTCCAATTCCGGCTCGAAAGCAGGCACGAAGCGGCCGTCCGATTCCAGTTTTTGGTGGAAGAGAAGCGCGGCTTCCCTGCCCCGCTCGAGGCCGCGGGCGAATTCACCGCCGACGGAAAGGGGCAGAAGCTTTTGCGTCGCCCAAAGCGCCGCAGCCGCGGCGCCCGGGCGCGAGCACTCCAGGCTGATCTCTCCGAGATGCAGCTCCGCGGAACTGAAGTAGGTGAAGGGCGAATCGTGCTTGTAAAAGCGGCCGGCGGCGGGGTCGCGGAGAAGAACGCAGCCGCAGCCATAGGGTTGCAGGCCGTGCTTGTGCGGATCGATGACGATGGAGTCGGCTTCGCCAATGCAGTCGAATGCGGCACGCGCAGGGGAAGCGAGATTCCGCGCCAGAACAAAATATCCGCCATAGGCGCCGTCAACGTGAATGCGAAAGCCGTGCTTGCTTTTTAGTTCAAGGATGGCGGGCAGCGGATCGACCGAGCCGGTCGCGGTGGTGCCGAGCGTTGCAACGACCGTTCCAACGTCTCCGCGAGCCAGGCGCTTCGACAAGGCGTTCGTATCCATGCGCCCGCGGTTGTCGCAAGGTATGGAATCGAATTCGACGCGCAGGAGAGAACTCATACGCCTGTGCGTGTAATGCGCCTGGTCGCCGGCGAGAATCGTTTTCTCCGGATGCAGTTGGGCAGCCACCCAGAGGGCTTCGAGATTGGCCATTGTGCCGCCGCCACACAGGTGTCCGAGAAACGTCCTCCAGCCAAACATGGCGGCGAGCTCGGCGACGGCTTCTTTCTCCATCGTGGAGGTGGCTCTCCCGCCATCGAGGGCATGGTTGTTCGGATTGAGGAACATGGCAAGCGAATAGGCGAGGCGCGCCACGGGATGAGGAGGCTTAAGCATCTGCCCGGCGTACAAAGGATGAAAGTAGGGGTAATTGTCCTGGAGGCGCGCGGCGGTGGCGAGCAGCACATCCGTCAAGCGGCCAGCATCGCCGGCCTCGGAGAAATACGCAGGAAGTTGCGCGAATCCTGCGTCGAGTTTCCGCAATGCATCCTGTAGAATTTTCAGGCTGTTCTCGTCAAGAAGCACCGCTGATCCTCCGTCCCCGAATGCAAACGAGCGTCATCGAAAAAATGCGAATCGAACAGGCACTCTCGCTTGGATAAACCTTTTTGCTATTGAAGGATTGTATCCAACTGTCCGGCGGTGCGCAGGAGCTGAAGCTGCGCCTGCTGGCGCTGGAAATTAGCGTCGAGGTAGGCCATCCATTTGTCGTTCTCCTCGAGGCGGGCTTTTTCGATGTCGCGCAAGCTGACTTTGCCCTCGTCAAAGCGGGCCTGCAGTTGGGCGACGTTTTGCTGGGCGAGCTGGAGCTCGAGGCGAGCCACTTCCTTCGCGGCGTCCATTTCCCGGACGCGGCGCGTCATCCTGCGCACATCGGCGCTGACCTGGCTCTTCTTGCTCGCCAAATTCTCCTTGGCGGCCTGGAGATTTATTTGGGCGAGTCCGACGCTGGCTTTTACCCTGGGGCTGAAGATGGGAACCTGCGCCTGGACGCCGACGTTGTAGTTGTTGCGCTGGAACGCGTTGAAGTATTTGTCGTAGTTGTTAAATTTGGCGAGCATGCTGTAGATGCTGACGAGCTCGATGGTCGGCCAGTAACCACGCTTTTCGCCCGTCAGACGAAACTGCTTGGCTTGCACGTCGGATTCCGCAAGGCGGATGTCCGTGTTGTTCTGCAAGGCGAGGGCGACGAGATTCGCGCCTTCCTGCTCGGCTGCTCCGGGAAGATCTTCCGGCGTCACATCAATGGGCTGTTCGGGAGCCAGCCCGGCCTCGCTGCGGAGAAACGTGCAGAGTTCGTCGTCCCGGTCTTCAAGTTGGAGAAGCCGCTGGGCGATTTGAGCCTTGGTGAGCTTTGCGCGTGTGACTTCCATCGGCAGCTCGAAACCCTCGCCTTCGCGTTCCTGAGTGACGCTGAGAATTTTGTCCGCGCTCTCCTGCTCCTTGCGCAAAAGATCCAAAGAATGGCGAACCTTGACGAGTTCGAGATAGGCGGAGGCGGTCTGCGAAATGACCATGTTGCGGACATCTTCCAGAGCAATCTTCTGGGCGCGCGCCTGCTGCTGCTGTTCCTTGGCCTGGCCGCGAAGGGGCTCGTTGAAAATCTGCTCGGTGTACGTGACGTTAAAGACGGAGGGCGCGCGGCCGCCCGGAGTTTCTGGAATGCCGTAGGTGTAGCCCGCACCGGAACCGGCGTAGAGGTTGGGCATGAATTCGGCCCTGGTGATCAAAGCGGCGCGGTCGGCAAGGCTGGCCTGGATTCTTGCGACTTGAATGTCCTTGCTGTTCTGCAAGGCCAGTTCGACGGTTCGTTTGAGAGTCAAGGAAACGGGAGCGAGTTGCTCCTGCGCGCCAACCGGGGCGCACGCGAATGCGAATAGACAAGCGGCTGCGGCGAAATTGTGGAATCCCCTCATTTCCCTGCTCCCCCCTTGCGTGACTTGGCGCAAGACGAATCTTTCATGGAAATCCGGCCGTACTACTCGTAGCGCAGCGACTCAATCGGCTGGAGGCGCGCTGCCTGACTGGCGGGCAAGTAGCCAAAGAAAAGTCCCGTACAGCAGGAAACCGCAAAAGCGACAACGACGCTCAATTCCGAGACGGGCACACGCAGATTGCCCGGCAGGAAGAATTGCGCGACGACCGGAATGGCGAGGCCGATCAGAATCCCGATGACCGCGCCGCCGCCGCTGATTAGGAACGCCTCAATCAAGAATTGGTACAGAATTTCGCGCCGCGCGGCGCCGATGGCCTTTCGTATGCCGATCTCCCGCGTGCGTTCCTTCACGGTGACGAGCATGATGTTCATAATACCGATCCCGCTGATGAGAAGAGCGATGAAGGCGATAACCACGAGCACGATGGTCAGCGTAAGAGAGATGTTGCGCGCGGCGCTGAGAATGGCCGTGAGAGTTTGCACGTTGTATTCGGCTTCGGGCGGATGCCTGCTCTTGAGGAGACGCGCGACCTGTTTTTGGACGCGGGGAACTTCCTCCGACGTGGCGGCCTGGGCGTCCAGCACTTTGAGGGTATCCACGCCCGTATAGTATTTGATGAGGCCAAAGGGGATAAGAACCGACTCGGCCTGAATATCCGAGAGGCCGAAGGTTTCTACGCGCTCCTTGAAAACGCCGATAATCGTGAAGGTAAGCTCTTGCATGCGGAGCTGACGGCCAACGGAGTTCTCCCGGCCAAAAAGCTTCGAGGCGAGCTGGGGAGTGATGAGACAAACCTTGCTGCGGCTCTGCATGTCCAGAGAGTCAAAATACCTGCCGCGAACGACAATGAGCCTGCGGATTTCCTGATAGCCTTCCGTGACTCCGATCATGGTGACGGGGCGCTCGACTCCTTCGACAACCACGGACATGGGCATGTCACTCGTGCCCGCGACGTGGATTACGCCGGGAATCGAGTCTTTGACGGCCTGCATGTCCTCGAGAGTTAGTTGATAGCTGAGGGGCTGAGCCCTGTCTGGAGTTTTGACCATTTCCACCCAGATCAGATTCGAGCCCACGCTTTCAATCTGGGAGAGAACGAATCGCTTGCTGGTGAGCGCGACGGTGACCACGAGAACGATTGATGCGCTGCCGATAATGACGCCGAGAGAAGTGAGCGCGGCTCGAAGCTTATTGGAACGAAGGGCGTCGATCGCGATGCTGAACGTTTCGTGAAGGTCCATCATGGCGGATCACTTCCTGGAAATGCGGTCCAGGGCTTCCTTGGCGGGCTTGTTGTCAGAATCCAGCTTGACGGCGGTTCGGTATTCGTCGCGTGCTTTGTCCAATTGGTTCTGCGCTTCGAAGGAGCGGCCGAGCCAATAGTGAACCCAGGATGGAGAAGGGTAGTTGTCTCGCACCGGCGCGGTCGTGAGGTATTCGCCGAGCAAGCGGCGGGATTCTTCCAGATTTTCGGATTTCAAGACATGGGCGACGGCGAGGTAGAACTTATCCCGAGGATCAGCGGGCGCGACCCGGCGGCCAGTCCGCACGACGGCGAAAAGGCGGTCGGGCTGACTGCGCTTCATGGCGTAGTCCCCGATGTCGTAAATCAGATCGGCCGATTTCGGATCGCTCTCAAGGGCTTTGGTGAATTCGGCGTCTGCGGTTGCGAAATCCTTCTTCTGGCGGCGGCAGTTTCCCAGGGCGTAGTGGCCTTCGGCTGCGTCGAGTGCAGCGATGCGGGCAATTTCCGCTCGAGCCTTTTCTTCCCCGCCGCCAGCGATGCCCGGAGCGCTGCAGTCGTATTCGATCAAAGCCTGCATGGCGGCGAAGTTCCGCTCGTCGAGTTGAACGGCGGTCTCAAATTCCTTGCGCGACCTTTTGGCAAGAGACAGCGCGGAGAACCAAAAAGCGCGGCTGGCCTTCTGCCCGTAGGTGCGACCCAGCCATTCGTGATAGACGGAATTGTTCGGATCGAGCGCGACGGCCTTTTCGGCGTTGGCAACGGCGCGGTCGTGATCGCGCATTTGAAAGTAAGTTTTCGCCAGGAGCAGATACGCTTCGCTGTTTTGGGGTTCGCGGGCTGCAACGTCGCGCAACAGTTCGATAACTTTCGGGTAGTCGCCTTTTTCATAGGCGGCATTCGCTTCAGCCAGTCCCGGTCCGCTCCGGACACTTGCCGGAAACGCGAGGGAGGCAAGGAACAGAAGCGCCACGCCGGTGAGGGCCTTAATTTGCATTCTTGCGTCCCTGGAGGTTGAGGGAATCCAGATTGGTGATTTCGACGCGCATGCCGTCGCGCAAGTCCACATCGCCGGGCAAGGCCACCCAATCGTCCTGGCTGAGCCCGCTTTTAACTTCATAGTTGGTCGCGTCCGCGATACCGACCTGAATCTCGCGCTTCTCGAGCGTTCTCTGGCCGACGCTCAATTCGCCATCCTTAACGACAAATACGTAGCGTTTGTTGCCGTCAACCTCGACGGCACCGCGAGGAATGGAGAGAACGTTCATACGCTCCTTCGAATTGATGCGGACGTTGACGTTGATGCCGGGCAGAAGCTCCAGTTGGTCGTTGTTGACGGAACAGAGCAGCTCGCCGACGCTGCGGGAGCCGCGCGGCACAACCTGCTTGGGAATCACCTCGGTAAGGCCCTGCCAACTTCGGTTGGGCAGGGCATCCCAGGTGATGCGCACGGGCTCGTTCGGCTCGAGGCCGCCGAGATCCGGCTCATCAATGAAAGCACGGACGCGGACTTTGTGAAGATCGGCGATTTCCGCGAGCAGATCGCCGACTTTCACGAAATCGCCCTGGCGAACGGGGAAGGAGTACAGGGTTCCATTCGCGGGGGCCGTGATATGACCGTTGGTGACTTTTTCCTCGAGCGCGGCGACTTCGTTCTGCGCCTGCTGCACCTGAAGCGCGCTGCGGTCCGCGTCGAGCTTGGTGTTGCGCTCGAATTCCTGTTTGACGGCAGTCAGACGGCTGACTTCCGTCTGGGCGTTTTTGAGCTGAAGCTCGTTGGCTTCCAGCTCCTCTTTCGTGGCCGCCTGCTGGGCGAGAAGCTTGACGAGCGCATCGTGGTTCCGCTGGAGGCGGTCGCGTTCGGCGAGAGCTTTGGCGAGATCGCCGGAAACTTTGGCTGCGTCGTCGGGCCGGCCGCCCGCCAGGGCATTGCGCAGGTCGTTCCTGGCGCGGAGGAGACGTTCGCGGGCCTGGGCGAGGAGCGCCGCCGCATCCTTCACATCCAACTCGAGAAGCAATTGGCCTTTTTTGACTTGTTGTCCTTCGACGGCGAGAACCCGTTCCACAAAGGTGTCCAGTTGGGCCCGGATCACATAAGGGGAGATGGGCTCGACCTTGCCGTTGCTGGTGATGGAGGAGACCAGATTGGCCCGCACGGGAACGACGGCGGCGATCTTTGCGGCGGGCTGGCGTCCGCTCAGTTGCACGAGCACAAAAGCTACTACTCCCGCCAGCACGAGAAAGAGAAGTATGCGGTTACGAAGTCTGCGGTCCATCGTGCCTGGTTCGTGCTCCCCTCTGCATCACACACTGCGGTCGGCGCAGCCCCTCAGCGCTGCTCCGCTTTTCGAAGGCTTGTCCTGGCTTACAGCCGGTCCGGTGGGCCCCAAAGAAATCTTAACAAGAGGGCGAAGCGCTTCACCACCGAATTAGGTCCGGTTGGCCGAAAGTTATACGAGATGCCCTCCTGGACCTATTGGATGCCGGGGGTACGGGCTTGCGTTTTACCGGGCGCTTTCCTGCGCAGCGAGACATTTTGACGCGGGTCTGCTGTAATCTTCTGCGGGGGCGGCACGTATCTCCAGGAAACGGGATTCCGGGGTTTCGCAGAGACCATTCTGAGGGCTTTTCTGGTGGAGGGCAAACTGCGTGATTGAAGCGCGCGAGCTGTGCAAAACGTTCCAAGACAAGAAGCGGGGAGAGGTCCGGGCGGTGGACCGGGTGAGCTTCGTCTGCCGGCCGGGCCAAATCTACGGGCTGCTGGGCGCGAACGGCGCGGGCAAAACGACCACGCTGCGCATGCTGGCGACGATTCTGGAGCCGAGCGACGGCACAGCCATGATTTGCGGGTACGACGTGGTGAAAGAACCTGAGAAGGTACGGGCGCGGGTCGGGTTCCTGTCCACGGCGACGGCGCTCTATCCGCGGCTGACCGCGCAGGAAATGGTCGAATATTTCGGCCGACTGAATGGCCTCGATGAGGCCACGTTGAAGAAGCGCGTGGATGAAATTTTTGACCGGCTGGATATGAACGGCTTTCGCGACCGGCGCTGCGACAAGCTTTCCACCGGGATGAAGCAGAAGACCTCGATTGCGCGGACGCTGGTGCACAATCCTCCGGTGATGATCTTCGACGAGCCGACGCTGGGCTTGGACATCATGACGGCGCGAACCATTATCGCGTTCATTTGCGAATGCCGGGACCAGGGAAAGACGGTGATTTTCTCGACGCACGTAATGAGCGAGGTGGAGAAGCTGTGCGACGTCATCGGAATTATCCAGAACGGCAAGCTGCTGGCGGAAGGCTCCCTTGCGCAACTTCGGGAGAGACACGGGGAGCAGGACCTGGAAGAGATTTTCGTAAAAGTCGTCGCGCCGCATTACGCTTCGGCGGAGGGTTGATGAAATGTCGGTGAGAAACGTCGGCATTGTGTACCGCAAGGAACTGACGGAGGCTCTGCGCGACCGGCGGACCCTCATTGCCATGGTGGTCGTGCCTTTGCTTCTGTTTCCCCTCCTAAGCGTCGGCCTGGGTTCACTGATTACGGTAATGGTCAATAAAGCAGATGAAGAGGCTTCCACCGTGATGATCAAAGGTGGCGACGATTCACCGAAAATCGTCGAGGGGCTGAGGCAACTGAAGACCATTCATGTCGTTCCACTGCAATCCGATTGGAAGTCGCGGATCGTCAACAAAGATTTGGCTGTCGTTGTGGAGATTCCCGAGGGATTCGATAAGAACATCGCCGCCGAAGAACCCCAAACGGTCGTCGTGTATGGCTATGATGGCGACCTGAAGTCTGACAGCGCCGCGAAAAAGATCACGAAGTTCCTAGAGGGCTACCGCGACGACGTCGTGAAGAAAAGACTCGCCTCTCACGAGCTGCCCGACAGCGTTTTGGAACCATTTAGGACCAAGTCAGAAAACGTTGCCCCTCCTGAAAAATCGGGTGGCGCGCTCTTTTTTGGCGGTTTTATCGCTTATATCGTGGTCTTCCTTTGTTTTAACGGAGGCATGCACCCCGCCACTGATCTTACTGCCGGCGAAAAAGAGCGCGGGACGATGGAAACAATTCTTTCCAGTCCTGTTTCCCGTACCCACCTCGTTCTTGGTAAGTTCCTTCTCGTTCTAACGACGTCCCTCTCCACCGCCGCGCTGTCGGTGATTTCGATGGGCATCTCTTTCACCATCGCCAATGCTCTGAAAACCAGACCTGTGCAGGAGGGCGCTTCCAACGCGGGCTTCCACATCGGCTTTGGCGCTGCCCTTTCCGTTTTCATTATGGCGATTCCACTCGCGGTGCTCTTTGCCGCGGTTCTCATCACCATTTCGTCCTTCGCCAAGACCAACAAAGAAGCCCAAAGCTACATTGTGCCTCTTATGTTCATTGTGATCTTTCCAGCCATTGCCGCGATTATTCCAGGCATCGAGTTGACACCCAAACTTGCCATCGTTCCCATACTTAATGTGAGCTTGCTCTGCAAGGAACTCGTTATCGGCACATATCATTGGAAGTATATTATTCTGATCTTTCTCTCAACCTGTGGTTACGCCGCCGGCGCTTTGTTTCTGGCAGTAAAGATGTTCCAGCGCGAATCGGTTCTCTTCCGCTCCTAGGCTGTGCTCAGCGGTTCGCGGGAAGAAAGCGCGCCGAGAAATGCGCCTTGCTTATACTCGGACGTGCTGACACGACCACGACTCGCTGCGGTGATCGAAGATGGCATTCATGGCGCGCCTTAAAGGCGAGGCTCAGCGGCTTTGCCGACTATGGGCGAACGAATCAGCCGTTGGCTTTGTTGTGGCAATCCGTGCACTTTGCGGGCGTCTTGACGCCTTCGGCGGCCTTCTTGACGTGGCAGTCGATGCACAGCCCTTTCTTGGCCATGGGATCGTGAAACGCGGCCTGCAACTTCGTCTTCATCGGGGCTTGCGCCACTTTGGTGTGGCAATCGGTGCAAGCCTCGTGCTCCGCCTTCATAGGCTTTTCCCGCTTGGAGGCGTGGTGGCACGTCGCGCATTCAATCTTGCCTGCGATGTGCTTGGCGTGATCGAACTTGACCGCGCCGAGCGGCGAGCCCTTCAAGATGATGACCTTGGGCACGTCTTCCGCTTGCACGATCATCACAAAGCAAAGCAGAGCCAAGGCAAATGCACTAGCGGTAGTGAGCAGCAGCTTGCGTGTCATGGTGACCTCCGCCGGACCTCCGGCCCGAGGATGCAATTCAGGCGCCGAAGGGTCCCTGGTGTTTGCTGGGCCCCACACAGGCGCACCATATCATAATTTCGCGCCTCAAGGGGAGCTTCAATAACGGTCAAGATACTTACCTCGGATTGCACAGTGCGGGAAATGGGTCCTGATTTGCTCTGTGACGGCCGTCCTTGACGCCGTGCACCCAAAAGAGGAGGCTGCAGTCGAAGGGTAAGGCCCTTCGGGAGGTGGGTTATGCCGCCCTCCCGCGACATCAAGAAAATGGCCGAGACCTGCGAGTACAAGTGCCGCGTTGTGCGCTGCCCTCACAAACGACTGCCGGCAAGCGTAATGGCTGTGAGATGGAAGAAAGCTGACGGCACCTGGGTGCC
>Ga0209581_1001169_pt1 | contig 33909 bp, 25 predicted proteins | sample Coa_R2_FD_187160 | JGI IMG/M metagenome (GOLD analysis project Ga0209581, IMG submission 187160) | Surface soil microbial communities from Centralia Pennsylvania, which are recovering from an underground coalmine fire - Coalmine... | ecosystem: Environmental > Terrestrial > Soil > Unclassified ...
CCGCTGCGATCGCCCGGCTTTCGGAGAATCCCTATTTCAACTCGCTCTTGCACACAACGTGCGTCGCGACGATGCTGACCGGAGGGCACGCGCCGAATGCGCTCCCCCAAATGGCTCGCGCAAACGTGAACTGCCGTATTTTTCCGGGCGAGGATCCCAAAGCCATTCGCGAAACGCTGGAGAGAGTCGCCGGCGATCCGAAGGTGACCGTCACTGAAGTGCAGCAGATCGGCCCGGACGGCATGCCCGTTCCCGCCGTCAACGTGCCCCCGTCGCCGCTGCTCCCCGAAGTCATCCAGACGGAGGAGCGGGTCGTTCAAAGCATGTGGCCGGGTCTGCCGGTCGTTCCGACGATGTCCACCGGCGCGAGTGACGGAAGATACTTGCGGGTCGCGGGAATTCCCACGTACGGCATTGCCTGCCTGTTTTTCGAGCAGGACGACAACCGAGCGCACGGCAAGGACGAGCGCATCGGCGTGCAGGATTACTATGACGGGGTCGAGTGTGGATACCGGCTGCTGCGCGCCTTTGGCGGCGGTAAGTAGTTCAGATGCCCACTACCAAAAAACAGCCGGGCCATTCTCTTGCAGCTTGTGAGTTGGTTCAGGGTTTGGATGGCGCGTTGTCCGCCGGCTTGGCGTCTCCGGGCGCCGCTGTGCTGGCCGCAATCGGCTTTCCTGTGTCGGTGGTGTATCGCGTCAAATACGGCATGAACGGCGTCACCTCGAAAGGCATCTTCTCCCGTTCCGCCACTGTCCCGACGGGCTTGCTCTTCAGCATCTCCAGTTTGTCGTTCCAGGGGTCCATCTTCACGCGTCCGCCGATGGGCAGAGCGGCAATCCGCTGAGGATTCTGCTTCGCGTCTGCCGGAATCGAGGTCTGAATATCGGGAATCTCTGGCACGCGATTGCCAAGGTGCCCGCTGATCAGGTTCGGGATCTCTTTTTGGCGCGATTGCAGCGCTTGCAGGAAGAGCGCGGCATTGCTCAGTTGGTTTTTGTAGGGCGAATTGCGCAGCAGGTCCACGGCCTTTGCGTTCGCCTGATTTTCCTCGTCGGGCGTTCTGGCGAATCCGAAGTGACGGAACGTTTCCTTGTCGTCCACCAGAAGCTGGTCGAAGAAGGCGTAATTGGAGTCGAGCCGGTGCCCGAGCACGATGTGGCCGAGCTCATGCGCCAGTATCGTCGCGAGGCTGGCTTCATCCGGCAAAACGTCGATCAAGCCTCGGCTCAGCACGATGGTGTGCCCCACGGTGTAGGACTCGAGGGTCGTCGTGGTCATCACTCGGCAGCGAACGTCCGGAGTGATGTCCAGATTGTTGGTCACTTCGAGGTTGTTCACGACTGTCTCGAGAATCTTGTCCACCTCTCCCTTGGGAGCGATCAGCCCGATGCGCTGCAGCCGGTCAATCACGTTGTCTTCCGCCTGGCGGTCCCAGGAACGCTGCGCTTGAATCGGCGAAAGGTCGTTGGCCGTGGTGGTCTCATCGTTGACCGGGCTCTCCACCAGAATCTTGCTCAGTTCCTGCTCCTGCGCCGCGTGGCCCAGGTTGTAGCCCCAGAGCCTTGTCTGCGCCTTGAAGTCCAGCTTTTTGGCCAGGGCGTAGTGCAGATCCTTTTCCTCGCTGTACACAAACGTCGGCAGCCACAGATTCGGCTGCACGTTCGTGCGCCAACTGTCGAAATGGAAGTACCAGCTCGAATGCCCGCCGCCCCCGTACGCGCCGTTGAAGCGCACGATGTTGAATCCCTGGTCTTCGACCCAGATGCGTCCCAAGAAACGGCCCTTGCCGGATTTCGGCAGCGGGGTCACGTCAAATACGAGGCAGCGAACCTCGCCCAGGAACTCCCGCCGCACGTAATCGAATTTGTAGTGCTGTTTGTCGAAGCCGTTGGTATCGATGAAGATCATCTGCAGGAACCCGTCCGGCAGGAACTGCATCGAGAAGGAGAAGAAGTTCCCGATCGAGGAGAAAAACTTCTTGCCCTTGCTGTCCGTATTGGAAAGAGAAACAAGCTCCACGCCCTTCTGGAAATCGGCACGGCCGAGGAAGTATTTGTCGCCCCCCGGAACGTAGCCCAGCTCCTTGTCGGGTTTGAGATTCTGAATATACGTCTCCACCAGCGGAGAATAATTCTTCATGCTGTTGTAGAGGCGGTTTTCGTTGGTGATGATGCGGTCGAGAACCTCATCCATCGTGCGCGGTTGCTGCGCGGGCGCTTCCTCTGCGGCGAGGAGGCTCCCGAAAGCGGGCGCGCACAATACGACGAACAGGACCCCAAACACGAACTTACGCATTTTCGTTCTCCCTCAGTAGGCCAAACGGAACTCAATCCGCACGCGCGCCGGATAATCCACCGGCTGGCCATCGCGCAGGGCCGGCTTGAACTTGATTTGTTGAGCAGCGCGAGTCGCGGACTCGTCGAGTCCGTGTCCCAAGCCGCTGACGACGCGATTGACCTGAACTCGGCCGTTGGTGAGAAACACCACGTCGAGGACAACGTCGCCTTCCAACTTAAGATTACGCCCTTCTGCGGTGTATTCGGGGCGGGGCTTTTCCAAGATGGAAACAGGTGTGTCCGCGGGGCCGTTGTCGACGGCCTTCTTCTTCGGAGCCTCGGCTTCGACCGTTGCGTCTCCGAATCCGCCGGAGCGCACTTGACCGCGCTTACCGCCGCTCGGAGGAGGAATGGCCACGCCGTTCCCGAAACCGGTGCTCGCAACCGTACCGCGAATGCCTTTGTCGCCGCCCGTCCCGTTGCCGTAACCCGGGCCCCCGGGAAGGGTGGGCAGACCCTGCCGGTTCACAATGTTGCCGCGATTGGGATTTCCCTTCCCGGGAAGCCCGGTCGGATCGCCAAATCCACCCGTCTGCACTTTTTCCACAGGAGCATGAACCGTCGCCGGCGTGGCGTTTCCGGTGCTCATCATGCCGACTTTCACTTCCTCGCGCGGCCGTTTGGGTTCATTGGGCCGCGTGGTATCAATTTTGGCGGCTTCCAAAACTGGATTAAGTTCAGGCGCCTTCGCTTCCACCGTACGCACCTTCGGAGGCTCAATCGCCTTCGGTTGCATGAAAATGTGCTGTTGCTTCGGATTCAGTTTGACCGGCTCCGGTTCCCGCTCCGGGGGTTTGGGAGTCAGCTTCGCGCGCATTTTGGGCGGAGGCGGTGGCGGGGGAGCGACGGGAATCTCCACAATGGGCTGTGCGATCTCGACGATATCGAAAGCCAGAGCGGTCTTGATCTTGTCGGGAAAAACAAGGGGAATCAGCAAGCAGAAAATCACGATAGCTATCTGTACCCCGGCGCTGATTCCGATTCGGTCCCAGCGCCGCTTCGGCTCAGGCAGCAGGGCCAGCCGGGCGGGTATTGGCTTCGTGCCGATACTCCGCTTCCAGGCTTCCCGGTCGGCGGCGGGGCGGCGGTTGGCATCCAAGCCAACTCCCAACCTTGTGGTTCTTGGTGGTGGATCTGCAATCATGGTTGTCATCCGCGTACCGCCTCGATTAGGTTGTCGTCCAAAGAAACGAACAAGGTAGGCCAGGCAAGCCTAGCGTTCCCAAGTTCGCTAGAAGTGCAGGACGTTTGCTGATGCAGTACCAGAGTACTGACGAGGCTGGAGTTGGCCGAATAGGACTTTCGTACTAACGTCGCGAAGTCGCTACTGAACCGACGAACAGTCCTGCGCACCCCTTTCCTTCAAACCCGGCGAGGCGTGATGTGTTGCGGACTGGGACCGTTCCATTCTCTTTCCATATCCGCCTGGGGTCAAGGGAAGCATAACTCATTCCCCATTTCCGGGGTGGTGTTCGCCCCATTTTCCCCTTAAAGCCGTATGCTCTAGGATGCAAGGAAGCCACCGTGTGATGGCTTGGCCGAATCCCAGGGATAGGGACTCAACCGGTAAGAACCCATGAGCCCGGAAAGCCAGGTCTTTTTCTCGCAATCAACTGCGCTTGTAGCTCGTTTGTACCGAGAGTCGGGCGCGGAGCGGTGGGGTGTTTCTCCCGCGGTATTCCGCCTCGCTGTGGAGCGCAGCGTTCAGAAATCCCTCGGTTCCGGCACACTCGTAGGGGCTGAAGTGCAGGAGTACCTGAGCCGCCTGCACCTGCAGGATCTTGCTTTGGCCTGCGCCTGCTCGGAGGGCATCGCAGCGGCCTGGGAAGAATTTATCGCGGCGTATCGCGGCTACCTGCGAACCTCGGCAGCGGCAATTCTTCGTTGCCGCGCGGATGCCGCGGAAGCGCTGGAGCTGGCCGACTCCCTCTTCACCGACTTGTACGGCCTCTCCGATGGTCAGCGACACGAGCGCTCCCTCTTTCGTTACTTTCACGGGCGCAGCTCGCTGAAGACCTGGCTGCGCGCCGTATTGGCGCAGCGCCGCGTGGACCAGGTCCGCGCCGCCAAGCGGTTCGAATCGCTGGAAAGTCCGGACGGACCCGATGGCGAGCCTCGGCTTCGCGAACCGAGGGATTCCGCTGCGCCTCTCGCCCTTGATCCCGACCGGGAGCGCTACCTCAGCCTTTTTAAGGCTGCGCTGGAAGCCGCCTTGAAAGCCCTCCCGCCGCGCGACGCCGAAAGGCTGCGTTTCTATTACGCCCACGAGCAGACGCTCGCCGAAATTGGCCGCCGGCTTGGCGAGCACGAATCCAGCGTCTCGCGCAATCTCGAGCGCGTTCGCAAAGAGCTGCGCGTGCGGGTGGAAGAGCTGTTGCGCTCGGGAAACGTTCGCCTTGACGGGCAGACGCAAAATGGACTGAGCGAAGCGCAAATCGCCTTGTGTTTCGAGTACGCGACCACCGGAGAAGCTTCCGTCGATCTCGACACACTGTTCGCCCACGAGCCGCGCAGACAAGCGCAGTCGGAGAAGCCAAAGCCATGACGCGCGCACGCAAGAACCCGGGACGGCATCGTTCTAACTTGGGAGGCGGCCATGTCCGCGGATGACCGCGACGCAAAATTTGAAAAGGCCTTAAGCCGCCACCTCCGCGCGGAATGCCCGGACGCGGAGACGCTCGCTGCGTACCACGAGCGCTCTCTCGCGCCCGGCGAAATGATGCACTGGAAAACGCACATCGCGGGCTGCGGTCTTTGCCAGGAAATCCTCTCGCAACTCGAAGCTACCGAACACCTTCGTGTGGATGCGAGCGAGCGGAGCAGCGCACTCGACAGGCAAATGCAGGCTGTGGGCGCTTCGCTCCAGGCCGCATCCGGCGCCGCGAAAGAAGCTCAACGGCCGCCCGCTCCCCTCGGAAAAGCAGCGCCTTCCCCGCGCGTTGTCTCGATGCCGCGCCGCGGCACCCCGTGGAAGTGGGCCGCTCCCGCGGGCGCGGTTGCCGCCGGCCTGCTCGTCTGGCTCGCGGTCAACGAAATGCGGCAGCCGAAGCTTGTAACGCAAGCTCCGGTACAAGTTGCGGAGAACCGTCCGGCGCCAAAACTCCCTGCACCAGCCGCGCAAAGCAAATCGGAACCATCGCCCGAAGAGTCGCTGGATCGGACCGCAGCGACCAATCTCGCGATGCCAGACCACGGCAAGAAGGCGGTGCCGACAGCACCAGAACGAGGTCGCGCGCCGTCTCGGAACGGCGAACTCGCTAAAGTTCAGGCGCGGGTTGCTAAGAAAGCTCCTGCGCCTCAGGTGGCCGACAACTTCGAGGACCGGCTGCAGGCCGGAGCAGAAGCGAAGGAGCAAGCTCAGGCCAAGAATGCCCCTGCTTCCGAACCAAAAGGCGAAGCTGCCGGCGGTTTCAAGCCCATCGCCGCAGCAACCGAGAGCGTTCAGGTGGAGGCTTCTGCCGCCACGGCTCCGGCGCCACCATCGGCCCCTGCAGCCCGCGACGAAAAGACGAAGCAGGCGGCCGGTCTGGCATCCGCGCAGCGCGCCAGTGGTGGAGCCGTCGGAGGGCTTGCCGAAGCAAGCTCCGGCTATCGGAAGGAGAATTTACTCCACACAGCCGATGCCTTCTCCGTGCGCTCCATTTTCAGCTCCGATGGCAAAGCCTCCTGGCGCATTGGTGAAAATGGCCGGATCCTGCATTCCGACGGCGGCAGCGCGGAATGGACCGTGCAAGCAAGCGGAGTGAGCGCCGAACTTACTGCCGGCTCAGCGCCCACGGAAAAAATCTGCTGGGTCGTCGGTCGCGCGGGCACAATTTTACGCACTACGGATGGCGGCGAACACTGGCGGAAGATTCCTTCGCCCATCGGGGCAGACCTTGGGGGCATCCGCGCAGCGGACGAAGCGCACGCCGTCATCTGGGACTCGGCAAACCGCCTTGCCTATCAGACCGAGGACGGAGGCAAGACCTGGAAGCCAGTCAGCAACCCGTGAGACTTCGCCCCTGCAAGATTTTCAGCCCGATTCGTTCTAACTGCGAACGCAAATTCCAGTCGAGGAGAGAAGGATGAAGACCCAGTTGAACCGAAAGAGCTTTAGGTTTCCATGGCGAATCACCGCCATCGCGCTTGTTTTTGCCGCTGCAGCCGCCTGCTTTGCTGCGGCCCGGAATAGCGCGACAACCGCCGCCCAGGAAAAGGAACTCGCGCGCACCGCCGCCGACCAGTCCACCTCGCTGAACGACCAAACTGACTTGGCGCTGACCGTGTACAACTCGAACATCGCGCTGATTCGCGACGTGCGCCAGCTCACTCTGCCGACCGGACTCTTTCGGCTCAAGCTGATGGACATCGCCGCCACGGTCAATCCCGCAACCGTGCACTTTCGTTCCTTGAATGATCCGGACAAGCTGGGCGTCATTGAGCAGAACTACGAGTACGACTTGCTCGAACCCGCTAAGCTTCTGCACAAGTACGTCGGCAAGGAAGTCACACTCGTGCGCACCTACCAGGAGAGCGGGACCACCAAGCGCGAGGAGATTAAAGCAATGCTCCTTGCGGACAACAACGGGCCGGTGTGGAAGATTGGCAACGACATCGTTACGGGGATGTACGCCGAAAGCTACCGTTTCCCGGAAGTTCCCGCGAATCTCTACGACCGTCCGACGCTGCTGATGACGCTCGAGAACTCCGGCGCGCGCAAACAGCAGATTGAAACGTCCTATCTCGCGACCAATCTTTCCTGGAACGCGGATTACGTCCTGACCGTCGGCCGCGACGACAAGGCCGCCGACCTCGACGGTTGGGTCACTCTGACAAACAACAGCGGCACGGCGTTTCACAATGCGCGGCTCCAATTAGTTGCGGGCGACCTGAACCGCCTGCCGCAGGGCGGGCTGCGAGCTGCGATGGAAGATCGCGTTGTGGCCATGAAAGCCGCCAACGCGCCTCAATTCGCCCAGGAAAGTTTCAGCGAATATCACCTCTACACGCTGGGCAGAAAAACCTCCGTCGAGGACAAGGAAACCAAGCAGATCAGTCTGCTGCAGGGAAGCAATGTACCCGTCGAGAAAATCTTCGTCGTGAACGGCCAGAACTTCTACTACCGCAACGCGCAGAATCCCGGCTCGCCCATCAAGGATCCCGTGATGGTTTTCTACAAGTTCAAGAACGAAGAAAAGGCCGGACTCAGCATGCCGTTGCCCGCGGGAAACGTCCGCGTGTATCAGAAAGATTCCAAGGGCAGCGTGCTCTTCGTCGGCGAAGACCGCATCGATCACACGCCGAAAGATGAAATGGTCACCGTGCACATCGGGAACGCCTTCGACGTGATTTCCGAGCGCAAGCAGACCGACTACAAGCGGATTGACACGCACACCTGGGAGATGGAGTTCGAAATCACCCTGCGCAACCACAAGGACGCTCCCATCACCGTCGAAGTGAACGAGCCCATCGGCGGCGACTGGGAAATGCTCTCTTCCAATTACAAATACACGAAGACCGCAGCGTGGGCCGCGCAGTTCAACGTGCCCGTCGCGGCCAATGGAACGTCCGTGCTCAAGTACCGTATTCGGGCAAAGTGGTAAGCGATCTCTGCTTCCTCATCTACGAAGAGGACGCCGCGGCTGCTGTCGCGGCGTCTTTTTTCTTGGGGGAAAGCCTTTGGAGGAAATAGCCGTTCCGCGCTTCAGCAATCCACGCGATACATCGTGATCCCGCTCAGAAGCTTCGGGTAGAAGTCCGTGGATTTTTGCGGCATCACCTCGCCCGCCGTGGCGATCTGCATCACCTTCTCCACGTCCACGGGATTCAGCAGAAAGCTGATCTGGGCGCGTCCGGAATCCACCGCATCCAATGCTGCGGATGCTTCGCGCTCGTAAGTGAGATGAGCTTCCTTCGTTACCGCCTGCTGGGTGATTCCGAGCGCCGGCTCCAGAATCCCTTCGTGCAGAACCACCACGTCGAGGTCTCTTTGCAGCGGAGAAGCTCCCGGAAGCAACTGGTTCAGGTCTGCGCCCGTTCGCAGCGTAAGCACGTAGTACGCCTTCTTGCCGTTCTCCGCCGCGGGATACACGCCGATGGCGCCCTTGGGGCGGTCCGCGTGGAGCTTATCCAGTAACTTTGCGCGCGCCTGCGCCTTTTCCACCTCGTTCGCGAACGGGAACTCTTGCGTCGTAAACCAGGGCTCCAGATAGCGGCGAATCGCCGTCCAGGAGAAGTCGTGGATATTCGCCGCCACGCGATGCGTCGGCAGAACCGTCAGCCCCTCGCTGCGCGTGTTGACGAAGGTCATCATGGCGCGCTCGTACGGAGCTTCCGGATTCACCTCGCCCGCCCTTGTGCGGCATTCGTTGCGGTAATTCAGCGCTGTCTCATAACGGTGGTGGCCGTCAGCGATGACCAACTTTTGCTCCGCCATGGCCTCCTGAATTGCTGCTACGCGTTCGCGCTCGGAAATCACCCAAAGCCGGTGAATCACTCCAAATTCGTCCGTGACTTCGGTCGCCGGCTTATTCAAAGATTCCGCTTCACCCAGAATCGCATCCACACGCTTCTCAGGGTCGGAGTAGAGCAGAAAAAGCTGGCCGGTATGCATTCGCGTGTGGCGCAAAAGCTCGAGCCGGTCCGCCTTCGGCCCGGAAAGCGTGTGCTCATGCCGGAAAATCACTCCCGCGGAGTAATCCTCCAGTTTTCCGGCCCCGATGAAGCCGCGTCGCGCGCGCCGCTCGCTCGTCCCGGGCACGATGAATTCCTGCGTGTATGCGTAAAAAGCCGCAGCCGGGTCCTGTACGATTACCTGCTGCTGAATCCAGTTTTCCAGCGCGGCCGCTGCGCGCGTGTACACGTTGTCGTTCGGGCTGTCTCCGGGAAATGCGCGGCCCTTTTCAATCACGATCAGATTGTGCGGATCGGAGGCGTAATACTTCTCCTGCATTTCCGGAGAAATTTTGTCGTAGGGTTGCGTGAGCACTTTTGCAAAAGGCGCCACTGCGGGGTTGTACCGGAACGCGCGAAACGGAAATACCTGAGCCATTGCTTCTCCAGAATCACTTCTCAGTTTCTTCGGAACCTCTTAGTTTACGCGAAGTGCGCCGCATCAACGAAATTGGAACCCATCCCAAATTCTTTCGCCGGAGGATAGCGGAGACCACCCGAACGGCGTATTACAATGAATTCATATGAACAAGCGCGACTTTTCCTCCGTGAAGGCGCTCATTTTTGATTTGGACGGCACGCTGATCGATTCCAAGCAGGACCTGGTTACGTCGGTGAACGCCATGCTCGCTCAGGTCGGGCGCGGCGCGCTTCCCGAAGAGACCATCGCGAGTTACGTCGGCTCCGGGGCATCCGTTCTCGTGAGCCGCGCCCTGGGTCCGGGCGCGGCCGAGGAAGAAGTCAAAAAGGCGCTGGCCATCTTTCTCGAACATTACGAACAGCACAAGCTCGATACCACGCGCCCGTATCCCGGCGTGGAAGAGACCCTCGCCGAACTTTCTTCTTATCCGCTCGCAGTGCTCACGAACAAGCCCTCGCGCGCCAGCGTCCGCATTCTCGAAGGTCTCGGACTCTCCCGCTACTTCCGCGTCATCTACGGCGGCAACAGCTTTGAAACCAAGAAACCGGATCCTCTGGGAGCCCGCACGATCCTGCGCGAGTTTCGCGTTCCTGCCGAGCACGCGATGATGGTCGGCGATTCCGAAGTGGACGTGCAAACCGCGCGCAACGCCGGCATGCTCGCTCTCGCCGTAAACTACGGCTTCGGCACTCACGACCGCCTTGCACATCCAGCCGATATTTACTTGGATAAAATTTCCGATCTTGTTCCTCTTTTGAACCACGCCATGCGCTAATTAACAGGACACTCTCAGAGAGGAATTGCACGTGCGCTTGCCAATCGTCCCCGCACAAGGCAGACTCGGCGCGTGATCATCGGACTCTTTCCCGAGCTCGATGCGCCCGGCGGCATTCAGCGCGCCGGCCGGCACATCGCCGCCGTCCTGATGGAATTTGCCAACGGCCGCGGCATGGAGTGCCGCCTCCTCAGCCTGAATGACACTCCGGAGCTGCACCGCATGTCCGTCGGCGGCAGGGAATTCGTCTTTACGGGCTGCGAACGCGGGAAGGGAAGACTCGTTGCCGCGTCTTTGCGTGCTGCTCGGCGCAAAGCCAAACTCGTCGTCGCCGCGCATCCCAACCTCGCGACAGTGGCGCAGTGCCTCCGGCTCGCCGCCCCGCGCATCAAGAGCCTCGTTTGCACGCACGGCATCGAAGTGTGGGAGCCGCTGCCGTCGCTTCGCCGCTTTGCGCTGCGCCGGGCCCATCTTGTGCTTGCGCCGAGCCGGTACACCGCCGACCATGTCGCATCCGACCAAAATGTTGTGCGTGAGCGCATTCGCGTTCTTCCGTGGGCGCTGGATCCGCAGTTTGAAATGCACGCGGTAGCCGCTTCCCAAATGGCGCTTCCGGGAGAGTTTCCCAAAGGCCGGGTGATTCTCTCCGTCGGCCGCTGGCTTGCCACCGAGCGATACAAGGGAATGGATACGCTGATCACGGCGCTTCCAAGACTGTTGACGCCCTGGCCCGAGTTGCAACTCGTGCTTGCCGGGCAGGGCGACGATCGCGAGTGGCTCGAAGATCTTGCGGAGAAAAACGGCGTTCGCCGCCACGTCCATTTTCTCAGCGGCCTGACTCCCGCGCAGCTCGCGGCCTGTTACGCCGCTTGCGAGATTTTTGCGCTCCCGAGCAGCGGCGAAGGGTTCGGCATGGTCTATCTCGAGGCCATGTCCTGCGGCAAGCCGGTCATCGGCGGCGCGCATGGAGGAGCCCCGGAGGTCATTGAAGACGGCGTCACCGGCTATCTCGTTCCCCACGGCGATGTAGCGCATCTCACGACTTCCATCGAGGCGCTCCTGCTCAATCCCGCTCTCGCCCAGGAAATGGGGCGGAAAGGGCGAGAACGTGTCGAGCGGGATTTCCGCTTCAACGGCTTCGCCAAGACTTTCAAGAAAATCCTCCGAGAGCTATGCGCATCCTGAACGTTACCGAGAGCTTTATTCCCTTCGACGAATTCGGCGGCCCGCCGGTGAAAGTCCGGGCGCTTTCCGAAGGGCTGGCTTCGCTTGGCCACCAGGTCTCTGTGCTGACTGCGGACTGGGGCATCGAGAAGCGTCTCCAGAAAATGCCGGAAGTTACCCCCGCAGAACGCTGCCCTTTCGGCTGGAGGCGCGCGGCGAACGGAGTGACCGCAATCTACCTGCCCACCTGGCTGAGCTATCGCGCCGCGAGCTGGAATCCTGCGGTGAAGCGATTCTGCCGTGCCCGTTTGCAGCAGTTTGACGTCGTCCACATTTTCGGCTTGTACGATCTGCTGGGATTCCGGGTTGCCCGCTTTTGCCGCAAACTTGCCCTCCCTTACGTGGTCGAACCGATCGGCATGTTTGTCCCCATCGTGCGTAGCGTGCGGCTCAAGCGCATTTACCACGCGCTCTTTGGCAAGCGTCTCTTCCAGGGAGCCGCCGCCATCGTTGCGACCTCCGAACCGGAAAGAGACGCGCTTCTCGCGGGTGGAATCGCCCCGGAGAAAATCATCCTTCGCAGAAATGGCGTACTTGCGCCCGAGCGTCTGCCGGAGCGTGGCGCCTTTCGTGCGGCGCACGGAATTTCCGCATCGGCGCAAGTCATCCTGTTTCTCGGCCGTCTTTCCTCGAAAAAGAGTCCCGACCTGCTGCTCGAATCGTTCGCGGCTCTTCCCCCGCAGTCCGGGAGCTCGGAGATGCTGCTGGTCTTTGCCGGGCCGGATGAAGGAGGAATGGTCGGCCGCCTCGCGCAAATGGCCGCCATGTTGGGCGTCGTGCCTCGCGTCCGCTTCACCGGTCCCGTGTTTGGCGAAGAAAAATGGGCCGCATACCGCGACGCGGATGTATTTGTCCTGCCGTCGCAAAACGAAAATTTCGGCAACACCGCGGCGGAAGCCGCGGCAGCCGGCACGCCGCTCATCGTGACGGAGCATTGCGGTATCGCCAAAATTCTCCCGCAGGATGCGGCGGTCGTGGTTCCTCATGACGCAGCAGCCTTGCGTGACGCGTTGCGCAACTTGCTGACCGACGCCGCCACGCGCAGCCGCCTTTCAAGTGCAGGCGCCGCGGCCGCCTCTAAGCTGGGTTGGCAGCAACCCGTTCTGGACATGCAATCTTTATACACAAAGCTTGCCACTTCGATGCCCAGAGGTGGAAAATCGAAGCCGACGGAGTGACTTCTTGGGCTGGCGCCAACATAAGCTCTTCCAACTCGTCTGGCGGATCAGCAATCTGCTTCTCATCGCGTCCGTGCTCGTCTCGCTCTATGGCCTTGGCTGGGAATTTTCCGTTCGCAGGTATTTGAAGGGTTTTTCCGATGCGATTGTCCCCGCGACCGCCACTCCCGAACAAAAGGTCCAATACATTCTGGACTGGATGCGGGTGGGCCCGCCTCGCGCCGTTTCCGCCGATCCTTCGGACCTTTCCCGCCGCGATCCGGAAACTACGCTCAACTATGAGCAGCTTCTGAATGTTTGCGGCACGGCCACGAACGCTTTCCTGAATCTCGCCCGAAGTTCCGGTTTGCAGGCTCGCCGGCTCCTCCTGCTCACGACGGAACGCACCACCATGCACGTCGTCGCGGAAGTCCTCATCCAGGATCGCTGGGTGATCGTCGATCCAACCTACCGTGTGATTCCGCGCGACGCGCAAGGCCGCATGCTTACGCGCACGGATCTCCAGGACCCTGCCACCTTTTCGCAGGCCATCAATCGTATCAAAGGCTATCCACCTGAATACACCTTCCAGACGGTGGCCCACGTCCGGTTGGCCCGTTTCGTTCCCCATCGCTTCGGTCTTCGAAAATTCCTGGACTCCATCTACCCGGGATGGGATGCAGCCGCCTACTGGAGCCTGCTTCTCGAGCGCGAATCTCTGTTCTTCCTGTGCGCCGCCTTGTTCACGACGTTTCTTCTCTTCCTCTGGCGTTCCGGGCTCGCCTGGTATGCCGACAAGCGGCTGAAACTCCCGCGAATTCGCCTGCGTCAAAAAGCTGTGCGCGCGGGAGTGGCGCTCTTTTCTCCCCCGGAGATCAAGTAACAGCGTGTGCGGCATTTGCGGCGTTGCGTTTGACTCGCCGAAGACCGATGCGGGATCGCGTGTGCGCGCCATGGCCGACGCCATGCGCCACCGCGGTCCGGATGATGAAGGCTTTCTTGCGGGCGATTCGCGCGCCCCCGGCCTGGCCTTGGGCATGCGCCGCCTCAGCATCATCGATCTCCAGGGCGGCCATCAGCCTATCTGGAACGAATCGAAGGACGTCGCTGCCATTTTCAACGGCGAAATCTACAATTATCGCGAATTGCGCATAGCCCTGGAGGCTTCCGGACACCGCTTCCTTACGCAGTCGGACACCGAAGTCCTCGTTCACGCCTGGGAGGAGTGGGGCGAGGAATTCCTCCCCGAACTTCGCGGCATGTTTGCGCTGGCCATCCTCGATCTGCGCAAGCATTACACTTCCGGGCCAGTGCTCTTCCTCGCGCGCGATCCGCTCGGCATCAAACCCCTCTACTACACCCAGACGAACGGCACCTTCGCTTTCGCATCGGAAGTGCGCGCGCTTCTCGCCTCGGGAATTCCTTCCAGAACGCTCTCTCCGGACGCCGTCACCTCCTTTCTTCTTTTCGGCAGCGTGAGCGAGCCCGTCACCATGCTCGAAGGAGTCTTCTCCCTGCCTCCCGGCCATCGCATGCTTCTCTATGTCCCCGATCGCCGCCGAATCCCGCGCCCGCATCCTTGGTGGGACCCCAAACGCAGCCCCGCCGCACGCGACGTGCGAAGGCCACGCGACTTCGCTTCCGCCGTCCGGCACCTGCGGCCCCTCCTCGAAGACGCCGTCCGCGCCCATTTGATTGCGGACGTGCCCGTCGGCCTTTTTCTCTCGAGCGGCCTCGATTCCGGCGCGATTGCTTCGCTTGCCGCGCGCGAGCATCCCGGCATTCAGAGTTTCACGCTCGCTTTCCCGGGCACTGCCTTCGACGAATCGGAACGGACGCGCGCCGTCGCTCACCGGTGCGGCACGCACCACGAAGAAGTTCCTCTCGAGGGCGCGGCCATCGTCGCGCGAATTGACGAAGCGGTCGCGGCCCTCGACCAGCCGACCATGGACGGCGTCAACACGTTCTTTGTCTCCTGGGCCGCACGTCAGGTTGGTCTCAAAGTGGCGCTCTCCGGCTTGGGCGGTGACGAACTCTTTGCCGGTTATCCGACTTTTTCGGATTCGTTGCGGCTCGGCACTCTCGTTCGAGCGGCCAAATGTATTCCCGGCGTTCTCCGCCGCGCCGCCGCGCCGCTCCTTGCCGCGCTTCTTTCGCTCTCCCGCTCCGAGGATGCCGTTTCCAAGGCAATTTCGGCCTGGAAGGAGCCAACGAAACTCCCGCATCCCTACTACTTCGCGCGCACTCTCTTTCCGCCGGATCGCCTCGCGCGCCTTACCGACCCCCGCTTTCGCCCCAGCGCCATAAGCGCCGACGGCGCTACCTTGGAGCCGACCTGGCTCGGCTGGCTCCAGCGCGCCGCGGATGAATCGCGCCACTGGGAACCCGTGGGCGCCGTCTCCTGGCTCGAAATGCGCACCTACATGGCCGGCACTCTTCTCCGCGACACCGATTCCGTGAGCATGGCCAACTCCTTGGAAGTTCGCGTTCCGCTTCTGGATACGCCGCTCGTCGAATTTGTCTGCGCTCTGCCCGATGTCGCCCGCCGCCGCTCCAGCGCGCACAAAGCGCTTCTGGTCGAATCGCTCCATGAGATTCTCCCTCCCGAAATTCTCGGACAGAGCAAACGCACCTTTACTCTCCCGTGGGAACATTGGCTGCGCGGCCCTCTGCGGCCGCACCTCGAAGCGAGCTTCCGTGAAATCGCTCCGCCTCTTGTCCCTCTTTTGAAACCCCAGGGCATTCAGCAGACTTGGCAGGACTTTCTTTCCTCCCGCACCACCTGGTCTCGCCCCTGGTCGCTTTTTGTTCTCAATGAATGGTCCCGCCGCCTGGGGATTGGCTAGTCCCTTTTCCTTCCTCCCCCGCCGGACTGAGTTACACTGGTAAAAATTCACGATGAACATCCTTGGGATCAACGCCTACCACGGAAACGCCTCCGCCGCGCTTGTCTGCGATGGCCAGCTCGTCGCTGCGGTTGAGGAGGAGCGCTTCAACCGCGTGAAATACGCCGCCGGCTTTCCCTCTGCGGCGATTCGCTATTGCCTGAAAGAAGCCGGCCTTTCGCTCTCCGATATTGATCACGTCGCCGTGCCGCGCAATCCTTTCGCCCGGCTCGGCACCAAAATCGCCTACGCCGTGCGCATGCCTTCTTTCGCTAGGGAACGCGCCAAAGTGCTTGTGAAGTTCACCGGCATTCCGGAAGCGCTGACGCAGGCCTTCGACACCGCCCCCGCGCAACTCAAAGCCCGCTTTCACCGCGTCGAGCACCACGTCGCGCACCTCGCCAGCGCCTTCTACTGCTCTCCCTTCGAAAACGCCGCGCTTCTTTCCGCAGACGGGCTCGGCGATTTTGCCAGTTCCATGTGGGGCGCCGGCTTCGGGCCGCACATGAACATTCACGGCTCCATCGCCTTCCCGCACTCTCTTGGCTTGTACTACACCGCCGTCACGCAGTATCTCGGCTTCCTCAAGTTCGGCGATGAGTACAAGGTCATGGGCCTCGCCGCGTACGGCCAGCCCGAATTCCTCGACTCCTTCCGCCGCATCGTGAAATCCAACGGCACCCGCTTCGCGCTCGGCCTCGAATACTTCACGCATCACCGAACTGGCCCGGAAATGAGCTGGGCCGAAGCGGACAAAACCCCTTCTCTTGGGAAAATGTTTTCGAACGCCCTGCCGCGCGATCTCGGCCCCGCGCGTCTGCCGGAGGAACCGCTCGAAGCGCGCCACCGCAATCTCGCCGCGTCTCTCCAGGCTCGGCTCGAGGAAGTCTATCTGGGCATGCTTCGCCGTCTTGCCGGGGAAACCCGCATGAAGGCAGTGTGCCTCGCCGGAGGCGTCGCGTTCAACTGCGTCGCAAACGGAAAAATTCTTTCCGCCACTCCGTTCGAAAAGGTTTACGTTCATCCTGCGGCGGGCGATGCAGGCCTGGCAGTCGGCGCGGCACTTTACGTTTGGCATCGCGTCCTCGGTCGGCCGCGCTCCTTCGTGATGGACCACGCCTACTGGGGGCCGGCGTACTCGAAGGAAGAGGTTCGCGCCGCCGTGAATCGCGCGAACCTCGAACAAGGCGGCTTTCACATTGTGGAGCTTGCTGAAGAAGAGCTCGCTCGAAAGGCGGCGTCCCTTGTGGCCGAGGGAAGCATTCTCGGATGGTTCCAGGGTCGCGCGGAGTGGGGTCCGCGCGCCCTCGGGAACCGCAGCATTGTCGCGGATCCGCGCCGGCCCGAAATGAAGGAAATTCTCAACCGCCGCATCAAGCACCGTGAAATCTTCCGCCCGTTCGCTCCGTCCATTCTCGCGGAAGCGGCCGGCGAATGGTTCGAGGAATCGCATCCCTCGCCGTTCATGACCATGGCGTATGCCGTCAAGCCCGAAAAGCGCGAAAAAATTCCCGCGCCCACGCACGTGGATGGCACCGGCCGCCTTCAGACCGTCTCGCACGACGCCAATCCTCGCTACTGGCGTCTCATCAAGGCGTTTGAACAGCAAACCGGCGTGCCCGTTGTGCTCAACACTTCGTTTAACGACAACGAGCCTATCGTCTGCAAACCCGAAGAAGCACTCGACTGCTTCCTGCGCACGCAGATGGATGCCCTGGTCCTCGGCGACCTCCTGATCACCCGCTCGTGAGCCGCCCTCTCCACTCGCCCGCATGAAGATCCTGCTGCTGAATCTCTATTATCCGCCGGACGCCTCGGCCACAGCGAAAATGGCCGAAACGGTCGTTCGCGCCCTTGCCGCGCAGCACGAAGTGACCGTCCTCTGCGGCCGTCCCTCTTACGATCCCGAGGATCGCCGTCCGTGGCGGCTCTGGCAAACCGAACGCCGCGGGAACATTCGCATCCTCCGCGCCGGCTCGACGGACTTTCCCCGCTTCAACATGAAAAAGCGCGTCCTCAATTATCTGAGCTACGTTGTCCTTGCGGTTCCCATTGCGCTCTTTCTGCGCTGCGATGTGGTTCTCGCCATGACTGATCCTCCCTTCGAAGGAATCGCCGGCGCGTTCATTGCAATGCTCAAGCGCAAACCGTATCTCTACAACATTCGCGACATGTATCCCGATATGGCCGTCGGCGGCTCCATCGTCCGGCCGGGCCTGCTCGCGCGTTTCTGGGAAATCCTGCATCGCTGGGCGCTGCGTCGCGCCGCGAAGGTCATCGTGCTGGGCGAGGACATGCGCAGGCGCATCGTGGCGAAGGGCATTGACGATTCGCGCCTCGAAATCGTCCGCGATGGCGCGGTCCTTCCGTCGCCTGGCACGCCGCCTCCTCTGCTCGATCCGGAAGTTCTCCGCGCGATTCGCGGCGGCTTCCAATTCGTCCTCTTGCACGCCGGAAACTTGGGCTTCTACGGCGCCTGGGACACGCTTCTCGCCGCCGCGTCACGGCTCGCTGACGAAGGAATCGGCATCGTCTTCGTCGGAGATGGAGCCGAGCGCGCTCGCCTTGAATCCGCAGCCGCGGGAATCCGCAACGTGCGTTTCCTTCCGTTTTTTCCCGCGAACAAGATTCCTTCCGTTCTCGCCGCCGGCGATGTTCACCTCATCACCGTTCGCAAGGGTCTTGAAGGCGTCGTGGTGCCCAGCAAAATGTACGGCATCCTCGCGGCGGGCAAGCCCATTCTCGCCGTAACGCCGCGCGAGTGCGAACCGGTGATTCTGGGCGAAAGAGGCGGTTACGCGCTTTGGGCGGACGCGGAAGCCCCCGCCGCGGTTGCGGAAACCGCTCGTCGGCTCTTTCGCAATCCCGACGAAGTCGCACGAATGGGCGAAGCCGCAAGGGCGGCGGCGCCTTCGTATGATAGAGTCAAGGAGCTCGAAAAATTTATGGGGATTGTCGGCCGCATCGGCGGCAAGAACACTGAGGAGGCTCTGCGAGCGTGAAGCCTGCGGAAACGTTTTGGACAGGGAAACTGGTTTTGGTGACGGGCGGTGCGTCGTTCATCGGCTCGACCCTCACGGATCAACTGCTGGCTCGCGGCGCGAAGGTCCGCGTTGTGGACGATCTCTCGAGCGGCCATCTCGGCAACCTTCAGGAGCCTCTCGCCAAATCCGCCATCGAATTCATTCAGGCGGATATGCGCGAGCCGGGTGTCACGCGCGCCGCGATGCACGGCGTGGACACCGTCTTTCACCTCGCCGCGGACCACGGCGGACGAGGTTACGTGGACCTGCACCAGGCCGGCCCCGCTTCCAATTTCTTCCTCGACGGACTCGTCTTCTGGGAAGCCGTACGCGCCAAAGTGAAAAAGGTGGTCTTTGCCTCTTCCGGCTGCGTCTATCCCAATTTCCTGCAATCCGACGTGAACAAGGAACTCTATCTCACCGAGGATCTGACCAACGGCCCGAATGACGCGGACAACATGTACGGATGGGCCAAGCTCATGGCCGAATTCACGCTGCGCGCGTATCACAAGGAGCACGGCCTCGGAGCCGCTTCCTGCCGCTACTTCACCGTGTATGGGCCGCGCGGCGTGGAAAATCACGCCGTTATCGCTATGATTGCGCGTGCCTTTCTCCGCCAATCTCCCTTCGAAGTCTGGGGCGATGGCACGCAGATTCGCAATTGGACCTACATCGACGACATCGTCGAAGGGACCATTCTCGCGGGAGAGAAAATCAGCGACGCCACCGCCGTCAATCTCGGCACCATGGAACGCATTCGCGTGCTCGACGCGGTGAAAATGGTCTGCGACGTGACTGGCCACAAAGCGGAGATCAAATTGCGCCCCGATATGCCAACCGGACCTCTCAACCGCGTCGCGGACAATTCGCTCGCCAAAAAGCTGCTGGGCTGGGAACCGAAGGTCCCCTTCCGCGAAGGCTTGAAGCGCACCATCGACTGGTATTTCGCCACCAAGGACCGCGAAGAAGTGAAGCGCATCTTCGCCCGCATGCTCACCGAGCGCTAGGTGACAAGGCCGCGCCTCCTATTGCCGCCCGGAACACGCCCCCACATTTTGCATTGAACCCGCAACTCGGTTCGCGCTATGGTGTTCCCACTGCGTGGGGCAGTGGACTGTCGGCTTCCAGGCCGTCGTTCTTGTCTTTACTTGGGAGCCGGATCCCCAATCCGGCAAGAGTCACGTGTTTTACCGGCTGACCCGCCCGGGCTGGCTGCGCTGCTCAGATTAGACGAGGTGGAATGGCCGCAGGCCTGCTGGCTTTTTTTATCGCTCTGTTTGTATCCATGCTGTTGACGGTTCCGGTCCGCGCTCTTGCTCTTCGCATGGGCATGGTCGATCTTCCCGGACCTCGCAAGGTTCATCTCGAACCCATCCCGCTTCTCGGCGGTCTCGCCATCTATGGCGGAGTCCTCCTCGGGGCTCTCCTGGTCTTCCGCGGCCCGGCCCTGCAGCAAATTGAAGGAATTCTCGCCGGCGCCACACTGATCGCCGCGGTCGGTATTCTCGATGATCGCGGCCTCCTGCATCATCAGATCAAACTCTTTGTGGGCATGCCGCTCGCGGCTTGCACCCTTCTTCTCAGTGGAATTCATGCCCAGGTCTTCAGCGTTTTGGTTGGCGGGCCATTCGGCAGCTTGCTGGACGGCGCCTTGACGATTTTGTGGGTCGTCGGCATTACCGCCTCGTTCAGCATTCTCGACCACATGGACGGCCTCTGCGCCGGCGTGGCCGCCATGGCCTCCGCGTTCTTCGCCTTGCTGGCCTACTGGAACGGCCAGGTGCTTGTCACCGTTCTCGCCGCAGCAGTTCTCGGCGCCTCCACCGGCTTCCTTCGATGGAACTTCAAGCCCGCCAAAATCTTCATGGGCGATGGCGGCGCGATGTTTCTGGGCTTTATGATGGCCACGCTGGGATTGAAGCTCCGCGTCGAGCATGCCAGCCATCTTTCCGGCTGGCTCGCGCCGGTCCTCATTCTCGGCGCTACCATTTTTGACACCACGCTGGTCACCATTTCCCGCAGCCGTCGCGGCTTGTTGCCTTTTGCTACGCCCGGAAAGGACCACGCCGCGCACCGCCTGGCGAATCTCGGACTCGGCCACCGCGGAGCGGTCATCGGCATGTATCTTCTCGGCGGGATCGGTGGCGCGGCGGGCGTGCTCGTCATCCTTCTGCCGTCTTCCGGCGCCGCACTCATCGGCGGGTTGGCCCTTGTTGCCGCTCTGATCGGCGTTTTTCTGCTCGAGCGTGCCCCTTACGAGCGGCAATCCATCAAGCCCGCCGCACAATCCTGAACGGCTTCCCGCGGGTTTCTCTCTAATTTTGCGCGCGATTCTTGATTCGCTATACTGAACCGCACCGCCCTCTCGGAGTTTGCCGATTGCCCTGTGGCAGTGTCTTGGCCGAGGACATTCGTTCTCACTCTCGAAAGGAATAGCTCGAATCTTAGAGTGCGTCTCGCGCGGGCTGAGGACCGTTCCAACGAGTGTACGAACCACTTCAGAAGTCTCTGAACGAAAGGGAAAGCAGGGAAGTCATCATCGTCGGTGCTTCCGCCGCCGGACTGTATGCCGCTTCCCGGCTCGCCCAGGGCGGCTGCAGCGTCCGCGTTCTCGACGCGCGGCCCGATCTCGATCCCGCTCCGCGTTCCCTCATCGTCACTCACCATTTCCACCGCCAAATGAATGGCGATGCCTCCGCCAGCATTCGCAACGAAATTCACAGATTTGAGCTGTTCACTGACGGCCGTTCCGCGGAGATCACTCTGCGTGAGCCCGATTTGATCATCGAGCGTGCTCGATTGATTCCCGCGCTCGCGCGACAGTCCCGGCAGGCCGGAGCGACGCTCTTCTTCGATACCCGCTTCCTTGGCATGTCTCCCAACGCGTCTGGCGTGAAGCTCGAAGTCGAGCAGCGCGGAAAGCGCGAAGAGCTGCACGCGAAGCAAGTGATCGGCGCCGACGGCGCGGCGAGTCGCGTAGCTCGCGCCGCCGGTTGGCCTCCCGTCGAAACTGTTCCCCTGGTCCAGGCGATTGTCCGCTTGCCGAAGGATTGCCGTCCGGACACTACGCGCGTCTGGTTTGTGCCGGACGACACGCCCTATTTCTACTGGCTCATTCCGGAGTGCGCCGATCGCGCCGCTCTGGGAATCATCGGCGAAGGAAGCGGCCAGGAAACCAAGCGCCGCATTGAAAACTTCCTCGAGAAAAAGGGCATGGAACCCCTCGAATGGCAGGGCGCCCGCATTCCCGTGTATCGCAAGTGGGTGCCCGTGCGCCGGCGTCTTGGTAACGGCGAAGTCTATCTCGTGGGCGACGCCGCGGCGCAAGTTAAGGTCTCCACGGTCGGCGGCATCGTCACTGGATTCCGCGGCGCTCAGGGCGTCGCCGACGCCCTGCTTCGGAAAGACGGCAACAAGGAATTGCGGGTCCTCCGCAGGGAACTCGCCACCCACTGGCTGATCCGCCGCGCTCTTCATCATTTCCAGCAGAAGGATTATTCTCAACTCGTGGATTTGTTGAACGCCAGCGCCAGGGATTCTCTCGGCCAAATCAATCGCGATGAATCTGCCCGATTGCTCTGGAACGTGGTCCTCCGGCAGCCACGCCTTGTCTTGCTCGGCCTGCGCGGATTGCTCATGGGGAAACACCCTTCGTGAACCGTCTGGAAAATTGTGGGCCCGGATGCTGGACTATGGAGAGCGCCTTTTGTGCTGCTGTTGCGCGGGATTTTTTCTCTTGCCTCCGGGAGCGCCTTCCCGCTTTCGGCAAATGACGCATTAAGGAGTTTCTCTTGCGAATCTCGGTGATTGGTTGCGGTTATGTCGGCTTGGTGACCGGTGCGTGTCTCGCTGAAGCGGGCCACGACGTGATGTGCACGGATATTGACACGGACCGAATCTCCCAGTTGCAGTCCGGCGGCGTCCCCATCTATGAAGAACATCTCGGCGAAATCCTCGCCTCTTCACGCAAGGCTCGCCGCATCTCCTTTACTTCCGACACGGGCGAAGCGATCCGCTTCGGCGATGCCATCTTCATCTGTGTTGGCACTCCCCCCAAGGACGACGGCAGCGCCGACCTCTCCGCCATCGATCACGTCGCCCAGCAGATTGCCGCCGAAGCTCGCTCGCCCAAGCTCGTCGTCGAAAAAAGCACCGTCCCCGCCCGCACCGGCCTCGAGTTGAAGCGCGTTCTGGACGCCTACTCCCGCGGCGAACTCCGCTTCCGCGTCGCTTCGAATCCCGAATTCCTCCGCGAAGGCACCGCCGTTGGCGATTTCTTCCATCCGGACCGCGTGGTCGTTGGCGTGGACGATCCCGAAGCGGCCGGCCAATTGCGCGAAATCTACAGTCCCATCCTGGACCGAAAGTTTCACTGTCCCATTCACCGGGGAAGATGCCCGGGCGAGCGCAACGGGGAATTTCTCGTCACCACCATCAACAGCGCCGAACTCATCAAGCACGCTTCCAACTCGTTCCTCGCGCTCAAGATCAGCTATGCCAACGTCCTCGCCGACCTTTGCGAAAAAATCGGCGCCAACGTCGAGGAAGTCACTCACGCCATGGGACTCGACCCGCGCATCGGCGGCCAGTTCCTCAAGGCCGGTCTCGGCTTCGGCGGCTTCTGTTTTCCCAAGGATATTCAAGCCTTCATCCATCTCGCTGCTTCCGTTGGCGTGGATTTCGACATCCTGAAGGCAGCGGAGCGCGTCAATAAACAGCGCATCGACCGATTCCTGGACAAGGTCAACAAGGCGCTTTGGGTCGTCAAGGGCAAGCGGCTCGCCGTCCTCGGCCTCGCCTTCAAAGCCAACACCGACGACATCCGCTTCGCTCCCGCCCTCGAAGTCGTCAAGCGTCTTCTGGACGAAGGAGCTCAGGTCCATGCCACCGACCCCGAAGCCATGCCAAGAACAAAAAAGATCTTTCCGCAGGTCTCTTTCCACGAAGATCCTTACGAGGCTTTGCAGGGGGCGCACGCCGCTTTGATCTGCACGGAGTGGGAGATTTACCGAAGGCTGGACTGGGATCGCGCCGCCAAACTCATGGCGCGCAAGCTTGTCATCGACGGCCGTAATCTCTATTCGCCGCAGCGCATGAAGGAGCTCGGCTTCGAGTACCATTCCTTCGGCCGCGAATAACCGCGTTCACTTCGCGTTGCTTTTTGCGTACGCTTCTTTGAAATACGCGAGCGTCAGCCGCAATCCTTCGTCGAGCCCCACCTTCGGCTCCCATTGCAGCAGACGTTTTGCTTTGCGAATGTCCGGACAGCGCTGCTTCGGATCGTCCTGCGGCAGCGGCTGAAAGATAATCGGCGGCGGATTCTGAAACTCGGATCGCACTCTCTCCGCGAATTCCAGAATCGTGATCTCCGCCGGATTGCCGATGTTCACCGGCAAATGTTCGTTCGAAAGCATCAGCCGGTAGATTCCCTCGATCAAGTCCGAAACGTAGCAGAAACTCCGCGTTTGCTTTCCTTCGCCGTACACCGTGATGGGCTGCCCGCTCAGCGCCTGGTAAACGAAGTTCGGCAGCGCCCGCCCGTCGTTCAATCTCATTCGCGGGCCGTACGTGTTGAAAATTCTCACGATGCGCGTGTCCACCCCGTGATACCGGTGATACGCCATCGTCATCGCCTCGGCAAACCGCTTGGCCTCGTCGTAAACGCCCCGCGGTCCGATCGGATTCACGTGGCCCCAGTAATCCTCCGGCTGCGGTGAAACCTCGGGATCGCCGTAGCACTCGCTCGTCGATGCCAGAAAAAACTTCGCCTTCTTCGCCAGCGCCAGCCCCAGCGCATTGTGCGTTCCCAGCGCCCCGACCTTCAGCGTTTGAATCGGTAGCTTCAGGTAGTCCACCGGGCTCGCCGGAGAGGCGAAATGCAGCACGTAGTCAACCGGCCCGGGCACGTCGATGTACTTCGTAACGTCGCACCGCGCCATCCGGAATTTCGGGTGCTTCATCAGGTGCTCGACGTTGGCTTCCGCGCCCGTAACCAGATTGTCGAGCGCCAGCACTTCCCATCCCTCGGCGATGAGCCGGTCGCAAAGATGGGATCCCAGAAATCCTGCACCGCCCGTGACTACCGCGCGCATTTCGCCTCCCGAAAAATCACCGCAAGTTTACCGTTCGCCGCGCCAATTGACCACCTTTCCCGCGCACGATACGATGCGCTCCTCATGACCGAAATCCGGCCCGCTTCCTCCTCTCTTCCTTCGCGCGCCCGCAAGCAGCGAACCTGCCTCTCCGCCGCCTTCGTTCTTCTCGGCCTCGCCATTTTTATCTTTCTGAAGGTCGGCCAATGGCTCGTCGTCCAGGACCCTCTGCAAAAATCCCAGGCGATCGTGGTCCTCTCCGGCGCCATGCCCGTTCGCGCCTTGGAAGCCGCGAAACTCTATCGCATGGGTTATGCCCCACAGGTCTGGCTGACCCGCTCCGAAGAGCCCCGCGCCTCGCTTGCCGCGCTCGGGATTCCGTATCAGGGAGAGGAAGACTACAACCGCATGATTCTCGAACGCGAAGGTGTTCCCGTCGCTTCCGTCGTCGTTCTTCCCGCGCCGATCCAGAACACCGCCGATGAAATGCGCGCGATCGATTCGCAGCTCGGCCCGGGCGGCGCAAACGTCATCGTCGTCACCACCAAAGCGCACACCCGCCGCGTTCACGCTCTCTGGAAGAAACTCACCGGAAACCGCAACCACATCCTCGTCCGCGCTGCCTCCGGCGACCCGTTCGACCCGGCTCATTGGTGGCGTACCACGCGCGACGCCCTCGACGTGGTCCGCGAAGTTCTCGGCCTTCTCAACGTCTGGGCCGGCCTCCCGTTGCGTCCCTCCGCTTAACTCCGCAGGGTAATCCGCCCGCTCTCAAGCCCTTCGCCGCAAAATCGCTTAAAAGAAAAACCATTTCCGCCTGCGTTTCTCCGGAATCTCCGGCACGCGCGGCAACGGCCGTCCTTCGAACGCCGCCAGCGGATTCTCCACAAACATCGCTTCCGCCGTCTCTTCGCCAAATCTCTCCTGCACCACGCGGTACGCCGGTCCCAACGCCAGCGGGCGTCCCGTGGTGTTGTGCGCGTCGCTCGCCACGATGTGCACCATTCCTCTCTCGATCCATTTCAGCGACCGCTCCCGCGCCGTATTCCCGAATCTCCCTGTCAACGAGCCGGCGGTAATCTGCACCCGGCATCCCAGCTTGATCCACGCCTCCATCCGCTCCGGCTGCCGGCACAGGAGCCGGTTTCGCTCCGGATGCGTGATCACCGGCCAGATCCCCTCCAGCCGCAATTCGTGCAGCGTCTGATCCGTGCTTTCCGGGATGGAAAACTCGTTGAACTCCACCAGCAGATAATCCCTTTGGTTAATGCAAAACTTCGCCCGGTCTTGGCGCAGCGCCTCCAGATTCTCCGGACTCCAATGGAAATCGCAGCCCGTCGCGATGTTCAGCTCCGGCCCGACCTCTTCCTGCAGCCGGTCCCTCAGCTTCTTTACCTTCTCGTAGTCAAAATAAAACTCATCGCTTGAATGCGGCGTCGCGACGACGTGCGTGATTCCGTCGGCGACCGCGCTCCGCGCCATCTGCACGGACTCTTCCAGCCTGTCGGGGCCGTCATCCAGTCCGGGCAGAATATGGCAGTGCACGTCGATCATTTATTTCGCGCTTCCTCCCTTGCGCAGAGGCACGGTATATCGTGCCCGTTCTCATCTCGAGGAACAAGCTTGTGGGCTACTCTGTTGTGCCGGTTGAATGTGAACATTCCGAAACACTTCGCCTCCCCGGTTATTTGGGCCGCCCCGCCTACCTGCTATAGTTAAGAGTCCGCGGTTGCCGCTTTATAGCTTCTAACATGCCCGGACCAACAGGAGAGACGCACACGTATGCCAACCGATCGCAAGCCTGAATTTTTCAAAGGTTCTCAGCTCAAAGTCGCCATCATCGGCTGTGGCTACGTGGGACTTCCCCTGGCTCTGCGCTTTGCGGAAGCCGGGCACAAAGTGACCGGTTTCGATACCGATCCCGCCAAGGTCTCCAAGCTCAATGCGGGCAAATCCTATATCGAGCACATTCCGCAAAATAAGATTCAGCAGTTCGTCAACAGCCGCCATTTCCAGGCCACCACGGATTTCGCCAAATTGAAGGAAGCCGACGCTATCATCATCTGCGTTCCCACGCCCCTCGACGAACGCCGCGATCCCGACTTGAGTTTCGTCGAACAAACCGCCGTCTCGATTCAGCCTCATTTGCAGCGCGGCCAGCTTGTCTCCCTCGAATCCACCACGTACCCGGGCACCACCGAGGAGCTTGTCCTCCCCATCCTCGAAAAGAGCGGTCTCAAGTGTCCGATCGCCTCCGGACCTGAAAGCGAAAACATCCCTACGGACTTCTTCCTCGCCTTTTCTCCCGAGCGCGAGGATCCGGGCAACAAGCAATTCGGCCTCGCGCAAATTCCCAAGGTTGTCGGCGGCCTCAATCCTCCCAGCGGACGCGCCGCCCAGGCCCTCTACGCGCAGGTCGTCGCGCGCGTTGTTCCCGTTAGCTCTACCCGCGCCGCGGAAATGACCAAGCTCCTCGAGAACATTTTCCGCTGCGTCAACATCGCTCTCGTGAACGAACTCAAGCTCCTCGGCATGCGCATGGGTATTGACATTTGGGAGGTCATCGACGCTGCCGCCACCAAGCCCTTCGGCTTCATGCCTTTTTATCCGGGCCCGGGTCTCGGCGGCCACTGCATTCCCGTCGATCCCTTCTATCTTTCCTGGAAGGCTCGCGAATACGATTTCGCCACCCGTTTCATCGAGCTCGCCGGAGAAATCAACACCTCCATGCCCTATCATGTCGTCGAAGCCGTCTCGAACGCCCTCAACAAGCAGAAGAAAAGCCTCAATGGCTCCAAACTGCTCGTTCTCGGCGTGGCCTACAAGAAGGACGTGGACGACCTCCGCGAATCGCCCACGCTGAAAATCATGCAGCTCCTTCAGCAGCAGGGTGCAACCATTGACTACAACGACCCGTACTTCCCGCAGCTCCACAAAATGCGCCATTACAACTACGAAGGCATGAAGTCCGTGCCCCTGAATCCCCAGACGATTGCTTCCTACGACGCCATCGTCATCGCCACCGATCACTCCAGCTATGATTACAACGCGATTGTGGACGCCGCCAGGCTCGTCGTGGATACTCGCAACGCCACCCGCCGCGTCGTCCGCCACCGCGAAAAGATTGTTCTTTGTTGAGTCCGGATGTCCGGTTCATTCGAAGAAATTCGCCGTCACCTTGAGGAGAGCGCCCGCGTCAAGCGGGCTTTCTCCAATGTGCTGGTGTCGCGCATCCAGCAGCTTGCGGAGAAAACCGTCTCCGGGCTCCGCGCCGGCGGTAAACTCGTGCTTTTCGGCAACGGCGGCAGCGCCTCCGACGCCCAGCATCTCGCCGCCGAGCTCGTCGTCCGTCTCTACGCCGACCGCCCCGGCCTTCCCGCTCTCGCCCTCACCACCAACACTTCGGTCCTTACCGCCGCCGGCAACGACTATGGATTCGACCAGATCTTCTCCCGTCAGATTGATTCGCTGGTTTCTTCAAAGGACGTGCTCGTCGCGCTCTCGACTAGCGGCAATAGCCCGAACGTTCTCCGCGGCGTGGAAGCCGGCCGTGCCCGCGGCGCTTTCCTCGCCGCCATGACCGGCGAAACCGGCGGGGCGCTTGCCGAAAAAGTGGACTTGCTCCTGAATGTTCCTTCCCGCGATCCCCAGCGCATTCAGGAAGCTCACATTACCATCGGCCACATCGTCTGCAGCTTGATTGAAAAATCGCTCTTTCCGAAGCCCTGACGCGAATCTACCGCGCCCGCGGTTCTCCGCGCACCCGCCTTCCGTTGTCCTGCCGTGAGCGCGCGCGTTCAGCGCCTATTCACTTCGCCGCACCAGCTCCACTCGAGCCGTTGCAAACGGCAGTACAGCCTCCAGAAGCACCGGAACCCTCATCGCGTCGTTCGCGACGTACAGCGTGAAGTGCGCGTCCTTCATCTCCGCCCCATTGTCATAAACATGAATCTCAACCGTCGTCGTCGCGTATGCCCCCGCGGGAACGCTTACTTTCGCGCTTCCGGTTCGGATCGCTCGAACCTCGTACAGCTTTCTTCCATCGTACACCGGGCATTTCACTTCCCTCGTCCTCGTCCAGTCCACGGAACGCAAATACTGCATCATTCCCAGCGGATCGCGCGTCCCGGGCAGCACCCGCGCCACTGATGCTCCCGCCGGCGCCGGATCCTTCCCCGTCGCGCTCAATTGCTGCACGGAGTTCACTTTCTGCCCGCGCTCATCCAAGTGCATCTCATACTGCAGGCTGGCGTAGGATCCCGGCATGCTGTAGGAATCGAACTGGTCGTCCAGCGCAAAAACCATGCGCAGCGGATTCTGCGTGTGGGCAAACGCCTGCAAGTGCCAGGCCTCCTTGCCTCGAACCTCCGTCTTGTCTCCGACGCGCAGCCGCAGGCTCGCCACTTTGTTCACGTTCGCCACGCTCGCCGTAAATTCCAGCACTTCTCCCGCACTCGGCGCAAAAGCTGGCTCTGCCGGCTGCGGAATCGCCGGCTGCGCCACTTTCGGAGCCGGCCGGTCTGCCGCCGCTGCAGGCGACCCGCCGGCGGATGGCGCCGCGGCCGCATCCCGGTCCGGAGTGAACGACACCACCGGCTGCTGGCTCCGCACGTGCAGCCACCCGAACGCCGCCGCACCGCACAAGACCGCCCCGAACGCAGCGCCCAAAATCACCATTCGCCGGCTCATGCCGACTCCGAAACTTCGTTCTTCACGTTTCTCTTGCCTCTCACTCTTTCATCGTACAATACGATTTCGCGCCAACTCCGCAATTTTCTTGGCGGACACCGGTCGCGCTGCGGTTGCAGCTTCGCTTGGGGGGAAGGAGCCTTTCGCATGCGTTTTGTCGTGACTGGCGGGGCCGGTTTCATCGGCTCGAACACCGTGGACGAGCTCATCCGCCGCGGCCACAGCGTCGTCGTCCTCGATGATCTTTCCGCCGGCAAGGAAGAAAACCTCGCCGAGGTTCGCAACAAAATCTCCTTCATCAAGGGCAGCATCACCGATCTCGATACCGTCCGCAAAGCCATGCAGGAAGCCGATTACGTTCTCCACCTGGCTGCCCGCACATCCGTTCCCCGCTCCGTCAAGGATCCCATCGAAACCAATCGCATCAACGTGGACGGCACCCTCAATGTTCTCGTCGCCGCCCGCGACGCTAAGGTCAAGCGCATCGTCTTCGCTGCCTCTTCCTCTGCCTACGGCGAAACGCCCACCCTGCCCAAGGTCGAAACCATGCAGCCTCAGCCCATTTCGCCCTATGGCGTGACCAAGTTTGTCGGGGAACTCTACGCCCAGACCTTCGGCCGCGTGTACGGCCTCGAAAACGTCTCCCTGCGCTACTTCAACGTCTTCGGACCCCGCCAGGATCCCAATTCGCCTTATTCCGGAGTTCTCTCGAAGTTCTGCACCGCGTTCCTCGAGGGCACGGACCCCGTCGTCTTCGGAGACGGCGAGCAATCCCGCGATTTCACTTATATCGAAAATGTTGTGCAGGCCAATCTTCTCGCCTGCGAGGCGCCGAACGTTTCCGGCAGAGTCTTCAACGTCGGCACCGGCAGCCGTTTCACCCTGAACCAGACTCTGGATTTATTGCGGAAAATTTCCGGCAAGAATCTCGAAGCCAAATACGAGCCGCCCCGCGAAGGCGACATTCGCGATTCCCAGGCGGACATCACCCAAAGCCGCGAACTCCTCGGCTACGATCCCGCCGTCGCCTTCAAGGAAGGCCTCGAACGCACCTTTGACTGGTACCGCGAGGTCCAGGCCAAGGCGCTCGCCAAACAAAAAGCCGACTAGCTCCGCCGCCTCACGGCTGCACGGTCTTGCCGTAACTCAGCGGCGCTCCCGCCTTCGGCACGTCGTAGTTGTTCCAGAACCACAGCGGCGCCAGCTTCTTTTGTTCCGGCCACACTTCGTCCAGCGTGTCTCCCTCGAACAATTCTCCGTTCTTCATCACCCAGTGAATCGTGTTCGTGTTGTGTATGTCGTCGAGCGGGTTTTTGTCGAAGATCACCAGGTCCGCCAACTTTCCGGGCTCGATGCTGCCCAAATCCTCCGGCCGCCCGATGATTTTCGCCCCGTTCACTGTCGCGCAATGCAACACTTCCATCGGCGTCATCCCGCCGCTCGCCAGCATCCACATCTCCCAGTGGTAGCCGAGCCCCTGCAATTGCCCGTGGCTCCCCACTCCCACCAGCCCTCCGTCGCGCAACAGTTTCGTCACCTGCGCCGCCAGCTTCGGAAACGCGTACTGCTCCTTCCGGAACCACTCCGGCCGCCGGTTCGTCTTTTCGTCAATGATCCGGTGCGGCGTGAAGCGATTCAGCTTCGCGTTGTCGTGCACGTCCGTATTCTCGTACCAGTAGTTTTCTCCGAACGGCCCGCCGTAATTCACGATCAGCGTCGGCGTCTCGGAAATCCCCGACTGCGCGAACATCGTCAGCACGTCCTTGTACAGCGGCGTGATCGGCAGCGTGTGCTCGTTTCCGTGGAAGCCGTCGATCACGTGCGTCAGGTCCAGCTTCAGGTCCAGCGCCCCTTCCGTGGTCGGCATCATCTGCAGCTCTTTTGCCGCTTCCACCATGAACTGCCTCTGCTTCCGGTTGCCCACCAGATAGCTCTTGATGTTGTGCGTGCCGTAGTAATCCCGGTATTTCGTCAGCACGCCCTTCACTTCTTCTTCGGACTTGAAATTGTTGTCGGAGAAAACTCCCGGCCCCGTGGAAAATGCCCGCAGCCCGATGATGTCCCCCGTATCTACCAGGTCCTGATACGCGAACATGTCGTTCGTGCTCGTCTGCACGTCAAGTCCCGCCGTCACGCCAAACGCCAGATTCGCCAGAAACGCCCAGTTCTGCGTGTCCAGGATTCCCCGCCGGATTTCGAACCAGTGCGCGTGCGTATCAACGAATCCGGGCGTAACCGTCTTCCCTCGCAAGTCGAACACCCGCGCTCCCGCCGGCACGCTTCCCTTCGGGCCTACCCGCGTGATTCGGTTGTTCTCCACCACGATGTCGGCATCTTTGATCACCTCGTCGCCTTTCATCGTGATCACCGTCGCGCCTCGCAGCACGATCGTGCCCTTCGGCGTCTTCCGCGGCATCTCCAAATCCACCGCGATCTCCTGCACGCTCTTGTCTTTCTCTTTGAACTTCTTCTCTTCCTTCTTGGCCTCTGCCGCCTGCTTCGCGTCGTCCTTCTTTTCTCCGTCTTTCGCTTCTTCGCCTTTCTTCTCTTCCTTCGGCGCTTCCAGTGAGATCGCGCTCAGCGGCTCCCGGAAGTAGCTCGCTCCCACCGCCCACGTGATCGTCTTCCCGTCGTCCGCCCAGCCGAAATAGTCCGCTCCGATGTCCGTCAGCCTCTTCACCGGAACGGACGGCGTCGTCACGTTCACCGTCGGCGCTTCGCCCGCCGCTTGCGGCAAGGGCAGCAGATAGAGCTGATTCATTACGTGCGCCAGCGCCCACTGCCCGTCCGGACTTGCCTGAATGTCGTCCGCCGCAATCGGCTCCTCGAAAAAGTACAGCCCCTGCCCCTTCACCTGCAGGTGCGTCCTCCGGTCCGTCCCGTCATACCGCAGCGAAACCAACCCCTGCGGCGTGTACACGTAGATCCGGTCTTTGTCGTGTGTGAAGTGCGGCGCTCCCGCTCCCCGCGCCGGCAGAATCAGGTTCACGTCCCCGCCTTCCGCCGGAATCCACATCAGGTCCGCGTTCGGCGTCTGCCCGGAATCGAATCCGCTGTTCTCCCGGTCGTACGCATTCCCCCGCAGGAACACGATCCGCGTTCCGTCCGGCGACCACGCCGGATTGCTGTACACTCCGTTCGTTTTGGACAAGTGCACCGGCGTCCCTCCGCTCGCCGGCACCTTCCACAGCTCGCCGTCTCCATTGCTCCACGTCACGTACGCGATCCACTTCCCGTCCGGTGACCACGCCGGCTGGAACTCCCGCGCGTCTCCGCTCGTCAGCCGCTCCGGCTTTCCTCCCGGAATCTCCATCGTGTAGAGGTGCGTCATCGCGGAAAACGCCAGCTTCTTCCCGTCCGGAGACTCCACCGGATCCTGAATCAGCCGCACCTTCACCGGCCCCTGCTTCACTTTCTGCGGAAAATCAAGCTTCGGCCCCAGCTCCTGCGAAACCTTCGCCGTGAACGGAATCACCTTCTCCTCGCCCGTTTCCAGGTTCAGCCGCCGGATTTTTCCGTCCTGGTTGTACACGATCTCCTTTTCGTCCGGCAGAAACGCGTATCCCGGAAACAAATCGCGCGTGAACAGCGCCTCCTGATCGTCCCGCGTCACCGGATACCGCACCCAGTGGTCCTCGCCGGTTTGCAAATTCCGCAGCCGCAAGCCCGTCTCCGTTTCATAGCGGCTCACGTACAGCAACAGCTTTCCGTCCTTCGAAAGCAGCGGCCGGAACGCGCTCTCCGGCTGCTGAATCAGCACGTCCTCTTCGCCCGTCTTCCGGTCCTTCCTCTTGATCTCCCACAGCGGAAACATCGCGTTGTAGGAAAACGGCCCCTTCCGCTCCGCAAAATAGAGGTACTTCCCGTCCGCCGAAGCCACTACTCCCATCGCGTTCGGCCGGTCTTGTCGCCGGATTGTCGGCGTCGGCTTCGACTTCGTTATCTGGATTCCCGTCCCGCCGTCCACGTGGTACATCCAGATTTCCCGCGCCCCGATTCCGAAATTCGTCTTCGACGCGAAAATGTAGTTCCCCGTCGGGTCCCAGCTCGGCGATGCGAATTCGCTGTTCGGATCCTTCGAAACCTGCTTCGCGTCGCTGCCGTCCGCACGCATCACCCAGATGTTGTCGCTTCCCTCGCGGTCTGAAATGAACGCGATCCATTTCCCATCCGGCGAAAACCGCGGCTGGCTGTCGAACGGCATCCCTCCGTCGATCAGCTTCGCCTCCCCTCCTTCGATCGGCAGCGTGTAAATGTCTCCCAGCAGCTCGAAGGCAATCGTCTTTCCGTCCGGAGAAACGTCCAGCGAAAGCCACGTGCCCTCGTCCGTCGTGAATTCGATCTTCCGGTCCGGCTTCAGCGTAAGCGCCTTCTTCTCTTCCTTTTTCTCTTCTTTCTTTTCCTGCGCCGTTGCGGATTTCGCCGGCGCCCCGCTCGCGTACCCCCACGAGATCAGCGCCAACGTCGCGCCCCAAATTGCCACCGCTCCACGCCTGGACCACATCGCCTTCATGCCTCTCTCCTTCACTCCGTTGTTTCGTGAATCGTTCGAATTTCCCTTGGACAACCCGTGACCCGCTTTCCGACATTCTGTCCCGTGCTCATTAGACGCGACACCCGTCGCGGCGTTTCCGCTTTTTGTCCCGCACA
>Ga0209581_1001170_pt1 | contig 33900 bp, 33 predicted proteins | sample Coa_R2_FD_187160 | JGI IMG/M metagenome (GOLD analysis project Ga0209581, IMG submission 187160) | Surface soil microbial communities from Centralia Pennsylvania, which are recovering from an underground coalmine fire - Coalmine... | ecosystem: Environmental > Terrestrial > Soil > Unclassified ...
CCTGCCGGGCTATGCGCCGGAACTGAACCCGGTCGAGTTCATCTGGGGCTACTGGAAGCAACACGCGCTGCCAAATGTCTGCCCGAAAGACTACTGGTCTCTGGACGCGACCGCCCGGCAAACGCTGGAAACGGATGCGTCGCCGGCCTCGTCTCATCCGCGCCTTCTGGCAACAGGCCGAACTGCCGTTCTAGTGTCTCTATATTATGCGGGACTCAATAATGCACAAGCCCTTGGATTACGTGGAGTTCAAGGACTTTCCGGAGGACGATCCGGCCCTGAAGAAACTGCTCGCCGGCTGCACGAAGAGCCGGGAGGAGTTCACTGGACTATCTGGATTGGTACTTCAGTCAACCAGATCACGACCCTGACGTCATGGTTTGCGGTGACTTTAACATACCGTCGAGGCTGAGTGGTCAGACCGGCAGGAACGCCGTCACTCTGGACAGCATCTTTGACGAGGACCCTCGATTCCAGGTTGGTGAACGGCGCTTCGCCGTCACCGTTCACGAGCCGACCTCCCGGAGCCCAGCTTCCAGCGGCGGGCTGCCCGTCAGCAACTACGATCACTGCGTTTTTCCGCCAATAGCATGAAGGGTTTGTGCAAGCTCGACGTGTTTCAACCGACATCCTGACGGACCAGCCGGAGGATCCGGAACTAAGGCTCACCTCCGATCACTTTCCGATTGTGGCCTTTTTCAGGACCCGAAGGCCAGGTATTTCGCTCGACCTCAAGACACGAATCCGGCCCGCCCTGAGCAGGTTGCAGCCTGGCACCGAGGGGCTTTCCGGGGTTGCTTCTAGACAAATCTTCCAGCTACGTGGTCCCGCCAACTAGGACTCGCCAGCGCGTTCGAGCACGGCAATGTGGACCATAATGGTTCTGCCACTCGCTGGGGCGGCCTGCGTGGCGGCCGGAGACGGCCTATTCATCAATCAGCGTGTGATCCTTGTCGGGGAAGTGGGTAGAGTGCTCAGTAGACAACATAGTTCCTCTTTCAAAACCAATCATCGGGGACACCAGCGGGGTCGCCCCCCCGTCGGGCTGGCATCTTTCAGCGCCGTAGCGCCGCCCGGACCGTGCGGATGTCCAGAAACATCCGCTGTGGCCCGCTCTCTGCGGCTCCCTCGACCGGCACAAAGCCATATTTTCCGTACCAACCGGTTCTGTCCCGGTATGCGTCGGTGACGATACAGCGGCAGCCCACCTCGTCGGCCACCCGCAGGCTGATAAGCGCAAGGCCTCCGAAATCAGTGCCTGTCCGAGCCCGCGGCCAGCGAATCGCCGGTCTACTGCGAGCCGCGCCAACAGCACCAGGGGCAGGTCGTAGAGCGGCCATCCACGGACATACTCTTTCAGGAATGCCTCCCGCGGCACGCTGGCCATAGCCAGGGTGAAGTTCGAGGCGGCGAGTAAGGGTCCCCGTTCAGCCCCGCAGCGCCCGGATCAACGCCTCCGTCGGGGGTTTCGCCTCGTTGGCCGACGCGAGTTCGGCGAGACTTTCTAATTCGCGTTCGGTCCATTTGATTTCGACGCGAGGCAGAACGAGATCTGGAGCCACACGTTCGAGCCGGGGAAAAACCAGTACCGTGCGCTCGCCGCTTGCGCTTTCGCTCACGATACGGTGCCCCAGTTTCCGCTCTGAGAACGGCCCACCGCAATAGGGCGACAGCATCCGACAGGAAGTCCGTGCTGCTGGAGAACTGCAATTCTTCTTTGAGCAGCCGGACCGTTCGATCCTCGGCAGGGGCAAGGTCCGCCTGGAATTTTGTCTTGCGCGGCCTGCGGCCTTCCACCCGCTTTCTTTTCGTCTTAAGAGCTACACTTGCCTCTTCCAGCCATTCGCTGTACACCGTTATGGTAGAATGCGCCTCTGATGACCGCTAGCGCCGCCAAGGATCCGAACCAGGCCATTGGCCGGGCCCCGGAGAATCTCAGTTTGGAAGAACGGCTCAGCCTCACGGGCAAGTACATCGCGCTCGAGATCTATTCGCCCGAGACCCTGCCTCTGCGCCGTATCGAGGCCATCGGCGATTCGCCGGAAGAATGCTTCCGCCAACTGGCGGGCCGCGGCCTGGATCCCCGCAAGTTCGAGTTCACGCGCCTGGCGCCGCCCTACTAGCATGCTCGCGGCCGCCCCTAGCACGCCAGCCCTGGTCCAGGAGTTCCAGGAGAACGGATTCGTGCGCATCCCAGGCGCGCTCACGGCGCCGCAGGTGACCGCGCTCCATCAGGCCATCGATCGCGACCTCGAAACATCCCCCGAGTCGTGGGTCCGCTTCGACGAAACCCTCATCGAGACGGTGGATATTCTCCTGCGCGCGCCGGATTTCGATTTCACCATCGAGAACCCGGTCACGCTCGGGTTCCTGCGGGGCCTGCTCGGCGAAGACATTACCTTCGAGGAATTCGAGGTCATGATCCGCGAACCGACCGGCAAGCCAAGGGACGTGAAGGGGTGGCACCGGGACATGATCCGCGACTACCACCGGCGCATGGAGATCGGCTACATCTCGGTGATCTACTACCTCACCGATGTGACCGAGCGGGATCACTGCTTCAGCATCATCCCCAAGACGCACAACAGCCGGGTGGATCTGCGCCCGGAAGAGGTGGCGCCCGGCGAGGAGCACGACCTTCTGGGGCCGGCCGGCACCGCCGTGATCTTCCATGGAAGGTGCATCCACAGCGGCAAACTCAAGGTGAACTCGCGCCAGCGGCGCACGCTGCATCTGTACTACTGGACCGCCGCCCACCCGCGCGCCTCGGAGTGGACCGAAATCCCGCCGCGCCTCTACCAGCGCCGGGAGCCCGGCCTGCCGCCGAAGCTCTACTCCAAGTGGAACGTCACGGATGTGGTGGAGGGCGTGGGGAAAAAGCCGCGCGACCTGGATCTGCGCATGCCGGTGACGGAGATGATCCGGGAAGTCCAGCGGCGGGCGAACCGGCGGGGCTAGCAGACGCCGGCCGGTGCCCACTTGGGGCATTAGACCCATTCCCGGTCTGGGTAAGTACTAATTTCAGCCGCTAAAGTCTGAATTTTCAACATCTGCGCGTTGGCACGGGGATTGCTGTCCGCCTTCTCACTCGGCTCTTGCGCCCGGATGCGGAATTCCGCGCACCGGCCGGTGGAAAGGACGGTCTTCCATGGGGACAGCGGTTGAGGGCCAGCCCGCCATCCTGCGGGCACTGCCGGGCGACGACGTGCGCCAGATCCTGTGGCGCTTTGCCGGCCGGTACGATCTTCAGATGCTGGTACAGGCGGCGCGCGCTGCCGCCCGCGGTCCGGTGGCCCGGCTGGTGGCGGAAGGGGCCCGCGGCACGCACGCCTGGACCCCGGCCAAGCAGGCGCTGCTCCAGGTGTTCGACGAATCCGGCATCACCGGAGTCTTCCTGGATCCGGCCCAGGGCGGCTTTGTCGAGGGGCCTAAGAACCTGGCTATGGCCCTGGTGGCGTTCGAACTGGCCTGGGTGGACGCGGGCGCGGCCACGGCCAGCCTGGCGGGGTGCCTGGCTCTGGCCCCCATCCACGAGCGCGGCACGCCGGAGCAGCAGCAAACCTACCTGGCCCGCTGCGCCCCGCCCCAGCCGGGCGAGGACCGCCAGATCTGGCGCGGCGCCTTCTGTCTCACCGAGCCCCTGCCCTACGTGGGCGTGGAAACCGGCCTGCTCAGCGGCAAGGTGCGCGTCGTGGAGTGGAACGAAAGCCAGGAACCCATGCTGGAGGTGGACAAGCGCGGGCGCTTCATCACCAACATGGGCTTCGCCAACTTCGTCACCGCCGCCGTGGATTCCGCGGATCCGCGCATTCAGGGCAGTTGCCTGGTGATCCTGGAGGAAACCGACCCCGGCGTCTTCGACCGCGGCACGCCGGCGCGGAAACTGGTGCACCAGTTGTCCTCCACGCGGGACCCCGTGTTCCGCCTGCGCGTGCCGGCCAGCCGCATCATCGGCGGCTATACGGTAACTGGCGACAAGATCGTCCCGCGCTACAGCCATGCCGAGGTGATCGAAGCCGTGTTCCGGCGCACCCGCGTGACGGTGGGGCTGATGACGGCCGCCAAACTGCTTTCCGCGGTCGAGCCGGTGATCCGCTACCAGCGCGGGCGCTTCCGCGGAGGCGAGGCCGCCGCTCCAGGCACGCCGCGCTTCGAGCTGGGGCTGCAACTGAAGCAGGACACGCTGTACCGGCTGGTGGACGTGTGGGCCACCGGCGAAGCCAGCGCATCGTTGGGCTTCGCGGCCGCCCGGCTGTTCGATGAGCTGGACCCGCTGGAACGGAAGAAGAACGAGATTTTTGCCGAGCGGGGCATCGGCCCCGGCACGGCGGCGGTGCGCGCCATGCGGAAGATCGAGCGGGAAGCCATCGAGTGGCTGCGGCACGGCAAAGAGGGCGATACCCCTGCCGATCCGCTGGTGCGCTTCGCCTTGCTGGATGCGGTGGCCGGCGTGCTCTGCCCTGCCTGCAAGCTCTGGAATACGGGCCACGGCGCCAACATGATGCGCGAAGCGGTCAGCTTGATGGGCGGCTACGGCATCACCGAGGACTGCCCCGGCTTCCTGGGCTACAAATGGATGGACGCGCAACTGGAGGCCACCTACGAAGGCCCCGAGTCGGTGCAGCGCCGGCAGTTGAGCGTTACCATGACCAACGAGCTGTTCCTGGCGCACTTCCGCAAATGGATCGAGGAAATGCGGGAGATCGCCTCGACGCACCCCGGCACCGGCGCCTGCACGCTGGCCACCGCCATGCAGATGTGGCTGTGGACGCTGGAACATCTGCACCGCGCCACCGACCCCGAAGGCGCCCGCTTGTACCAGAGCGCGCGCCAGGGCGTGACCTTCCCGCTGGCGGACGCACTGTGCTGGCTGCTGGCCTCCCGCTGTCAGATCCTGGACCTGCTCGAACTGGAGGCCCAGGGCCCGGTGAATCCCACGCTCAGCGAAGGGCTGCCCGGGCTGCTGGTCTTCCTCACGGACCTGTGCCACGTGCAGTCGGCGCGGGCCGCCGGCGAGGCAGGCCGCATCTGCGCGGAGCTGGTTTTCGGCTACAACCGGCACCCCGCCTGGGACGCCGAAGCCTGCCGCAACTGTTACCAGGCGGAGGACCTGGAAGCGCTCGAGAGCGTGATCCCCGGCATCTCCAGCCTGGCCCGGGGATACACGGACGTGATCGAGGCGGATGGCTCGCACCCGGCCAAAGCGGGCCCCTGCGCGCGCTTTGACGGCCTGGATCGCTTCACCCGCCTGCGGGTGCGCATGGACGGCTGCCTCACCGGATCGCAACTGGCCAAGGAGCGCGCCGCCGATGCGCTCACCAAGGTGGTGATTCCGGAAGCGCTGGATTACCCGGCATGAACGCGGACGGCGTCCCCCGCGAGACCCTGGAAGCCGACATCGTGTGTGTCGGTTTCGGACCGGCCACGGCCGGCTTCCTGACCACCCTGGCGCGCTGCCAACTGGAAAGCCCGTCCATGCCGGGCCTGCTGCTGCAAGTCCTGTGCTACGAGCGGGCGGACGATATCGGTTTCGGCGTCTCCGGGGTGGTCACCCGGGCGCGCGGCATCCCCGCCAGCTTTCCCGATCTGGACCCTTCGCAGATCCCCCTGGCCGCGCCGGTGGCTTCGGAGAAACTGGTTTACCTGCTCGATCCCGTGGGCGCCAGCCGGCGGTCCGCCAGTCTGCGCCTGGCGGACGGGTTCCTGCGCGCCTCCGGCCTCGCCCGGCAGGAGGCCTACGAACTCCCCTATACGCCCCCGTTCCTCCGGAAAGAGGGCGGCTGGGTGCTTTCGCTGGGCCAGTTCATGCAGTGGGCTGGAGCCCAGTTGATGGGCACCGGAGCGGTGCAGATCTGGCCGGGCATGCCCGTGGCGCAGGCGCTGATCGAAAACGACCGCGTGGCCGGCGTGCGGCTGGTGGACCAGGGCACGAACCGCGCCGGGCGTCCGGCCGACGGCTTCCTGCCCGGCATGGACGTGCGCGCCGCCTTGACCGTGGTGGGCGACGGACCGGCCGGCGCCGTGGGCCGGCACATCGACCGGCACTTCGGCATCCCCGCGAAACACCATCAGTACGAATGGGCCGTGGGGACCAAGATGGTGATCGACCTCGCGGAGGGTGTGGACGCGGCGCCGGGAACCGTCTTCCACACCTTCGGCTATCCGGAGCCGGAGATCTTCGGATTCCTGTATATCCTGCCGGAGCGGGTGGCGGCGGCCGGCATCTTTGTCCCCTCCTGGTTCCACAATCCAGTGCGCACCTCGTACCGCTACCTCCAGCATTTCGTGCTGCACCCCTACCTGTGGCGGTATCTCGCGGGCGGCCGGCTGCGTTCCTGGGGCGCCAAGTCGCTGCTGGAATCCGGCCGGCGCGGCGAACCCCACCTGGTGGGAGACGGCTACGCGCGCATCGGCGAGGGATCCGGAAGCACCAACGTGCTGACCGGTTCGGGCGTGGACGAAGCCTGGACCACGGGCATGCAACTGGCCGAGGGCGTGGCGGAACTCGTGCGCGACGCAAAGCCTTTCACGCGCGAGAACCTGGAAAAAGCCTATGTGGCGCGGCGCCGCGCAAGCTGGGTGGAAACCGAGGGGCGCATCGCCGAAAAGGCCCGGGACGGGTTCCATCACGGAGTGCTCACCGGCATCCTCGGAATGACGCTGGCCGGGGCGACCCACGGGCGGCACTGGATCGACGGAACCCCGCGGCTCATGCCGACCCTGGAAGAGTACTACCACGGCCGGCTTTCGGTAGCGGAGGTCGAGTGCATCCAGAAAGACTGCTTTGCCCGCGGCGTTTCGGCGCACGACGCGTTGATGGAGCGCTGCGGCTGGCCGGCCATTCCCTACGACGGGCAACTGCTGGTCTCGCACCAGGACGCGCTCTTGATGGGCGGCAAGGTGCAGGCGCCGCCGGGCTTCGCCGACCACGTGCGCCTGCTCTACCCGGATTTCTGCGAGCGCTGCGCCACCAAGCTGTGCATCGAGATGTGCTCGGGACAGGCGCTCACGCCCGGACCGGGTGGCGTGCCCGTCTTCGACCGGGAAAAGTGCGTCCACTGCGGCGCCTGCCTGTGGAACTGCACGCAACCGCTCGAGGAAGACCCCATGCGCGGCAACATCGCCTTTGAAGCCGGGGCGGGCGGGCTGCACTCCGCGCAGAACTGAAGCGCCCATAATGGGTCTATGCGGCGGCGCGAGTTCCTCACCCTTCCGGCCCTGGCGGCGGCTCAGAACAAGCTGGCGGCCGATTTTCAGCGGCCGCAATACCATTTCCTTCCTCCGGCCAACTGGATGAATGATCCCAACGGCCCCATCTGGTGGAAGGGCAGGTATCACCTCTTCTACCAGTACAATCCCAACGGCGCCTTCTGGGGCACCATGCATTGGGGACATGCCTCCAGCGAAGACCTGGTGCACTGGAAGCACCTGCCGGTGGCGCTGGCGCCCACTCCGGGCGGCCCGGACAAGGATGGCGTGTTCACGGGCAGCGCCGCCATTCACGACGGCGTGCCGGCGCTGATCTACACCGGCGTCCACCCCGAGGTGCAGTGCCTGGCCACCAGCGACGACCAGATGCTGGTTTGGAAGAAGTATCCGGCCAATCCGGTGATCGCCGCGCCGCCGCCCGGCATGCAGGCGGCGGGCTTCCGGGATCCCTGCGTGTGGCGGGAAGACGACGGCTGGTACGTGGCGATCGGGTCGGGATACAAAGGGGTGGGAGGGACCGCACTGCTGTACCGGTCGGACGACCTGGTGCACTGGAGCTACCTGCGCCCCTTGTTTTCCGGCACGCTGAATCCTGAGGCCAGCAAGAAGGGCCCCGTCGCGGCGGGCGAGATGTGGGAGTGTCCCGACTTCTTCCCGCTCGGCGGAAAGCACGTGCTGTACGTTTCCACGGAGGGCACGGCCAAGTATTGGGTCGGCCGATACGAGAAGCAGCAATTTCACCCCGAATCCACCGGCATTCTGGATTTCGGCGGCTACTATGCGCCCAAGAGCCTGGCGGATGCCGGCGGGCGCCGGATCGTGTGGGGATGGATTCAGGAGCAGCGCAGCGTAGACGCTCAGAAAGCCGCCGGATGGTCCGGGGTGATGTCCCTGCCGCGGGTGCTCACGCTGCGGCGCGACGGTTCCCTGGGAATGGAGCCGGCCCCGGAGCTGGCGAAACTCCGGGGCCAATCCAGAAGGTACACCAAACTGCCGGCGCAAGCGCCGGGAGACAACCTGGAAATCGCCTGCCGCCTGAACCCCGGCAGCGCGCACGAAGCGGGGCTGAACCTGGGCGGCCTCGAGGTGCGTTACGACCGCGTCTTCCGGCGGCTGAGCGTCTTGGCCGAGAACCGCGCGAGGGAGGGCCACCTGGCGCTGCCGCCGGGCGAACCGCTGGATCTGCGCATCTTCCTGGACGGCTCCGTCGTGGAGATTTTCGTAAGCGTCCGGTGAACCGCTCTTTCTGATGTGCCGGCGGGCGCTGCATTCTGGGGTCATGGGCGACACTGTCATCGAAGCGAAGGCGGCCACTCCGAAAGCAGACGAGTGGGCCGAACGAATCACCGCGCAACAGCGCAGCGGAATTTCCGTGAAGCAGTTCTGCAAGGAACGAGGGCTGACGGAGTACTCCTTCTACGCTTGGCGGAAACGGCTTCAGGAAAAAGGGTCCGTGCGGTACGCTTTGGTGGAAAGGAGCGCGCGGCGGCAGGAGCGCGGCGCGGAGGCGGTACTGGAACTGGTGTTGGAGACCGGTGAGCGACTGCGCATTGGCACGGGCGTGGACACCGCGACCTTGCGAACCGTGCTGGACGTGCTGCGGGGATGATCCATCTGCCAGCCAGCGTGCGGGTGTATCTCTGTCTGACGCCATGTGACATGCGCAAGAGCTTCGACAGTCTCCATGCGCTGGTACGTGAGCACCTGGAACTGGACGCCTTCGCCGGACACCTGTTTGTGTTTGCAAGCCGGCGCAAGGATCGGCTGAAGATCCTGTACTGGGATCGCGACGGCTTCGCCATCTGGGCCAAGCGGCTGGAGCAGGGCACATACGCCATCCCCGCGGGCGGCCGGCGCGAGCCGGATGGAGATGACCAGCGAAGAACTCGGGGCGCTGCTGAGCGGCATCGATCTGAGCGCAGCTACACGGCGGAAGCGCTACCGGCGCGGCAATCAATAAAACATTTTCACTAACTCTTGTTTTCACTTGAAAGGCCGCGTCATTCCCCTTATGCTGGAAACACGTGCCGCCGATCGATCTCAACTCGCTGCCTGATGATGCCGGCGCGCTGCGTAAGATCGTCGGCGAATTGGCCGCGCAACTCCAGCACGAGAGCACCGAGAAAGATAAGTACCGCAGTCTGCTGCGCGAATTATTGGAAGCCCAACGCGGCCGCAAGAGCGAGCAGCTTTCCAAAGAGCAATTGGCCCTATTCGAGGAACTCTGGAAAGCACAGCAGGCCGAGGACGAGAACGAGGAAGCCGAGCCGGAAGCTGGAGGCAGTGAGGGGGCGCAGACGCCGCGGACCAAGAAGGCCAGCGTTCGCAAGCCGCTGCCGAGCCACCTGGTGCGCGAGCGCATCGTGCAGGATCTGGCGGAAGCGGAGAAACGCTGCCAGGAGTGCGGCAAGGACCTGCGGCTGATCGGGGAAGACCATAGCGAACGCTACGAGTACATTCCCGCGACTATGAAGGTGATCGAGGACGTCCGGCTGCGCTACGCCTGCGACTGCACCGTGAAGGCGGCAGAGAAGCCGGCGCAACCCATCGAAAAGAGCACGGCGGGAGCGAGTTTGCTGGCGCAGGTGGTGGTCTCCAAGTTTTGCGATTATGTTGGCTCTTTCGTTATGTGACGTTCGGCCCCGCCACGGTACTACACTGCGGGGGCTGTCGGCAGCGAACGTCACATAACCGCGGTTAGAGTTGGGCGAGGAAAGACATCAGATCGGGATTGTCACGCCAGGGTCTCGGTGATCGCTTGCGCTTCACAGCACAGAGGGCGAGCGCCCTGGCTTTCATTTCAAGGTCGGTCTCGGCGTAGATGTTTGTGGTGTTGATTGAGACGTGCCCGAGCCAAGCACGGATGGTGTTGATATCGACCCCAGCACGAAGGAGATGTGTGGCTGTGGTGTGTCGGATCGTATGCGGCCCGATCCGCTTCTTGGCCATCTCCGGCACGCGATCCATAGCGGCACGGGCATAGCGGGTCACGATCTCATGGATACCGAAGCGTGTGAGCGGCTCGGAGCGACGATTGAGGAACACCCGCTCCGTGGCACTCCGGCCGGTGACGAGGCTCCTCAACGCCGCGGTCGTGGAGGTCCATAACGGACAGATGCGAACCTTGCCACCCTTGCCATTGAGGCGCACTGACGACAGCGTACCGACCCCGCCGGTGTGCAGGCTGAGATCGTCGATGCAGAGCCGGGCTACTTCATCCGCCCGCGCACCCGAGTTGTACAGGAAGAGCAGGAGGGCCCGATCCCGGGAGCCGAGTTTGGTGAGTGGGCTCGGGGCGTCCAGTAGAGCGTCGATTTCCGGCTTCTCGAGGTAGCAGACTGGCCCAGGAGCAGAGCGCTTGGCCTTGACCGTGCGGAGTTGGGCGCACCAGTCCAGGTATTCGGGGCAGCGCTCTGCGATGAAGCCGGCAAGCGCGTGGATGGCCGCAAGGCGCTGATTGCGGCTGGAGATGCTGCATTTGCGCTTCTCTTCGATATGCCGCAGGAACGCGCGCAACAGGTCCGCATCGATGTCGGGAACAAGCAGTTCATCCGGCTTCTTGCGCGTTTGGGCGGCAGCGAACGTCAGCAGCAAGCGAATGGCATCGCGATAGCTGTGTTGTGTGTTGCGGGCCAGATTCCTTTCGCTGACGAGGTGTTCCATCAAAAAGCGCCTGATCCAGGGCCCGAGAGCTGCTCTATTCATGGCGTCCTCCGTACACGTACTCCTGGAATCGATAGTTGGCCTCTGACAGCAACTCCGGAGTCACGGTCAGATAGCACTGCGTCGAGTGAAGGTCGACATGCCCGAGATACGTCGACAAAGCAGGCAGGAGTTTCTGCACGTCGGCGCCGGTTCGGTACCATTCCGTCAGCCTGTGGACGGCGAACGTGTGCCGCAAGTCATGAAGCCGGGGCTGACGAGACCCCGCGTCACTACGACGAACGCCTGCGAGGGTTCGCAGGCGCTGGAAGGCGCTCTCTATCAGCCGGTGGCTAACGGCCTGATGCTGCCGCGTCTGGAAAAGAGGCTGGTAGTGCTGATTCCATCTCCCTGGCGTGGTCAGATATTCCAGGAGGAGCCGAACAGCATCCCGCCCCAAAGGGACGAGTCTGGACTTGTAGAACTTCGTCCCGCGGATGGTGATCACCGCATTATCGAGGTCCACGTCCCCAAGGCGCAGGCGAATCGCTTCTCCTATTCGCGTGCCGGTTCCATATAGGAATAACAACATGGTGCGAAGCGTGGTTGGGGAGAGGCGGCACTCCGCATTCCGCTGGCAACGCGGAACAGCGTCCAGCAACAGACGAAGTTCCCGGCGGGAATAGATATACGGAACGAAGGTCTGCGTGTGCCTGGGAACCACGGGCGGCAGGGGAACAGCATTCAGCTTTCCGCGGCATTGCCAGTACGAGAAGAAGTCCCCCAACACCCCATGTTTCCGACGCCAAGCTGCGGGCCCGGTTTGCGGTACGTCTAGAAACTGCTTGACATCCGAAGGCGTGATCCCCTGAAGCGGCTTGTTGTGGTAACGACGACAAAACGCGCGGAGTGCAACAGCCGGGCCCTCGCACTTCTGGCCCATCGCCCGTCGGTGCGAAACATAAATATCGACAGCTGCACCGAGGTTCATAGCAGACCTCCCAGATCGAAGTCCGCCACACGGCGCAGTTGCGGCAGGTGAACCTTGGCGTAGATCCTGGTGGAATTGGAGTCACGGTGGCCCAGGAGATCCCCAATCTCTTTCAGCGACGCTCCTTGTTCCAGCAAATGCGTTGCACACGCGTGTCGCAGGCTGTGCGGCCCGCGGCGGCGGCATTGGATGCCAGCCGCGTCGATTCTTGTGCTCGTGATGCGCCACAGGCTGGTGTAGCCGATGGCGCGGTAAGGAGGATGCAACGTGAGGAACAGATTCCGGCAAGAGGTCCGCGGGCGCGCCTTCCGGACGTACTCCAGGATGGCTTCGCCCACCTCACGTTGCAGTGGGTATGTCTGTACGCCTCCTCGTTTGGAGTGGTTTACGGTGAAGGTCTCCTGCCGCCAGTCAAAGTCGCTCAGCAACAGACGCGATATCTCCCCGCTCCGCAGCCCGTAGACCGTCAGGAGCAGCAGTACAGCTCTGGCGCGCAGGACGGCGATGCTATTCCCCTCCACGTCTTCGAGCAGCCGTTGCACATCCTTCCACCGCGGCCCTTCGGGTAAGCCTTCATGCACATACAACCTCGGAGAAAGGATGCCATCGGCGATGCCCGGCTTGCACCAATTGCGTTGTTCAGCGTAACGGAAGAACGCCCGAAGTGCGTCGGCGTAGCCGCGAGCCGACTTCCGACTCCAGCCGCTCGTCCCCTTGAAGACCAGGAACTTGTCCACATCCCTGAGCCCCACATCGCCCAGCGAACGACGCCGCTCGGCGAACCACTTCAGAAACTGCGCTGTTTTCGATCGGTGTGACCGCACCGTAAGGGCGGCGGCCCCTTTCTCTTCCGTCATCCATCTCGCAAATTCATCAATCTCGTCTGCGAACTGCAGGCGCGGAGCCGCGGCCTCCTTCAGCACGCCAGCGAAGCGCAGCCACTTCTTCGCCACGTAAACAAAGAAGCTTGCCGAGTGCTTGCAAGAGGGAAGGCTGGGATTCGAGCGTTGCCGCAGTGCCCACCGCCGGGCAGCATTCTGGATTTCACAGACTGTCACATCGCGCAGTCGAGTCAGCCGCAGCAACCGAATAACGTTTCAATAGTTGCCAAGCCACACCGCGCGCTGCCGCAACGCTCGTGCCTTGCTGAAGCAGGTGCTCCAGAAAAACTTCTCGTTCCTTGAGCAATGGGGCATTCTCTTGACGGTCGGCATAGAAGGCTCGTTCTATTCGCAACAGGGTTGTCAGCATTCACCGGGGCTCCTTCACGCCCCGGATCCATGCTAGAGACACCAGGAGCGGCTTCCGACCGCTTCGTTATGTTGCGTTCAGGTTCGCCGCACGGGCCGCTCCGGGCGCTCACTCGGCCCGATCACAACATAACGGGGAAGCCAACATAATCCGCGTTATGTGGTCCATCACATAACAGCGATCATCAGCCGCTGCACCGGCAACAGCAGATGTTTGCACGGCACGGTGTGGAGATTTCGCGCCAGACGATGTGCGGGTGGATGGCTTCGGTGGCCGGCTTGGCGATGCCGCTGTATGAGACGGCGAAGAATGTGTTGTTCGACTCGAAGGTGATCGGGACGGACGACACGGGAGTGAAAGTGCTGGATCCGAAACTGAACTTCGCGCGGACCGGAAGGATCTGGCCGTATGTGGGAGACGCGCACCATCCGGTGGTGCTGTTCGACTACACGCCGACGCGGGGGCGTGCCGGCCCGGCAAAATTCCTGGAAGGATATCAGGGATATCTGCAAGCCGACGCCTACTCGGTCTACGACGCTTTTTTCAAGGAGGCGCGCGGGCTGGTGGAAGTGGGATGCTGGATGCACGCGCGCCGGTATTTCTTCAAGGCACTGGAGTCGGACGAGCCGCACATGGGTCCGGCCTTGCATCTGATCGGGCGTTTGTATGGGGTGGAGGAGCGTGCGCGCGAATTCACGTCGGGCGAGCGTCTGGCGTTGCGGCAGCGCCTGTCGGCGCGGGTGATGGAGAAGTTGCGCGGGTATCTGGAGAAGATCCGGGGCGAGCTGCTGCCGAAGAGTCCTGGGGCGCGGGCGGTGCGTTACGCGCTGAATCAGTGGGACGCGCTGACGCGGTTTCTCGAGGATGGCGATTGGAGATCGACAACGGCGCCAGTGAACGGGCGAATCGGGGCGTGGCGGTGGGACGTGGGAACTGGACGTTTTTCGGCAGCGACCGTGGCGGCCGGACGGCAGCGGTGTTGCTGAGCTTTATCGCAACCTGCAAGCGGTGCGGCGTTGAGCCGTTCGCCTGGTTCCGCGATGTACTGACCCGGATTGCCACACATCCGGTCAACCGGCTCGCCGAGCTGTTGCCGCATAACTGGAAGGCGCTGGCGGCCAGCCAGGCTTGATTCAGCTCGCGAAGGCGCCTTCTCTCTCACATACTCATGATGCCGGGCGTTGGCGCACGTCTGGAAGTGCGGTTCACCGGACGCTTACGATTTTCGCCAATGGCCGGGCCTGCGTGACGGAGCGCGTTTACCGCCCGCGGCCCGGCAACATCGACATCAGCCTGATTGCCGCCGGCGGCCGTCCACGGCTGGATAGCCTGGAAATGTGGGAGATGCAACCCATCTCCCCGGACCGGCTGACGACATAAATCTTCTGCCGAACAAGGGGTTGGCCGCACGATCAGGTCGTTGGTCAGCCGCAGATCATGCGGCGACATGATCTGCGCCCTTAATCTTGATGCGGATAATCAGAAAAGCTCAAGAGACTTGCCTTTGGCGTTGTCTCTCACCCTCAACCGGCGCTTGGCGCCGCCGTCTGCTGGAAGCGGCGCTCCATGCGACCCGTTCCAGAGGATGCCTGGCCGCGGAACCCGATAGTAGTTATCCGAGTCGTCTGGGTCTGCCGTGCAGCGGACGGTCGTTTCCCGCTTGAAGCGGCCGAGTGCACCCTTCAAATAGTCTTCGATTAGCTCAACGCAGAGCCACTGACGCTCCAAACGTTCGGCAACTTCTCCAGTCACACAGCTTCCCGCAAAAGGATCAACAACCAGGTCACCGGGGTCGCTCAACATCCGGATGAAATATTCGGGGACGTCCGTTGGAAACCGCGCAGGGTGCGCGGGCAAACCTTGCTCCTGGCAGTACCGAAGATAAAAGCTGTTGCTTTCAGTGTTCGGCACCGCAATCAGATTGGGCGGAATAGCAGCCCCATTGTCGATGGCGAACTTTTCGCTGATATCGTGTCCGGAAGGCCGTTTCTTCGCCTTGTAGCCACGTTCCAAAAGTTCCCTCATGCTTGAGCTGTACGGTTGGAGCACGCGGCGGTTACTCGCCTTAGGCCAAGGCGTTTTCGAGAGCCACCAGATAGTATCGATGGCATCTTTAACGCGAACACGGCGCACCGTAACCCATTCCGCCGGCGTTGGGAGTTTCGAGGGATTCCACCAATAAAAGTCCTGTGCCAGATGGAAGCCGAACTCGTCGCACATCATGATAAGGAGCTTGAAGTGATATAGATGGCGCGTCGGCACACCCTGGTTCCATGCGCCACCGATATCGATAACCGCACTACCTTGGTTCGCCAGCACGCGGTGGAACTCTGCCGCGAAAGGCCGGAACCAGTCGATGTATTCGTTGGCATCCACGTTGCCGTACTCTTTCTTGCGCACAAGACCGAACGGCGGACTCGTCATAATCAGATCAACAGAACCGTCTTTTAATTCGCGTAGCACATCGAGGCTATCGCCCAGAATGATCTTGCCGCTCGTTGTTTTGAAATAGGTCTGGGGTCTGGCTGTTATCATTCGAGGGCCTCCAATACCTTGAGCTTCATGGCCGTGCGAGCTTCGCGATTGAATACATCCACGATCGCTGGCGGATTCTTGTCGATGGTGGTCAGGTCCACACCATTAAGCATGACGACGGCGAGATTCGAGTCCTTCATAATCTTGTTAGCGTAACGGCGCGCTTCTGCGCCGATTTCGCCCGTCGTCACCACCACGACGACATTGCTCTTGAGGAAGTGCGTGAGACCGACTTCCTTCGCTACGTCGTCAAGCGAAACGCGGTTCGTGTTCTTGCACTGGACCTGCCAGCGCGAAAACACCAGGCGGGCCGATTCGAAAATCAGGTCTACTTCCGCCCCACCCGTCGATTGCGCCCGCAAGCGCGTCGCTACGTATGTCATGTCGAGCAAGCGCATCAGCTTGAAGGCGAGTGCTTCAAGTGCAAGCCCCGACACGTACCTATCGGCGGATCTCATCCCGGCCAGGATAGATTCAAGGGGCTTTTTCAAGAGATCGAGCAACTTTGGGTCTGTCTGGTTCTTCAGCTGGTCGATGAGCGGTCCGATAATCTCTGCGTCGAGCTTGCCGGTCGGAGCCACGAGAAAAGGCTTGGCGCCACGTCCTGTAGTGGTCTTCTCGGCCGTGATGTAGCCCGCCTCGACAAGCGCGTGCAGAACCAGCTTGGGCAGGCTCTTTTCGGGGAACCGCACGCCGTAGGTTGTAGCAGCCAGCTTCGCCAACTCATTGGCGGGCTGCGGCGTCATAGTTCCCGTGTTTGCCAACGCTCGTAAGAAAGCCCGCTGTTCCGGTGTGAAGCGTGCGAGGGTCTCGAAATCCGCGGGTTTTGTCCCCAGGATCTCCTGCAAGCGTAACTCATCGATCTGCCAACGGGAGCCCACAAAGACACCTGCTTTCGCGAGCCAAAGGCGCATTATGCTTGGGTGCTTCCCGCCCGGCGGGTAGTGAATGCCACGCGCCGCAAGTCCGTCGCGCAGCGTAGTCAGGTTGACCTCCTCACCGGCCACGGTCATGTCCTGAAGACACTGCACCAGCGCCATGCCGTTAAGATTCAGCAAAATATGCCGAGCCACAGCATCGTAAAGCTTCATTTCGTCGCCACGCAAACCATATAACTCCCTGCCGAACGGCGTGAACCTTGCGTCCCGGTCGATGATCCTGTAGGCGATGAGGCCGAGCTTGCAGTTGTTCGCGAGCTTGCCTCTGTTATAAACGCCCTCTTCGTCCTTTCGGCCCTCGGCATAGCCGGAGAAATAACGCTTCAGGATGGCTCCTTCGAGCGCATGGGGGTCTCCTTCATGTTTCTTCACCAGTTCGAGCACGACCGGCAAATCAATTTGAGACGGCGAAAACTCACTACCGAACGGGAGATCGCTCGTCGCGCGGCCCATGGTTATATTCATCCGCGCAGGAGGGGCCATTTATCTGTCAAGTACTGCTCTGCCGCTTCCCGGACCACCCATGCGAGGGACACTTTCTTTTGTTTGGCGATCTCTTCGAGAGTCGCGTAGACCTCCCCCGGAAAAGTGATCGTCGCGCGAACCGCCGTCGAGGTGCTTTCGGGTCTCATTCCTTTTGCTTTTCCCGTTTTGGCCTTCATAAAGTGCCTTCCTGCCTGCATCACCATCCTTCACCGCGACGGTGAAAGAAGCCTCACCGAATTTCACCATAGTGGTGACACAAAAACAAGGCCCCCGTCAAGGCTATTCAAGGCACCCGGCGACGTTCTGCTACCGCAGGTGTCGCACACCGCACCTGGTCATGCGGGAACGTCTATCGGTTTCTCAAGGGCTCCGGCTGACGACATAAGGCTCCGGTTGGTAGAAATGGACAATTCGGCTGTTTATACAGAAGACGGACAGATATGCCGTCCTACCAGATCGTGATCTGTGGGAGTATTGTGCCCGATCCCTTGCAGACCCTGGAACCGGCCGCCGGCCAGCAAGGCCCGGTGCTGAGATGAACTAATGCTGCCCGCGGTGCTCGACCCGTGGCGGCGCATCCGCTCTACGAAGGCGCGTACTTGACGCGAGCCCACCCGGGGAGCAGCGGGCGGGCTGCACTCCGCGCAGAACTGAAGCGCCCATAATGGGTCTATGCGGCGGCGCGAGTTCCTCACCCTTCCGGCCCTGGCGGCGGCTCAGAACAAGCTGGCGGCCGATTTTCAGCGGCCGCAATACCATTTCCTTCCTCCGGCCAACTGGATGAATGATCCCAACGGCCCCATCTGGTGGAAGGGCAGGTATCACCTCTTCTACCAGTACAATCCCAACGGCGCCTTCTGGGGCACCATGCATTGGGGACATGCCTCCAGCGAAGACCTGGTGCACTGGAAGCACCTGCCGGTGGCGCTGGCGCCCACTCCGGGCGGCCCGGACAAGGATGGCGTGTTCACGGGCAGCGCCGCCATTCACGACGGCGTGCCGGCGCTGATCTACACCGGCGTCCACCCCGAGGTGCAGTGCCTGGCCACCAGCGACGACCAGATGCTGGTTTGGAAGAAGTATCCGGCCAATCCGGTGATCGCCGCGCCGCCGCCCGGCATGCAGGCGGCGGGCTTCCGGGATCCCTGCGTGTGGCGGGAAGACGACGGCTGGTACGTGGCGATCGGGTCGGGATACAAAGGGGTGGGAGGGACCGCACTGCTGTACCGGTCGGACGACCTGGTGCACTGGAGCTACCTGCGCCCCTTGTTTTCCGGCACGCTGAATCCTGAGGCCAGCAAGAAGGGCCCCGTCGCGGCGGGCGAGATGTGGGAGTGTCCCGACTTCTTCCCGCTCGGCGGAAAGCACGTGCTGTACGTTTCCACGGAGGGCACGGCCAAGTATTGGGTCGGCCGATACGAGAAGCAGCAATTTCACCCCGAATCCACCGGCATTCTGGATTTCGGCGGCTACTATGCGCCCAAGAGCCTGGCGGATGCCGGCGGGCGCCGGATCGTGTGGGGATGGATTCAGGAGCAGCGCAGCGTAGACGCTCAGAAAGCCGCCGGATGGTCCGGGGTGATGTCCCTGCCGCGGGTGCTCACGCTGCGGCGCGACGGTTCCCTGGGAATGGAGCCGGCCCCGGAGCTGGCGAAACTCCGGGGCCAATCCAGAAGGTACACCAAACTGCCGGCGCAAGCGCCGGGAGACAACCTGGAAATCGCCTGCCGCCTGAACCCCGGCAGCGCGCACGAAGCGGGGCTGAACCTGGGCGGCCTCGAGGTGCGTTACGACCGCGTCTTCCGGCGGCTGAGCGTCTTGGCCGAGAACCGCGCGAGGGAGGGCCACCTGGCGCTGCCGCCGGGCGAACCGCTGGATCTGCGCATCTTCCTGGACGGCTCCGTCGTGGAGATTTACGCCAATGGCCGGGCCTGCGTGACGGAGCGCATTTACCGCCCCCGGCCCGGGAACATCGACATCAGCCTGATTGCCGCCGGAGGCCGTCCACGGCTCGAGAGCCTGGAAATGTGGGAGATGCAGCCCATCTCCCCGGACCGGCTGACTACGTAATCCGGGCGGGTCAAGTCAGGAAGACGATGACTGCCGGGCTGCCTACCGGCGTGTACTGCCCGGTAAACCGCAACTGGCGCCCATCTCCGTTGACCGCGAACGAGGTGATCGCATCGCCTCGCTGGTTGCAGGAAAACAGGAAGTTCCCCGTTGGATCGATCGTGAAGCTGCGCGGATAGTCCCCCAGCGTCGATACCTCGCTGATCCATGTCAGCATGCCGCTCTTCTTGTCCACGGCCAAGACAGCAATCGTGTCATGCAGCCGATTGGCGCCGTACACGAAATTGCCGTCCGCTGAAATCCGTATCTCGGAGCAGAAGTCGGTGCCCACGAAACCCTGCGGCAGGGTCGACAGGAGCTGCTGGAAGGTCAGGGTCCCGGTAGCCGGATTGTATTCGAAAAATTCCATCGTAGATGCTTCTTCCTGAATCGAATAAAACCACTTGCCGTTTGGATGAAAGGCGAAGTGGCGGGGTCCGTCTCCCGGGGGTACGGTGACATACGGAGGCGTGTTGGGCGTGAGTTGGCCGCTCGCCCGGTTGAGGACCCAACTGTAGATGCGGTCTTGCCCCAGATCCGTGTGGAAGACGTAGCGCCCTGCCGGATCCGCCTGAATCATGTGAGCGTGCGGTGCGTCGTGGCCGCTGATGGCAAAGCTGCCCGGAGGCGCATCGGTAGCCTGCGTCGGTCCCACCGCGCCCACATCCACCTGCGTGAAGGTGGCGTTGCCTAGCGAGCCGTCCGGCATGACCGGCAGCACGGCAATGCTTCCACCGCCGTAATTGGCCACAAAGACGTATTGTCCCAAGGGATCGACACTCAGGTGTGCTGGACCCGCGCCCTGCGAACTCACCACGTTGAGCAAGGTCAGGTCCCCGGTGGAGCGATTGATGGAAAACGCGCTTACCGAGCCTGTGGTCCCACCGTTGAAGTTGGAGATCTCATTGAGTGCGTACAGAAATCCGCCCTGCGGATGGATGGCCATCCACGACGGCGAGGGAACCGTCGAGACCACCTTGACCTGGGTCAGCGCGCCATTTCCAGGATCCATGCTGAAGAGGTAGATTCCCTGACCATTGCCGCCGGCCCCGACTGCGCCGGTATAGGTGCCCACATAAGCCAGAATAGGCGCATGGGGGTTGTTGCTTCTGTCATCCTTGTCGTCTCCCCGGTCGGCCCGTGCAGAGGACGGTCGCAGGGCGGCGATTGCTGCGGCACCTTGTAACAAGCCACGGCGCGAGACAGCGCCGGAGGCGGATTTCTGACGGTGTTGCGTATCTTGTAGTTTCATTGGTTCCTTCCTCCTCGGATTCCGCGACCCCAAGTCTGTTAGATCTACGACTTGTTCCTGTAAGCACCAACACAGTGGCGGCGCGTTGCTGTACGGGAATGCGTGAAGTGGCGACCCGCGGACTTTCCCCAGATCCGACGACCGCAAGAACCGGTGAGATCCGCCGATGTTAGCGAGGATCATATGTCAACCCGGCGAAGGTAGTCAACCCGTTAGCCGAACGATGAGTGACGGAAGATACGCACTCTGTCAGCCGGCGGTGAGTTTTGCCAACCCGGCGATAAGCAAAGCCCGGTGCCAGACCATGACACGCTGGGGCTCAATCGTGACCCCGGGCAACGGGCGAACGCCGAAGCTGGTGGTTGTGGTGGAAATAGACAATTCGGTCTGTTTATACTGAAGATAGATAGAGATGCCTTCCTACCAGATTGTGGTCTGCGGGAGTATTGTGCCCGATCCCTTGCAGACCCTGGAACCGGCCGCTGGCCCGCAGGGCCCAGTGCTGAAGAATGAACTGATGCTGCCCGCGGTGCTCGACCCGTGGGCGGCGCATGCGCTCTACGAAGCCGCGCACCTGGCGCGAGCCAACCCGGGGAGCAAGGTGTGGCTGGTGAGCCTGGGCCCCAAAGCGAAGCTGCAGCAGGTCATGATGACGGTGGCGCAGAAGGCCCCCTTCGAACTCGTTGCGCTGGACGGCCCGGCGGGCGGCTTTACGGACGCCTGGGAGGTGGCCGAGGCGCTGGCTCAGGCCATCCAGGCGATTCCCGGGCTGGACCGCGCGCGCCTGCTGGTGTTCGGCGGCTGGGAATCGGCCTCCCGCGGCGCGGGGGCCACCATGCAGATGGTGGGCGAGCGCCTGGGAATCCTGGACCAGTTCCAGGGGGTCGACGAACTGCGCGTCGAGCCGGATGGCTCGCTCGAAATTCTGGAGCGCGTGGAGGGCGGCAAGCACCAGGTCTCGGTGTGCGCGGGGCCGCCCGCGCTGCTGGGCTGGGCCACCGGCCACCTCCCCGAGCCGCGCAACAATCCGCAGGTGGGCATGGCCAACATGCGTGGCATCCTGCCGGCATTGCAGCGTGCCAAGGCCGCGGCCGTGGGCGGCGGGGGCGTCCGCTTCGTGGAGGTCTCCCTGCCGCGGCAGCAGCGCGAGACTCGCATCGTCAAAGACCTCTCCCCCGAACAAATCGCGCGGGAAATCCTGGCCTGGATCTCCGGAGACTGACATGGACGACACTCTGCTGCTGGTACATACGGAAGCCGACGGGTCTCTGGCGAAGATCGCCCGGGAAGCCTTGGGAGCGGCCCGGTCGCTGGGAGGGAGCCTGACCATTGGCTTGGTGGGCGGTGATGCGCAGGCGGCTGCCGGCAGCCTGGGCGGGTGCGGCGCGGCGCGCTTTCTCGGCGCGAGCGGCGAAATGTTTCGCCAGCCGCGCTACGCCACCGATGCGGCCGCGGCGGAGGCCCTCTGCCGCGCCTCCGGCGCACAGCTCATCCTGGCCCCGGCCACTTCGCGCTGGGCCCGCGTACTGCCGGGGGTCGCGCTGCGCCTGGGCGGACGCGTGGATACGCACGCCACCAGGGTGTTCCCCTCCGAAGGCGCCCCGGCCATTGCCCGCTGGTATTATCGCCAGCGCATGGAAGCGGTGCTCCTGCGGCCGCAGCGCCCCTGGATCGTGCTGCTCGAGGCCGGCTGCCACCCCGCCTGGACCGGCGCGCCGGCGAGCGCCGCTCTCGAAAACGTCCCCGTGGATCTGCCGGAAGGCGCGATACGGACCACCGTGAACGGTCTGCGGGCGCCCCAGGCCGAGGAGCAGACCATCCGGCCGGAGGCGGACCTCCTGTTCGTGGCGGGCGCCGGCTGGACCAAGAAGCAGTCGGACGGCGCCACACACGCGGACGATGCGGAACGGCTGATCCTGGAGTTTCTGCGCCGCACACAGGCTTCCCTCGGGGGGAGCAAGTCTCTGGTGGATTTGAGCGGCGAAGGACAGGCGGTACTGCGGTGCATGACACATTTGAACCAGGTGGGACAGACCGGCGCCACTCCCCGGCATCCCAAGGGGCTTTCCACCTGCTGTCATGGGGAGGAACCGCACGTGGTCGGCTGGCGCTTCATCGGCGAGCGGAGGGCGGTGAACCTGGACCCGAACTGCGGCTGGGCACGCGGCAAGGCGGACGTACTCTACATAGCCGACGCCTTCGAGGTTCTGCGCCGGATCAATGCTCTGCTGGGGGAAAAGACCCAGGCGACGAGGGCATAGCCGCGCGTTTCCACCCGGCGTGGTCGAGGACCTTCCTGGCGACTTTGGCCGTGTTGCTCTGAATCTGCACGGTATCGTTCACGTTGACCGCGTATCCGCCGGCCAGCACCACCGCGACGGGCACGCGGTGCTGCAGGGCGGTCCACATCACCAGGCGGTCGCGCTCTTCCAGTCCTTCAAGGCTCAGCGCCAATCCGCCAAGCTGGTCCTCCCAGTAGGGGTCGGCGCCCGCGACATAGACCAGCAGGTCCGGGCGGAACAGGGCCAGTGCGGCGCGGTATCCTTCGCCCAGGCGATGCAGGTACTCCTGGTCGCCCACACCGTCGGGGAGGTGGATATCCAGGCTGGAGGGCGGCTTGTGCGCGGGGTAGTTGTTGAGCTGGTGGATGGAGAGCGTGAACACGGAGGAGTCGCCGGCGAAGACGCCCGCCGTGCCGTTGCCCTGGTGCACGTCGCAGTCCACCACCATGGCGCGGCGAATGCGCCCGTCGCGTTGCAGGCGGCGGATGCCCACGGCGATGTCGTTGATGGCGCAGAAGCCTTCCCCGTGCGCCGGAAACGCGTGGTGGAAGCCGCCGCCGACGTTGAATCCAATGCCGTCCTCGAGGGCCAGGCGGCTGGCCAGCAGGGTGCCTCCCGCCGCCAGAATGAACCCTTCCACCACGTGCCGGTTATAAGGAATTTCCAGTTGCACGATCTCGTAATAGGTGAGCGTGCCGTTCTTGAGGCGGGAGATCCAGCCGGCGTCGTGCACCAGCAGCAGATCCTCGTCGCAGGCCGGGGAGGGCTCCACAAAATCCTCCGGCTGGGCGAACCGCTCCTGGAGGAGGGAGTCGTGGATCAGGCGGTATTTCTGGGAGGGGAACACGTGGTCTCCGAGCCCCAGGTCGTAGCCTTTGTGGTAGACGAGGCGGAAGGGCAGCATGTGTGGCCTTCTACTCCTGCAAGGCAGTGACCACTGCGACGTTATAGATATCTTCCACCGAGCAACCCCGGGACAGATCGTTGATGGGCTTGGCCAGGCCCTGAAGGAACGGCCCCATGGCGGCAGCGTCGCCCAGCCGCTCGAGCAGCTTGTAGGCGATATTGGCGGAGGAAAGGTCCGGGAAAATGAGGGTGTTGGCGCGGCCCGCCACGGGGGAACCGGGCGCCTTGGAGGGGCCTACCAGGGCGGAAACGGCCGCATCGGCTTGCAGTTCGCCATCCGCCAGGAGGCCGGGGGCGCGCTCACGGACCATGCGGGCCGCCTCGGCGACCCGGCGCGCGAGAGGGTGCGGGCTGCTGCCCTTGGTGGAAAACGACAGCAGGGCGACCACGGGCTCGACTTCCAATAGCTTGCGGGTGCTCTCCGCGGTGGCCAGGGCGATTTCCGCCAACTGGGCAGGTGTGGGCTCGATCACCACGGCGCAATCGGCGAAAGTGAGCAGCCCGTGGTGGCCGTAAGCGCGGTTCTGCAGGGCCATCAGGAAGAAGCTCGAAACCAGGCGGGCGTGGGGCGCCGGCCCGACTGCATGCAAGGCGGCGCGCAGGGTTTCGGCGGTGGTGTTGGCAGCGCCGCCCACCATTCCGTGCGCGTCGCCCGCCGCCACCATCATAGCCGCGAAATAGAGCGGCTCTCGGGCGATGCGTTCCGCCTCGATATAGGAGACCCCGCGGGAGCGCCGCCGCTCGTGATAGACGGCGGCGTATTCGCGGGCGCGGGGTGAAGCGGCTGGATCGACGAAGGCGACGCCGGGCGGAGCATTGGCGCCGGGACGGCCGACGAGGACCGGCGCGAGCGCGCCATCCTGCGCCAGGCGGCCGGCCGCGGCCAGCACGCGGGCATCGCCGCCTTCGGGGAACACGATTTTCTTTTTGCGCTGGCGCGCCCGTTCGAGGAGCCCCGCGAGGAATCGCGCCGCGGAATCAGGAGTGCCCGCCATGCCGGAACAAACTTCGAGTCTAGCAACGATCAGTCGCCCAGGAACTTGCCGATGGGGCGCAGGCCCTTTACGTTGTCGCACACCGCCTTCAGCGCGGCGGTGAGCGGGATGGCCAGCAGCAGGCCGGCGGCGTCCCAGAGAAACCCCCAGATCATCAGCGAGAAGGTCACCACCAGCGGATTAAGGTGCACGCGGGAACCCACGATCTTGGGATAGAGAAGGTTCATAGCCAGGAGGTGGAAGACCGCCACCAGGAAGAAGACCAGCAGATAGCCAGGCACGGTGTGCAGGGCCGTGAGGGCCACAAACAGAGGCGGGATGGCGGCCAGCGGCAGGCCCACGTAGGGCACCAGGCTGAGGAAGCCGCTGAGCGGGCCGACTAGCAGGGGGTAGGGCAAATGGATGAGATAAAACGTCAGCGAGCTGACCACCGCCAGCAGCAGCCCCAGCAGGAAGTTGCCCACTACGAAGGCGCGCACCAGGTCGGCGATGCCCTGCAGGCTGCGGGCCGCCACCACGCGGTCCTCGCCCTGGAACAATTGCAGGAAGCTGCGGTGGATGTGATCCCGCCAGCTCAGCATGAAGTACACCAGGAAGGGGACGAACGAAGCCATCAGGAGAATCTGGTAGAACGAGCCGAGGCGATTGTAGATGTAGTCGCCCAGGGGACTGCGCTCTTCGTGGATGCGGACTTCCGGGATGGCGCCGGGTACGCCGGGGGGGAGCGCGGGGGCCTGCTCGGCGGTTTTGCGCTTGCGGCGGGACTGCGCGGCCTGCTGCTGCTGCAGTTGCTGGAGCTGCAGCCGCTGCTGCTCACGCTGCCGCTGGCGGCCGGGAACCAGCAACTCGTAGGTCTGCTGCTCGAGGGTCTCCGCCCTGTGCTGCACCGCCTCCACGAGTTCTCCGATGCGTTCGCTGTACTTAGGAAGCTCGTCCACCAGGCCGGAAATTTGCGAATAGGCGCCCAGCGCCAGCACGTAGAGCCACGTGAGCGCCACCGTGCAGACCAGGAAGGCGGCCAGGCCCCGCGGCATGCGCAGCCGCATCAACAAAGCCACGAAGGGTTCCAGGATAAAGGCGATGATGATGGCGGTGAGCGAGGTGATAAAGAAGACGCGGCCGTAATACAGCACCGCGATGGCCACCCCGAAGGCGATCACGGAAGCAGCCATTCCGCGGGATTCGCGCGGGGCTTTCAAAGGCCGGATGACGGTTGCCACTCTGCGACGGGACCCTTGACTCGAATCTACCATGGCGGCGTCTATAATGATATTGGCCGCCGACGCGGGAGCCTCCCAGGCGGCCGCACCGTTCTGATGGAAACCCCGAAAAGCAGGATTCTGGCGCTTGACCTGGGCAGGAAGCGCATCGGGCTGGCGATCAGCGATCCGCTGGGCATCACGGCGCAGGGCCTGCCCAACCTGGAGCGGCGCAACAAGCGCGCCGACCTGGCGGAGTTGGGCCGCCTGATCCGGGAGAAAGAAGTGGGCCTGATCCTGCTGGGCAACCCGTTGCACATGAGCGGCCGGGAAGGACGGCAGTCGGCCTGGGTACGGGAATTTGCGGGCGCGCTGGGGGACGCGACCGGGCTGCCGGTGAAGCTCTGGGACGAACGCCTGACCACGGTGGAAGCTTCGCGAGTCCTGCGCGAAAGCGGCATCGGCATCGAGAAGCGGGCCGCGGCGGTGGATCGGCTTTCCGCGGTGATCCTTCTGCAGAGCTACCTGGATTCGTTGTGAAACCCGCGCGCCTGGCTGTGGTGTTGCTGTTGGCCGCGGGCGCGGCCGGCTACCTGGCCTTCCGGCTGCATCAGCCGTACGCCGGATTCGAAGAGCCGGTCTTCGTGGACTTGCCCAAAGGCACCAGCGTGCGGCGAATGGCCCGGCTGCTGGCGGACGCCGGGGTGATCCGGAACACGTGGGAATTCGGACTGGTGCGCCTGCTCCAACGGGGCCGTACGCTCCAGGCGGGCGAATATCTCTTCCGCCGGCCGGCCACCGTGTTCGAGGTGTTTGACCGCATTGCGCGGGGAGACATCTATTACCTCGAACTGACTGTGCCGGAGGGGCAGAACATGTTCGACATCGCGCAATCGGCCGCCGGGCTGGGTCTCTTCCCGGCAGACCAATTCCTGGCCGCGGCACGCCAGCCCGAACTGATCCGCGACCTGGACCCGGCGGCGCCGACGCTCGAGGGCTACCTGTTTCCGAATACCTACCGGCTCAGCCGCCACACCACCGCGGAGAGCCTGTGCCGCCTGATGACGGCGCGGTTCCGGGAGCGCTGGAAGGCCCTGCACAGCGAAGCCAACGTGCACGACACGGTCACGCTCGCCTCGCTGGTGGAGAAGGAAAGCAAACTGCCGGAAGAACGGCCGGTGATTGCCGCGGTGTTTCTGCGGCGGCTGGAGATGGGCATGAAGCTGGACTGCGATCCGACAGTGGTTTACGCCACCTTGCTGGAAGGCCGGTACCGGGGCGCCATCTACCGTTCGGACCTGGCCAACCGGAATCCGTACAACACCTACCAGCACTCCGGGCTTCCGCCGGGGCCGATCGCCAATCCGGGGGTGGCCTCCATCCGAGCGGTGCTGGCGCCCTCTCCCACCAGGTACCTGTATTTCGTGGCGAAGCCGGACGGCTCGGGCGGGCACCAGTTTTCGAACACGCTGGCCGAGCAGACGGCCGCCGTCGAGAAGTACCGGCGTGCCCTCCCGCGATAAATCCCGGAAGCAGGCCCTGGGGGACTATCTGGCCGCGCGGCAGCCGGCCGCCATCACGGAAGCCGTGTGGCGGGAACTCCTGCGCGCCCTGGCGCCCATCTCCGAGAGCTATTTGCGGGAACTGCTGCGGAAGACCGGGTTGCCCTTCGAGCAGCCCTACGCGGGCGTGCGGCAGAAGAGCCTGGCGGAACTGGAGGAATCGCTGCGGGAAATGCTGGCGGTCTACAGCTCGGCGAAGGCCGCCGAAGACCGCGAAAAGGCGCGCTATTGCCGGCGCCAGGTGATCGGCGCCAAAGACCGGGCGCGCTTCGCCGCCCGCAACCCCGAGAAACGCGCCCTCAAGGAAGAGATGGTCCAGTGGATGCTCGTCTGGCTGGAAAATCCGGAGGTGTTTCCGGCCTGGGTCGAGATCCGTAAGCGGGCAGCGTCACTGTAGCTCGACGGACTGAACGCGGATCATCTCGCCGTCCATGGCGCCGCTGACTTTGACCTTGAGATCCTTCTCCTTGTTGGTGGCTTTCAGGGCGGCCAGGGTTTTGGCGTTGCCCGTCTCGTCGAATTTCACGAACTTGCCATCGGCGGTCACCACGCCGTAGCCGCTCTTGGCGCAGCCAAGGGCGCACTTGGTGGTATGCCCGGCCAGGTCTTTGTTCTTACACATGACGTCCACCAGCGTGCCGGACCAGGTCTCGGCCAGCGCCGTAAACGCACACAGGGAAGCCGCAGCTAGAAGAACTCCAAAACGTCGCATGGGTACTCGATTCCTCCTCGTGCCTTGGCATTCATTATAAGCCCACCGGGGCGGTGGACAAGGCGGCGGCCGATCCCGCAAACTAAGACCAGTGGAAGAAGAGGTCCTCGGCAAAGCATATGACTCGCGCCTGATGCGCCGCCTGCTGGGCTACATGCGGCCCTACCGCTGGCTGGTGCTTCTTTCGCTGGTCTTCCTGGTCTTGCAGTCGGTGCTGCAGGTGGTGGGTCCGTTCCTCACCAAGGTGGCCATCGACCGCTACCTGGAGCCCAGCCAGGACCTGATGCACACGCCGCTGGATGCCTGGCTGCCAACCGGCCCCTGGGACGGCCTGGCGGCCGTGGGCATGCTCTACCTGGGGGTGCTGGCAGGCACCTTCGTCTTCGAGTTCGGCCAGGTGTACGTGATGCAGTACATCGGGCAACTGGCCATGTTCGACCTGCGCAAGCAGTTGATGAGCCACCTGCAGGGTCTGGACGTGGCCTACTACGACCGCAACCCGGTGGGGCGGCTGGTCACCCGCGTGACCACCGACGTGGACGTGCTCAACGACCTGTTCACCTCCGGCCTGGTGACCATCCTGGGCGACGTGCTGGTGCTGGCGCTGATCATCGGCATCATGCTGCGCATGAGCGCGGAGCTGACGCTGCTGCTGCTCTCGGTCATGCCGCTGGTGATCCTGGTGACGGTGATCTTCCGGCGCAAGGTCGCGCAGGGGTACCGGCGGATTCGCATCGCCATCGCCAAAATCAACGCCTACCTGCAAGAGCACGTCACCGGCATCGTGGTGCTGCAACTGTTCAACCGGGAGGCCAAGAGCGCGGTGGAGTTCGACCAGGTGAACCGCGAGCACATGGACGCCTATAAGGACACCATCACGGCCTACGGGTGGTTCTACCCGGTGGTGGAATTCCTCTCCATGCTGTCGCTGGCCGGAATCCTTTCCTGGGGCGGGTTTCGCGTGGAGCACGGGCGGCTCACGCTGGGTATCGTGGTGGCCTTCCTGCAATACGGGCTGCGGTTTTTCCGGCCCATTCAGGACCTCAGCGAGAAGTACAACATCCTGCAAGGGGCCATGGCCTCCTCGGAGCGGATCTTCAAGCTGCTCGACACGCCGGCCTCGATTGTGGCGCCGCCGATTCCCGGTGCCGTGCCGGAAACCAACGGGCGGATCGAGTTCGACCACGTCTGGTTTGCCTACAAGGGCGAGGACTGGGTGCTGCGGGACGTCAGCTTCAGTATCGAACCCGGCGAGACCATCGCGGTGGTGGGACACACGGGCGCGGGCAAAACCACTTTGATCAGCCTGCTGCTGCGCTTCTACGATGTGCAGCAGGGCGCCATCCGGATCGGCGGCGTGGATCTGCGCAGCCTGGATCCGCAGGACTTGCGGCGGCATTTCGGAGTCGTGCTGCAGGATCCCTACCTGTTCACGGGGACGCTCGAAGACAACATCCGGCTGGGTACGGAGTGGATCGAGCGGGAGATGGTGGAGGAGGCGGCCGAGCAGGTGAATCTGCGGGAATTCATCGAGTCGCTGCCCGACGGGTACGGCTACAGCATTCGGGAGCGGGGCAGCGGCCTCTCCACGGGCCAGAAACAGTTGATCAGCTTCGCCCGGGCGCTGGCGCACAACCCGCGCTACCTGATCCTGGACGAAGCCACCTCCAGCGTGGACACGGAGACGGAGTTCCGCGTGCGGGAGGCGCTGAGCCGCATGGTGGAAGGCCGCACGTCCATCGTGATCGCGCACCGGCTCTCCACGATTCAGCGGGCGGACCGCATTCTGGTGATGCACAAAGGCCGCCTGCGGGAGATGGGCACGCACCAGGAACTGCTGGCGCAACGGGGAATTTACTGGAAGCTGTACCAGTTGCAGTACAAAGACCAGGAAGTGGTGGGTGCGCATCAACACTCTCTCAACTCAGCGGCAGATCGTGCATGACATCTTGAAAAACCGCTTCCTCACGGTCGCGGCTCGGTAGGCCAAGTGTTCGTGTTTGCGGTAAGTTTCCGGATCGCGCCCAATATCACGCCGCGGGGCCGGCGGCGTTGCGGTAGGCTTCGTCCAGCAGTTCCACGACGTGCACGACGCGCTGGCCGCGCCCGTGCAGGCTGGCGCCGGCTTGCAGTTGCAGCATGCAGCCGGGATTGGCCGTGGCGATGACCTGCGCCCCAGTGGCGTTGACGTGGGCCATCTTGTTTTGCAGAAGCTGCATCGCCATTTCGTTCTGGACCACGTTGTAGACGCCCGCGCTGCCGCAGCAGAGGTCGGAGAGGAACATCTCGCGGAAGCTCAGGCCGGGCACGGCCTCCAGCAGTTTACGCGGCGCGGAGCGCACCTTCTGGCCGTGGGCCAGGTGGCAGGAATCCTGGTACGTGACAGTCACCGGCAGCGAGCCCATGTTGCGGTTCATCTCGATGGAAGCCAGAAACTCCGTGACATCTTTCATGATCTTCACGAAGCGGGCGGCCTTGTCCGCGTAGGCGGCATCGTGCTCCAGCAGGTCGTGATATTCCTTCAAGGTGGAGCCGCAGCCGGCGGCGTTGGTGAGGATGGCGTCGAAGCCGCCGTCGAGGGTGGCATCGATGTTGCGCCGCGCCAGCTTACGGGCGTCTTCGCGCAGCCCGCTGTGCACGTGCAGCGCGCCGCAGCATCCCTGCCCGGCCGGGACGGTGACCTCGCAGCCGTTCTTTTGCAGCACGCGGACGGTGGCTTCATTCAGGCGGGCGAAGGAGACGTTGGCGATGCAGCCGGCGAGCAACGCCACCCGGTAGCGCGTGGGGCCTTCGGCGGGGAAGGTCTTGCCGATCTGGCTGAAGAAGAACGGGGGCTCGGCCGGGGGCGAGAGCCGCTCCAGGCTGGCCAGCCGTCCGAACGGCTTCAGCAGGCCCAGGGCGCGCACCAGCTTTTGCAGGCCGCTGGCCTGGTACATCCAGAGCAGCGTGCCCAGCACCGTCATGGTGGCGGGGGATTGGAGCAGATGCCCGAAGATGAAGCGGCGCATCACGCGCGCCAGCCACGGCCGCGGGACGCGCTCCTCGATTTCGGCGCGCGCGGCTTCCACCAGCCGGCCATATTGCACGCCGGAGGGGCACGCCGTCTCGCAGCCGCGGCAGGCCAGGCACAACCCGATGTGCTCGAGGTAGGAGGGCCCGATGGGCGCCCCGTTGGACACCTGCACCATCTGGTAGATGCGGCCGCGCGGCGAATCCATTTCCACGCCCAGCTCCCGATAGGTGGGGCAGGCGTTCAGGCACAACCCGCAGTGCACGCAGCGGTCGAGATCCACCTGCTGCGGCTTATCGGGTCCGGCGGCGATTTCAGATACGACGGTAGAGTCTGCCACGGTTCAAAAGCCTGTCGGGATCGAGCATGTGCTTGATCCGGGTCATCACGTCCAAGTCGCTGCCGGGAGCCGGCCACAGATCCAATTGCTCCTTGCGTTCTTCGGGGGCGGACTCCACGACGGCTTTCCAGCCCCGGGCGGCCGCCGTGGACACCCAGTCTCCGGCTTCTTCCGCCTGGGGAAAATGACCGTATACGACACCGGAGCCGGCCCGGGCCACCACCGCGGCCGGTGTCGATTCCACGACTGCCTGCAGCTCTTTCAGGGTACACGAAACCCGGCCCGTGGCGCCCGCGGGGTAAGCCTCCAGGAAGCGCGGCGTGAAGTCCTGGACAGATTTCCAGAAGGCCGTCTCCCCAGGCCCTTCCAGGGCCGCGACATCTCCCAGGGCAGCCAGTTCGCGGGCGTAGCGCTCGATCGCGGCCGGATTTCCGCCGGCCTCGACGGCCAGCAGCCAGCCTTCCCGGCCCACCCGCGCCGCGGCCGCCGGGCTCAGCAGATCCAGGGCGGCGGGCAGCAGCGCGCCTTTGCGGATAGCGCCGCCGGCCGCCAAGGCGCTCGCGGCGGAGTCGAGAGACAGCAGAAATGTGCGTGTGCAAACGGGTTGGGGCAGGACCTTGAAGTTGACCACCGCGAGGGCCGCCAGGGTGCCGAAGGAGCCGATCAACAGCTTCCCCAGATCGAGGCCGGCCACGTTCTTCACCACCATGCCGCCGGACTGCGCCAGTTTGCCCTCGAGGGTGGCGAACTTCGCGCCGATCACCAGGTCGCGCGCGGCGCCGTAGAGCCGGCGGCGGGGCCCGCTGGAGTTGCAAGCGATGACGCCCCCGACGGTAGCCGTGTCGCCATAGGGCGGATCGAGCGGAATCATCTGGCGGTGCTCCGCCAGCAGGCGGCTTAGCTCGCACCAGGAAAGCCCGGCCTCGACGCTGATGGTGAGGTCGCGCGGTTCGTACTGCAAGACGCGATGAAGGGCGGCGGTGGAGATGGTCACGTCGGAGGGCGCGATCGGGCCGCCCATGCGGCGCTTCGAGGAGCGCCCGCACAGCGTGATGGTCTGGCGGCGCGAAACCGCCGTTCCCAGCGCTTCGGCGAGTTCTTCGGGAGTCTGCGGCGTCAGCTCATTCATCACACAAGCCACTACTGTACGCTGCCGCACGCCGCGGCGCAAACCTAGGAGAAGACCACCTGCCGCAGCAGGGAACTGAGCAACGTCAGCACCACCGAGCCGATGAGCGCGGCCAGGAATCCGCGCACGGCAAAGCCCGGCACGAAAAGGCTCGCCAGCTTGAGCAGAAAGGCGTTGACCACCAGGAGAAACAGTCCCAGGGTCAGTAGAGTCAGCGGCAAGGTCAACAACTTCAAAACGAAACCGATGGTGGAGTTGACCAGGGCGATGATCACGGTGGCGAACAGCGCCGTACCAAAGCTGCTGACCGAGATGCCGGGAATCACCTGGGCCACGATCCAGAGGGCCAGCGCGCTCAGCAGCCAGTTGACGATCAGGTGCATCAGCATGGAAGAAGCCCGACCATTGATAATGGTAAGCCATGGCGCAGATTTTTGCCGGTACTTCCGGCTTCGCGTATCCGCAGTGGAAGCCGCAGTTCTATCCCGCCGATGTGCCCGCCAAGAAGTTCCTGAGCTATTACGCGCAGCGGCTGAACTGTGTGGAGATCAATTACACCTTCCGGCGCATGCCGGCCGCGGCCACGCTGGCGAGCTGGGTGGAAGCGACGCCGCCGGGCTTCGTGTTTGCGCTCAAGGCGCATCAGCGCATCACGCACATTCTGCGTTTGAAGAATGCGGACGGGGCTACGGACCTGTTTCTGCGCGCCATCGATCCGCTGCGCTCGGCGCGGCGGCTGGGGCCGCTGCTGTTCCAGTTGCCGCCGCAGATGCGCGCCGACCGGGCGCTGCTGGCCGATTTCCTCGCGCTGCTGCCGGCCGATCTGCGCTACGCCTTCGAGTTCCGGCACACCTCCTGGCTGGAGCCCGGGATCTACGATTTGCTCGCCCAGCACGGGGCGGCGCTGTGCGTGGCCGAGTCGGAAAAACTGGAAGTGCCGGAGGTGATCACGGCGGATTTCATCTATTTCCGGCTGCGCAAGCCGGAATATACGGCGGCGGACATCGAAGGCATCGCCGTGCACGCCGGGGAACTGCGGGCGCAGGGGCGGGATCTGTACCTGATGTTCAAACACGAAGAGACGCCGGACGGCGCGCTGCACGCGGAGACGATCCTGCGGAAGCTCGGGGCGGCGTAGGCTTGGCCTGCGGATACACTACGGCTGTAACAGGGGTGTCTTGCGGATGGGGAGGTGATCGTCACCGCCCCAGTCCTCCGCGTTTTGGCGGGGACCGGGGCGGGGTGAAACGTAACGGGGCTTATTGGCGGCAGTCTCCGGGGGGAAACCCCAGACTTACCCGAACCAATTCCCGAAACTCTGGCCGAAAACCGGTTTCTGTTGGTCCCGTCCG
>Ga0209581_1001173_pt1 | contig 33776 bp, 36 predicted proteins | sample Coa_R2_FD_187160 | JGI IMG/M metagenome (GOLD analysis project Ga0209581, IMG submission 187160) | Surface soil microbial communities from Centralia Pennsylvania, which are recovering from an underground coalmine fire - Coalmine... | ecosystem: Environmental > Terrestrial > Soil > Unclassified ...
GGGAACTGCCGCACCGCAATTTTGCTATGCTGAAAGCGATTTTGGATGCGAGCGCCATGGACTACCAGCACATCGTCACGATCGAGCCGGGCAAACGCGGTGGGCGGCCTTGCGTTCGCGGCTTGCGCATCGCGGTGGCCGATGTACTGGGCTGGCTGGCCGCAGGGATGTCGCACCAGCAAATCCTTGCCGACTATCCGGAGCTGACCGAAGAAGACATCCGCGCTTGTCTTGCTTATGCGGCCGATCGCGACCGTCGCATCGTCACCGCGAAATGAAGCTCCTGTTCGATGAGAATCTGAGCTTCAAACTTGTCCGGCGATTGTATGATTTGTTTCCAGGTTCAAGCCAAGTGCGGCTTCTTTGACTAGAACGCGCTGATGATCGCGCTATCTGGGAGTACGCAAAGGCGAACGACTTCGTTCTTGTTACGTTGGATGCCGATTTTATGGACATGGCGACCGTGCTTGGAGCGCCGCCAACAGTCATACAGCTCAGATGCGGCAATCAGACGATCACGGTGATCGAAACAATCTTACGAGAACGCGCCGAGCTGATCGAGGTATTCGAAGCTGGCAATTCCCCGTGCTTGGAAATCTATTGAGTGCGCAACCCGGCTGCTGCATTTACGGCAGCTTGGCGTAGCCTTCGCCGAAGCCGTTGAGGCTCATCGGGAAGCCGATGCCTTCTTCGGGGGTCTGGAAGATGATGAAGGTCGCCGTCTTGCCGGTTGTCAGCTTCTTGATCAGAGTGTCGTCCATCACGACTTCGGCGATGCAACCGTTGGGCAGGCAGCGCACAAAGCCGGCGCGGCCGATATCAGCGTTGTCGATCTTCAGGCCGAGCCCCGACGGCAGCAGCACGCCGAGCGGGGCCACGACACGCATCAACCGGCTCTTCTGATCGGCGGTCTTGAGCACAATCACCGTCAGCCCGACATTGGCGCGGTCTTCCGCCGTCACGCTCTGGATCAGCGCGCATTGTTCGGACTTGGCCCCCGGCGGCGTGTCGCAGCGGATCTGCCAGTCCTTGTGGACGGACTTGACCGCGCCCTGGGCGTGGGCGGTGCCGCAGGGGAGGGGCATCGCCGCCAGCAATGCCAGCCATGCCGCTGCCGCCGTCGCCCTATGCTTGAAAACGCCCATCATTCAGTCCCTTGGCCCGCAACCCGGCCGCGACTGCCAGCGAATCGCCGCCCCCGTGATGCATCTTATTCGCCCCGGTTGGGTCATGCCCGGCCTTTCCTGTCAAGCAAGCGGCATCAGGGGCCCAAGCGGCGGCGGGGCGATCCAAGCCCCTCTCCCGTGGCTTAAATGCGGCGCGCACACCGCCGCCGGGGGTGTGCCGTTTGTCGCAGGAACTGTGCATGGTGGCGCATTGCGGCAGAGCCTGAATTGTGGTTTGAGAAGCCGGGATTTCCCCCCGTCCCGCCGCACGACCGCCGAAACTGCCACGCCCGTGGCAAGAGCCGTGCGCAGCGGGCCGCGCCGGACATCAACACGCGGTGGGCGGCTAACAGGGGCCTGGAGCTAAGGCCGTTTTCGAGGGAGCGCAAAAGACAATGCAGTTGGTCAAACGGTTGATCGCTTTCGGGGTCACGGCCGTGACCGTTCTTGCCGGCGCCGCCGCGCTCGCCGCCACCGGCGACACCGGCCAGCCGCATCCCTGGCAGCTCGGCATGCAGGGCGGCGCCACGCCGGTGATGGACGACATCATCTGGTTCCACAATTTCCTGCTGTACATCATCGTGTCGATCGCGCTGTTCGTGCTGGCGCTGCTGGTCATCGTCATGGTGCGCTTCAACGCGCGCGCCAATCCGACGCCCTCGCGCACCACGCACAACACCACCATCGAAGTGATCTGGACGGTGGTGCCGGTGCTGATCCTGGTGACGATCGCGGTGCCGTCGTTCCGCCTGCTGTTCTACCAGCTCAACACGCCCAAGGCCGACGTCGTGGTGAAGGCGACGGGCAAGCAATGGTTCTGGAGCTATCAGTATCCCGACAGCAAGTTCGAATTCGACTCGCTGATGGTGCAGGACAAGGACCTCAAGCCCGGCCAGCCGCGGCTGCTCACGGTCGACAACGAGATGGTCGTGCCGGTGAACAAGACCGTGAAGGTGCTCACCACCGGCGCCGACGTCATCCATTCCTGGGCGATGCCGTCGTTCGGCGTCAAGATCGACGCCATCCCGGGCCGGGTCAACGAGACCTGGTTCAAGGCCGAGCGTGAAGGCACCTATTACGGTCAGTGCTCCGAGCTCTGCGGCCGCGACCACGCCTACATGCCGATCGTCGTGCACGTGGTGAGCGAGCAGGCCTACAACGCCTGGCTCGGCGACGCCAAGAAGAAGTTTGCCTCGACCGACGACGCCCGCTCGACCGCGGTGGCCGCGGCCGGCGAGGTGAAGTGACGCAATCCGGGCGATGAGAACGAAATCGAAGGATAACAAAGATGGCTGAACACGCGGCTGCCCACGGCGCACACGACGAACACGCTCATCATCCGACCGGCTGGCGGCGCTTCGTCTACTCCACGAACCACAAGGACATCGGCACGATGTACCTGGTGTTCGCGATCATGGCCGGCCTGATCGGCGCGGCCATGTCGATCGCCATCCGCATGGAGTTGCAGAACCCCGGACTTGAGGTCTTCCCCAGCCCGCACGAATACAACGTGTTCGTCACCGCGCACGGGCTGATCATGATCTTCTTCATGGTCATGCCGGCCATGATCGGCGGTTTCGGCAACTGGATGGTGCCGCTGATGATCGGCGCGCCGGACATGGCCTTCCCGCGCATGAACAATATCTCGTTCTGGCTGCTGCCGGCCTCGTTCTCGCTGCTGCTGTTGTCGGCGGTCACCGGCGGCGAACCGGGGTCGAACGGCGTCGGCGCCGGCTGGACGCTCTATGCGCCGCTGTCGACCAGCGGCCATCCCGGCCCCGGCATGGATTTCGCGATCCTGTCGATCCATCTCGCCGGCGCATCTTCAATCTTGGGCGCCATCAACTTCATCACCACCATCTTCAACATGCGCGCTCCGGGCATGACGCTGCACAAAATGCCGCTGTTCGTGTGGTCGATCCTGGTGACCGTGTTCCTGCTGCTGCTGTCGCTGCCGGTGCTGGCCGGCGCCATCACCATGCTGCTCACCGACCGCAATTTCGGCACCACTTTCTTCGATCCGAAGGGCGGCGGCGACCCGATCCTGTTCCAGCACCTGTTCTGGTTCTTCGGACACCCCGAGGTCTACATCCTCATCCTCCCCGGCTTCGGCATGGTCAGCCAGATCGTCGCCACCTTCAGCAAGAAGCCGGTGTTCGGCTATCTCGGCATGGCCTACGCCATGGTGGCGATCGGCGGCATCGGCTTCGTGGTCTGGGCGCACCACATGTACACGGTCGGCATGTCGACCGGCGCGCAGGCCTATTTCATCGCCGCCACCATGGTGATCGCGGTGCCGACCGGCGTGAAGATCTTCTCCTGGATCGCCACCATGTGGGGCGGCTCCATCGAATTCCGCACGCCGATGCTGTGGGCGCTCGGCTTCATCTTCCTGTTCACGGTCGGCGGCGTCACCGGCGTGGTGCTCGCCAATGCCGGCGTCGATCGCGTGCTGCAGGACACCTATTACGTGGTGGCGCACTTCCACTACGTGCTGTCGCTCGGCGCGGTCTTCGCCATCTTCGGCGGCTGGTACTACTGGTTCCCGAAGATCACCGGCTACATGTACAACGAGACCATCGGCAAGCTGCACTTCTGGGTCACCTTCGTCGGCGTGAACCTGGTGTTCTTCCCGCAGCACTTCCTCGGCCTGTCCGGCATGCCGCGCCGCATCGTCGACTATCCGGAGGCGTTCCACGGTTGGAACGAGATTTCGTCCTACGGCTCCTACATCTCCGGCTTCGGCGTCCTCATCTTCCTGTTCGGCATGGTCGAGGCCTTCACGAAGAAGCGCGCCGTCGGCAATAACCCGTGGGGCGCCGGCGCGACCACGCTCGAGTGGACGCTGCCGTCGCCGCCGCCGTTCCACCAGTTCGAGACGCTGCCGCGGATCAAGTAAGAATGTCGCTCGTCAGCGAAGGCGCAGATCTCCGGAGCCCCGCGACCGCGGGGCTCGGCTTTGCCGAGCCGAGCCTGGCGAGCGTGTCGGATTACATCGCGCTGATGAAGCCGCGGGTGATGTCGCTCGTGGTGTTCACGGCGCTGGTCGGCCTCGCGATCGCGCCCGGCTCGCTGCATCCGATGACGGCGTTCACGGCGCTGCTCTGCATCGCGGTCGGGGCGGGGGCGGCGGGCAGCCTCAACATGTGGTACGACGCCGACGTCGATGCGCTGATGACGCGCACGGCGCGCCGTCCGGTGCCGACGGGGCGCGTCAAGCCGGGCGAGGCGCTCGCCTTCGGCGTCACGCTTGCCGGTTTTTCGGTGGTGACGCTCGGCCTGCTGGTCAACACGCTGGCCGCGGCGCTGCTTGCCTTCACCATCTTTTTCTACGCCGCGATCTACACCGCCTGGCTCAAGCGTCTGACGCCGCAGAACATCGTCATTGGCGGCGCCGCCGGCGCCTTTCCGCCGATGATCGGCTGGGCGGCGGTGACCGGCTCGCTGTCGCTCGAGCCGGTCGTGCTGTTCCTCATCATCTTCTTCTGGACGCCGCCGCATTTCTGGGCGCTGGCGCTCTACCGCGCCGATGATTACGCGCGCGCCGGAATTCCCATGCTGCCGGTGGTGGCGGGCGACGTCAACGCGCGCACGCAAATCCTGCGCTACACGCTCATTCTCGCGCCGCTCGGCTTTGCCCCTTATGCCCTCGGCTTTGCCGGGCTGCTCTACGGCGCCACCGCCGCGCTGACCGGCGCGATCATGGTGGCGCTCGCCTGGCAGGTATTCTGCGAGCGGCGCCCGGCGGAGCGCGCCAGCAAGCAGCTGTTTGCCTTCTCGATCCTCTACCTGTTCCTGTTGTTCGCCGTGCTGCTGATCGAGCGCGGATGGGGCGGGCTTATGGCCCGATTGACGGCGTGAGCGCGGATATTGTCATGGCCGATAAGGACAAGGACGAGGGCGTCGTGCTCACCGAGGCGCAGCAGCGCGCGCGCCGCTCGCGCTCGATCGCGATTGCGCTCGCGCTCGCGGCGCTGGTGATCCTGTTCTACATCATGACCTTGGTGAAGGGGCCGGCCGTGCTGGTGCGTCCGATATGAGCGCGCGGGACAAAAAGCTCACGCGCGACGTGGTCGTCGCCGGCGCCTGCGGCGTCTTCGTCGCCGCCATGATCGGCGCGGCCTATGCCTCGGTGCCGTTCTACAACTGGTTCTGCCGCACCACCGGGTTTGGCGGCACCCCGCAGATCGCCGACAAGGCGCCGGAGGAGGTTCTCGCCCGCACCATCAATATCCGCTTCGACTCGAACGTCGCCGCCGGGCTGCCGTGGCGATTCGTGCCCGAGCAGAACGAAATCAAGGTTCGCATCGGCGAGGTTGCGACCGTCCGCTACAAGGTCGTCAACGAGGCGGCGCGCACCGTCACCGGGCAGGCCTCCTACAACGTGTCGCCGCCGACGGTCGGCGGCTACTTCGACAAGATCAACTGCTTCTGCTTCACCCAGCAGACCATGAAGCCCGGCGAGACGCGCGAGATGACGGTGGTGTTCTATGTCGATCCGTCGATCGTGAAGGATCGCGAACAGGACGACCTCGATACCATCACGCTGTCCTATACGTTCTACCGCGTGCCGGATCAGGCGCCGGTGGCGGACGCGTCCGACAAGAATTCCAAGCTCTAACGGAGACGACGATGGCTGACGCCCACGCTACCCATCACGACTATCACCTGGTCGATCCGAGCCCGTGGCCGGCAGTCGGCGCCATCTCGGCGTTCATCCTGGCGGTCGGCGCCATCAGCTGGATGCACGAGATGTATTCGGCGGCGCCGCTGGTGTTCGGGGTCGGCACGGTTGGCGTCATCTACACGTTCATCGCCTGGTGGCGCGACGTCATCCGTGAAGCCGAGCACGGCGGCTACCACACCCGCGTGGTGCAGATTTCGCACCGCTACGGCATGATCCTGTTCATCGCCTCGGAGGTGATGTTCTTCGTCGCCTGGTTCTGGGCCTACTTCAACACCGCGCTGTTCCCCGGCGACGTCCACGACGTCGCGCGCATGGCGATCACCGGCGGGGTGTGGCCGCCGAAGGGCATCGAGACCTTCGACCCGTGGCACCTGCCGCTGTTGAACACGCTGATCCTGCTGACCTCGGGCACGACGGTGACCTGGGCGCACCACGCGCTGCTCGAGAACGACCGGCAGGGGCTGAAATGGGGCCTGGTGCTGACCATCCTGCTCGGGCTGACCTTCACCTGCGTGCAGGCCTATGAATATTCGCACGCCGCCTTCCACTATTCCGGCCACATCTACGGCGCCACTTTCTTCATGGCGACCGGCTTCCACGGCGCCCACGTCATCATCGGCTCGATCTTCCTGATCGTGTGCCTGCTGCGCGCCATGGCCGGACATTTCACGCCGAAGCAGCACCTCGGCTTCGAATTCGCCGCCTGGTACTGGCACTTCGTCGACGTGGTCTGGCTGTTCCTGTTCGCCTGCATATATGTCTGGGGCGCCGGCGTGCCGCACCCGGAATGACGCCAAGGACCATGTTTCGAAGGGCGGCGGCAGCGCCGCCCTTCTGCTTTAGCACCTGGATATGAGCGATAGCCCGTCACCGAAGCCACTGCCGATCGCCCGCGGCCTGCGTGGACGCTGTCCGCGCTGCGGCGAAGGCAAGCTGTTTACCGGCTTCCTCGGGCTGCGCGCGGGCTGCGATCGTTGCGGGCTGGATTACGGCTTTGCCGATGCCGGCGACGGCCCGGCGGTGTTCGTCATCCTGATCGGCGGCTTTGTCGTGGTGTTCGCTGCGCTCGTCACCGAGATTCTGTTCCAACCGCCCTACTGGGTGCATGCGGCGCTGTGGCTGCCGCTGATCCTGATCGTCACGCTTGCGCCGCTGCGGCCGATCAAGGGGCTGCTGATCGCATTGCAGTTCCACCACAAAGCCGCGGAAGGCCGTCTCGAGCGCCGGGGCGAAAAATGAGCCGGCCGCGCGGCGGCGTCCTTGAGCCGACGATTTTTGCAATCGTCGGCCTCGCCATCCTCTGCGGGCTGGGGCTGTGGCAGCTCGACCGCAAGGTCTGGAAGGAAAATCTCATCGCCGCGCTGACCGAGCGGCTGGCGCGTGCGCCCGCCGATCTGCCGCCGCGCGATCATTGGGACCGGCTCGACGCCGGACGCGACGAATTCTTGCGCGTCGGGTTCCCGGCCGAATTCCTGCCCGGGCAGGAGGCGCTGGTCTACACCGCCGGCTCCCCTCTGCGCCCCGACGTGAAAGGACCCGGCTATTGGGTGTTTTCGCCGGCGCGGCTTGCCGGCGGCAGCCTCGTCATCGTCAATCGCGGTTTCGTGCCGATGGAGCGCAAGGATGCGGCGAGCCGTGCCGAAGGCGCCCTGCGCGGCAGCGTCGACATTGTCGGCGTCGTGCGCTGGCCGGAGACCCGCGGCCTGTTCACGCCGGCCGACGAGCCGCAGAACAATGTCTGGTACCTGCGCGACATCAAGGCCATCGCCGACGCCAGGAAATGGGCGGCGGCGGCGCCGTTCTACATCGACATGGAATCCCCGGCGCCGCCCGGCGGCTGGCCCAAGCCGGGCAAGCTCGCCGTCAACTTGCCCGACAACCATCTGCAATATGCCATCACCTGGTTCGGCCTGGCGCTGGCGCTTGCCGGCGTCTACCTGGTGTGGCTCGTGCGCCGGCTGCGCCGCGTTTACTGAGGCACGCTTTCTCAATACGAAAATCGCCGATTGTTGTGGCGCCTGGCGCGGCGTGATTTAGTTGCGCGCAACGCCATCGAGGAGCGCAGCATGCTGGCCGGAAAGAAAGTCGTCGTGGTCGGGGGATCGTCCGGCATCGGTCTCGCTGTCGCGGAAATGGCGAAGGCGCAGGGCGCCGATGTCGTCATCGGCTCGCGCAATGCCGACAAGGTGAAAGCCGCGGCCGCCAGGATCGGCGCCAGGGGTCTGGTCGCCGACGTCACCAGCGACCAGAGCGTCGGCGATTTCTTCCGCGCCGTCGGCCCCGCCGATCACGTCGTGGTCAGCGCCGCGCAATTGCGCACCGGTCCGTTCAGGACCGTTGCCATGGACGACGTGCGCGGAACGCTCGAAGGCAAGTTCTGGGGCGCGTGGCGCTGCGCCCGCGCAGCCGAGATCAAGCCCGGCGGCTCGCTGACGCTGGTCAGCGGCTTTTTGAGCATTCGGCCGCGGCCGAACTCGGCGATCGTCAGCGCCGCGAACGGCGCGCTGGAGTCGCTTGCCCGCGCGCTGGCGCTCGAGCTTGCGCCGCTGCGCGTCAATTGCGTTTCGCCCGGCATCATCGACACGCCGATCCGCGCCGCCATGTCCGAAGCCGCGCGCCAGGAGATGCTCGCCAAGACGGCAGCGTCGCTGCCGGTCAAGCGCGTCGGCCTCGGCGCGGACGTCGCCCAGCAGGTCCTTGTGTTCATGACCAACGGCTTCATGACCGGTTCCATCGTCTATCTCGACGGCGGCGGCCTGGTCGTCTGAGGCGGGCGGCGGGCTTTCTTGTGAAAGCCTCGCCTGCGGTCTAGTGTGGCCCTTGAAGCCCCAGGCAGAACCGTAAAATCCAAGCTGTTCAATGCGTTACGTCTCAACGCGGGGCGAGGCCCCGGCGCTCGATTTTGTCGCGGTCATGCTCGCCGGTCTCGCTCGGGACGGCGGCCTTTACGTGCCTGAGCAATGGCCGTCGCTTCCGCCCGAGACGATCGCGGGCTTTGCCGGCAAGCCTTACGCCGAAGTCGCCTGCGAGGTGATCCGGCCCTTTGTCGGCGACAGCCTGGCCGAGGCCGACCTCGCCCGCATGACCCGCGAGGCCTACGGCAGTTTCCGCCATCCGGCGGTCGCGCCGCTGGCGCAACTCGACACCAACCTGTTCGTGCTCGAGCTGTTCCACGGACCGACGCTCGCCTTCAAGGATCTGGCCATGCAGCTCGTGGCGCGGCTGATGGACCATGTGCTGCGCCAGCGCTCCGAGCGCACCACCATCGTGGTCGCCACGTCCGGCGACACCGGCGGCGCCGCGGTCGAAGCCTTCCGCGGCCGCGCCCAGGTCGACATCGTCGTGCTGTTCCCGCACGGCCGCATCTCCGAGGTGCAGCGGCGCATGATGACCACCGCGCCCGATGCCAACGTCCACGCGCTCGCCATCGAAGGCACCTTCGACGACTGCCAGGCGCTGGTGAAGGCGATGTTCAATCACCACGCCTTCCGCGACCGCGTGCGCCTGTCCGGCGTCAATTCCATCAACTGGGCGCGCATCGTGGCGCAGGCGGTTTATTACTTCACCGCCGCGGTCGCGTTAGGCAGCCCGCACCGCAAGGTCGCCTTCACGGTGCCGACCGGCAATTTCGGCGACGTCTATGCCGGCTATGTCGCCTCCCGCATGGGTCTGGGCGTCGACCGGCTGACGGTCGCGACCAATGTCAACGACATCCTGGCGCGCGCCTTCGCCACCGGCGAGTATGAGATCCGCGACGTGGTGCCGACCGCATCGCCCTCGATGGACATCCAGGTGTCGTCGAATTTCGAGCGGCTCCTGTTCGACGCCTATGGCCGCGACGCCAAGACGGTGGCGGCGGCGATGGCGTCGCTCATGCAGTCGCGGCGCTTCTCGATCGCCGCGCCCGCGCTCAAGACCATGCGGTCGTTGTTCACCGCCGACCGGGCCTCCGAGCAGGAATGCGCGGCCGAAATGCGGGCCTGGATGCGCGAGGCGCAGTATTGCGCCGATCCGCATACCGCGGTGGCGCTGGCGGTGGCCGAGAAGGAAACGCGCGACCCGTCGGTGCCGATGGTGGTGCTGTCGACCGCCCATCCCGCCAAGTTCCCGGACGCGGTGGCGGCGGCCTGCGGCAAGCGCCCGGAGCTGCCGGACTGGCTCGCCGATCTTGCCGCGCGCAAGGAGCGCGTCACCGTGCTGCCCGCCGACCAGGGCGCGGTCGAGCGCTACGTCGCGCAGGCCTCGCGCGCGGCGCGCGAAGGAGCCGCGGCATGAGCGTCGAAGTCACCCGGCTGCCGTCGGGCCTGTCGGTCGTCACCGACCGCATGCCGCATCTGGAATCGGCCTCGCTCGGCGTCTGGATCGGCGCCGGCAGCCGCAACGAAAAGGCCGATGAACACGGCATTTCGCATCTGCTCGAGCACATGGCCTTCAAGGGCACCAGGCGGCGGACCGCCCGGCAGATCGCCGAAGAGATCGAAGCGGTCGGCGGCGACCTCAACGCCGCGACCAGCGTCGAATCGACCGCCTATTACGCGCGCGTGCTCAAAGCCGACGTGCCGCTGGCGCTCGACGTGCTCGCCGACATCATCTCCGAGCCGACCTTCGACGCCGACGAGCTCAAGCGCGAGCAAAACGTCATCGTGCAGGAGATCGGCGCGGTCGAGGATGCACCCGACGATCTGGTGTTCGACCGCCTGCAGGAAACCGCCTTCCCCAGGCAGTCCGTCGGCCGCTCCATTCTCGGCACGCCGGAGACGGTGCGCTCGTTCAACGCGGCGCGGCTGCGCGACTATCTCGGCCGCCAGTACTGCGCCCCCGACATGATCGTCGCCGCCGCCGGCGCCGTCGATCATGCCGCGATCGTGGCCGACGCCGAGCGGCGCTTCGCCGGCTTTGCGCGGCCGCGCCCGGCCGCCCCTGAGCCCGCGCGCTTCGGCGGCGGCACGCGGGTCGAGACGCGCGACCTCGAGCAGGTTCACATCGCGCTGGCGCTGCAGGGCGTGCCGGTGCAGGACGCCGAGCTGCACAGCCTGCAGGTGTTCGTCAGCGTGCTCGGCGGCGGCATGTCGTCGCGGCTGTTCCAGGAGGTGCGCGAGAAGCGCGGCCTCTGCTACACCATCAGCGCCTTCCACATGCCCTACAGCGACACCGGCCTGTTCGCGCTCTATGCCGGCACCGACGAGGCCGACGCGCCGGAACTGATGCGGGTGGCCATCGCCGAGATCGCCAAGGCGACCGAAACCCTCAACGACACCGAAGTGGCCCGCGCCAAGGCACAGCTCAAGGCCGGGCTGCTGATGGCGCTGGAAAGCTCCGAGGCGCGCGTCGGGCAGTTGGCGCGGCAGATGCTGGCCTACGGCCGCCCCATTCCGCTCGAGGAGCTGGTCGCCAAGGTCGATGCGGTAACGGTCGAGCGGGCGCGCGCGGCCGGGCGCATGCTGCTGAAGCGCTCGCCGCCGGCGATCAGCGCGCTCGGCCCCGGCTCGCGGCTTGAAAGCACGGCGGCGCTCGCGCAGAGTCTCGTGCCGCAGGCGGCTTGACCCATGGCGCTGTTCCGCACCGTCGACGACACCTTGCCGAATATCGTCGGCCGCGGCGTCACGCTGCGCGTGCCGCACAGCGGCGACTACGCCGAGTGGGCGCGTCTGCGCGAGGTCAGCCGCGACTTTCTCGTGCCCTGGGAGCCGACCTGGCCGTCCGACGACCTGACGCGCTCGGCCTTCCGCCGCCGCCTCAAGCGCTACAACGAGGATCTGCGCGCCGATCTGGCCTACGCCTTCCTCATCTTCCGCGCCGCCGACGACGCCATGGTCGGCGGCCTGACCCTCGCCAATATCCGCCGCGGCGTGGCGCAGGCCGGCTCCATCGGCTACTGGGTCGGCGCACCCTTCGCCCGCCAGGGCTACATGACGGCGGCGATGCGCGCGCTCATTCCGTTCTGTTTTGGCACACTCCGGCTGCACCGGCTGGAGGCCGCCTGCATCCCCACCAATGCCGCCTCGATCGGGCTGCTGGAAAAGACCGGATTCCAGCGCGAAGGCTATGCGCGGGCCTACTTGTGCATCAACGGCAAGTGGCAGGACCACCTGCTTTACGCCCGCCTCAAGGACGATCCGGATTGAAGCGCGCAGTCCCGGACAGCCGGGGCCGCCGCGACAATGCTTGCCTTGGGGTTGCCACGCTTGGCTTGCTATAAACCTCGTCGAAACCGGTCTCGGCGATCGTGAGTTGCGGGGTCAATCGGGTAGGGGTCATGGCGCGAGCCGGCGCAATCGTCATCGCAATGGGTTTGGCGTTCGCCCTCGGCGGCTGCGGCAGCTCGGGCTCGAGCAGCCTGTTCAGCACCTCGCCGCTCGACATGTTCCGCTCCTCGCCCAAGGCGACCGTGGTCAGCGACAACGCCAGCCCGGCCTCCGTCATCGACACCGAGTACGACTGCCCGGAGGTCAAGGTCCGCGCCGGCGCCGCCACCCTGATGGTCGGCAGCAAGCCGGGCGAGGGCGAGCCCAATGCGCTCGACGTGCGCTACCAGGGCAGCATCCTGCGCACCGCGCGCGAATGCCATCTCAACGGCAACACCATGACCATGAAAGTCGGCATCGAAGGCCGCCTGATCTCCGGCCCGGCCGGCGCGCCGGGCAATGCCGATGTGCCGCTGCGCATCGCCGTGGTGCAGGACGGCCCTTCGCCCAAGGTGATCATGTCCAAGTTCGGCCGCGAGACGGTGCCGCTGACCGGCACCATGGACCGTGCCAACTTCACCCATATCGAGGATGACATTTCCTTCCCGCTGCCGGCGCCGATCACCCAGATCAGCACTTATGTCGTCTATGTCGGCTTCGATCCGCAGAGCGCGCAGCCGCAGCCGAAGAAGCCGCCGCCGCGCAAGCCCAAGCAGCGCCCGGGCGCCAAGCCGCAGTCAAGCTAGCCCTTTCGCTCAATCAACCGCAGCGGCAGGCTCGTCAAAATCAATTGACGCCTAGCTGTCGGCAGGTTCGCCCTCGACGATGGCGATCTCCAACTCGCTCGCGCCGTCTTTCCTGCGGTGTGCCGCCGCCGCGACATACTCGGGCGATTCGTAGCACGCGACCGCCCGCTCGAAGCTCGGAAACGCGATGACGACGAAGCGGCGGAATCGTTCCGGCCCCTCGAGCGTCTTGAACCTGCCGCCGCGCGCCAGGATCTTGCCGCCGAACTTTTGCAGGATGCCTGGCACAATATCGGTGTACTTCTTGTACTGCTCGGGATCATTGACCTGCGAGCGCGCGACCCAATAGGCGACCATCTCGTCCTCCATGCCGACCGCGATGCGGCAGCGCATGTGTGCTCCCGAGATTGGCCATTGTCTCGCGCCAACGGTTCGGCCCATACCGAACCGTTGGCGATTGCCATGCCTTCGAGATCGGCGCTAGGGTTGCGGATGGTCGCGGCGGCAAATCTGGTGGAAGTGGCTGCGCTTGTGGGCGATACCGCGCGCGCGACGATGCTCAACGCCCTTATGGGCGGCCGGTCGCTCACGGCCACCGAGCTTGCTTACTGCGCCAATGTCTCGCGCGCGACGGCAAGCGGGCACTTGAGCAAGCTGGTTGCGGCGCGGCTTTTGACCGTCACGCGCAATCGCCGCTTCAGCTACTACCGCATCGCGTCGCCGCGGGTTGCCGCCATGCTGGAGAGCATCAAGGTCGTCGCCGCGATGGAGGTGCCGCCGCGCCGGCAGCCGCGCTCGGCAAGCGACGATGCGCTGCGTTTTGCCCGCAGCTGCTACGATCACCTCGCCGGCCGGATCGGGGTCGCCGTCACCGATGCCCTTGTGGCCATGGGGCACGTCGTCCTCACCGATGAAGGCGGCGAGGTTACGGCCGCGGGCGGGCGTTTCCTGTCCGCGTTCGGCGTCGACTTGACGCCGCGCAGCCGGCGGATGTTCTGCCAGCCTTGCCTCGACTGGAGCGAGCGCCGTTATCACCTCAAGGGACTGGTCGCCGCCCGGATCCTCGATCGTCTTTTGGAGCTCGGATGGCTCACATCGGTGCCGGGCAGCCGGGCGCTGCAGCTGACGCCGTCGGGACGGGCGGGCTTGGCAGAGACCTTCCAGATCGAGATCGACGGCCAGGGTTTGCCGACCGCTCGATCATGCGACCCGCGGCGGCTGACGGCCTAAGCTCACCACCCGCGCAAATCGATGATCGTGCCCTTGAGCGCCCGCATGTCGGAAATGACGGCGCGGGCGCCGGCGGCGCGCAGCTGCTCGGCGAGCCTGGCGCCGGCATGGCTGCCGCCGATAAAGCCGATCGCCGTCATGCCGGCGGCGACGCCCGCCGCCACGCCGACGGCGGAATCCTCGACCACGATGCAGTGGCGCGGCTCGACGTGCATCTTGGCGGCGGCGTGCAGGAAGAGGTCGGGCGCCGGCTTGCCGTTCTTCACTTCGCTCGCCGAGAACAGGTACGGCTCGAAATAGCGGATCAGGTCCGTGCTCTCGAGGCTGACGCGGATGCGGTCGAACGACGACGAGGAGGCGACGCATTTCGGCCCGCGCAGCCAGGACAGCGCCTGCGCCATGTGCTTGGTGGCGCGCAGCTCGGCGCGGAAGCGCCGCAGCGTGGCGCTGGCCACGGTCGCGGCAAAGCCTGCCGGCAGCTTGCGGCCGGCCGCCATCTCCACCTCGGCGAACATGTCGGCCTGGCGGCGGCCGGTGAAATAGCGCGCGACCACGTCCGGCGTCAGGTTGAAGCCGGCGCGCATGAACTCCTGCGATACGATGGCGGTCGCCAACGGCTCGCTGTCGACCAGCACGCCGTTGCAGTCGAAGATGACCATCGCGTCCCCCGAGACGCTGAGGCCAGCTACGCGGCCGACGCAACAAACTGTGTGGGCGAATCAATGCAATCGAGGATAGGCGCGGCGGCCACGTCAGGCAAAGGCCGCCGATGGAACCGGCGGCGGCGGCGGGTCTAACAGCGGGGAAAACTGTCCGGCGGTGGCGCTAAGTGCGCCCGCTAGTTCAGCTTTTTGCGCACGTCCTCGATGCCTTTGGCGATCAGGTCGGCGGCCAATTTGCCCTTGGCCTCCTGGGCCAGGATCTTCTCGGCGGCGGCGACGGCGGCGTCGGCGGCGGCACCGCGCACGTCGGCGGCGGCCTGCGCCTCGGCCTGCGCGATCTTGGTCTCGGCGAGCTTGGTGCGGCGGGCGACGAATTCCTCGACCTTGGCCCTGGCGTCGGCCGCCATGCGCTCGGCCTCGGCGCGGGCGCCGGCGATGATGCCCTGCGCCTCGCTCTCGGCCTCCTGGCGCTTGCGCTGATAGTCGGCGAGCAGTTGGGCGGCGTCGTCGCGCAGTTTGCGCGCCTCGTCGAGTTCGGCCTTGATGCGGGCGGCGCGGTCGTCCAGCGCCTTGGCGAGCTGGCGGTGCACGCCGACATAAGCGAGCAGGCCGAGGAAACAGAGGAACGCGATCGCTACCCAGGTTTCGGCTTCGAAGAACATGGTCTACCGCTTCAGCACGTCGGTGACGGCCGCGGCGACCGTCTTCTGGTTGGGCGCCGCGCCGATCAGCCGCTCGACGATTGCCGCCGCTGCGTCCTCGGCGATGGCGCGCACATTGCTCATGGCCGCCTCCTTGGTGGCGGCGATGGTCTTTTCCGCCTGCATAAGCTTGGCGTTGAGCTCTTCCTCGGTCTTCTTGCGGGCGGCCTCGGCTTCGGCGGCCTGCTTTTCGCGCGTCTCGTTGGCGATCGCCTGGGCGCGGCCGCGGGCGTCGGCGAGCGCCTTCTCGTAGGCCGCCACCGCCTCGTCGGACTGCTGCTTGAGCCGGCCCGCCTCGGCGACGTCGTCCGCGATGCGTTTCTGGCGGCTTTCGATGACGCCGCCGACCCTGGGCAGCGCCAGCTTCGCCATCAGCACGTAGAGCAGGACGAAGGCGATCACCAGCCAGACGAGCTGCGAGGCAAAGGTCTGCGACTTGAACGGCGGAAAGCCGCCGTCGTGCTCGCTCTTGGGGACCTGGACCTCGGTCTGGTGCTCGGCCATCGTCGTCGGCGCCCTTACAGCGCGAACAGCAGCAAGAGCGCGATCAGCAGCGAGAAGATGCCGAGCGCCTCGGTGATGGCGAAGCCGAAGATCAGGTTGCCGAACTGCCCTTGCGCCGCGGACGGGTTGCGCAAGGCGGCCGCCAGATAGTTGCCGAAGATGATGCCGACGCCGACGCCGGCGCCGCCCATGCCGATGCAGGCGATGCCCGCACCGATGTATTTCGCTGCCACTGGATCCATAACTTGCTCCTTGTTGCTCGGGCGCTAGTGGCCCGGGTGAATCGCATCGTTGAGATAGATGCAGGTGAGGATGGCGAAGACGTAGGCCTGCAGGAAGGCGACCAGGGTCTCCAGCGCGAACAGGATCACGATCATCAGGAACGGCAGCGCGCCGCCGATCCAGCCGACGACGCCTAAGCCCGTGCCGAGCAGAATGATGAAGCTCGCGAACACCTGCAGCGTGATGTGGCCGGCCAGCATGTTGGCGAACAGTCGCACACTGTGCGAGATCGGCCGCGACAGGAACGACAGGATCTCGATCGCCACGATCAGCGGCAGGATGTAGATCGGCACGCCCTTGGGCACGAACAGGTTGAAGAAGTGCAGGCCGTGGCGGATCAGGCCGTAGATCAGCACGGTGAAGAACACGGTCAGCGCCAGCGCCGCGGTGACGATGATGTGGCTGGTGACGGTGAAGGCGTAGGGGATGAGCCCGATCATGTTCAGCGTCAGCACGAACATGAAGATCGAGAACACGAAGGGGAAGAACCTCATGCCCTCGGAGCCCGCGGTCGAGCGCACGGTGGTGGCGACGAATTCGTAGGCGATCTCGGCCGCCGATTGCAGGCGGCTCGGCACCAGTTTGCCGCCCGCGGTGGCGCCGACCAGGAAGAAGGTGAGCCCGAGCACGGCCGCCAGCATGAAGGCGGCGGAATTGGTGAAGGCGATCTCGGTGCCGCCGATCTTGGCGATCGGGAACAGGCTGTGGATCTGAAACTGTTCGATGGGATCGACGGCCAGGATCATGACGCTAGTCGTTCAGATGTCTCTCGCGCACGACGCCGGCCGCGCGCATCACGTTGAGTACCCCGGCGGCGAAGCCGAGCAGCAGAAACACGATGAGCCCCCACGGCGAAATTCCGAGCCAGCGGTCGAGGAGCCAGCCGACACCCGCGCCCACGACCACGCCCGCGACCAGTTCGGTCGACATTCGAAAGCCGCTGGCATACGCCGAAGCGCTGGCGGTCTGACGAGGGCCTGAGCCGTTTTCGGAATGCCGGCTCACTTGCGTGAGCCGATCGCCGAGACGCTGGAGCCTCGCGGAGAGAGCGGCTTCCTCGTCCGGCGGTTCGCTGCCTTGATCCTGCGTGCCGTCAGCCATGCTTACCGACCCGCGCGGATTTAAGGCCTCGCTTTCGTTCCGCCGCCCTAAAAAGCCGCGCGGACCATACTGACGGGGTCTATTCAAGTCAAGAAACGGGGGCTGCGGCATAAGTGGCTGATTCACGGGCCGAAACGCAAAATTTTCCGCCGCGTTTTGCCGCTGGAAGGGGCGCCGCCGGCGAGGCTTCAAGCGCCGCCCGCGACGGTGTTAGGCTTTGCCGTTCGCGGGGCAATGCAAGGAGAGGTTCGATGCGGATCGTGACGCCCGTCCTGGTGCTCGCTCTGGCGCTCGCCCTGCCGCTCGCCGCGGTTTCGCCCGTGCTGGCCCAGAAGACGCTCGACGTCACGGCGCCGGCCGCCCAGGCCGCGCCCGACACCGCGGCCAAGACGCAGGATCAACTCAAGGGCCGCGACGACTATACGCTGCCGGCGCAGCCGCGCGGCCGCTACAGCTTCGCCCCGGTCGACGAGGGCTTTCTGCGCTTCGACCATCAATCGGGCGAGGTCGCGCTGTGCAAGCCCGGCGCCGCCGGCTGGTCCTGCGAGCCGGTCGCCGACAAGAGCGCCGCCGCCCGGCAGGGCGGGGAGGACGAGACCGGCAAGGCGATCGCCGGCTTGCGCGACGAGATTGCCGGCTTGAGAAAAGAGATCGCATCGCTGCGCCGCCCGCCGTCGCCGCCGCCGTCTCCGCCGCCGCACCCGCTGCCGCCGCAGACCGTGCCGCCGTCCGATGAAACCGGCAGCATCACCCTCAAGCAGGACATCGTCCGCGCGCGCGGCTATATCGCCGATACCTGGCGCCGGCTGGTCGACATCATCGACAATCTGCGCAAGGACATGCTGCGCAAGAGCGGCGACAGCGACCTGTCGCGCAGCTGATGCCGGGGCGGCTGTCGTCGATCAGCGAGGCCGTGCCCCAGCTCATTGCCGGCGCGACGCTGCGCATCGACACGGCGGGCGCAGGCTTCACCGACATCACGAAATACGCGGCGGATTTCGTCAGCCGCAGCGGGGCGGGCGAGGGCATGCTGCTGGTCTATCTGCGTCACACCTCGGCCTCGCTGACCATCCAGGAGAACGCCGATCCGGACGTGCAGGCCGATCTTGCCGCCGCGCTCGAGCGGCTGGCGCCGCAGGACGCGCCCTACATCCACGACGTCGAGGGTCCCGACGACATGCCGGCGCACGTCAAGGCGATGCTCACCGGCGTTTCACTGCACGTGCCGGTGTCGGCCGGCAAGCTCGCGCTCGGCACCTGGCAGGGCCTCTATCTGGTCGAGCACCGCCGCCGCCCGCACAGCCGCGAGATCGTGCTCCAGTTCATCGGCAGCCGGCGCTAGTCGTCGCCGCGCTCGGCGCGTTCGCGCTGCTGGGCGAAGGTGAACAGCATGGCGACGAACATGATCAGCGCGCCCTGCGCCGCGATGTAGACGCCGAGCGGAAAGCCGAACACCGGAATATTGATGCGGTTGAGCGGGCCGAAGAACAGCGTCATGGCGAATCCGAAGACCAGCCAAGCCAGCAGATACCGGACCATCAGGCTTCGTATACGGGATCGACGCACGCGGCGGTCTGTTTCAGGCATGGCCTTTCCCCGAAGAAAGGTGCCGAATCCCACCTGCCATCGTAGCGCAAGACCGCCGGCGCGGCCAATCCGCGGATGGGCCGGCCGCTAAAAGCAGTGCGGGGCCGCGATGGGCCCCGCAAAGTCGTCCGTTGTCGGCCTTGAATTTTAGGCCTTGGCCTCTTTCCAGATGCTCATATGCCGGGTTTCGGGCATCAGCAGCAGGCCGAGCACGAAACAGACCGCCGGCACTGCGATCGGGTAGATCAGCGCATTGCCGAGGCTGCCGGTCGCCTGGAACGCCGCGGTGGTGATGAACGGCACCAGACCGCCGCCCCAGCCGTTGCCGATGTGATAGGGCACCGACACCGAGGTGTAGCGGATGCGGCTCGGGAAATATTCGGCCAGGAATGCGCCGATCGGGCCGTACACCATGCCGACATAGTTGACGAGGATGGCGATGATGATGATCGCGATCGGATAGTTGATGTTGCCCGGGTGGGTGACGTCGCCGAGCCAGCTATACAGCGGATAGTACGTCACCGCGGCCAGCAGGAAGCCGCCCAGGATCACCGGCTTGCGGCCGATGTAGTCGGACACCAGGCCCCAGATGATCAAGGTCGGGGTCGCGATGAGCAAGGCGGCCATCACGATGTAGCTCGAGGTGAAGACGTCGACCTTCGAGACCTGCTGCAGGAAGAACAGCGCCCAGAACTGGCCGCTGTACCAGACCACGCCCTCGCCGATGACCACGATGCTGGCGATCAGCACATATTTGATGTTGCGGCTGAGGAAGGCTTCCTTCCACGGGTTCTGGGTCATCTGGCCCTTCGCCTTGATCTCCTGGAAGATCGGCGTCTCCTGCAACTGCAGCCGGATGTAGATGGCGATCGCCACCAGCAGGAAGGACACCAGGAAGGGGATGCGCCACGCCCAGCCGTTGAACGCGGCGTCGCCGAAATAGCCGCGCGTACCGAGCACGACCGCCAGCGCCACGACGATGCCGAGGGTCGGCGAGGTTTGCAGCCAGCCGGTGTAGTAGCCGCGGCGTTCGTCGGAGACGTGCTCGGCCACATAGGTGATGGCGCCGCCATACTCGCCGCCCAGGCACAGGCCCTGGATCATGCGCAGGCCGAACAGGATGAACGCAGCCGCGAGGCCGATCTGGTCGAAGGTCGGGATCATGCCGATGCAGCCGGTGCCGATGCCCATGCCGCTCAGGGTGAGCAGGAAGGTGTATTTGCGGCCGACCTTGTCGCCCATCCAGCCGAACACGAAGGCGCCGATCGGGCGGATCAGGAAGCCGGCGGTGAACAAGGCGACGGTGCTCAGAAGCGCCGCGACCGGATGCGATTTCTCGAAGAACTTGACCGATAGGACCGCGGCCAAGCTGCCGAAGATGTAGAAGTCGTACCACTCGATGACGTTGCCGACCGATGCGGCGACGATCACCGTGCGGAAGTTTTTAGGAATATGCGAAGCCATTTCGTCCTCCCTGAATTGGGTGACGCGGTCTCTCGGTTTGTGCTTGGTCCTGCCCCACCCGACGGCCGCCCCATGTTCATCGACGGCGCCGTGCCGATGCGCAGAGGCGCCCGATGGCCCGCCGCTTGGTCTCCGTCGCGGCGAGTGAAAAATTCTACATTTTCGGCCGGCCGCCGCTGTATTCGACTTTCGGCTTAAGCATGTATCTAGATGTTTGAAACATCACGTCTATTAGTGTTGCATTGCGGCCTGAAACCGGTTGCGACGCAATAGCATCTCGGCGCGGCCGCGGTGCGAGTGGTGTAAGACTGTGTCGGGAGACACATTTTTGACCTGGTTTGACGGAGTTCGGTTTGCCTGAGCCGCTGCAATACCGGCTGCTGATCGCGGACGACCATCCGCTGTTTCGCGGCGCCCTGCGCGAAGCCGTCGCAGGGCTGCTGGACCATGTGGAGATCGCCGAGGCCGGCACTTTCGACGCCGCCGCCGAGCTGCTGGAAAAGAACGCCGATCTCGACCTCATCCTGCTCGACCTTGCCATGCCCGGGGCGCGCGGCTTTTCCGGGCTGATGTACATGCGCGCGCAATATCCGAGCGTGCCGGTGGTGGTGATCTCCGCCACCGACGATCCGGCGGTGATCCGCCGCTGCATGGAATTCGGCGCCTCCGGCTTCATCCCCAAGACGCTCGGCGTCGAGGCGATGCGCGCGGCGATCAAGCGCGTGCTCGACGGCGGCGTCTGGACGCCGCCCGACGTCGATCTCACCGCGGGAAGCGGCGAGCAAACCGGTGAACTGATGGCGCGCATGGCGACGCTGACGCCGCAGCAGGTGCGCGTGCTGATGATGTTGTCCGAGGGCCTGCTCAACAAGCAGATCGCGTTTCAGCTCGGCGTCTCGGAGGCGACGGTGAAGGCGCACGTCTCCGCCATCCTGCAGAAGCTCGGCGTCGAGAGCCGCACCCAGGCGGTGATCGCCGCCGCCAAGATCGAAGCCGGCCAGTGGCCGCAAGGCGTGGCGGCGGAAGGGTGACGCAGTTTCTGTGGTCACCGGGCTTGTCCCGGTGACCCCGCTTAGGTGAGCACGGTGCGTCCATAAGCGAGATGGCCGGGACAAGCCCGGCCATGACAAAAAATATTATTCCGCCGCCGCCACCCGCAGCATGCGCCATTGCGCCAGCAGCGCGCGCAGCGCCGCGGGCTTCAGCGGCTTGTGCAGCACCTGGATGGCTTCGGCGCGGGCCTGCTCGCGCACCGTCGGCGAGCGGTCGGCGGTGATGAGGATCGCCGGCACGTCGCCGCAGCGCGCGCGCAGCGCCACGATCGCCTCGATGCCGTTGCCGCGGTCGAGATGGTAGTCGACCAAGAGCCCGTTCGGCACGATGCTGCTCTCCTCGATGGCCGCCAAGGCCGTGTCGAGATCGGGCGCCTTGATCACCTCGCAGCCCCAGCCTTGCAGCAGCGTCTCCATGCCGTCGAGCACCGAAGGCTCGTTGTCGATGCACAGCACCGCCGTGCCGATGAGCTGGCCGGTGTCGAGCCGCGGTTCCTCGCGCGCCGGCAGTTCGACGGGCGCCGCGGTCGACAGCGGCACGCTGACGGCAAAATGCGAGCCGCGCCCGACCTCTGACACCACCTCGACGTCGCCGCCCAGCACGCGCGCGATGCGCTCGACGATGGAGAGGCCGAGCCCGAGGCCGCGCGCGATCTTGGCGCCTTCGTCGAGGCGGTGGAATTCCATGAAGATGTCGCGCTGCTTGTCCTGTGGAATGCCGACGCCGGTATCGTAGACGTCGATGCGCAACATGCGCCCGCGGCGCCGGCAGCCGACCAGGACGCGGCCGGCCGGGGTGTATTTGATGGCATTGGAAACGAGGTTCTGCACCAGCCGGCGCAGCAGCCGCCGGTCGGCGCGCACCACCGCCGAGCACGGCATGAAGGCAAGCTCGAGCCCCTTGGCGGCGGCGAGCGGGGCGAATTCGAGCTCGATCTGGCGCAGCAATTCGTCGATGCGGAAGCTGGCGAACTCGGGGCGCATGGCGCCGGTGTCGAGCCGGGAAATGTCGATCAGCGCGCCGATGATCTCCTCGACGGCCTCGAGCGAGGCGTCGACATTGTCGATCAGCCGCGTGTCCTCGTGGCCGCGGCGGCGCTCGGTCAGGCTGGTGACGTAAAGCCGCGCCGCATTGAGCGGCTGCAGGATGTCGTGGCTCGCCGCCGCCAGGAACTTGGTCTTGGAGATATTGGCGGCGTCGGCGTCGGCCTTGGCGCGCGCCAGCGCCGCGTTGAGCCTGGTCAGTTCCTCGGTGCGCTCGTGAACGCGCCGCTCCAGCGTTTCGTTGGCGCGCTCGAGCGCCTCGGCGGCCTCGACGCTGGCGGTGATGTCGGTGAAGGTGGTGACGATGCCGCCGTCCGGCATGCGGTTGGCGCGCACCTCGATGACCATGCCCGCGGCGAAGCGCTCGAGGAACGGCTCGCTGCCGGACACGTAGCGCGCCAGCTGGTTGTGCACGAACTCGTCGATCTGCTCCGGCCCGATATCGCTGCGCCGTCCGTTGAAGCGCAGGATGTCGGCGAGGCCGCTGCCGGTGCGGATCAGGCTCGGCGGCAGGTCGAGGATGTCGCCGAACTGCCGGTTCCAGCAGATCAGCTGCAGGTCCTTGTCGAACACCGCGATGCCCTGGCGCACGTGATCGAGCGCGGTCTGCAGGATTTCGCGGTTGTACTGGATGGCGGCGTTGGCGTCGTCGAGCAGCTTGAGCGCGGCCTTGGTCGACACCGTGCGCTTGCGCAGCAGCAGCGACAGCACCAGCCGCGAGGAGGCGGCGCCGATGGCGGAGGCGAGGATGTGCTCGGCGTGCCGCACCAGGCGGAAGTCGGCCTCGTCCTTGGGCTCGGCGCTGATGCGTTCGCTGGCGGCGAAGCTCTCGAGCGCGGTGCGGGTGCGCTCCTCGCCGAGATAGCGCGCCACCGTCTGCGACAGCTCCTCCACCGTCACCGACGAGCGCCACAGCCGGAAGCTCGGCGCCATCGGCGCCAGCTCGCTCGGCACGAACAGATTGGCCTGCAGCCGCTCGATCGGGGTCGGCTCGCGGCGCAGCGAGACGCCGATGTAGCAGATCAGGTTGATGGTCAGGCTCCACAGCACGCCGTGCACCAGCGGCGGCAGATCGAGCCACAGCAGATGCTGCGGGCGCAGGATGGTGAGCGCCCACGGCCCCTCGGTGATGATGCGCTGGCCGATGACGCCGATGTCGGACAGCGTCGGCAAAAGCAGCGTATAGCCCCACACCAGGATGCCGGCGCTCATGCCGGCGATGGCGCCGGCGGCGGTGGCGCGCCGCCAGATCAGGCCGCCGAAGAAGGCGGGCGCGAGCTGCGCGATCGCGGCGAACGACAACAGGCCGATGGAGGCGAGCTGCGCTTCACCGGCCGAGCGGTAATAGAGATAGGCGAGCAGCAACAGCCCGAAGATCGCGACGCGCCGCACCTTGAGCAGCAGCGAGCCGATATTGTCGCGGCCGGAGATCAGCGCCACGCGGCGCTGCAGCACCAACGGCATGACGATGTCGTTCGATACCATGATCGACAGCGCCACCGATTCGACGATCACCATGGCGGTCGCCGCCGACAGGCCGCCGACAAAGGCGGCGATGGTGAAGATGCTGGAGCCGGCCTGCAGCGGCAGCGCCAGCACGAACATGTCGCTGTCGACCTCGCCCGGCGCGAAGGTCGAAAGGCCGGCGATGGCGATCGGGATGACGAACAGGTTGATGAGCACGAGGTAGAGCGGGAACAGCCAGCGCGCGCGCTTGATCTCGGCCTCGTTGTTGTTCTCGACCACCGCGACGTGGAACTGGCGCGGCAGCAGGATGATGGCGACGAACGACAGCAGCGTGGTGGCGGCGAGCGTGTCGAAGGCCGGCTCGCGCGAGAAGGTCGCGACCGCGGACGGGTTGGCGAGCGCCGCCTCGAGCAGCGCGCCCGGCCCGCCGGAGATCCAGAAGGTCACGAACGTGCCGACCGCCAGGAAGGCGAACAGCTTGACCATCGACTCGGTCGCGATCGCCAGCATCAGGCCGTCCTGGTGCTCGGTGGCGTCGATGTGGCGGGTGCCGAACAGCACGGCGAAGGTCGCCATCGACAGCGCCACGAACAGCGCGATGTCGCCGAGCACCGGGCTGACCACGCTGTGGCCGGGCGACACGTGCGAGATGATGGTCTCGAGCGAGGCCGACACCGCCTTCAGTTGCAGCGCGATGTAGGGAACGGTGCCGACGATGGCGATCAGCGCCACCGTCGCCGCCACCGCCTGGCCCTTGCCGTAGCGCGCAGCGATGAAGTCGGCGATCGAGGTGATGTTCTGCGCCTTGGCCAGCCGCACGATGCGGGCGAGGAGCGGCGCGAACAGCCCGATCATCAGCACCGGGCCGATATAGATGGTGAGAAACTCGTAGCCGGTGCGCGAGGCCGAGCCGACCGAGCCGAAGAAGGTCCAGGAGGTGCAGTAGATGGCGAGCGACAGCGGATAGATCAGCAGCCGCTTGCGTGTGTCACGGCTGGCACGCCTGGCACGGTCGCCATAGCTCGCCACCAGGAACAAGAGCCCGATATAGGCGAGCGCCGCCGCGATCACGACCCAGCCTTGCAGCATGCGCACTCCGAAGCCACGCGGGATGATGACGATAGCCCCCGAATTTACGACTTTCGGAGGGGGCAGGTCCATCGCCGGCCGCGATTTGACGCAGCCGGCTGCGCGCGGCATTGAAAGCGCCCGAAAGCCGACAAACTTGCCCGCAGCGCCTTCCTCCGACCGCGTCGTTTTCGTCCGCCGCCTGGCGGAAACCCTGGCGATTGCCGCCGTGGGCGGGGTTGCGCTCGGCCTCACCGGGTTTCCGGCCGGCTACCTGTCCGGCGCCATCATCACCGTCTCGATCGCCGCCGTTGCCGGCCGGCCGCTGCTGATGCCGCAGGCGCTGACCCGCTGCATTTTCGTGCTGGTCGGCATCTCGCTCGGCGCCGTGGTGACTCCGGAGACGCTGCACGGCATGGCCAGCTATCCGCTGAGCATCGCCGTGCTGATCGCGGCCATGGCCGTCATCAGCGTCGTCTGCACCGCCTATCTGATGCTGGTGCACCGCTGGGACCTGGTGTCGGCCTATCTCGCCTCCTCGCCCGGCGGGCTGTCGCAGGTGCTGGTGGTCGCCGCCGAACTCGGCGCCGAATTGCGCTCGATCGCCATCGTGCAAAGCATGCGCGTCGTCATCATCGCCATCGGGCTGCCGGCCGGCCTGTCGCTGCTCGGCGCCGCGGGCAGCGCGGTCCGCCGCGGCAACGGGCCGTTAAGCGTCGCGCTGGCGACCGAGCTGGCGATCCTGATCGCGGCCTCGGCGCTCGGCGCGGTGGCGGCATTCCGCGTGCGCTTCCCCGGCGGGCTCTTGTTCGGCGCCATGTTTGCCTCCGGCGCGCTGCACGGCAGCGGCCTGATCGCGGCGGTGATGCCGCCCTGGGTCGCCAACACCGCGATGGTCGCGCTCGGCGCGGTGGTCGGCGCCCGCTTCACCAATACGCCGCTGCGGCTGCTCGCCGATTTTCTCGGCGCCGCACTCGGCTCGTTCGCCATCTCGGTGGTGATCGCGGCGGCCTTCGCGCTGGCGCTGATCCAGGTGTTCCCGCTGCCGGTGCCGGAGGTGCTGATCGCCTTTGCGCCCGGCTCGGTCGACGCCATGATGCTGCTGGCGCTGGCGCTGCATCTCGACCCGGTCTATGTCGGCGCCCACCATGTCGTGCGCATCGTCGCGGTGTCGCTGAGCATGCCGATGATCGCGCGGCGCGTCGCGCAGCGCGCGCCCGATGAAAGCAAGACGCCGAAGGAGCCGCCGACGTTCCAGGATTGACGCGCAGCGTCATGGCCGGGCTTGTCCCGGCCATCCACGCCTTACGTCATGAAGCAAAGACGCGGATGCCCGGCACAAGGCCGGGCATGACGGTTGATAGGCTGACGTAATCTTATTCCGCGGCCTGGCGGCGCTCGCGCGTCGGCAGGCCGAGGCGGTCCCACACGTCCGACAAGGCCTCGGCCAGGCGGTCGATCAGCGCGTCGTCGTGATAGGGCGACGGCGTGATGCGCAGCCGCTCCATGCCGCGCGGCACGGTCGGATAGTTGATCGGCTGGATGTAGATGCCGTGCTCGGCGAGCAGCAGGTCGGACGCCTGCTTGCACTTCTCGGCGTCGCCGATCAGTACCGGCACGATGTGGGTGTCGCTCGGCATGACAGGCAGCCCCGCGGCATTGAGCACGGCCTTGACGCGCGCGGCGCGGTCATGGTGGCGCTCGCGCTCCCAGCTCGACGTCTTGAGGTGGCGGATGGCCGCGGTCGCCGCGGCGCAGATCGCCGGCGGCAGCGCGGTGGTGAAGATGAAGCCCGGCGCGTAGGAGCGCACGGCGTCGACGATGGTCTCGCTCGCCGCGATATAGCCGCCGAGGCAGCCGAACGCTTTCGCCAACGTGCCCTCGACCACGTCGACGCGCGCCAGCGCATTGTCGCGGTCGCAGATGCCGCCGCCGCGCGGCCCGTACATGCCGACCGCGTGTACCTCGTCGACATAGGTCATGGCGTTGTACTTGGCGGCGAGATCGCAGATGGCGTGCACCGGCGCGACGTCGCCGTCCATGGAATAGAGGCTCTCGAAGGCGATCAGCTTCGGCCGCTCGGGGGCGGCGGCCTTCAGCAGCTCTTCGAGATGGCCGGTGTCGTTGTGCCGCCAGATGTTGCGCTCGCAGCCGGACTGGCGAATGCCCTCGATCATGGAGTTGTGGTTGAGCGCGTCCGACAGGATGAGGCAGTCCGGCAGCAGCCTGGCGATGGTCGGGATGCCGGTCTGGTTGGAGACGTAGCCCGAGGTGAAGACCAGCGCCGCCGGCTTCTCGTGCAGGTCGGCGAGTTCGCGCTCGAGCTCGACCAGCGGATGATTGGTGCCGGCGATGTTGCGGGTGCCGCCGGCGCCGGTGCCCATGCGGGCGGCGGTCTCGACCATGGCGCCGACCACCTTGGGGTGCTGCGCCATGCCGAGGTAGTCGTTGGAGCACCAGATCACGACCTCGCGCGGGCCTTGCGGCGAGTGCCAGAGGGCGTGGGGGAAGCGCCCGGCGATGCGCTCGAGGTCGGCAAAGACGCGGTAGCGCCGTTCATGGCGCAGGCGGTCCAGGGCAGACGCGAAAAAACCCTCGTAATTCATGTGACTTAACTGCTTTCCCGCCCCACGCGAGGCCTTTTTTAGAGGGCTTCCAGGGTGTTTGTCGAGGCGGGATTTGTCGCAAGGCGGCGGGTCGCCGCCTTGCCGTAGATCAAAAGCGGCCGGCCGGGTTGAGGGCGCCGAGATCGATGAATCCGTGCATGCCGGCGAGCAGCAGGGCGCCGATGTGCAGTTGCAGAGTGAATTCGCCGTCGAGCACCAGTTCGGTCAGCTCCTCCAGCGTCACCAGCCGCAATTCGATGTCGGCCTCGGATTTCGGCCCGGCCTGGTCGCCGATCTCGACGAAAAAGGAGTGGATGCGATTCGACAGCCGCGCCGTGCACGGCGCGTAGGCGCCGAGCGCATGCACGGTCTTGGCGAGGAAGCCGGTTTCTTCGCGGAGCTCGCGCCGGCAGCAGGCCTCGGGCTGCTCGTCCTTGTCGACCATGCCCGCCGGCAATTCCCAGGTGAAGGCCTCGAGCGCCGGGCGATACTGCCGCACGATCGGGATGCGCCCGTCCGGCGTCTGCGCCACGATGGCGATGTAATCGTGCTGGGCGACGGCGTGATAGAGGTGATGCGGGCCGCCTTGCGCGAACTCGACTTCGCGCTCGATCAGCTGCATCCAGGGCGACACCTTGGTCGTGCGCCGGCTGACGATCTTGGGCCAATCTTCCGCCATGGGTCATCTCTTCATGGGTACGCTCGCGGCCGGACGCCGCAGGTAGGTGGTGGCGAAGGCGTAAGCATACCAGCGCAGATAGTCCGGCAGCCACCTTATCACCTGGAAGCGGCTCTGGCCGTGCGCGCGCTGAAACCAGCGCGCCGGCACTTCGCCGATGCGCCAGCCGAGGCGGTGGCATTTCACCAGCAGCTCGATGCTGTAGCAGAAGCCGCGGTCCGACTCGATGACGATCGTCTCCACCACGCGGCGCGAGAACAGCCGGAAACCGTTGCTGGCATCGCGCGTCGGCAGGCGCGCCAGATGATAGAGCGTGAAATTGGCGCAGCGCACCAGCGCAGCCTTCAACCACGGGCAGCCGACCATGCCGCCGCCCGGCATGAAGCGGCTGGCGCAGACGATGTCGCAGCCGCTATCGGCCTTGGCCACCATGGCGTCGAGCATGCCGGGATTGTAGTCGTCGTCGGCGGGATAGACCAAAACATAGGGCGAGGTGCCGGCGGCAAAGCCGGTGAGCACCGCGCCGTGGGCGCCGCGGCCCCTGTTGCGCACGAAGTCGATGGTCAGCGGCGCGAACGCTGCGCGGTTGCCGTCGATCGCCGGCAGCGTGTCGTCGTCGTCGCGGTCGTAGCAGATCAGCACGCGGTTCGGCGTCTTCACGTTGGCGGCGAGCGCGCGCAGCGTCGGCACGATATTGGCGCCTTCGTTGTAGACCGGGATGACGATATCGAGGCGCGCCGGCGCAGCAGGCGTCATCGGATGACGTTGGCGCCCGTGAGGAAGCCCCAGACGTCGAGCACCGGCTTGCCCTTGAAGTCGGCTTTGGCGTAGGCGGCATGCGGCGTGCAGAGGATGAGCAGATCGCTCGCGGCCACCACCTCGGCGAGCGGCTTGAGGTCGGGGTCGACCGAGAGCGGCACGAAGGGATCGGTGGTGAGCACGGCGCGCGTCTGTCCGGCCAGCACCTTCTTGAACTTGTAGCTGAGCGAAGCGCGGATGTCGTCGATCTCGGCCTTGAACGCCATGCCGAGCAGGCCGACCGTCATGCCGTCGAGGTCGAAGCGGCGCTTGAGGTCGTCGACCACGTGCAGCACCAGGCCCTCGTTGATCAGCAGCGCGGCGTGGCCGAGGCCGAACTGGTTGCGGGCAAAGGCGGTGAGCTGCATCGTGTCCTTGACCAGGCAGGGGCCGGCGGCATAGCCCGGGCGCGGGATGCTCTTGGCGCGCGGGTAATTGTGCTTCATGGCGTTGAGCACGCGCTGATAGTCGAGCCCGGCCGACTTGGCGATCAGGTAGAACTCGTTGGTGGCGGCGAATTCGATGTAGCGGTAGGCGTTGTTGAACAGCTTGGCGAACTCGGCTTCGAGCGGCGTCACCGCGACGACCTCGGCGGTGATGCGCGCAAACAGTGCGGTCGCCTCGCGCTCGGCGTCCGGCGTCGTGCCGCTGACGATCTGCGGCATGTCGCGCAGCTCTTTGAGCCCGTTGCCCTGCACCACGCGCTCCGGGCAGAACGCGACCTTGAGCCTGCGGCCCTTGGACTTGAGATAGCCGTCGAGCCAGTCGGTGGTGCCGGGGAACACGGTCGAGCGCAGGATGACGAGCTGGCCGTCGGCGAGCTTCGGCAGCATCCAGTCGACGCATTCCTGCACGACGCGGCGCACCGGGTTCAGAAATTCGTCGACCGGCGTGCCGATGGTGATGATGACCGGGCCGCCGGTCGAGATCAGGTCGGGCGAGGAGGTGAACACCAGCCGTTTCTTGGCGAGCGCGCGCGCCAGCGCGGGCTCGGCGTCGTATTCGATGAAGGGCAGCCTGCCGCTTTCCAGCGTGTTCAGGCTGTCGAGATTGAGGTCGTTGACGTTGACGCGCAGGCCCGCTTCGGCGAGCGCCAGCACCAGCGGAATGCCCACATGGCCGGCGCCGCCGACGACGGTGACGTCGGCGTTGTCGACGGTGGTGGCGGCGTCCGGCCGCGCGATGGTCTGCCGAATGGTCATGCCGTCACTATAAAATGACGGGCGGTGTTTCGATAGGGGCTCGGCTAGAGCGCGCGCGGCTCGGGCAGCGGCGTGATTAACGCGCCGCGGAAGCCCTTGGCGCGCAGCTTCGGCGCCAGCTCGTCGGCGATGTGCCAGGAGAAGATGACGGCGGCCTGCGGCTGGTCCTCGAACAGCCGCGCCTCGTCGACCACCGGGATCTGCGTGCCCGGCATGCATTTGCCGATCTTCAGCGAGCCCGGCACCTCGCAGACATAGTCGATGAGGCTCTCGTCGAGCCCGACATAGTTGACGAGCGTCGAGGCGCGCGACGGCGCCGAGATGCCGGCGATGCGCGCGCCCTTCTCCTTGAGCTCGCGCAGCATCGACAAGAGCCGCAGCTTGGACAGCATGACGTCGCGGCGGAAGGCGGCGAGCCGTTTGCTCATGGCCTCGCCGTGCGGCTCGGCCGCCAGCATGCGCCGCACGCTGTCCTGCACGGTGTGGCTGCCGTGCTTGGCGGCGTAGACGCGGATCGAGCCGCCGTGGCTGGGGATCGGGCGGGCGTGGAACACCTCGAGGCCGTGCATCTCCAGCAGGTGCTTGAGGCTCGCCAGCGAATAATAGCGCAGGTGCTCGTGATAGATGGTGTCGTATTGCAGCGTGTCGAGCAGCGCCACGAGATAATGCGACTCGGAAATGAAGGCGCCGCCGTCCTTGAGCATCGCGGCGATGCCGTCGACGACGGCGTGCACGTCCTCGATATGGGCGAAGCAGTTGGCGGCGGTGACGACGCTCGCCGGCCCATGCTCGCGCACCACCTCGCGTGCGACGTCGACGCCGAAATAGCGCTTCAGCGTCGGGATGCCGCGGCTGTTGGCGATGTCGCCGACGTCGGTCGGCTCGATGCCGAGCACGCGGATGCCCGCGTTCTTGAAGTTCGACAACAGCGTGCCGTCGTTCGAGCCGATGTCGACGACGAGGTCGTCCTTGCTCAAGCCCAGCATGGCGGCCGACTCGCGCTGCAAATCGGCGAAGTTGTCGCGCAGCAATTTGGTGGTGCCGCTGGTGTAGGGGTATTCCGGCGGGAAAATGATGATCGGGTCGACGGCGAGCCCGAGCTGCACCAGGTCGCAGGTGCGGCAGTGCAGGAGATTGGTCGGGAACCACGGCTGCTGGCGCGGCACGCGGCCGATCGGCACCATCTGGTTGACCGGCGGCATGTAGCCGAGCGACAGCACGTTATCGAGCGGCGCGTGGCCGCAGACCTGGCAGCATTCGACCGGAACGCTTCCTCCGGTGCCGGCGGCGCGCGCGACTTTGGTGGGGAAGGACAAAAGAATCTCCTCACGAGGATCCGTCATTCCGGGGCGCGAGCGTTAGCGAGCGAACCCGGAATCCAGAACCCCATGCTGGTGCTCATTCATGGCTCTGGATTCCGGGTTCGCGGCCGTCGGCCGCGCCCCGGAATGACGGGGTAACTACTGCTTCGGCGCCAGATCGGCGTTGCGCCAGTACCAGTCGAGCGTGGTTTTAAGCCCCGCGTCGAGCGGCACGCGCGGCTTATAGCCGAGCGCGGCGAGTTTCGAAATATCCGGGCAGCGGCGCTGGGTGCCGCCGGCCTGCAGCGGGCCCGGAACCAGCGCGATGTCGCGGCCGGCGGCTTTGGCGACGCGCTGGGCGAGATCGGCGATGGTCACCTCGTCCATGGTGCCGACGTGGTAGATGCCGAGATGCTCGCCCTTGTCGCGCATGACGAGCACGCCCGCCACCAGGTCGTCGACGAAGCAGAAGCTGCGCGTCTCCTGGCCTGAGCCTTGGATTTCGAAAGGTAGCGCGCCGGCGGGGTGCGCCCGCGACAGTCTGTGCAGGCGCAGCGCGAATTGCGGGATGACATGCTCCCAGCCCATGTCGGGGCCGTAGACATTGTGCGGGCGGAAAATGAGAACGCGCTCGAAGAACTTGCGGCCGTAATTGATCGCCATCAGCTCGCTGATCAGCTTGCCGCCGCCGTAGGAATAGCGCGGGTTGAGCGGATCGGGGATGGTGAGCGGCGCATCCTCCGCCGTCGGCACCTTGGGCGGGCTCTGGTAGACCTCGGAGGATGAGGCGAGCACCAGCGTGCCGACCTTGTTGGCGCGGCAAGCATCGATGACATTGACCATGCCGCGCACGCCGACATCGAGCACCAGCTCGGGCTGCGAATAGAAGAATTCCGTGCCGTTGACGAAGGCGAGGTGGTGCACCTCGTCCATGCCGGCGCTCGCGCGCGCAACCGCTCCGGCGTCGCGGATGTCGCCGGCGATGAACTCGATGTCTTTCTCGACTGGCCTGAGCCTTCGCGGCGCCCCGCGCGAATTGTCGTCGAGCACGCGCACGGCGTGACCGGCGCGCACCAGCGCCGTCACCAGGGCGGAGCCGATGAAGCCTGAGCCGCCGGTGACCAGGATCTTGCTCACGCCGGCAGCTCCCCGGGCGCAGTGGCGATCATCTTGCCCTGGCGGTGCGAGCGCTGCGCGGCATCGATCAACTGCTGCACGCGCAAGCCGGCGGCGAAGTCCGGCTCTGCCGTGCCGCCCTTTTCGATGGCGTCGAAGAACCTTCTCGCCAGCCGCGACACCGGCGCGATGCGGCCGTCCGGATATTGCGCGTCGTCCGGATCGACCACGCCGATATGGGTGATCGAGGTCTCCGGCCGCCGCGCGTGATAGAGCTCGAAGCCGCGCATGTAGTCGGCTTCGCGGTTGTGCAGCACCAGCGTGCCGTCCTCGCCGTAGAATTCGAGCCGGTGGCCGCTGCCGAGATAGGACGCGCAGCTCATCGACAGGCTCGCCATCGGTCCGCTCGCGAATTCCAGCGCCAGCGCCGCCGTCGTTTGCAATTCATTGTCGCCCGGCAGGCCGGCCAGCCGCGCCTCGAGCCGCGCGATCGGGCCGCAGAACCATTCGAGATAATGAAAGCAGTGCGAAATGAAGTTGCCGAGCACGCCGCCGCCGTCGTCGGTCAGCGTCTTCCAGTTGCGCATGCGCATCTGGATCGCGCGGTTCTCGACCTGCCAGTTCACCGCGACGTGGCGCAGGCGTCCGACCGCGCCGTCGTCGAGCATCTTTTTGGCGCGCAGCCAGGCCGCGACCTGGTGGAAGTTGAAATCGATCATCGCCGGTTTCCTGGCCTGCCGCGCGGCCGCGAGCATGGCGCGCGCATCGTCGAGCGTCGAGGCCATCGGCTTCTCGGCAAACACCGGCTTGCCGAGGGCGAGGGCGGCCTGGGCGATCCTGGCCTGCAAGGCCGGCATGGTGGCGATGGCGACGGCATCGACCGTCTTGTCCTCGACGAGCGCGCGCCAGTCGCCGTAGCCCTTGGCGACGCCGGCTGCGCGCGCCGCTTCCGCCGCGCGCTCGGCATTGCTGCCGGCGATCGCAACCACCTCGCAGCGCGCATCGGCGCGGAACGCCGGCACGTGCACGGTGCGTCCGTAATTGGTGCCGACAATGCCGAGACGGATCACGAGCAGTCCCCGAATTATCGCTCTTTCCCGCGCGCGGCATGGATTTGGGCCAAATCGA
>Ga0209581_1001174_pt1 | contig 33746 bp, 30 predicted proteins | sample Coa_R2_FD_187160 | JGI IMG/M metagenome (GOLD analysis project Ga0209581, IMG submission 187160) | Surface soil microbial communities from Centralia Pennsylvania, which are recovering from an underground coalmine fire - Coalmine... | ecosystem: Environmental > Terrestrial > Soil > Unclassified ...
CGCCGAGCACCCGCGCGCCCATCGCCTTGGCGAGCTGCACCGCGGCATGCCCGACCCCGCCCGAGGCGCCGAGCACCAGCACCGTCTCGCCGGCAACCAGCCGGGCGCGCCCGCGCAGCGCCACCCACGAGGTGTCGTAGACGACCGCGAGCGAGGCCGCCTCGGCAAACGGCATGCGCGGCGGCAGGCGGTGGCACTGGTCGGCGGCGACCGCGACCGCCTCGGCGTAGCCGCCGGTCTCGGCCATCGCCAGCACCCGGTCGCCGACCCGCAATTCCGTCACGCCCGGTCCCAGCGCCGCGACGATCCCCGCCGGTCCCTTGCCCGGGATGAACGGACGCGGCGGCAGAAACTGGTAGCTGCCGCCGACCACCAGCATGTCGACGTAATTGACCGGCGCCCGATGCGTCTCGACCAGCACCTCGCCCGGACCCGGAACCGGGACCGGCGCCTCGCGCACGCGCAGCGCCTCGGGCGGGCCGAATTCATCGACGACGATCGCGCGCATTGTCTAGCCCTTTGCCGGCGCCGGTGCAGCGACGTGCACCGGCTGCGGCCGCGCCCGCCCGTCCGCGACCCGGCGCACCAGCTCGCGCTTGACGATCTTACCGCTCGCGGTCAGCGGCATCTCCGCCAGGCAGAGGATGAATTCGGGCAGGTCCCGCCGCGCCACCCCGGCCGCCGTCAGGTGGTCGAGGAGTGCCGTCGTGTCGGGCGCCTCGCCGCGCGGCACCAGCGCCAGGCACACCCGCTCGCCGAGCCGCGGGTCGGCGACCGGGAACGCGGCGGCCTGGGCCACCGCGGGATGGCGCAGCGCCGCCGCTTCGAGCGGCGCCGGGTGGATGTTGCGGCCGCCGCGGATGATGACGTCCTTCTTGCGCCCGGTGATGTGCAGATAGCCGTTTTCGTCGAGCCATCCGAGATCGCCGGTCATGAACCAGCCGGCGGCGTTGAACGCCGCCTCGGTGGCCGCCTGGTCGTCGAAATAGCCGAGCATCAGGCTGGCGCCGCGGCCGCCGATCTCGCCGATCTCGCCGGGCGGCGCCTCGAGATCGGGATTGTCCTGGCGCCAGATGCGCACTTCGTAGCCGTCGCAGGCGCGCCCGCAGGTCTCGGCGATCCGTTCCGGCGGGTCGTCGGGCCGGGTGTATTGGTGCGAGCAGGTCTCGGTCATGCCGTAGCCGCTCTGCGGCACGACGCCGTGGCGGATCAGCTCGGCGACGAGCGGCGCCGGCGCCGCCGCCCCGGAAATGCGGAAGCCGCGCACCGCGCCGAGGCGGCGCAGGCCGCGCGCCTGCATCTCCGCCAACAGGTCGATCGCATGGGTCGGCACCCCGAACAGAAAGGCGGCGCCGGTCTCCGCCAGCCGGTCGACCAGGCTGTCGCCGCGCGGTAGGTCGTGCACGACCAGCTCGCCGCCGCCGGCCAGCGCGGTGACCAGCGCGCCGAGCCCGAGATTGTGCGACAGCGGGCTCAGCGTGTAGAGCACCGCCCCTTCGAGGCGCCAGTCGCGCGCCATCGACCGCGCCGTCGCCAGCAGCGTGTTGTCGCTGTGCAGGACACCCTTCGGCGTCCCGGTGGTGCCCGAGGTAAAGGGCAGGTACATGATCTGGTTGGCGTCGCCGCCGGGCGGCGCCTCCCGCCGGTCGCCGGACAGATCGGCGAACGGCGCCGCCTCCGGCGGGCCGACCCGCCAAATCCAGCGCAGGAAATCGCGGCCGGCGAGCGCCTCGTACAGCTCGTGCCGGCCGGCATCGGCGATCACCGCCGCGGCCTGCACCCGCTCCGCCAGCCGGGCGACCTCCGCGGCGGTGTGGTCGCGGTGCAGCGACGGACAGCAGACATAGCCGTTGCGCGAGCAGGCGAGCAGGGCGATCGCGGTCTCGACCCGGCTCGGCAGCCACACCGCGACGCGCTGGCCCGGCCGTACCCCCGCACCGGCGAGGTGCGCGGCGAGCCGGTCGGCGGCCGCGACCAGCGCCGCATAGCTCAGCCGGCGATAACGGTCGCGCCCCGCGAAACGATGCGGCGCCGCCCGCGCGTGCCGCGCGGCAATCGCGTACAGCGTTTCCGCGCCCCAATGGCCGGCGGCGGTATAGGCGGCCAGCGCCGGCGCGTTCAGCAGGGTGAGCAGCGGGCCGCTCATCCGCGCCCCCGCAGCAGCGCCTTCACCCGTTGCGGCGTCGCCGGCAGCCGCGTCACCCCGCCGGGCACGCCGATCGCCTCGTCGATCGCCGCAGCGATCACCGCCCCCACCGGGGTGATGCCGCCTTCGCCGGCGCTCTTGATCCCCAAGGGGTTGAGCGGGCTCGGCGCATCCTCGGTGAGCAGAACGTCGATCGGCGGAACCTCCCGCACCGTCGGCATCAGGTAGTCGGCAAAGGTGGCGCTCAGCGGTTCGCCGCGTTCGTCGTAGCGGAACTCCTCGTAGAGCGCGCCGCCGAGGCCCTGCACCACGCCGCCGACGAGCTGCCCTTCGGCCAGCATCGGGTTGATCGCCCGGCCGATGTCGTAGGCCGCCAGATAGCGCTCGACGGTCACCGCGCCGGTGTCGCCATCGACCCGCACCACGGCGATCTGCACGCCGTAGGGATAGGTCATGTGCGCGGTGCGGAACCAGCCTTCCGCAGCGAGCCCGGGATCGCGCTCGCCGAGCAGCGGCGAGTCCGGCGCCAGGTGCCGTGCGATCTCGCCGAGCGAAACCGAAGGGCCGCCGGGACGGTCGCGCCGGACCACGACCCCGTCGGCGATGTCGAGCTCGCCGGGCGCCGCCTGCAGCAGCTCGGCGGCCATGTCGAGCGCCTTGGCGCGCAGCTTGAGCGCGGCCGCATGGGTGGCGCCGCCGGTCATCACCGAGGCGCGCGAGGCGTGCGCGCCGATGCCGTAGGCGATGCGGTCGGTCTGGCCGTACACCACCCGCACGCGGCGGTAGTCGACGCCGAGCGTGGCGGCGCAGATCTGCGCCATCGCCGTGGCAAATCCCTGCCCGACATTGGAGCCGCCGGTGACCAGCTCGACCGCTCCGGTGGCGTCGACGCTCACCCGCACCCCGTCGGCCGGCCCCAGCCCGCCCTTGTCGACGAACAGTCCGACCCCCGCGCCAACCAGCTCGCCGGCGGCGCGGCGCCGCTTAAGTTCGGCCTGCAGCCGCTCCCAGCCGATGCGCGCCAGCGCCTTGTCGAGCAAGAGCGGGTAGTCGCCGGAATCGTACGCGACATCGGTGCCGAGCGCGCTGAGCGGGCGGCTGAACGGCATTTCCGCCCGGGTGATCAGGTTGCGGCGGCGCACGGCGAGCCGATCGAGCCCGAGCCGGTCGGCGACCGCGTCCATCAGCCGCTCGCGGACAAAGCTGCCCTCGTAGCGGCCGGGGGCGCGGTAGGTCGCCGCCGGGGTCTTGTTGGTCAGGCGGAAATGGCCGCAGGCGCGATAGGCGGGAATGCGGTACGGCCCGGGCAGCATGGCGATCGTCATCTCGAGCACGCGCGCGCCATGGGTGCGCACATAGGCGCCCTGGTCGAGGTAGAACTCGTCGTCGAGCGCCAGCACGCGGCCTTCGGCATCGACCGCGACACGGGCGTGGTGGCGCTGCTGCCGCGAATGGTTGGCGGCGATCAGGTGCTCGTGCCGGTCTTCGAGCCACTTGACCGGCCGCCCGAGCCGCAGCGCGCCGAGACAGACGAGAAAATCCTCGGGATAGAGCTCGCCGCGAATGCCGAAGCCGCCGCCGGTATTGCCTTCCTTGAGCACGACGGAAGCGGCGCTGCGGCCGAGCATGCGCATCAGCCCGTCGCGGTTGCGGTGCGGCACCTTGGCCGCGCCGTACAGTTCCAGCACGTCGCGCGCGGCGTCGTGATAGGCGAGCGCGCCGCGCGGCTCCAGCGGCACGCCGCTGTGCCGGCCGATTTCGAGGTCGAGCGCGACGATCGCGTGGGCCGCGGCAAACGCCGCCTCGACATCGCCGTAGCCGCCGCGCATGACCAGCGCCTCGGTCGACAGCCCGGCGGCGAAACTGCCCGGCGCCGCCGCGGCGTCGAGCAGCACCGGCAATTCTTCCGCCTCGATCGCGACCAGCTCCGCCGCGTCTTCGGCCAGATACGGGTCGCTGGCGAAGACCGCCGCCACCGGCTCGCCGACATAGCGTAGCCGGTCATGCGCCAGCAGCGGCTGCCGGTACGGGCGCAGCGCCTCGTTGGCCGGGTCGCGGAAATCGATCGGCGGCAGGTCGGCAATGTCGGCCGCGGTCCATACCGCGGCGACGCCGGGGGCGGACCGCGCCGCCGTAATGTCCACCCGGTGCAGCCGCGCATGCGCGTAGGGCGAGCGCACCACCCGCATGTGGAGCTGGTGCGGAAACGAGATGTCGCCGACAAAACGGCCGCGCCCGGTGACGAGCGGCCCGTCCTCCAGCCGCGGCAGCGAGGCGCCGATCATGTCCGGCCGCCGCGCAGCTCGGCGAGGGCGGCGCGCACCGCGGCGACGATGCCCCGATAGCCGGTGCAGCGGCACAAATTGGACGACAGCACGTCGAGCAGGGCGTCGTCGCCGATATCGGGCTCGCGCTCCAGCACCGCGGTCGCCAGCATCAGGAAGCCGGGGGTGCAGAAGCCGCACTGCACGCCGTGATGCGCGATAAAGGCGCGCTGTACGGCATGCAGCGCATCGCCCGTCGCCAGCCCCTCGACGGTGCGGATCGCCGCGCCCTGCGCCTGCACCGCAAAGATCAGGCAGGCGCGCACCGGCTCGCCGTCGAGCAGCACGGTGCAGGCGCCGCACACCCCGTGCTCGCAGCCCATATGGGTGCCGGTAAGGCCGCAATCGCGGATCGCGTCGAGCAGGGTGCGGCGCGGCTCCAGCCGGAGCGGATAGCTGCGGCCGTTGACGGTCAGCGCGATCTCGGCGAACTCGCTCATCCCGGCCTTCCCGGCGGCGCGTCGGCCTGCATCAGCGCCCGGTATACCATGGCGCCGGCCAGTTCGCGGCGGTACTGCGGCTCGCTCGCCGCATCGGCCAGCGGGTCGAGCGCCGCCATCGCCGCCTCGGCGGCGGCGCGGAACGCCGCTGCGCCCGGCGCTTGGCCGGCGAGCGCGGCCTCGGCGGCGGCGATGCGGCGCGGCGCCGCCTCGACCGCACCGACCCCGAGGCGCGGCGCAACGATGATCCCGGCTTCGACGCGGTACGCCGCCAGCGCCATGGCCAGGGCGAAATCGCCGGCGCGGCGGCCGAACTCGGCAAATCCCCAGCGCGTGTCCGGCGGCAGGGCCGGCAGCCTCGCCTCGCACAGCAGCTCGTCCGCGGCGAGCGCGGTCTCCATGGCGCCGCGAAAGAACGCGCGCGCGGCGATGAGCCGTTCGCCGCGGGGACCGACCGCCCGCAGGGCGGCATCGAGCGTCGCCGCCACCAGGCACCATTCCGCCGCCGGGTCGGCGTTTGCCAGGCTGCCGCAAAAGGTGCCGCGGGTGCGGATCGGGTAGTGCCCGATGTGGCGCGCGACCGCCGCCAGCATGGCGCCGAGCGGGCCGCCGCCGGCCGGGCGGTGAAAGGCGGCATGGCGCACCAGCGCGCCGATGCGCAGCTCGCCGTCGCGCACGGTCGCGTCGCCGAGCCCGGCGACGCCGTTGATGTCGATCAGGTGCGCCGGGCGCGCCAGCCGGAACGCCATCATCGGCACCAGGCTCTGGCCGCCCGCCAGCACCCGGCCGTCCTGCGGCGCCAGTTCGGCGAGCAGCCGCACCGCCGCGTCGAGCGTGGCGGGGCGGTGGTAGGCGAACGGTGCAGGCTTCACCGGTTTCCGCCTCCGGCCGGCAGCGATCCCGGCCCGCATTGTAGCGGCCAACGCCGCCGTTCGATCAATGCCCGATTGCTGCCGAGCGGGCCCCGACGCGCGGCGGCATTCCCCTCGCCGCCGTGGCGGCGTATCATCGCCGCACGTCCCCGTAGCTCAGCCGGATAGAGCATCGGTTTCCTAAACCGGGGGTCACAGGTTCGAGTCCTGTCGGGGACGCCAGCGGTTTCCCGCAGCATGGAGGCGCCGCGCGATGACCGAGGACTGGCGCGACAGGGCGCGCGCTTTGGGGCTCGACCGGCTTAGCGACGAGCACCTGGCGCAATTCGCGCGGGCGGCGGCGGGCCTCCAGCGGCACCTGGAGCGGCTGCCGCGCGACCTGCCGCCGGGGCAGGAGCCGGCCCATGTCTTCCGCGCCAGGGGCGGCGCGGCATGAGCGCCGAACTCGGCTATCTCGGCCTCGCCGCGGCGGCGGAGCTGATCCGCAGCAAAAAATTGTCGCCGGTCGAGTATGCCGAGGCGCTGCTCGGGCGGATCGCGCGGCACGACAGCCGCATCAACGCCTTCATCGCGGTCGTGCCGGAGCGGGCGCTGGCGGCGGCGCGCCGGGCCGAGGCCGAGATCGCCGCCGGCCACTGGCGCGGCCCCTTGCACGGTATCCCCTATGCGCTGAAGGACATCATCGACGTCGAGGGCATCGCCACCACCGCCCATTCCAAGGTGATGACCGGCAACGCCGCCGCCCGCCACGCCGCCGTCACCGAGCGGCTCGAAGCGGCGGGCGCGGTCCTGCTCGGCAAGCTGTCGACCCACGAGTTCGCGGTCGGCGGCCCCAGCTTCGACCTGCCCTGGCCGCCGGCGCGCAACCCGTGGAACCGCGACCATTTCCCCGGCGGCTCGTCGAGCGGCAGCGGCGCCGGGCTTGCCGCCGGGTTCTTCCCCGCCGCGCTCGGCACCGACACCGGCGGCTCGATCCGCAACCCGGCCTCGATGTGCGGCATCGCCGGGATGAAGCCGACCTATGGCCGGGTCAGCCGCCGCGGCGTCGTGCCGCTCGCCTTCTCGCTCGACCATGTCGGCCCGATGACCCGCACCGTGCGCGACAACGCGCTGATGCTTCAGGTCGTCGCCGGGCACGATCCGCTCGACCCGGCGAGCGCCGACGAGCCGGTGCCCGACTATGCGGCCGGGCTCGGCCAAGGCGTGAAGGGGCTGAGGATCGGCGTCATCCGCCATTTCTATGCCGGCGACATCGTCGGCCATCCGGAGCAGGTGGCGGCGCTCGACGAGGCGGTGCGGCTGTTTGCCGAGGCCGGCGCCGAGACGCGCGAGATCGCCCTGCCGCCGCTGCAGGATTTCAGCGCCTGCGGCCAGATCATCCTCGCCGCCGAATCCTATGCGGTGCACGAGAAATGGCTGAAGGAGAAGCCGCAGGATTACGGCACCCGGGCGCGCGAGCGGCTGCTCGCCGGCGCGGAGTTGCGCGCTGCGGATTACCTTCGCGCGGTGCGCTGGCGGCTGGAGCTGCGCGACCGGACGGCGGCGGCGTTTGCCGGTATCGACGTCGCGGTGACCGCGTCGAGCCTCGACCCCGCCTGCCGCATCGACGACGATGCGGCGCTGGCCAGGAACTACTGGCGGCAGGCGCGGATGCCGTTCAACGTCACCGGACAGCCCGCTCTCGTCATCCCGGCGGGGTTCAGCGGCGACGGGCTGCCGCTGTCGCTGCAGCTCGTCGGCAAGCCGTTCGACGAGGCGACCGTGTACCGCGTCGCCCAGTTCTACGAGGATGCCACCGGCTGGACCGGGCGGCATCCGGCCGGGCTTGCGGACTGACCCCCGCCGCACGCATCGGGAGGACGGCGATGGATGTCGGCATGATGATGGTGTTCGCCAGCTACGGCTGGGAGAACATCGGCGACGGCCAGGTGTGGGACGAGGAGATCCGCCTCGCCCGGCTTGCCGCCGATTCCGGGTTCGACGCGCTGTGGTCGGCCGAGCATCATTTCTTCGACTACTCGTTCTGCCCCGACAACCTGCAATTGATGACCTATCTCGCCGCGGTCTGCCCCCATGTCGGCCTCGGCACCGCCGCGGTGATCCTGCCCTGGCACGACCCGCTGCGCGTCGCCGAGCAGGCCGCGGTGCTCGACCTCTTGAGCAAAGGGCGGCTGCGCCTCGGCCTCGGCCGCGGGCTGGCGCGGCGCGAATTCGCCGCGTTCCGCGGCACGATGGACGAATCGCGCGAGCGCTTCGACGAGGCCGCGCCGATGATCGTCGAGGCGCTGCGCACCGGGTTCATCGAGGGCAACGGCAAGCACTACAAGCAGCCGCGCGTCGAGCTGCGGCCGCGGCCGCAGCACGACTTTACCGGGCGCATCTATGCGGTGGCGTCGAGCGAGGATTCGGTCGAGGCCGCCGCCCGGCTCGGCGCCCACATGGTGATGTTCTCCGACCGGCCGTGGCACATGCGGCTGCCGGCGATCGAGCGCAACCGCGAGCTGCACCGGAAATTCCACGGCCGTCCGGCGCCGGCGATGATGATCACCGATTTCTGCGTCTGCGGCCCCGATCTGGCGGAGAGCGAGGACCACGCCCGCCGCTACATGGGCAAGTTCGTCGAGAGCAACTTTCACCACTACGAATTCCTCGGCGAGCATTTCGCCACCGTCAAAGGCTACGACGCCTACGTCCAGAAGGCGGCGATCGCCAAGGCGGCGGGGCTCGACGGCGCGGTCGCCGGGTTCATGCAGGCGGCGGTGTGGGGCACCCCCGAGCGCATCCTGCGCGAATTGGAGACGCGGCGCGGCGTGCTCGGCGATTTCGAATTGAACGTCGCCTTCCGCTTCGGCGGCGTGCCGTACGACATCGCCGAGCGCGGTCTCAAGCTGTTTGCCAAGGAGGTGCTGCCGGTGTTGCAGAGCTGGCAGGCGCCGGCCGCCGTCCGCGCGGCCCAGTAGGAGGAAGTGCCATGGCCCGGTACGGCGATGCGACAGGCGAATACCGCGGCACCCAGCACCGCAGCGACGCCGAGCTGAAGGCCTGGCTGGCCAAGCGGCCGCGCGAGGCGGCGCTCGAACCGGAGCTGCCGATCATCGACCCGCACCACCATTTCTGGGACACGCCGGCGCGCGGGCGCTATTTCCTGCCCGACCTGCTCGACGACATCGGCGGCGGCCACAACATCGTCGCCACGGTGTTCGTCGAATGCCGCGCGATGTACCGCAAGTCCGGACCGCCGGAGATGGCGCCGGTCGGCGAGGTCGAATTCGTCAACGGCATTGCGGCGATGAGCGCCTCGGGCGGCTACGGCCCGTGCCGCGTCGCCGAGGCGATCGTCGGGCATGCCGACCTGACCCTCGGTGCCCGGGTGCGCGACACCCTGGAGGCGCAGCTGCGCGTCGGCGGCGGCCGGTTTCGCGGCATCCGCCACGGCCTCGCCTGGGACCCGCACGACGAGGTCAGCCGCTTTGCCGCCCGCACCGTGCCGCTCCACCTCGCGCTCGACCCCAGGTTCCGCGAGGGGTTCCGGGAGCTCGCCCCGCTCGGGCTCAGCTTCGAATCGTGGCAGTACCATCCGCAACTGCCCGACGCGATCGACCTTGCCCGCGCCTTTCCCGACACCACGATCATCCTCAACCATGTCGGCGGCGTGCTCGGCGTCGGCCCCTATCGCGGCCGTCGCCAGGAAATCCTGGCAAGCTGGAAGAAGGACATCGCCGAGCTGGCGAAGTGCCCAAACGTCGTCTGCAAGCTCGGCGGCGTCGGCATGACCTCGTTCGGCTTCGACTTTCACGAGCGCGAGCTGCCGCCCTCGTCGGAAGACCTCGCCGCCGCCTGGCGCCAGTATATCGAGCCGTGCATCGAGGCCTTCGGGGTCGAGCGCTGCATGTTCGAAAGCAACTTTCCGCCCGACAAGCAGTCCGGCGGCTACAGCGAATTGTGGAACGCCTTCAAGCGCATCACCGCCGGCGCCTCGGCCGCGGAAAAAACCGCGCTCTACAGCGGCACCGCGGCGCGGGTCTATCGCCTGGCCGTGCCGTAAGCTAACCTCGGCCCGGGCAAACAGCGGGGCCAACCCGCGGCAGGCCCGGAACACAGGGAGGCGACGATGCGACCTTGGCGGCGCATGCTGCCGGCGGCCGGCGCGATGCTGATCGCCCTCACCGTCCTGCGGCCCGCGGCGGCGGAGAAGGCCGGCGGCATTCTGAAAATCTCGTTTTTCGACAATCCGGCCAGCATGTCGCTGCACGAGGAGGCAACCGGCGCGGCGTTGCGGCCGATGATGGGGGTGTTCAACAACCTCGTCATGTACGACCAGCATGTCGCGCAGAACAGCATGGCGACAATCGTTCCCGACCTTGCCGAAAGCTGGTCGTGGAGCGAGGACGGCACCGAACTGCGTTTCAAGCTGCGTCACGGCGTCAAATGGCATGACGGCAAGCCGTTCACCGCCGCCGACGTCAAGTGCACCTGGGACCTGCTGCTCGGCGTCGCCGCCGAAAAGCTGCGCGTCAACCCGCGCAAGACCTGGTACCTCAACCTCGACCGGGTGACCGTCAACGGCGGCGACGAGGCGGTCTTTCACCTGAAGCGGCCCCAGCCGGCCCTGCTGGCGCTGCTCGCCTCCGGCTGGTCGCCGGTCTATCCATGCCACGTCTCGGCCAAGGACATGCGCACCCGGCCGATCGGCACCGGGCCGTTCAAATTTGTCGAGTTCCGCCCCAACGAGATCGTCCGCACCGCGCGCAATCCGGATTACTGGAAGCCCGGCCGGCCCTATCTCGACGGCATCGAGTGGCACATCATCAAGGATGTCGCCACCCGCAACCTGACCTTCATCGCCGGCGCCTTCGACATCTCCTCGCCCTACGGCACGACGGTGCCGCTGCTCGCCGACGTCAAGAGCCAGCGGCCGGACGCGGTGTGCGAGATGACCTCGACCAATGTCAGCCGCAACCTGATCCTCAACCGCGAGAAGCCGCCCTTCGACAACCCCGACCTGCGCCGGGCGGTGGCGCTGAGCCTCGACCGCAAGGCGTTCATCGACATCATCACCCAGGGCAAGGGCGATATCGGCGCGACGATGCTGCCGCCGCCCGAAGGGCTGTGGGGGATGCCGCCGGAGATGCTGGCGACGCTGTCGGGCTACGATCCCGACATCGCCAAGAACCGCGCCGAGGCGCGCAAGATCATGACGAAGCTGGGCTACGGCCCCGAGCGCCGGCTGGCGCTGAGCCTGGCCTCGCGCAACATCCCGGCCTATCGCGACCCGGCGGTGATCCTGATCGACCAGCTGAAGGAGATCTATATCGACGCGACGCTCGACCCGGTCGAGACCGCCAACTGGTTCCCCAAGGTCATGCGCAAGGACTACACGATCGCGATCAACGGCACCGAGAGCGGCGTCGACGACCCCGACCAGCAGTTCTACGAGAACTTCGTGTGCGGCGCGGTGCGCAACTACACCGGCTATTGCAACCGCGAGGTCGACCGGATGATCGACGCGCAATCGGCCGAGGCCGATCCCGGCAAGCGCAAGCAGATCGTCTGGCAGATCGAGCGCAAGCTCGCCGAGGAGGGCGCCCGCCCGATCATCTTCTATCCGCGCGGCGGCACCTGCATCCAGCCTTACGTCAAGGGGCTGACGACGATGGTCAACAGCATCTACAACGGCTATCGGATGGAGGACGTCTGGCTCGACCGCTGAAGGGAGACGTGGCGATGGCGCAATCCGGCCGCATCGAGTTCGGCGCCATGGAGGCGGTGGCGTTCGGCCGCCCCGCCGCCGAGACCGTTGCCGAGGAGGCGCGGCGGCGCGGCGCGGAGCGGGTGTTTCTGATGGTCAGCGGCACGCTCGGCCGCACCACCGACGAGGTCGCCAAGGTGCAGCAGGCCCTCGGCAACCGCTGTGCCGGGCTGTTCGACCGGATGCCGCCGCATACCCCGCGCCAGGCGGTGATCGCGGCGGCCGACGCGGCGCGCGAGGCCGGCGCCGACCTGATCGTCACCCTCGGCGGCGGCTCGCTGACCGACGGCGCCAAGGCGGTGCGGCTGTGCCTGGCCAACGACATCCGCAGCGCCGAGGCGCTCGACGGCTACCGCCCGGTCGCCGGGCCCGGCGGCGCGCTCGGCCCGCCGCCCTGCGCCGCGCCCGCCGTGCCGCAGGTCACCGTGCCGACAACGCTGTCGGCCGGCGAGTTCAGCGCCATCTCCGGCATCACCGACGAGCGCCGCCGGGTCAAGGAACTGTTCCGCCATCCGCGGATGATGCCGAACGCGGTGGTGCTCGATCCCGCGGTTACCGTGCACACGCCGGAGTGGCTGTTCCTGTCGACCGGCATCCGCGCGGTCGATCACTGCGTCGAGGGGTTCTGCTCGGCCGAGGCCAACCCCTATGCCGACGCCCAGGCGCTGCACGGGCTCGGCCTGTTGTGCCGCGGCCTGGCGCGGGTCAAGGCCGATCCCGGCGATCTCGACGCGCGGCTCGACTGCCAGATCGGCGCCTGGCTGTCGATGGCGCCGATCGCCAGCGGCGTGCCGATGGGCGCGAGCCACGGCATCGGCTACGTGCTCGGCGCCGCCTTCGACATCCCGCACGGGCACACCTCGTGCATCATGCTGCCGGCGGTGATGCGCTGGAACAAGCCGGCCAACGCCGCGCGCCAGGCGATGGTCGCCGCGGCGATGGGCCATCCGGGCGAGGAGGCGGCGGACGTGCTCGACGGCTTCATCGCCGGGCTGGGCATGCCGCGCAGCCTCGCCGCAGTCGGCATTGGCCCGGAGCATTTCGCCCGCATCGCCGAGGCGGCGATGGGCACGCCGTGGGTGCCGCGCAACCCGCGGCCGATCCCCGGCCCGGCGCAGCTCCGCGAAATCCTCGACCTGGCGGCGTAGCGCGGTCCGTGCACGAAGCCCCGCTCGAGGTGCTGCGCCGCGTCTTCGGCTATCCGAGCTTTCGCGGCCGCCAGCAGGAGATCGTCGAGCACGTCGCCGCCGGCGGCGACGCCGTCGTGCTGATGCCGACGGGCGGCGGCAAGTCGCTGTGCTATCAGCTTCCCGCGTTGCTGCGGCCGGGGGTCGGGGTCGTCGTCTCGCCGCTGATCGCGCTGATGAAGGACCAGGTCGACGCCCTGCGCCAGGCCGGGGTGCGTGCCGCCGCGCTCAACTCGGCGCTGCCGCCGGGCGCCGCCGGGGCCGTCGAGCGGCAGCTCCGCGGCGGCGCGCTCGACCTGGTTTACGTCGCGCCCGAACGGCTGGTTATGCCGCAGTTCCTCGACCTGCTGGGGCAGTGCCGCATCGCCCTGTTCGCCGTCGACGAGGCGCATTGCATCTCGCAATGGGGCCACGATTTCCGCCGCGACTACCAGGCGCTCGGCGTCCTCAAGGAGCGCTTTCCCGAGGTACCGCTCGTCGCGCTGACCGCGACCGCGGACGAGCCGACGCGGCGCGACATCGCCCGGCGCCTGCATCTGGAAGAGGCGCCGCTGTTCGCCGCCGGCTACGACCGGCCCAACCTGTTCTACCGGGTGGTGCCCAAGGGCAATGCCCGCGAGGACCTGCTGCGCTTTCTCGATAGCGAGCACCCGGGCGATGCCGGCATCGTCTATTGCCTGACCCGCAAGGCGGTCGAGGACACCGCCGCCTGGCTCGCCCACCGCGGCCGCGACGCCTTGCCCTACCACGCCGGACTGCCGCCCGAGACGCGGACCCGGCATCAGGAGCGCTTTCTTCGCGAGGAGGGCGTCGTCGTCGTCGCCACCGTCGCCTTCGGCATGGGCATCGACAAGCCCAATGTCCGCTTCGTCGCGCACCTCGACGCGCCGAAAAACCTCGAAGCCTATTACCAGGAGACCGGCCGCGCCGGCCGCGACGGGCTGCCGGCCGATGCCTGGATGGCCTACGGCATCGCCGACGTGATCAATTTGCGGCGGCTCGCCGAGGCGGCGGACGCGGACCCGCGCTGGCGCCAGATCGAGCGGCAGAAGACCGAGGCGCTGATCGGCTATTGCGAAACGGTCGCCTGCCGGCGTCAGGCGCTGCTCGGCTATTTCGGCGAGCGCCGCGACGATCCGTGCGGCCATTGCGACAATTGCCGCGGGCCCGCGGTCGAAAGCTGGGACGGCACGGTCGCGGCGCAGAAGGTGCTGTCGGCGGTGTACCGCACCGGCCAGCGCTTCGGCGCGCACCACCTTGCCGACATCCTGGTCGGCAACGCCACCGAGCGGGTGCGGCGCTTCGGCCACGACCGGCTCCCGACCTTCGGGGTCGGCGGCGAGTTCGACGCACGCGGCTGGCTGTCGGTGATCCGCCAATTGCTCGCCCAGGGGCATCTGCAGCCCGATCCCGACGGGCATGGCGGGCTGGTCCTGGGCGACAGCGCCGGCGAGGTGCTGCGCGGCCGGCGCGAACTGCACCTGCGCCGCGAGCCGGCGTCGCGGCCGGCGCGGCGGAGCCGCGACGGCGCCCCGGCGCCGGCGGCGCTCGGCCTCGATCCGGCGGCGCGCGAAGTGTGGGACGCGCTGCGCGCCTGGCGCCTCGACGAGGCCCGCCGCCAGGAATTGCCGCCTTACGTGATCTTCCACGACGCGACGCTGATCGAGGTGGCGCGCCGCCGCCCGGCGACGCTCGCCGCGCTCGCCGAAATTCCCGGGATCGGCCGCAGCAAGCTCGACCGCTACGGCGCCGCGCTGCTCGCGGTCGCCGCCGGCACTTAAACCGCAGAAAGGAATTGCCCATGCTCCCCCAGGCCGCCGCCTTGCAGACGCTGCTTGCCGAACCGCGGCTCCACGTCATGCCCGGCTGCGGCGACGGGCTGGGGGCGCGGCTGATCGAGGAGGCCGGGTTCCGCATCGGCTTCGTCTCGGGGTCGAGCGTCTCGGCGCTGCGCCTGGCGATGCCCGACATGGACCTGGTCGGCTTTGCCGAGATGGCCGACGCGGTCGAGACCTGCATCGCCGCCGCGCCCAACGTGCTGTGGCTGGCCGACGGCGATACCGGCCACGGCAATGCCCTGGCGGTGCAGAAGACGGTGCGCGCCTATGCCAGGCGCGGCGCCGCCGCCGTGCTGATCGAGGACAAGGTCTGGCCGCGCCCGCTCGGCCATAGCGGCGCCAAGCTGGTCGTCGAACGCGACGCCGCGATCCTGCGCTGCCGCGCCGCAGTCGAGGCCTGCCGCGAGGAGGGCATCCTGCTGCTCGCCCGCACCGATGCGCGCCTGTCGCGCGGCTTCGACGAGGCGCGGGCGCGCATCGAAGCCTTCGCCGCCGCGGGCGCCGACATCCTGTTCCTCGACTCGCCGCAGAGCGAGGCGGAGATGCGGGCCGGCATCGCCGCCGCGGCGGGCAAGCCCTCGCTCGCCGTCACCTCGCCGGCCGGCCGGCATTTCATGCCGGGCGATGCCGAGCTCGAACGCATCGGCATCCGCCTCGTGGTCTATCCCCAGGACATTCTCGCCGCGACGGTGCACGCGGTCCGCACGGCGCTCGCCGCGCTCAAGGGCGGACCCAAGCCGCCGATGGCGAGCCCGGCCGAGCTGGCGACCGCCATCCGCGCCGCCGACTACCTCGCCCGCGACGCGCGCTGGCCCGATCCGAGCTGAGCGGCGCACAGCCCGACGCCGCGGCGGCGCCAGGCGCGGGTCACCGCAAGGCGCCACAGCCGCTCGGCCCCGTCGCCCCGCTCCGCCTCCGGGATCTGCCAGACGATCTCGGCGCGGCCTTGCAGGTGCAGCAGGTCGCCGCTGGCGAAATCGGGGACCAGCAGGGCCGCGTGCGGGTCGAGCAGGAGGTTGCCGAGCGTGTTGAAATAGCGGTTGCCGGGGTAGTCCGGGATGGTCAGCGTGTCGCCGTCGAGGCGGACGAAGCCCGGGTTCCCGCCGCGATGCGAGACGTCGATCCCGCCGCCCTGCGGACCGCGGCTGGCGACGAACAGGGTATCGGCGGCAGCGATCGCCGCGCGCGCCTCGCCGTCGAGCCGGTCGAGCCATTCCGGCGCCGCCGCCGTCGCCGCCGCCGGAACGACGGCACGGACCCGGATATATTGCCGGCAATTGCCGAAGCTTTCCTTGACCGCGACGGTGATCCCGCCGGCCGCGACCGCGGCGATGGTGCCGTTCGCGCGGTTGCGGCGGCGCGTCGCCAGGTCGATGCCGAGCAGGCCGATCGCGGCGCCCGGCTCGAACCACGGCGCCGCCGGGTCGCCGGCGTCCGGCAGCGCCGCGATGCGCAAGGTCCGCGCATCCGGGCTGGCGATGAAGCCGGGGGGCCCGGTCAGCAGCGTCGCGATCGGCCAGCCGTCGTCGGTGGCGGTCGCCGCGAGCACAAAGGACAGGTCGGCAAAGAACAAGCGGTGCTGGTCGGGCATCCAGTCGCGGATCGCCGCGACCTGCGGCGCCACCCCGGCGCGGGCCTGGGCCAGACGCTCGCCGGCATGAAACGGGTCGTCGATAAAATCGCTCATGCCCGGACAGGTAATCCTTGCCGCGAACGGTTAAAATAGCCGATTCTAAGAATCTAAAATTTCATTTTCCGGAATAATCGGATGGACCGCCTCGACGAGCTCGCCGTGTTCACCGCGATCCTCGACAGCGGCAGCCTGGCGGGCGCCGCCCGCCGTCTGCACCGGTCGCCGCCGGCGATCACCCGCGCCCTGTCGGGGCTCGAAGCCCGGCTCGGCGCGCGGCTGATCGAGCGCAGCACCCGGCGGCTGGCGGCCACCGAGGCGGGCCGGCACTTCGCCGCCGCGGCGCGGCGGGTGCTCGCTTCCTATAACGAGGCGTTCCGCCGCAGCGCCGATGCGGTGCCGCGCGGCCTGCTGCGCATCACCGCACCGGTCGTGTTCGGCCGCCGCCACGTCACCCCGGTGGTCGCCGGGTTTCTCGCCCGCCATCGCGAGATGCGGGCGGAGCTGGTCCTCGCCGACCGCTATCTCGACCTGCTCGAAGAGGGGCTCGACCTGGCCGTGCGCATCGGCCCGCCGGTCGAGACGCTGCCGGCGCCGCACCGCCTCGGCGAGGTGTCGCGGATCGTCGTCGCCAGCCCCGCCTATCTCGCGCTGTATGGCGAACCGCGCGTGCCGGCCGACCTGACGCGGCATGCGGTGGTCCACATCGTCGGCCGGCCGATCCCGTCGGAATGGCGGTTCCGTGCCGGGCGGCGCGAGCGGGTGGTGCGGCTGGCGCCGCGCCTGGCGGTCAGCGACATCGAGGCGGCGCTGGTCGCGGTTCGCGCCGGGCACGGCATCGCCCGGGTGCTGTCCTACCAGGTGGCGGAGGAGCTCGCCGCCGGCGCGCTGGTGCGCCTATTGCGCGACTACGAGCCGGCGCCGCTGCCGGTCTGCCTGGTTGCCGCCACGGTCGACCCGCCGGCCCGCGTGCGCGCCTTTGTCGAGCACGCGGCGCCGCTGATCTCGGCGCTGCCGGAAGTCAGGCCGGAGTGACCCGGCGGCCTTCGTCCGAAGCCGCTTTGATCGCATCGACCAGGCGGTGCAGCGTCACCGCGGTGTCGAAGGTGGGGTGCGGGCTGGCGCCGCCGCCGATGGCGCGGGCGAACAGCGTGTACATCTGGCCGACATTGACCGCCTCGCCGGCCGGAGTCTCGGGGGCGGCGACGCTGAGCCCGGGCGGCACGGCGATCGGCGCCAGCGTGTTGCCGCGCTGCGCCCCGTGCAGCGTCACCGCGCTGAGTTGCGGCGAATCCTCGCCGGCCGCGACCAGCGTGCCGTCGCGGCCGTAGATCTCCATGCGGTAGCCGCTGCCGGCATACGGGATCGCGCCGATATGGACCGAGGCGACCGCGCCGTTCCGGAGGCGGCCGCTGACCAGGATGTTGTCGGGCGAGGTGACGTCGAGCCAGGTGTTGGTGCCGGTGTCGAGCCATTGCTTCGCCTGGGTCGCCACCACCGCCGACAGCTCGGCGAAATCGCCGGCGACGAAGCGCATCGCATCGACGGTGTGGCCGTTGGCGATGGTCAGCGTATTGGCGCCGAGCTCGGCGTCGCGCTGCCAGGTGCGGTGCGACGGCCGCGACAGCACCCCGTCGCGCAGCAGCGAAACGTGCACCGCCATTACCTCGCCGACATAGCCGGCGGCGACCAGCTCCTTCAGATGCATGATCGCCGGGTTGACGCGGGCCTGCAGCCCGACCGCGGTGACCAGCCCCTTGGCCCGTGCCAGCTCGGCCAGTTCGACCGCCTCCGCGGTGGTGCGCCCGAGCGGCCATTCGCAATAGACGTGCTTGCCCGCCTCCAGCGCCGCCCTGGTCGGGCCGTAATGCGACGGCACCCGCACGACGACGGCGACCGCGTCGATCTCCGGCGAGGCCGCCATCTTGCGGTAGTCGTCGAAGGCGAGGCGCGCGCCATAGGCCCGCCGTGCCGCCTCGGCGCTCTCGGCGCGGGTCGTGCACACCGCGGTCAATTCGATTTCGGCGCTGGCCCGCGCCGCCGGCAGATGCGCGCGCGCCGACCAGGTGCCGCCGGTGCTGGCCCCGATCAGGCCGAGCCGGATTTTCCCCGCCACGGCTGCCTCCCTCCTATTGCGCCGCCGCCGGCAGCCCGGCAAAGCGGCGCTCCATCGCCCGCCGCGCCCGCGCCGCCTCGCCCTCCGGCACCGTCACGTCGTCCCAGCGCACGACGGCGCCGGCGGCGACGTCGCGCGTCAGCGGCACCTTGTGCGCCAGGCCGATCGGCAGGGCGCCCTCGGCGAGGCTGCGCGCCGCCGGCACCAATTTCCCCCAGACGGTGTAGCCGCCCTCGCCGTCGAGCGTCTCGCCGGCGCGCAGCGTCCGCTTGGCGACGGCGACGACATCGCCGCGAAATCCCTGCGCCTGCCCGGTCGGTTCGCCGCGCAACGCCGCCGACAATACCGACATGCCCAGCTCCAGCCCGATCAGGTGGTAGGGCTTGTACATCGCCGCGTACCAGCCGCTCGCATCCGTCTTGAGCCCGTATTCGCGGAAGCAGGCGCGGGCGTATTCGTTCGGCGCCTTCAGCACGACATAGACGCCCCAGCGCAGGTCGCGGAACACCGGCCGCCCGTCGCGCTCCAGCGACGAGACCACCTCGACCATGCCGTCATGATCGAGCGCCCGGCCGCCGTGCAGCCGCTCCGGCAGGTCGTCGACGCCGCAGGGCGGGAACAGGAGCCCGTCGGCCGGCACGTCGAGCCCGGTGGCGTTGGCGATCGCCGCCATCTCGATCGCCGACTTGGTGCCGTCGAGGAACGAGTTGAACATCTGCGGGTTCATCCCGCCGCGCGCCGCCTCCTCGGCGGTCAGCCCGTAATGCGCCCACACGCCGTCGGGCGTCACCGCGTGGTATTCGGGCAGGTATTTCGTCCCCTTGCCGGCGGCGGCGACGGCAAAGCCGCAGGCGCGGGCCCAGTCGACCAGCTCGCAGGTCAGCGCCGGCTGGTCGCCGTAGGCGAGCGAATAGACCACGCCGGCGGCGCGCGCCTCCTCGGCGAGCAGCGGCCCGGCGAGCACGTCGGCCTCGACGTTGACCATGACGATGTGCTTGCCGGCGGCGATCGCGGCGCGGGCATGGGCGATGCCGGCGGGCGGGCTGCCGGTCGCCTCGACGACGACCTCGACGCGGCTGTCGACGCAAGCCTCGATCCCGGAAGCGACAAAGGCGGTGCGGGCGATGCGCGCCGCGTCCCAGCCGACGGTGCGGCAGGCGGCGCGGGCGCGCTCGGGGTCGAGATCGGCGATCGCCGCGACCTCGATCCCCGGCATCGTCGGCGCCTGGTTCAGAAACATCGAGCCGAATTTGCCGGCGCCGATCAGCCCGACCCTGACCGGGCGGCTGTTGGCCGCGCGCTGCCGCGCCAGGCGATACAGGCTCATGCCGCCGCCGCCCGGCAGGCGCGGGCGTAGTCCAGCAGGGCGCTGTCCGCGACCGGCTCGATCGGGGTGAAGTCGCGGTGCGCGATCCATTCCGGCCGGGTCGGCTTGCGGATGTAGTTGGAGACCGCGCACAGGGTCAGATAGACGATGCGGCGCGGGTAGGGGGTGATGTTGGGCGCCGAGGCGTGCACCAGATTGCCGTGGAACATCAGCACCGAGCCGGGCTTGCCGGTGGGCGCGACGATGCCGCCCTGCGCGACCAGCCGGGTCACCGTCTCGTTGTCTAGCGTCCACAGCGGGTAGGAGGTGGTCTCGACATCGTGCCCGGCGGCGAGCACGCCGTGGGTATGGCTCTTCGGCACCAGCATCAGCGGGCCGTTGATCGGCATCACCTCGTCCATGAACACGGCGATGTTCATCGCCCGCGGCTCGGGCATGCCGTCGTCGCGCGCCCAGGTGCCGTAATCCTGGTGCCACTGCCAGACATCGCCCTCGAAAGCCGCCTTGGCGTTGATCTTGTACTGGTGCATGTAGAGCTTTTCGCCGAACACCTGCTCGACCGGGCCGATCAGCCGCGGATGGTGGCCCAGCAGGCGGAACGCCTCGTTGTAGGTGTGCGCGGCAAAGGCGGTGCGCGGCGCGCCGGTCTTTTCGCGCCACACCTCCTGGCGGTTCGTCGCATAGATGCGCTCGGCCTCGTCGCGCAGCACCGCGACCTCTTCCTCGGCAAAGCAGCCGGGCAGAAACAGCCAGCCCTCCTCGGCGAATTCCCGGAGCTGCTGCGGCGAAAGCGGCATCGCAAATTCTCCCCGAATGCGGCGCTGCGAGAGAATACTCCACCGCGCGCAGTCGCGCTGCCCGAATCCGCACGGAAGCCGCGCCGGGCAAGCCTTCCTTAATCCTGTCCGGCTAAGAATGGCGGCGATGCAAGACCTCGCGCCGCCGATCACCGCGCCCAAGCTCCGGCGGCTTTACGACTACTGGGCGGAGACATGCGCCGGCCGCCCCTATCCGCGCCGCGCCGATCTCGATCCCGTCGCGATGGGCTTCATCCTCGGCAATCTGATCCTGGTCGATGTGCTCGGCGCGCCGGGCGGCGAGCGCCGCTTCCGCATCCGCCTGCACGGCAGCAACCTGGCGGCGCGCCACGGCTACGAGCTGACCGGCAAGATGCTCGACACGCTGCCGGTCGGCGAACAGCGCGACCTCGCGCGACGCAGCTTCGGCGCGGTCGCCGCCAGCGGCGCGCCGCTGCATGCCTACCGCGACTGCGTGCTCGACGGCCGGCAGCAGCGCTACGAGACGCTGATCCTGCCGCTGTCGTCCGACGGCGCGGGGATCGACATGCTGCTGGTCGGGCTGGTCCACGACGACGAGCGTCCGGCCGCGCCGGCGCCCGCCTACAAGCCCGGTTCCGGCTGGCCCCAGCGGTCGCGATAAACGACATCGCCGAGCGCGGCGCGACGCACCGGTCCGAAGCGGCCGCGCGGGTAGCCGATCGGCAGCAGCGCATAGGAATGGACGCCCTCGGGCAGGCCGAGCGCTGCCTCGACCTCCTTCTCGAAGGCCAGGTAGAGCGTGGTCAGCGTCGCGCCGAGCCCGAGCGCGCGGGCGGCCAGCAGCATGTTCTGCACCGCCGGATAGATCGAGGCGCCGGCGGTGCGGCCCGGCGCGGCGGCGCCGGTGTCGAGGCAGGCGACGATCCACACCGGCGCCTCGTGGAGATGGTCGGCGAGGTATTGCGCCGCGTCCATCGTGCGCTGGAATGCGGCCGCGTCCATCCCCGGCGCCGGCGCAGCGGCGCGGTAGCGCGGCCCGACCTGCTCGTGCCAGGCGCGCCGGTAATAACCGGCGACGGCGTTCTTGACCGCGGGGTCCTTCACTACGATGAAGCGCCAGCGCTGCATGTTGCCGCCGCTTGGGGCGCAGATCGCGGCGTCGAGGATGCGGCGGATCAGCTCGTCCGGCACCGGGTCCGGCTTGAGCCGGCGCATCGAGCGGGTGCTGCCGACGATCTCGAACAGGCCGGGATCGCTCATCGCGCCAATTCCTTGAGCCGCGGCAGGACCTCCTTCGAGAACAGGGTCAGGTTGTCGACCGTGTCCTCGTGGCTGATGCGGCCGCCCTGGCCCATCATCAGCAGGTGGCCGAAGCCGCCGACATGGTCGTAGAACGCCTTGAGCTGGTCCCACACGTCGTCCGGGGTGCCGGCAAAGCTGAGCCCGGCGTCGATGGCTTCGTCGACGCTCATCGTGCGCGGGTTGATCGGCCGCCCGTCCTTGGTCTGGACGCGGGTGGCCCGGGCCCCGCCGGCGCCGGCGGTCCGGATCGCCTGCGCCGCCATCGCCGGCGCGACATAGCCGGGCGGGTTGGCGAATTGCGGCGAGACGATCCCGGAGGTGCGGCTGTAGTCGAGAATCTGGTCGGCGCGGCGCCGGCCTTCCTCGCGGCTGTGCCCGAGCCCGATCAGCGCCATGTAGGCGAGGTCGTGCAGCCGCGCCTGGCGCCCCGCCTTGGCCGCAGTCTGGCGGTAGGCGTCGAAAATCGCCGGGGTGCGGACCCAGCCGGTGTTCAGCACGCCGATGACGATGCCGCGCTCGGCCGCCTCCATCGCGCTGCCCGGGCTGCCCACCGGCATCCACACCGGCGGGTGCGGCTGCTGGTAGGGCCGCGGCCAGATGTTGACCGAACGGTAGTGGAAATGCGTGCCCTCCCAGTTGAACGGCCCGTCATGCGAAGTCATCGCCTTCAGAATCAGGTCGTGCGCCTCCCAGAACCGCTCCATCAGGTCGGCCGGGTTGGAATTGGCCGGCGAGATCTCGAACGGCACGCCCTTGACAAACCCCATCTCGATGCGCCCGCGCGAGATCACGTCGAGCATCGCGTATTCCTCGGCGACGCGGATCGGGTCGTTGCGGTTGGCGATCGGCATGCCGAGCGCCAGCAGCCGCACCTTTTTGGTCTCGCGCGCAAGGATCGCCATCGGGATCGTGCACACCGAATCGGCGCAGGTCGCCGTGGCGTGATGCTCGTTGGTCATGATGTTGATGCCGAGCTCGTCGCACAGCGCCCACTCGTCGAGATAGCGGTGGTAGAGGTCGGCGCCGATCTGCGGGTCGTAGAGCCGGTTGGGGATCGTCACCCGGTAGGTTTCGTTGAGATGCGGCCAGGCCGGGTGGTAGGCCATCTCGCTGAACTGCCAGACCTGCATCATCGCGCTTGCTCTCCGGTAAAGTCGGCGATCGCGGCGGCGACCGCCTCGGGCTGTTCGATCTGCGGGTAGTGCCCGGCGTCGCCGATGCGGCGGAATTGCGCGCCGGGGATCGCGGCGGCGAGCCGCTCGCCGTAGGCCGGTGCGGCGATGCGGTCCTCGGCCCCCCACAGCACCAGGGCCGGTGCGCGTACCCGGTGCAGCCAATGCACCAGGCTCGGATTGTGCATGTAGGGCTTCCAGCCGTACAGGGTCAGCGCCGCGCGGTCGCGCGCCACCGCCTCCAGCGCCGCGTCGTCATAGGTCTGGTAGTCGGGTCCGCGGCGCGGATCGGCGAAGCTGCGGGCCAGCAACTCCTCCGCCGACAGGGCATAGATATCGGCGATGTCGCGCTCCTCGCGCCCGGAGAACTTGACCCCGAGCGAGTCGATCAGCACCAGCCGGCGCAGCCGCGCGCCCGCCCGCACCGCCATTTCCAGCGCCACCCAGCCGCCGAACGAGGCGCCGACGACGGTGGCGCCGTCGAGCCCCTCGGCCTCTAGCAGGTCGAGGTAGAGATAGGCGATGTCGCCGACGGTGCGGAACCAGGGCGGCCGCGCCGTCGTGCCGAAGCCGGGATGGCGCGGCACGGTCACCCGGAACCGTGCGGCGAGGCGGTCGAGAAACGGGCGGTGCAGGGCGAAATGGTCGCCGCCGTGCAGGAACAAGAGCGGCGGCCCGCTGCCGGCCGCCGTCACCTCGAGGTCGATCCCGGCGATGCGCTTCACTGCCATCTCGGCTTCCTTCGGTCGTCTCGCGCCAGTCTAGCCGCGTCGCCCGGCCTTGACGCGATTGAAATCCGGGCGTCACGATCCGGCAAGCGAATCCCGCGGCGGGAGGGGCGAAGGATGGGCGAGTTCGGCATCGGCCAGCCGGTCAAGCGGTTCGAGGACAGGCGCCTGCTGCGCGGCGAAGGCCGTTTCCAGAACGACGTGAACCTGCCGTTCCAGGCGCATGCCGTGGTGCTGCGCTCGCCGCATGCCCATGCCCGCATCCGCCGCCTCGACACCGCGCCGGCCCTGGCGGCGCCGGGCGCGCTTGCGGTTCTTACCGCCGACGACATTGCCGCCGCCGGGCTCGGCGTCATGGGCGTGCCGTTCCAGCGCAAGCGGCCCGACGGCTCGCCGATGTTCGCGCGCGCCTTCAAGGGCCTGGCCGAGGGCACGGTGCGCTATGTCGGCGAGCCGGTCGCCTTCTGCGTCGCCGAGACCCTGGCGCAGGCCCGCGACATGGCCGAGCTGGTCGAGGTCGAGTACGAGCCGCTGCCCTCGGTCACCGACACCGCCGAGGCCGCCGCCGGCAAGGTCGCGGTCTGGCCCGAGTGCCCGGACAACATCTCCAACCTGTTCGAGGCCGGCAACAAGGCGGCGGCCGACGCCGCCTTCGCCGGCGCCGCCCATGTGGTGAGGCGGCGCTACGTGATCAGCCGGGTCTATGCCCATTTCATGGAGCCGCGCGGCGCGCTCGGGGTGTGGGACCCGGGCGAGGAGCGCTTCACCCTCTACGCCGACGTGCAGTACCCGCACCGGGTGCGCCAGGCGCTCGCTACCCGCATCTTCAAAATCCCGGAAAGCCATATCCGCGTCGTCGCCGGCGATGTCGGCGGCGGCTTCGGCACCAAGGGGTGGCAGTACCCCGAGCATCGCCTGGTGCTGCTCGCGGCGAAGAAGCTGCGCCGCCCGGTCAAGTGGACCTGCGAACGCAGCGAGGCGATCCAGGCCGACGAGCACGCCCGCGACAACATCAGCGAGGCCGAGCTGGCGCTCGACCGCGACGGCCGGTTTCTCGGCCTGCGGGTCAAGACCTTCGCCAATGTCGGCGCCTACATCTCGTCCGAGCGCAACCTCTTGGCCACCTTCAGCAATGTCGGCACGCTGACCGGCGTCTACGACATCCCGGCCGCCTATGTCGCGGTCTATGCGGTGATGGCCAACACCAACGGCACCGCGCCCTATCGCGGCGCCGGCCGGCCCGAGGCGACCTACGTGATCGAGCGCCTGATCGACGACGCGGCGCGCGAGCTGGGCCGGGACCGGATCGAATTGCGCCGCCGCAACATGATCGAAAAGCTCCCCTACCGGACGGCGCTCGGGCTCAACTACGACTGCGGCGACTTCGTCGGCAACCAGGACAAGGTGCTGGAGATGGCGGACTGGCGCGGCTTTGCCGCCCGCCGCGACGAGGCGCGGCGGCGCGGCCGGCTGCGCGGCATCGGCCTCGCCAACCCGATCGAGAAGGCGGCGGGGCCGGGCCAGGAATTCGCCGAGATCCGCTTTCACCCGAGCGGCAACGCGACCCTGCTGATGGGCAGCAAGAACCAGGGCCAGGGCCACGAGACGACGTTCAAGCAGGTCCTGCACGAAAAGCTCGGGCTCGACCCGACGACGATCCAGTACATCGACGGCGACACCGACCGCGTCGCCTTCGGCATCGGCACCAACGGCTCGCGCTCGACGGTGATCGGCGGCTCGGCGGTGTGCCTGGCGGCGGACAAGATCATCGCCAAGGCGAAAAAGCTCGCCGCGCACCTGCTCGAGGCGGCCGAGGCCGACATCGCCTTCGCGGACGGGGAGTTCGCCATTCCCGGCACCGACCGCCGCATCTCGCTGACCGAGGTGGCGCGCGCCGCGTTCCGCGCGCCGAACCTGCCGCCGGGCTTCGAGGGCGGGCTGTTCGAGACCGGGACCTTTGCGCCGACCGACTTCACCTATCCCAACGGCAGCCATGTCTGCGAGGTCGAGATCGACCCCGAGACCGGAGCGCTGGAGGTGGTCGGCTACGCCGTCGTCGACGATGTCGGCACCGTCGTCAACCCGGTCGGGCTCAAGGGCCAGATCCACGGCGGCGTCGCCCAGGGCCTCGGCCAGGCGGTGATGGAGCAGGTCGTCTACGACCGCGAGTCGGGGCAGAACCTGACCGGCAGCTTGATGGACTATGCGATGCCGCGGGCCGACACGGTGCCGCCGATGCAGGTCGCCTCGAACCCGGTGCCGACGCGGCGCAACCCGCTCGGCGCCAAGGGCGCCGGCGAGGCCGGCACGGTCGGCGCCCTGCCGGCGGTGGTCAACGCCGTCGTCGATGCGCTGGCGCCGCTCGGGGTCACCGGGCTCGACATGCCGGCGACCAGCGCCCGCATCTGGCAGGCGATCCGCGCCGCGCGCGGCTGACCGCCCGGCTACTCGATAACCTTGTCGGCGCGGGCGAGAAGCAAATTCGGCACCTCGATGCCGAGCTGCCTTGCCGCCTTCAGGTTGATCACCAGCTCGGTCTTGGTGATCTCCTGCATCGGCAGGTCGCCGGGCTTTGCCCCCTTGAGAATGCGGCCGGTATAGATTCCGGCCATGCGGTATCCGTCGAGCGTGCCGCCGTAGCTCATCACCCCGCCGGCCGCGGCGAAATCGCGGTACTGGTAGATCGCGGCGACGTTGTGGCGAAGCGCCAGCGCGGCGAGCTGTTCCCGTCTCGCGGTAAAGAACGAATCGACCGCGATCACCAGGCCGCGCGCCCGTAGCGGCGCCAGCACCGCAAACGCGGTATCGAGTTCGCCCTCGGTCCCGGCCCGCAGGATGTGGAGCTGTAGTCCGAGAGTCCGTGCGGCGTCCTGCCCGGCCTTTGCGGTGGCGCCGGCAAGGGCGGGATTGGTCGGATTGACGAGCAATGCCATCACCGTCGCATCCGGCATCAGCTCGTGCATCAGCTCGATCCGCTTCGGCGCAAGATCGCCGCCGAGCGAGGTCGAGCCGGTGACGTTGCCGCCGGGCCGGCTGAGGCTGGCGACAAGCCCGAGTTCGACCGGGTCGCCCGCCGTGAAGATGACGACCGGGATCGTCGCCGTCGCCCGCTTGGCGGCAAGGGCCGCGGGCGTGCTGCCCGGCGCGGCGATCACATCGACATGCTCGTTTACCAGTTCGGCCGCCAGGGCCGGGAGCCTGGCGTTTTCCCCTTCGGCCCAACGATAGTCGATCGCCACGTTTTTGCCTTCGGCGAACCCGGTTTCGTTGAGGCCTTCGAGGAAGACGTTCAGAAAGGCGGAAAATCGCGCGCGCGACTCGCTGTTGAGAAAGCCGATCTTCGGCGTTGCCGTCGACTGCGCGCGTGCGACCGACGGCCATCCCGCCGCCGCGGCGGCGAGAGCGATGGCGAAATCGCGGCGTCTCATCGCCTCATCATGACGCAATCGCCGCCGTCCCGGTAGAACCCGTCGCTCTTTGCCGGCAATGACGGGGGGATGTGCAATTGCAGCATAGGCAAATCGGACGAAGCGGGTTTATGGTTTGCGGCGACCGATCGCGCCGCTGCCAGAGGACCGCGCCATGCAATACAAGCGCATCTCCGCCGATTGCCATCTCGACATGCCGTGCATGCCGCCCGAGCTGTTCGTCTCGAATGCCTCGCGCGAGATGAAGGAGCGCATGCCCTATGTCGAGGATGGCCCCGACGGGCCGCAATGGGTGGCGAAGAACGGCGCCAATTTCGGCCTCGTCAACGGCGTCGGCCCGGGCGGGGCGAAGTATGTGCCGGGGCAGAACTACCGCGTCGACAAGATGAACGAGGCCGGGCTCTACGAAGACGCCAGGAAGGGCAAGTACCGGGCGCGCACGCCGGAGCTGCGCCTGAAGGACATGGAGATGGACGGCGTCGATGCCGAGATCATCTACGGCATTCTCGGCTCCGCCTCGCGGCTCAACGACCGCGAAGCCAGCAACGAGATGCTGCGCATCTACAACGACTGGCTGAAGGCCGAGTGGACCCGCTATCCCGAGCGCCAGCTCCCGCTCGCCTGCCTGCCCTACGGCGACATCGACGAGGCGGTGAAGGAGATCTACCGCGTCGCCAAGCTGGGGCTCCGGGGCCTCGAACTGTCGTGCTCGTGGGACATGGTGCCGATGTGGCACCCGGATTGGGAGAAATTGTGGAAGGCGGTCGCCGACGTCGATCTGCCGCTGCATTTCCACACCTTCCCCACCACCCCGCCGCGGGCGCGCGAGATGACCTCGGGCCAGGTGCGGCGGGCCGCGATGTTCACCGGCGTGTCGGCGTTCCAGATGGGGCTGATCAACATCATCGCGGCGATGATGGGGGCCGGGGTGTTCGACCGCTACCCGACCCTGCGCGTGTCGTTCGGCGAAAGCGGCGCGGGCTGGCTCGCCTATGCGCTCGACCGCATGGATTTCGAGTTCGAGGACCGCTTCCGCGACCTGATGAAGCTGAAGCCGTCGGAGTACTGGCGGCGCCAGTGCAAGTGCACCTTCCAGTTCGACCGCATCGGCGCCAAGCTGATCGACGATATCGGGGTCGAGACGATGATGTGGGGCTCCGACTATCCCCACACCGACGGCGTGTGGCCGGAGTCGAGCCGCTTCATCGAAGAGCAGTTCGCCGAGCTGACCCCCGACCAGGTGTACAAGATCACCTGCGAGAACGCCGCCAGGTTCTACCGCTTCACGAACTAGGCCGGCGGCGGTGCCGCCGCCTCCGGCGGGGCCGGGGCGGCGATCGTGCGGGTTTCGAGGTCGGGGGCGGTGCCGAATTCGACGCGGATGCGGTAGCGCGCCCAGTCGCGGCGGTAGGCGACCGGGTCGGGTACCGGGATCGACGCTTCCGACACCGTGGTCAGGAGCTGGATCTCGCTCTGCATCGTCGGCGCGGCGATCTCGCCGCCGACCTGCGTGCCGACCGGGCTGGCGGTGGCGATCACCGTGTTGTTCCACGGGTCGGGCGAGACGCGCTGGCCGCCGAGAAAGCGCGGCGAGGGAGCGGCATTGACGTAGCTCGCCGCGGTCGTGCTGCCGTCGGGCGCGATCAGCGTCGCGCTGCGCAGCGGCAGGCGGTCGACGGCGTCGACGACGATGACGTCGGCCAGCCCGTGCGGCGGAAAGCTGGCGCGCAGCGTGCCGGTCGGCAGCGGCTGCACCTCGCCGGCGCCGTTGCACCCGGCGGCGAGAAGCGCCGCCAGCGCGGCCGCCAGAAGCCAGGGACTGCGACCCATCTCACCCTCCGCGCGCAGCAGCAGCATGCCGGTGTAGCGCGATCGCGCGGCAACCGGAAGGGGCAGGCTCGCCTAATCGACGCGATGGCGCTAAAGCTACGGCAGGCCAGCGAGGAGGGCGCGATGAGCGAGGCAGCCGCGATGAAAACCGCCGATATCGGCCGCGTCGAGGACCGGTTCTTCACGATCCGCGACTTCCGCCTCGCCAACGGCGAGGTCATGCCGGAGGCGACGATCGCCTACGAGACCTACGGCCGGCTGCAGCGCCACGGGCGCAACGCCGTGCTGATCACCCACGGCTATACCGGCAGCCACCACCAGGCCGGGCGCAACCCCGCCAACAACGACCAGCCCGGCGCCTGGGACGGGCTGATCGGGCCGGGCAAGGCGATCGACACCGACAAGCTGTTCGTCGTCGCCTCGAACATGCTGGGTTCGTCCTACGGCTCGACCAATGCCGCCAGCATCAACCCGAAGACCGGCCGGCCTTACGGCCCCGATTTCCCGCACATCACGGTGCGCGACATCGTCGCCGCCCAGAAGGCGTTGATCGAGTGGCTCGGCATCCACCACCTCGTCGCCGTCGCCGGCCCGTCCTACGGCGGCTACCAGGCGTTCCAGTGGGCGGTCGCCTATCCCGACCACATGGACGCGATCGTTCCGGTCAATACCGCGCCGTGGGCCTCGGTCAACACCGACAAGCAGCTCGCCGAGGTCACCGCCCGGCTCGCCGGCGATCCCGAGTGGCACGGCGGGAACTACTACGGCAAGGGCGGCGCCAAGACGGTGCTGACCGAAATCCGGGTGGAGACGCTGAAGCGCTACGGCATCGAGGCGGCGCTGGCGCCGCGCTACCCCGATCCGGCCGAGCGCGAGGCGGCGATCCGCCAGACCGCGGCGGCCTGGGCGGCGAACTGGGACGCCAACTCGCTGATCATCCTGCGCCGCGCCCTGCTGGGCTTCGACACGCGCCCGGATTTTGCCCGCATCAAGGCCAAGGTGCTCTACGTGCTGTGCCGCACCGATGCGCTGTTCCCGCCGCACATCGCCCCCGGGGTGATGGCGGCGCTGAAAGCCGCCGGGGTCGATGCCCGCTATTTCGAGATCGACAGCGAGCTTGGCCACTCGTCGAGCGGGCCCGAGCACGCCAAATGGTCGCCGGTGCTGCGCGAATTCCTGGCGCCCCTGGTCGCCCGCGCCGTCTGAGCCGCTATTTCACCGCCGCGTGCGGCCGCTTCAGGTAGTCGAGCGCGGCGACGAGCTGGGTGTCCTGCGGCGTGTTGATCAGCTTGGGGTTGATCGGCCGGTCCGAACCGGCCTCGCCCGCCGGGCGCGGCGGGGGACGGGTGCCGCGGCGGCGCGGCGCCAGCGGCCCGGTCGCCTTCAGCGTGCCGAACAGGTCGCTCTCATAGGTCATGATCGAGTTGGCGACCTGCGCGTCCTTGGGCAGCGGGACGACGATGTCGGGGGTGATGCCGCTGCCCTGGATCGAGCCGCCCGACGGCGTGTAGTAGAGCGCCGTGGTCAGCCGCAAGGCGCCGTGCCCGTCGAGCGGGATGATGCTCTGCACCGAGCCCTTGCCGAAGCTGCGCGTGCCCATGACGGTGGCGCGACGGTTGTCCTGCAGCGCGCCGGCGACGATCTCCGAGGCCGAGGCCGAGGCGCCGTTGATCAGCACGACGACCGGCACGCCGCGCAAAATGTCGCCGTGCGGCGCCGCGTTGAACACGCGGTTCTCGTCCGGGTCGCGGCCGCGCGTCGACACGACGACGCCGCTGTCGAGGAATTCGCCGGCCACGTCGATCGCCGAATCGAGCAGCCCGCCGGCATCGTTGCGCAGATCGAGCACGAACCCGGCAAGGCTGCCGCCGGCCTGCTGGCGCAGGCGGGCGATTGCGTTGCGCAATTCGGCCGGCGTGTTGTCGTCGAAGGTGCTGATCCGCACATAGCCGATGCGGTCCGGCTTCAACGCGGCCTTGACCGATTCGACATGGATCACGGCGCGCTGGATCGGCACCTCGAACGGCGCGCGATTGGCGCGCGCGATGGTCAGCACCACCCGCGTGCCGGGCACGCCGCGCAGCCGCTGCACCACCTCCTCGATGTCCATGCCGACGGTCGGCTGTCCGTCCGCCTTGATGATGCGGTCGCCCGGCTCGATGCCGGCGCCGGCCGCCGGGGTGCCGTCGATCGCAGCGATCACCTGCGGCACCCCGTCCTCGACCGAGATCTCGATGCCGACGCCGCCGAACTGGCCGCTCGTCGTCGCCATCAGCTCCGAGTATTCGCGCTCTTCGAGATAGTCCGAATGCGGGTCGAGCCGTCCGAGCATGCCTTTCAGCGCGCCGGTGGTGAGCTGCTCCGGCTTGACCGGCACGACGTAGCTCTTCTCGACCTCCTTCATCGCGGCCTCGATCAGCCCGAGATCGCCCGGCGGCACGGCCGCCGGCGACGGCTGCCGCTCGGCGCAGCCCGGCACGGCGAGGGCGGCGAGAAGGAGGAGAAGGGCGGCGGGGGATGGGGCTTTCATCGTTCGCGGTCGGGTTGGGCGTCGGGGTGTGCCTTGATAAAGGGGTCGAGCGCAAGGCATGAACGGTAGATCCGCGCGATCGTCGGATAGGGGGCAAGATCGAGCGCGTAGCGTTCGCTGTTGTAGACCTGCGGCACCAGCGCGATGTCGGCGAGGCCGGGGCGGTCGCCGTGACAGAACGTGCCGGTCCGCGGGTCGTCGGCAAGCAGCGCCTCGAGTGCCTCGAACCCTGTCGCGATCCAGTGATTGTACCAGGAAGCGACCGCCGTTTCGTCCTGGCCGAGCTGGCGGGTCAGATAGCGCAGCACCCGCAGATTGTTGATCGGATGGATGTCGCAGGCGACGATGTCGGCGAGCGCGCGCACCCGCGCCTTGGCCGCCGGGTCGGCGGGCAGCAGCGGCGGCTCGGGGTGGCTCGTCGAGATATTCGATGATCGCCAGCGACTGGATCAGCGTCGTGCCGTCGATCTCCAGCGCCGGCACCAGACCCTGCGGGTTGATGCGGCGGTAGTCGGGCCGCGCCTGGTCGCCGCGGCGCAGGTGGACAAAGGCGTCGTCGTAGGCAAGACCCTTCAGGTTGAGCGCGATGCGCACGCGAAAGGCGGCGGACGAGCGGAAGAACCCATAGAGCTTCATGGCGGGTCCCGTCAGGAGGCGGCGCGACGTTACTCCGGCCGCGGCGCGACGGGAAGCCGGCCCCGGGCTATCGCCCGCCCGGGTGCAGATAGCGCTCGTTCTCCTGAAGACGGCCGATATCGCCGGCGGGCTGGTGGCCGCGCCCGGCGGCGCGCCAGAAGTCGACGAAACTGGGCGCCGTCGCCGGCGGCGGCGCCGTCGCGGCGGGCGGCGCGGCAATCTCGCGGCGATAGCATTCGGCGCGCGCCGCGGGATCGGCGCGGTTGAAGCCGTGGTCGCGCTCGAAGCAGAGGTCGAGCGCCGCCCGCCGCGCCGGGTCGCTCGGATAAAGCTCCCGGTACAGGGCCAGCGATTGCTGCGGCCGCGTTGCGACAAACGCCGCCGCCGCGAGCAGCCCCGCCCACAGCAGCGCGGTCAGCGGCCGCATCGTCGCCCGCCGGCAGGACAGCGGCGAATCGTCGCACAAGCCGTCATGCCGCGCCCGTGCCGCCGCCGGCAAAGCGCTCGACCAGCGAAAGAAATTCCTGCAGCATGATCGGCTTGGCAACGTAGGCGTCGCAGCCGCTGTCGAGGGTCTTGCGCTCGTCGCCGGACATCGCGAAGGCGGTCACCGCGATGACCGGGATCGCGCGGGTTTCGGCGTCCGCCTTGAGCCGGCGGGTCGCTTCGAGGCCGGAAATGTCGGGAAGCTGGATGTCCATCAGGATCAAATCGGGGCGGTGCTGCCGCGCCAGTTCGAGGGCGTGAGCCCCTTGGTCGGTCTTCAGCACGCTATAGCCGCGCATTTCCAGCACGTCGTTCAGCAGGCGCATGTTGAGCTCGTTGTCTTCAACGACAAGGATCAATTTGCTCGCTGGCGCCATCGCCTGAGTTTAGCGCGCCCTCGCCGGGAATGCCGTGAAATTGTTAGTTAATTTTCTAGAATGCCGGCAAACGGCGCGGCGGGGCGGGGGCGTGCGCAAGATTTGCCTGGCGGTCTGCCTGGCGCTCGCCGTCGCCGCGGCGACCGCGGCCCGGGCGCAGGACACCGCGGCGGAAGACGCGGCGCGGCGCCAGGCGGTGCTGGCGCGTCTGCCGGCGGATGCGGCGCAGCGCGTTTTCGGGCTCATCGCCGTCCCGTCGCCCGGGCCGCCGCGGCCGATCGGCTCCTATGCCCGCGGCTGCCTTGCCGGCGCGGTGCGCCTGCCGGCGGACGGGCCGGGCTGGCAGGTGATGCGGCCGTCGCGCAACCGCGCCTGGAGCCATCCGCAATTGATCGCGGCGATCGAGCGCCTCGCCGCCGTGCTGCCGGGGACCGGCTGGCCGGGCCTGCTGGTCGGCGATCTCGGCCAGCCGCGCGGCGGGCCGATGCTGACCGGGCACGCCTCGCACCAGATCGGGCTCGACGCCGACATCTGGCTGACACCGATGCCGCCCTACCGGCTGAGCCCGGCGCAGCGCGACGAGATGCCGGCGCAAAAGGTGGTGCGGCCCGATGGCGACGACGTCGATCCGGCGCTCTGGGGTCCGCCGTACCGCAAGCTGATCGAGGCCGCTGCGCGACTGCCCGGCACGGCGCGGCTCTTCGTCAATCCGGCGATCAAGCGCGCGCTGTGCCGCGACGCCGGGGGCGACCGCGACTGGCTGCGCAAGGTGCGGCCGTGGTGGGGTCACGACGACCATTTCCACCTGCGTCTGGCGTGTCCGCCCGGCGCCGCCGGCTGCGAGGACCA